>ENA-OPLC01000001-OPLC01000001.1-human-gut-metagenome-genome-assembly--contig:-NODE-1-length-61437-cov-12.727005_pt1 | contig 61437 bp, 106 predicted proteins | sample MGYA00241815_ERZ501715 | MGnify/ENA primary metagenome ERZ501715 (study PRJEB25962, sample SAMEA2042375) | human gut metagenome | biome: human gut; feature: human-associated habitat; material: faeces...
CTGTCTGTCTGTCTGTCTGTCTGTCTGTCTGTCAAGATTGTGTTGTGGTAATGTGCCGTTGTCAATAAGCTGTTTTATCAGCTTGTCAGCCTTTTCATTGTTGATGTAATACTTTTCATCTACATTATCCTCAAGATAGTCTTTCAGCTTCTTTTTGAGTGGTATAGGCTGTGGAAAATGATAATTGTACTCACCTAGGAATGAAAACATAAAGCATCTTTCACGATTTTGTGCTACACCATAATTTTTAGCATTCAAGTCTTGATAGTAATTTGTGTAGCCAAGGCTTTCAAGGAAATCTAGCCACTTTCTAAAGTCGGGCATATTATCCTGACTATGTACTTGTGGCACGTTCTCCATGAATAAAATCTGTGGCAATTCTCCGTTGCTATCTCTGATTTCTGTTAGTATTCTCTCAACTTCCCACAACAGACCGCTTCTTGTACCGCTGCCCTTAGACATTCCGGCTTGTTTTCCGGCAACTGATAAATCCGTACAAGGGAATGAGTAAGTAAGTAAGTAAGTGAATGCATTTGTGTCGCAGATATTCAAATCTTCTGCATGAACCTTAGTTATATCCATTGTAGGAAAATCTGTGCCATGCACTGCGTTATAGCTTGCTATGGCATACTTATCAAACTCCACAACTCTGTAATGCTCAAATTTAGCGCCTATTCTCTTTAGTGTCATTGCCTGACTGCCGTAGCCGGCAAATAATTCTATCAAGCGGATAGGCTTTGTTATGCTAATTGGTTCTCTTGTGAAGTCAAATATGCTCATTTGATTATCACAAGAGTAATTGTCAAAATTCATTTTCTCTTACCAAAAGGAAACCTCGGTTTTATGTCGCGACAACCTATTCCTTTCTGATAGATTAATTAATGTTTAATATTTTCACTGCACCACTGCTCTTGTATCTCATCATTGGTCTTATCTCGTCCGTGAATGCCGTACCACGCAAACGCTACCTCTGTCAGACCGATTAATCCGAATATTATGAGGGCAGTGTATACTACTGTTGCTAAGTCGGTCATTCTTCATCACTCCAATCTAACTTTTCATTCCTAATCTCCTACAAACTGTGTTATATCCACAATGCAACTCTTTCGCGATACCTGATATTGTAAATCCTTTTTTGCGTAACTCTATGACCGCCTCTCTTGTAACATCTGCTCTTGAGATAATGTTTTTCATTCTGTTGCCGCATCCCCTCATGTATTCTGTCGGAACATATTGAACAATATTATGTTCTTTTATATGCAATTCGGATTTCATCACTTGTAAATTTGAAATTTCGTTATTTAGTTTATTTCCGTCAATATGATGAACTACGATATTAGGCGGTAAATCATAACCGACCATATATTTACCTAATATTCTATGAACAGAAACTTTATCGTGTTTTATTGAAATTCCAGCGTAGCCACGATACATATAAATTTTATATTGGCTGTTTGGTGTGACATTTCTTCTGTTGCATTCTTCTATAATTGCTTTTTCTAAAACGGAATAATCTACAATGCAACTGCATTCGTTTACAAATTCCATATTTCTACACTTCCTTAAAATCTAATCTTTGACCGCAATGTTTACAATACTTTGGCTTGTTGTCGTAAGGCATTTCACAACAAAGGTTTGTGTCACAATTGGGGCATAAATCATAGGGCCTTCCGTTTACTCCTTTCCATTCATGCCATATTCCCTCGCTATCGAAGCAGCCATCGTGTACAGGTTCCTTTGGTATCTGCTTTTCTATTGCCGATATTGCAAATCTAATTGCTTCTAAAACGTTGTAATCAGGGTATGGCTTCCATCTTTCTTTTAGATACTCAAAATGCATTCGCAAAAATTCAATTGCTTTTTTCGCTGTCATATTATTCCTCACTTTCTAATAACTCTGGATTATCAAAGATGTTTCCGACAACTTCATATTCAGTATCATATTCAAGCCTGTGCTTATAATATTTTTCGTTAGGAATTGTACATATAATTTCAAAATCTCCAAATGTTATAAGCACATTCCCCTTGCTATTATTTATTTTTACAATATCATTTTCCCAAATCAGCTTGCCGTTCTTATCTTTCAAGCCTGTACATCGGCAGATAGTGGTTGGGTCTACTTTGTACCATCCGTCTGTCTCTCCGCTAGAATAAAACATTGTGTTAGGTTCAAATATTAGATAAACTTCTTTGTCATACATATTTAAACCTTTTACATAATATCCTTGCACCCATTCTCCGTTATCAAGTCTTTTTGCCTTGTATAAATATCTGTCCATATTTTCTCCTATTGTGCTTCTGATTGAAGCCAATTAAGTAAATCGCCGTAACTGTCGTGTATTTCCTCTTCCTTCTCTGTGTCAAGATTATAAATCGACTTATAAGGCTCTTCATCCTTTTCAAAATCGCACATGTTATGAAGCCAATCTGCCAGCTCTTCATCCGACATATTCCTTATCCTGTCAGCATTGGTCTGTCTGTCACTTTCTACTATCTCAAAATATTCATCAATGAACTCTAATACAGTTTTTAAATTGAATGAGCTATACCCAATGTTATAGTCATCCTCGCCGACATTTTTGTACCGTATGCTATAATAAGGAGTTTTACCCGCTATCATGTCCATTATAATGGATAAGTCAGTTACTCTTTCTTCTTTTACTTTGTTCATTTTAATGCCCTCCATATATCAGTAGGTTTATTTATATTCCATTCCTTAGGCTGTTTTTCATTTATCTGACATAAAACCTCCCCACTTTCAATTTTCGCAAAAGGACAAGTTAAGCAATTATTATCATCACACACCATCTTGATTATTCCAAGTGCAGTTAAAATGCTTTTTATTTCCACCACTACTCCATCAACTTCTTTCTTCATTCTTTCCACCTCTCAATTCTTTCAGTTTTGCTTCGGCTTTTTCTTTTGTGGAAAAATACTTGCGATTTTCCTTGTCAATATCCTCAATCTCGTATATCGCAAGCTCCCTTATAGGTCTTTTCATAACCATTGCATACTTAGGATTGTTTATATCAATAACGAAATACACATCTTTGCAAGGTAATTTAACAAGTCTGTCCTGTTCCTCTAAGTGCTGATACTCTTTGGATTTTTCAAGCCATTCGGCTAACTGCTCGCAATCTTCTGCACTTTTAATGCAAACAGCGCGCATAGGATTATTTATATCAAAGAAATCTGCATGATAACGATGCTTTCTAGCTGTTTCTTGCGTGTGTTCTATAAATTCGTCAATATTCATTACTGCTCCTTTCTGCTTACTGAATATTTGGTTTAACTTAACTGTATAAATTCTTACCACAATAAGGGCAATATTCCATAACTTTCTGTCAGCTTTGCCATTTTCCAATCGGTCATATTACTGCTAACCGCGCTCCAAGATGTTCCTCCCGCAGCCCATGCGTACACTATTCCGTTCTCGTATTTTGCAAAATGTCTCTTTTCCCACACTTCTTCTTCGCTATTTCTAACCAAAATAGGTGTATCAACTGCAACTTTTGACCAGTCAACAGGTGGTTCAACGTATTCACTATTCGCCCATTTTTCCGTTTTATCTCCGCAATAGTCATAACTGTAAGTATTGAATAAACAATGTTTACACTCTAATTTATAGCATGCTATCGGCTCTAATGTTGCTTTGTCAACTGCTATTTTGCTACCACCACAAGCAATATCCAAAATCTGTTCTGCAAATTTTTCTCTATTTGTCACTGTTTTGTACCCCTTTTCCATAATCCGGCATGTGTTTAAATCTCTTATATGCCTTATTGTCTCTGTGCTTTTCCATGTAGGCTTTCTGCCTATCGTCTCTCATCTGCTTTATGTGAGCATTTTGAGTACTGTCGTTATCCCATGCGTAAGTCATTAATCAATCACCTTTATGTACCTTTCATCAACGTAATTAACCTCATCAGCAAGGCATTGTGCCACTTTTGGCAATGTCAGACCGAATTGATTAAATTTATACAGCGTGTCAATTAAGTCCCTAAATTCTGCGATAAACTCTTTAATTTCCCTAACCGACAATTTAAACATCAGCTTAAGTGCCGTACATGCTAAAACCATGTAGCTGTATGCCGTATCGTTCAAAAGCTGTCGTGTGTCATTTATCGTAAGCGGATTATTTCTCTGATAAATCCTAATCAACTGTTGCATTGGGATTAAATTAATCTCTTTCTGTACGTCAATGCCGTATCTGACTTTCAAAAGTTCGGCAAGCGTTTCGGTTTTCATTTCTTTTTCGCTCTGCGCCCTGTCAAGGTACTCATTTATGGTTCTTTCAAGCCTTACAATGCGCTTATTTCCAAATCCGTGGTGCAAATACAGTACATAGTAGCCTAAGTCCATAAAGTCTGTGAAAGACCGGCTTACGAGCTTTCTGCGGTTATTGCTGCTTTTCAGCGTAACTCTCTCGGATTTTGTCCACGTAAAATCCGGCTCTTTGTGCTTTTTCTTTGGTTTCAGTTTGTTGCTCATATTTTTTCATTCTTTCTTCAAGTTCTCGTCTCGTTCTGTTAAAACAGGCTTCGGTAGTTTCTTCTGCGACTTTTACTAGTTCTTTACCGCGCCACCGGATAGTTATTTTTGTTTCCTTGCTATTTGTTCTGTAGAACATTTGCAAGTCATATTTTCTTTGCAGCGGCCGGTAAAAATCGTAAAAATCTTTCAAGGAATCCATTGTGAATTCCTTTCTTTTATCTTCTGTCGTGCCAAGTTTGCCTTTTCACAAGTTGCATTCTTAACGTTCTGCTGATAGTGTTTTTCACAGACCTTATATCCGGGCTTTACCGGATTGTCACAGAAAAAACATAGTCCTTGTTCATATCTGCCGGTTCTTTCAGGCATTTTAACTCGTGCTCTTCTCATTGTTTCCCGGCAAAATGTGCAAGTGGTATGCCCCGGGTCTGCTTTCCTTTTACGACAACGTGTGCATATGCCATTTTCCTTGTCTTTTTCGTATCGTGCTTTTCGCCATACTTTTTGTCGCTCATTGTATTTTTCAACATCAGCAGCACGTATCTTTGACATGGCTTCGGCTGATTTTGCCCTACACTCAACACAGCTTTTTTCGTCACCATATAGCAAGTTCTTACCACATCTAGGGCAAACACCAACTGCCTGTAATTTCTTATAAAGCTCTCGGCCATATGCTGTGCGTTTGCTGTTACATGCCGTACAAACCACACCTTCTCTATCAAGCGGTTTCCCACAAAGCACGCAAAGGTTACTAGCTTTTCGTTCTTCATATCTCTGCCTAGAATACTTGTCTTTTATCATTTTTCGCTAGGAGTAAAGCCAGCTTTAATTGTGCGCACAAACCTCTTTACCTCCTATCTTTTCATCTGCTCGATACGTTCTTTAATTTCTTTTGGCATTGGAATGCCTTTAATCGGCTTATTTTGGCTTTTATTATCTTCAAGCGATAATTTTATCATCTGTTGATTTTTAGAGCCGATTTGAGCCGAATACGAGTTCCTATTGGTGCTTTCAATCAATGCCTTTATGTCCTTTGGCATTTTTTGATATTCCTTATCTCGATTAACAACTGTCCTGTAGGTTCTCATAAAATTTGACTGCACTACGTTTTCAATGCTGTTTATGTCCGTCAATGCCCAATTTCTAAGATTATCAGGACTTCCGACAGCCTTTTGTACGAGCGGTGGTAGCTTGTTAAATTCTTCAACTGCACCATAATAGCCATTTCGTAGTGCCCTGCTAACAAGGAACCATGCTTCCATTTCGTTAAGCTCCTGTGGGGATTGAACCTCATGCAGTTTGTTAATTAACTGTCCGATGCTCGGTGCAAATCCGCTTGTGTCGGTTGTTATGTATGTTCTAAGCGCCATATTTGCCTGCTCGTATGAATATCCTCCAAGAAAGTTCGCCCATATCTTAGCTGTGTATTCAATATCATCAATTCTGTAATTTGGATATGCCACTGTCATAACTGCGAAAAGTTTTTTTGCCTCCCCTTCCGTCATATCGTCTCACCTCTCAAACTTTCTAAAATTCTATCAAGTTGTGATGATTGCTTATTTGATTGTGTGCTTTTGCTGATTTGCTGATTCAGATAGCTTTCAAATTTAGTTCCGAACAAAGTGTCGGGTCTTAAGTACTTCTCCTGTTCTGTTCCAAGCCATTCATCAGCCTTTTTGCTGATAACTGTATAAAAGTCCTGCTCTGTATATCCTTCATTAAGTCTTGCTTTAATATGCTTTTTGGTATTAGGAGTATTATATCTATATCTTGTATTACATTTATTATTTAGATAGTTAATAATATTTATATATATCTCTTTATTATTATCTATATTATTAATAACAGTATCAGATACAGAATCAGTATCAGTATCAGAAACAGATGTCTCCATAGGGTATTCATAGGCTATATTTAAAGTATTATTTCTAACGCTCTCAATGGTGTCAAAAATGTATTTTTTAAAGCTTTCATTCTTGATGTATTTTGCTACGTTGCATGCCCCTGTAAGTACTTTGTTTGACTTACTCCAATTATACTTATACCAATTCAAAATAAGCACTTCTTTTGTACTCGGGCTAAACTTAATGACACCATGTACTTTGTCAAATCTTTCAAGTAATCTTATAATTGTCTCTTTGTTATAGCCTGTATCGTCCGACATACTCTTATAACTTATTTCGTAACAACCGCATATGTTTGTATGTGGGTTAGTGAGTAAGTATAAGTAAAAGTACTTGTCCTCCGGTGTAAAATCATCTAAGATTTTATTGTCCGTCCAAAATGACAACTGGACATTTCTGTATATCGCCATATCATCATCTCCTATTTTCTTCAAGTTTCGGTTGATGTATTTTAATCTTTTCCCTCGTTGTTTATATTGTTATACCTTTTTCTCAACGTGTTCTGCACCTTGTTCATGCCCTTGAAACCACCGACAATAAAAGCTATCTCCGCTCTATTTTCTGTTGCCTTTGTTTCCGCTTCCATATCGTGCAGCCCGTACTCTACCTGAATAATTTCATTTGCAGTAATTCTTTTCAGAATTTCTTCACATTTCTTCTTGCTTAAAAACTTCACTCTGTTTTACTCCTTTCAACAAATTTCAGTTTGCCTGTTCAATTTCTACATCAACATCAATATGCAATCTTTTTTTCTTTCCTGTATTAACATCAATACAGGAAACATACCCATTTGTACTCTCCAACAAATGTCCTACTTTGTAAATATCACCCTCAAATCTGAACACATCTCCTTTTCTTAAAAATCCTATCTGCGTAATCATATATCTACCTCCATAAATCCTAATTTATCTTTACATCAAATTCTCTTTTGATTTCAGGATATCTACCAAATTAATGTATAGACAATTCCTTTGCCTGTTGTTGTTATATCAAGTGTTATCTCGGTAGTGCCTTTTTCTTTTAAGTTTTGGATAAAATTATTTACTTTGCCTGTTCTTTTCTCTTACCAGACTGGCATCCTTTCTAAATTTCAGTTTACAACATTAAACACTTTTCTTCTGTAAGTTTGCCACAACTCTGCAACCATAAAGTTCTAACAAATCATGTAAATCAAACTCTTCTAATTCATTCTCATCAGCGATTTTATCGCTATGCACAAGAATCTCATCATCCATCTCGGCTGCACGAATTATCTGCCTAAGAATACTTAACATAGTATCTACTGCATACTCAAAACCTTTAAGATTATCTTCGTTCATACCACCTGTAAGAGTGTCTTTCATTTTATTCATCTGTTCCTCTAAAAACTTCGGAATATTACAAGCTGTAAACATCATTTCTTCATTCATAATTTCTTTTTACTCCTTCAGCATTATCCTTTATGCTATCAAATGTGTCTTCCCATACACCGCAAAATTCTTCGCAGAATCCTTTTAAACCATAGAAAATACTTACCGGCACTGACATAACAATCAAAAATATGTTTCTTAAAATATCATGCTTTAACATAAATATAATTATTTTCTTTTTCATGTCACCTCTCCTAAACGCTGCTTAATTCGTCTAATAACTCATTCATCATCTTTGCAGATATATCAACATGCATATTTGCAATGATTTTTGTTTTCAAATCTTCTATCGCTGCTTCATATCCACGCTTATATCCAATGTTATAACAATTCTCAGCAGTTGATTTTATTTCTTCTAAGTGTTGTGATTTATCCATAATTGCCGCCTTTCTTTTCATTTACTCAACGTCCTTATATGAATCTGCATTAATAAGCTCCATAAATTTATCTAGTTGCTTCTGTGACACCTTATTGCCCTGTTTATCCTCTCTAATCGTCACAACAAGGTGTTTTTCGATGATATGCGATAATTCCCTTGCGAGGTTCTTTCTGCCTTGCTGTACGCCCTGCAGATAGCCCTTAGGCGCTTTTCTCTCGCCTATTGAACCACTAGCACGATTTTCCCCTTGACCGCCTAAACTGACATTTCTAAGTTGATAACCCTTATCGGCATATAGCTTGATGTAATACTTCTCTTTCTCGTCAAGCTGGCTTTCGGGAAAATTCAGAAACTCAGCTCGCCAACCATAAGGGTTTTTCTCTTTATCGTACAGCTTGTGTTTGCGTAAACTAAGGTCTATATGCTGTTCATAACCTACAAGGTGGCTTGCCAATCTGCTAAGTGTATGTACCGCCTGTCCGATATAAGCATACTTAAAACCGTTTTCATCTTCTCGGAGTAGGAAGTAAATCCCACTCCTGTCATTCAGCTTTGGATTCAGCTTCAATAGTCGCTTTTTGTTTTCCTGTTCTATCGCCTTGGCTCTTGCTATGTTCTGATAATTCAAGCGTTACCACCTGCCTTCACTATCTCGATTGCCTTATCAATCCACTTAACATCAGCGTTCATATTCTCATATAGCATATAAGCCTTAGTTTCTTTTAACTGCTCCACAACCTTGTCAACATCATAAGCGGTCGGATATTTATCCAGTAATAGCAATACTGCATTTGTATTGAGCAAAGTTCCATTACTTAAAGTAACCGATTTTAAATCTTTCTTTAGTGTGTCTGTATCAATTAGCCCCATACTTCCACCTCTTTAATTAAATGGTAATTCCTCGTCAATACCATCAGGGATTGACATAAAGCTATCATCGGGTTTTGGCTGTGGCTCTGCGCTGCTGCCACTTGAATTTTTACTGTCGCAAAATTCCAACTTAGATATGTTGCAATCGTTAGTGTAGACTGTGTTTCCGTCTTTATTCTTGTAACTGCCTGTAGTCCACTCACCGATAACTGCAATCTTTGAACCTTTAAATACGTGCTTTTCTACTGTTTCAGCAATCTTGCCAAAAGCCACGCAGTTAATGAAGTTCGCCTTATCGTCTTTCTTCTTAAAATTCTTATCAACGGCAAGTGTAAATCTTGCTATTGCCATTGCATTTTCACCCTGTGCATATCTAATATCCGGGTTTCTAGTCAATCGGCCCATTAATGCTACAATATTCATTATTTTTCCTCACTTTCTTCATTACTGCTTCTTTTCTCTCTTAATCGCCTCATCAATATACTTCTGACAAGCTTTTATACAATCTTCTTGATTTTTAAATTCTATCTCATTCCATAAGCTGTTGTATCTTATATCTCTTTCATCATTAGAATCTATGCAGTAATACCAACTATCTAAATTTGATGAGTAATTTATATGACATTCAAACTTTTTGTACTTGCCTTTGTAGAATTTGCTACTATCAAATCTCCTTGTAATATCTTTGAGTCTCATATACTACTTTCCCTCTTAATTATCTTTTTTTCTCTTTCTTCTTGACTTCTACAAGACGGTCGGCAATAGCTTCTTTAATAATCAAAGTATTGTATCTTTCAAGGCTGATTGTTATTGTTTTATCCTCATACTCTCTTGTATTTCCTAAAATATCTTTGTATTTAGCCATACAATCTCCTTTCCACTTTTATTATCTTTCTTGTTTCTCATATTCTTCCATAGTTGGTCTTTTCCCATCTAAATCGTTCCAACTGTAAAGCTTGTGATTTTCGTCTTGCCATTGACTTTTGTAGCAATTTCTGCAACTACATCTTCCGCTTAGCCAACGCATTTCTCCGTAATACTCTGGTTTCCCACAATGCTTACAAATTATAATTTTATCCACATCTTTCTCCTTTCTAAAAAGGGCACTCATTAGGATTAGCAAGTAGCCATTCCTTGTTGCGCTCTGCAACGTCCACATTCGCCCCATAAGCGACTTTTTTCATCTTCTCGATAAAACTATCCCTATCAGCATTTTCACTTGATAAATGGCACATTATGACGTTCTGCAAGCTATCTGAATAATTTGCCTTAACAAAATCGCAAGCTGTGTCAATGGATAAGTGGCCTCTGAATACGTGATTAGCTTTGCCTGTGTTATCTCTGTCGATTAAATCCTTATCATAATTCACACCTAAGAGAATGTGGTTTATGTCTTTAAACTTCCACTTGATTAGTTCACAATCAGTAATGTAAAGCATTCTCCCCATTTCCTTGTGAGTAATCAGAAAGCCGAATATCGGGCAAGGTGTTCCGTCTGCATTGGTATGTGTCCAATTTCCGTCTATTGTTGTCAAATCAAAAGGCTTTACTGTAAATCCGCCCATGTTCATTGACATATAATCAATCTTCAAATATGGTGCATAAATCGGTATTCCCATTAACTTAAAATCTTCAACCGATAATGAATGGTCTTTGTGCCCGTGCGAAATTACAGCTCCAACAACATTTGATATTTTCCAATCAATGCCCTTTTTAATAGTCTTTTCCGACACACCCAAATCAAGTAATAGGATTTCTCCTGTGTCACTAATTAGAGCATATGTATTGCCTGTACTTCCTGTTGCTATACATTTAAGCTTCATCATTTCGCACCTACTGTTATAACTGCCGGATTTACAGCTCCGCCTCCGTCATAGTCATACTTTTTGTTATGCCACTTTCTTAAATACTCTCCGTATTCCCAGCACTGCGAAAGAATACTAACTGCACATCCGTACATAAATCCTGTTATGCCCTCTGTGTCTGCTTCACGGCTCAATCTGTCTGCATTATCAGCAAAGCACTCCGTAACATCGTTGCTCTTGTCAATTTCTGCTTCTAACAGTTCAGCCCACCTTTCAGCATAAGTGAAACAAGCTCTGCTGTATCCGTCACTATTCTTGTCGTACCAATCCTTGTATTCTTTCTCTTTACCTTTAATAATTCTCATACTCACACCTCGATTTCATCATCCTGTGGGAACTGAAAAACAGCATTATTGATAAAATCTACTTTTGACGGCTGATTTTTTATTTGCACCATAACACCGCACTTCTTTAATCTTTCAAATTTCTTTGCCACATCTTCTGAAATATCAACATTCTGCATTACAATCGGCATACCGATATATGCTTCTCTAAGCATTTCCATAGCCTTAAGTGCCTTTGCTTTGGTGGAATAAGTTGCAATAAGACTGTTCAGAAACACTTCCGGCGGTTCTGCGACATTTTTAACCGCAACAATTCCATAATTCCCGCCACTACTATTTAATATTGAAAAAACAAAGTTTTCATAAGAAACATCTGTTTTTCCTGTCTGTGAAATTACTCTCATATCAGCTCTCCTCACTCTGCATGAACGGCGGTAGTTCCTCTGACTGCTTGTCGGCTGTGTCAGTCGGCTCCACATCAATTATGTTGTCCTCGTCAAAATCTACTGTGTTTGCGTTTTCTTTAATCTCATCAGCAACAACCTTTTCTGTATCAAGTTTCACATCTGATACATTTTGAAATTCCTCTTGTGCATATAAACCTTGAAATCTATCTGGAAACGCTTCTCTTAAAGCCTGTACAACAGCTACTTTTCTAATCATCGTGGCTGGCTTTTTCGCCCATTGGCTGTTAAGCGAACCATCTTTTTTTCTTCCTGCGTACTCATCAAAGCCTACCGACTGATACTCGTCCTCTTTTCCGTCAATAAAGATTTTCGCCCAGCCACCTACGATAGTTTCGTTAGGTAAAACCATTGTTCCCTCTCGCTCTTCAACGACTCCGTCCTTTTTAATTACAATAATTCCTGCTTTCTTTCCCTTATATCGTGGGTCTGCATTGGCTCTCTTTGTAAAAACGTCTTTTCCAGTAACTATTGTGGCTGGGTCGTTGCTTCCATACTTAATAAGGTATGCTTCTCTCAAAAACGGATTTAAGTGCTGGTATCTGCATAATGACATAAACATCATTACTTCTCCGTCAGATACATTGCCGCCGCCACTTACAAGGTATCTTTTTATCATTGTTGGAGAAATTTTTACCATTTCCCCATTTGATTCATACTCAACTATCTGTGTATTCTCTGCCATAATTAATCCTCCTAAATCTCATTGAAAACCTGAACCGCAAACAGTTCATTAGGTGTCTGCTTGAATAAAACTCCGTCAGATATGACTGTATACATATATCCGTCATACTTAAGCTCTACGGTATGTTTCTTACCGCCCATGTAATAGTTTCTCTTCTTAATACTCATTTCTATACCTCCTATAATCCAAGTAACTTTTTAATCACTTCTCTCATTCTCTCGGTTTCGCCACTCAACTGCTTCTCGCTTTTATCAGCAAGTCTAATCACTATTTTGTACTCTTCCTCTGAAACTGCCTCTTTAAGCGCACGTAAAACAGTAACCGCCTCTGCCATAACATGGCTTTTTATGCCTCTAAATGTAACTTCTCCGTCTTCTGCTTTAATCATTCCTATTCCTCGCTTTCATTTATTATTTTTAATTCAGCTTTGAGTTTTTCAATTTCTTCCAGCTTGTCTGCAATTCTTCTTTCCGCCCTGTTTCGGAACACCTTTTTTGCATACTCAAAGTTAGGTTCTGTAAGAAACATGCGACCAAAATCAGTTATTCGCCCGGCATCATCTTTCCTCACCACACTAAGGTAGTTTGGAAAAACTCTATCAACTGCCGCGTATGTCTTTGGTCTCTCTTCCGCTTCGCATTCCTCAACGTATAAGCCTTTAGGATTGCTACCATAAGTATCTAAATTGTAAAAGTATAATTTCATATCACACCGCCTCAATCACAAGCTCTTTGTCCTGTGTATGCTTTAACAAGATTAGCTGGTTGTCAATCTGTGGTATTCTCCAATCGTCAACGCTCTCTGTATCATCAATAATAATTGGAAAATTAACACCTACCACTTTCTGAAAAGCTCGGCATATGTCAACTTCCGTTAACATCCTCGCGCCATGATTGAGATTTCTTGCATACGCTTCACCATTGTAAACAAAGTCGCAGCACTCCTCGGTATCACCATTTAAGAGCGGTCTAAACAGCTTTGCTGTGGCAAAATTCAGATACTTATTAACGTCAGCCTGTAAAAGCTCATTCTTCTTGCGTGTAAACTCTTTCAGCAAATCAAGTTTTCTCTCCCAATCAGCTATCTCTTGATTGAGGTCTGTTCTCTTTGTTTCAAGGTCGGCTATGCTATCGTCTATACGCTTGTTATTCGCCACACCAAGCTCAATCTTTGTATCAACCGATGAAACTTGCCTTAACAGTTCGTTTCGCTCGTTTTTGAGCTTTCTGATAAGTTCTGATGTATCGTTTTCGTCTGCAAGAGCTTTCTCTTTTTCCTCGATTTTAGCTTTAAGCGCCTGATACTCACTGTTGCCTGTCATATCAATATCAGTAGGTACCATTTCAAGCTCTTTAGCAACGATTTCATACTTTTCTGTCAGTTCCTTAAGTTCTGCTTCGAGGTCAACTATCTCTTTTTTCTTATCCTCGATAGCCTGTTTAAGCTCCTTGCTATCACTTGACAGTGCATTGCCCTTATCTTCAAGCTCCTTAAGGTTCTTTGCTTTTTGCTCGTCAAACTCATTTCTCATGCTCTCTATCTTATCTTCCGGCAACTTCTGGCCGCACATCGGACAATTAACACTGCTCTCGTCAAAGGAAAGTGCCTTTGCTTTTTTCCAGTCAGCACGTACCTTTGCTAAGTTCTCTGCGCAAAATCTAACCTCTCTTTCAGAGTTTTCAATGCTAGCCTTTTTAGCTCTTATCATTGACTCTGTTTTGTGAATTGAAGCATTAAAATCATCAATCTGTAATTGTAGCTCCATGCGTTTTTTCTGATTGTCAGCATTAGCTTTTCTCTCCATGTCTGAAAGTTCAAATTTAAGGTTCATGATGTCCTCTGTGGCTTTCTGCTTATCCTCTAAAATCTTATTGTAGTCGGACAGCTTATCTTCAATTTCCTTAAGCTGTGGCTCGTAGGTTTTCTTTTGCAATTCAAGCTCTGCAAGGTCTGTATACTCATTGGTGGAATGAATTGTATCAATCCTTGTTGAGATTTCGTCTCTTTCCTTGACAAGCCCTTTTGAGCCATTCCTACCGCCTGTGCCGTTTAGCTTGCCGCGACACACTTTTTTGAGCTGGTCTACATCGCCATCGTCAAACATTGACTTAAGTTCAGCAAACTGTGGAAACATATCGCAGATTTCTTCATCAGTACGTGTACCAAAATAGCTTGCAAGTGCTAATCTCTGCTCTGCCTGTGACTTGTTAAGCAATGTCATGGCATTTAAGCTGAATGGCAATACTCCAAGCTCTGCTATGTTGTCATTGATGTACTGATTGTAGTCAGCCATTTTATACGGCACATCGTTGATTGAATAATCAGTAACACTGCCTGTAATCTCGCCCTTTTTGTTGCGTTTCTGCCTTGTAATTTTTTTCAAAGTCTTTGCTTTTCCGTCAATCTCAAAGGTAACAGCTCTCACAATGTCAACATCGTCAATCTCAACTCCGTTTTCATCATGCGGTCTTATGCCTGTAATCTCTCTGTCATTCTCATCATGACAATTCAGCACATCAAGAATAATTCTCTTAACTGTTGATTTGCCGACTTCATTCTGACCTGATAACACAGTTTTCATCGAAAAATCTGTGTCTAATGTGTTTTTGCCATAGAATTTACAAAAATTCTGTGCAAAAATGTGTGTAATTCTCATTGCGTTTCCTCTCTTTCTATTTGTTTATGGTTTTCAGAATCAAATTTCCGTGTAGGCTTGATTTCTTAACTACTCTTAAGTATGAGTCCGACTCCGATACAAAAAGCCACTCACTCGCCACGTAATGAGCCTTGTTGAGCAATAACTTCTGCTCTCTCGTTAATGGCTTCAATCTGTATCTCGTATCGCCTAACTTAATTCGTCTTACATTGTTGCTCATTTAGCTTCTCCATTTCTTTATCCAACAGCGCTTGAAAGTCAAATGATTTGTCCTCATGCCGTTTAGCTCGATATAGTTCTTGTAGGTAATCGTTAGCACTCTGACGTTTCAATTGGCTACCAATCGCAGTAGATGTCAAGGTTTCCATTTCCGCTCCCTTCGTCATATACAATCCCTTGTATGCCAATAGGAGTATCAACTACAGTTCCGTGTGGTAAATCGTCACTTGCAATTACAACGTATTCGTTTTCATCAACTACAAGCCCATGCTCGTTTAGATGTCTGCCCGGAATATTTAGACCGCCTCCAGGTAACACTCTCTGTGAGTACCACGTATAAGTGTAATTGCCGTATCGGACTCGCCCTAGCTTCTTAAACCGGCTACAACTGTATTTCTTACGGCAAGTCGGAACTGTTGGCTCTTCATAGGCCTGCTCAACTACAGCCGGCTCATTCTGAACTACTGTCGGTTCAACCTTTCCTAGCATTACGCTATTTAAATAGGAAGTAACTCCAGCCGTCAGCTCAACTTTGCTATCTGCTTTCGTTGCCATTGGCTTTAAGGTCATAATTCCAATCGTTGAAATTAATAACATCAACATCAGGTTTCTTTTTCTCATGCGGTTTGCCCTCCTCTATGAGACATATTGCAATCAATATCAGCCAAAATACTGTTACGATTGCTCCAACGATAATACTCGCTGTCTTAATTCCGTATGTCACCGATAATCCAAGGAAAAATACAAATGCTAATGCTCCGAAAATCGAGTAGCCACAGCCGGTGTAAAATTTCTGTTTTAAAGTTCTTTTCCTCATACAATCACCTCACTATGCAAAACTCTGTTGAGCGTTTGCATCCTGAATAAGCTCATCAAGATACTTAGGCGCGACATAGCAATCAATAAACTCATGCACATCGTCTATATACTTCCTCTTGATACTCTTATAAGTAGATACGCAACCATACTCACGCTTTAACTGCGTCCATATATCAGAAAATGTCTTATGTCTGATACTGTTATCTCTGTATGCTTCGCTCTGCTTGCCACCAAGGATATTTACAACTCTGCGCTTAACGTGCTGTTGTATCTCGTCAATATCGCAACTGTAAAGTGGTACATTTTCCTTAAGCTCGCTCACGTCGTCTTTAATGTCGTTTACTTTCTGCTCTAATTCTGTATAACCCTGTGCCAAAAGCTGTATCTGACCGCCTGTTGTCTTTGGCATACCATAACTGCCTGTCTTTCTGATTGACGGAAGTACCTCATCCATTACCCACCGCTCAAATTTCTCTGCACTAGGCAATTTTGATTTCATAATGAGTCGGTATAAATCTCCCTCATTTATGTATGACATAGATTGCACTCCACTAGATGTAGGGGTGTCGCGTTTCACGACTCCCTTGCAATGCCTAGAAACTGCATCTCTCGGTGTCGCATACCCAAGTGCGGTTGCCACATCTGTTGCTACAAAATATGGCTTTCCGTCAATTTCTATCATTCGGACTTCTCCAAACTCTTCATTATTGAAAATTTGTAAATCGTTCATGTTTTCTCCTTTCTACTCGATAAAATAAGAAACTTCTACGCCAAAATAATTAGCAATCTTAATTAGCTTGTCTGTTTTTGGCATTGATTTTCCTGACTTCCAATCCGAAAAAGTACTCCGTGCCATTCCAAGCTCTTCTGACAGTTTGTAAAACGAAACGTCTCTAGCTTTTATGAGCGTGTCAAGTTTTTTAAAACTCGCCTGTCGTTTTTCCTTATTCAATTCCCCATCTCCTTTCTTGACAATAGTTAGGAAATCCGTTACAATAAAAGTGCCATATTAGGCAAAATACGCTAGGAGGTAAAAACCTTGAAAGCAATTTTGATTTTGCCTGTTCCATATTTGCGAGGTCGCATTTAAAATGTAGCAATCGGTGTAGCGCATTTTGGGCAGTAAAGCTCGATAAAAAATCATGGTTGGCATGTCCGGTAATATGCCGTGCTACGCTAGATACTCCTCTCAATCCGTCAGCTAATGGCGATTAAACTGCTGAACTTAAACTGCATAAGTGACGGAACATTTAAAGAAGCATTGTGTAGTACCAATGCGTTGAAAGACTTCAAAATGTATATGGTATAAAAAATATTGGAGGTCACTATGCAATACAAACCAAATTACCCAAATATGGATAAATTATTTCCGCAACACAAAATTCCTAAAATTGAATCACCTACATATGAAAAAGGCAAATCCCCAATTGAGCTCTTAGAAAGCCAGTCTGCTTACCTTGAAAAGACAAGCAAGGAACTTCACGATATGGCTCAATGTGCTAAATCTCAGGCTGATTCTGCTAAAGAAATTGCAGAAAGTTCCAAAACGCAAGCTGAACTAGCTATTAAAGAATCTCAAAAAGCTAGTAAAGCATCTGTCACTTCTGCGGTACGGGCAAACATATCTACGATAGTTTCAGTATTATCTTTAATTCTTTCTGTTTTTATTAATGCAGATAAGATAATAAAGACTGTGCAAAGCTTTCTATCTTATCTATCCCAGTTAGGACATTGATTAATATTGAAAGAATTCCACAGACAATCGCTATGTTTGACATGGTGTTTGCCTTTTTACAATTTCCCATTATCTCTTCACAAGTTTTATGAATGTCGTTTGTATCCACCTCTTCATCTCCTTTCCTAAGTTTAACTCCATTTAACTTTTCAGTTAAAAAAATAAGTGCCATACTCTGCCTGTGGAATATCCAATACAGCTCCCCAGTTAAGCATATCAGTCTGTGAAAAACCCACATCGCAATTCAACTTCCTTGATACACTATTCTGTGATAAGCCTATTTTATCGGCAAACTTGGCTTGACTGCCACACTTTTCAATTATTCGTCCTCTTAGTTTGTCATATCTATATGGCATTTGCTTTACCTCCTTTCTTTAACACACACTTAGTTTAACACTGTTTAACTTGAATGTCAACACAAAAGTTTGATAAAGTTTAACTTTTTTGTTGAAAGTTTAACATCTTTGTGTTATGATTGATTTATCAAATAGGAAAGGAGTGAAATGAAGTGAAAAACGAAATTACTGCTTTAAGATTAAAAGAAGCGTTATCCGATTTGGATATGAAGCCTCAAGAACTGGCCGACAGGTCCGGTGTGAGCAAAGCTTCTATTAGTCAATATCTTAGTGGCTCTCATGCACCATCTAATATAAGCAGTGGTAAAATGGGTAAGATTTTAAGAGTCGAGCCTATGTGGTTAATGGGATTTGACGTTTCTAAGAAAAAAGAGTCAACTCCCGATATGGCAAAAGAGGATTTTAAATTGTTAGAAAAGTTTTCTTTACTAGACAATAGAGATAAGGAAACGATTTTAAGCATGATTGACGTTATGTTATCTCGAAAAGAAAAAAGTGAGGACTAGCCCCACTTTTCCAAAAAAAGTTTTATGAATGTATGCAGGTACCCCAAAGTGCCTGCATCTTCTATTTTTTCAATCATCTGTATTATTTCTTTCTTGTAATCCATTTTTAAAACCCCACTTTCTAAAACCAATTATAGAACATATGCTTGTAGGCGCCAATGCAAAATAGGGCGATAGACCGCCAATTAGCCTACCGCCCTACCGAAACTTGAAGAGTTCTCTTATTGAGAACATCATTAGTCTAGCATTGGAAAAATAAATATTGTGTCGAATATTGACAATTGATTTCTAAAAGAATAAAATAGGATAAAAAAACTAGAAAGGGGATTTTTTATATGGAAAGATATAGAGAATACTGCATTAACAATCATTATGTTAATATTGGCGATTTAGATAAATATTATCAAGGCAATATGGAAATGGTTTGTAGACACATCGAGAGTAACTATCTCGTTGACCGCAAAACTTCAAGCTATTATGTAAATTTATACATACAAGATAAGCCGTTTAAAAAGAAAGATTCTGTATTAAGCACAATAGCTATTTGCTTTTGCCTACCGCTTATACTATGCGCACCGCTTTTTCTCGATGTAATATGTATCATAACAGCACTGATACTTGCTATCATTGATTTAGCTCTTAAGAGTTCAGAACAAATTCCAAGGCGCCATGTAGGTTCGATTGTTGCTATTGTGATATGTGTTCTTTCTGCTTTAGGATTGATTTTTGTAGACCATTCAAGTACTGATACCGCTAAAAGTGACAAGAAGTCCAATAATCAAATTGAGAGTGAAATAGAAGCCGAGACAGAGGGTAATTCCTCGCAAGATTATCAAAGGATTGAAGCTCGTGTCGGAGAGGGAATAACTTATCAAGACAACATAAATGTAGCTTTAACTGATTTTTATGAAAATACGAATTATGATTACGAAAAGCCTAAAAGCGGATATAAATATGTTACTTTTAGCTTTCAAGTGGTAAATAATAGTGATGAAACATTTAGTTTTTCTTATACTAATGCAACTGGATATGCTGATAACGTGCAAGTCGAAAACAAGCTTTATTTGACTGACAGCTCTTCGATTTTAGAGCTTTCGCCGGGCAGAACTGGAAATGTCGATATATCGTTTGAAGTTCCAACAAACGCGCAAAGTATTGAAATGGATTACAATTTCAATCCATTCGCAGATGATGTCGGAGTATTTATAGGGCAATAATCAGAGGGAGGGGAAAGCCCCCTCTTTTTTTATTCTAGTTGTGAAGTAATATACTCATATTCCTCTTGCGTTATTTTACCGCTTGCTACCCTGTCGAGTAGTTCTTCTTTGGTTACTCTGTCACTCTCATATAGCCTTTTAAGGCTTTCAACTAATATTCTCATATTAAAGCACCCCCTCATCCATCAACTGTCTTGTGTAGTTGTCTATCGCTTCCTCGTCAGAGTGCTCGTTAATCTCTTTTGCCTGTTCCATAGCAATAAGATACTGCGAGTATTCTTCCTGTGTCAGCTCGCGCTCCTCGTACTCCCAGTGCTTAGGCTTGTAAGTAAAATCGTCCTCACTCCCTGTTGCTTCAACCGATTTAATGTTTTTTCGCTGATAAACGATATTCGGAGAAGATGTTGTGTCAATGTCAAGCGGCTTGTCCGATTGCATGTTTTCTACGAGCCTGTATTCTGTCATATTCAATACACCTTGCCTTTCTGTCTACTGTTGAAATTTTGTGTTTTAGTTTCCCAAAATCTATAAATGGTTTGATATGCTCCCTGTAATAATCGTACATATCGCAATTTTTAATCCACGCAAGAGCAGAAACCATTTGTTTTGAGTCAAATATTGTAACCTTTGTTTTTCGCCATATCCTAACTGCCTTAGCTCTTATTTTCTTAAGGATTGTTTTTCTTAAGGTAGTTCTATTCCTATAGAATTTATATCCCATAAAATCAAGTGGTCTGCCATATGTTGCTGGCTTTCCATTCTTGCCGACATATGGATTTTGGGATAAATAGTGAAAGCGAAATATCTGCCAGTTTGCCTTGACTGTCAAGCCTAATTTCGCAAGCCTGTTATCAATCACAGCTTTTACCTTGCGCAATTTCTTTTTGCTTGCACAAAATATAGTCATATCGTCAACATAACGTGCATATTTCAGTTCAATACCAAGCGATTTAATCTCATGGTCAAGTTCGCTCAAATACCAGTTAGCGAGCCATACAGAGGTATAAAAGCCAAGTGGCAATCCATTAGGCACGCAATGTATAACATTTTCAACAATCTGCATGAATTTAAAATCTTTGATTTTAGATTTAAGCTTTTCGATTAATTTATCCTGTGGAATACTAGCGTAAAATTGCTTCACATCAAGTTTATAGCAATACTTAATATTTTTACCACCCTGTTTTATCCACTTGCATATGCACTTCTTGCCATACGCACCGCCACGCTTAGGAACCGAGCCATAACTATGCTCATACATTCCCTTGTTAAACATGGGCTTAAGCACGTTTACTATCATGTGATGTACTATTGATTCCATAACTGTCGGTATTACTATCTTGCGTTTCTTTCGTGATATTCCGTCATATATTTCTTTGGGCTTATGTTCAAAAGGTGTGAAGTTAATCGCATATTCTCTAATTTTAGGTATGTATGTATCAAGGCCTGCTAAATTTTCCTAACCTTGTTTCTTCTCTTTTTACCCTTAGAGAAATTTTGAATTGCAAGTTTTATATTTTCGTCTGAAATAAATTCAGCATATAGATTTCTGTATGTTCTCATACGTATTCTCTTCCTATCCTCTCTACCACGTTCGACTATTTCCTACTACTAGCAGTAGCTTGCATCGAGTTAATTTTTACCAAGGGGTACGGAATTTAGTCTGCATTCATTTTATCCCTTTCTGCTTAGGCAGAAATTCCCTCTTCCCTGTTGCAAGTTATTTGTAGGAAAGAGAAGCCCCGAAGCTCCACCCCACGATACCAGCCACGACGATCAAGCGCACGGAGAACGCGCCACAATGACGGCCGTTGTCCAGGGTGCCACCAAAAAGAGCAGAGGCTATAATTGCAATGTTAAACCAACAGCCATCAGGATAATAGGTCGATGATGAGCCTGTAATTGATTTTGGAAACATACCTAATGCCGTGTATAACATATCTTTGATATATCCGCCGTTTGTACCACTAGGAGTTGAATTAAGTATCTCGATATACCCTGTCCCATCAGTGTTATAGTTAGTTGCTTTGCTTCCATCCTTTGTTGACGGAGACAGCTTGACTTTCGCTATGCCATTAGTAAGGATAAGTCCCGCTGTTCTTCGCCACTGATTACCCCAGTAGTTCTCCATACCAAATACTTTAACTCCGGCTTTTCCGGCATTTTCACCCCAAAATAGCCCTTTGCTATTCATTGTGCCGGTCTTAAGCAATAAGTTTTCATCACTGGCATTTTCGCTCATGCCTCGTCCGAATACATCTTGCGTATCAGTAGACTTTCCCATGATGATAAGCAAAATATTAATCAAGAGTCTGTCAACATACTGCTCGATTTCATATCCTGCACCATTGGCTCTTGCATATGTCATTTCTTGACTGGCTGATTTTGATTTAATAACTGTTTGACCACTTATTGAGCGTAGCTTATTGTTGCCGTCAAGTGAGCCATTATAAATTGGTGTATAAAAATGAGATTTTTCATTGCCGTTAATGTCGATGAAATTTAGATTTTTAAAATCTTTATCAGCTTGGTAGTTGGCAACATAAAGGCTTGCACTGTTTGGATTGCCTTTGTCGGGTGCAATTTTCCACCATATAATGTCTGTGCCATTGCCCCATTCCATCATAGCATTTCCATCGTAATCAATGCTTGCTACATCTGACGTACTGCCATCTGTTTTTTTAGCCAAATCGTTCTCGTTGAGGTAATAGTCAACCTGTCCATTTGTCTTAAGCATACATGGTTTTGGCATAAAAAAGGCATTCGCCCATGAGCCATAATCAAAAGTTCCACTCGTGAAATTCATGGCCGCTGGAGTCATGCCTACTGCGTCTGCTAAATATCTGACTCTTGTTTTCGGGTTACTATCCGCCCCATTAATGTGAACACCATAAATAACTCTTCCCTCACTTAATTTTGTACCAAGGGCTTTAATACTCTCAACAATCGCTTGACCTGTTGTGTCTGATATAATGTCTATTCCGCTCATATATTTAATCCTCCTTGCTCACGTTAAGTAAGCCGGCACTTGTCACGAAAAAAGTAATGCCTCTTCCGTTTGCTTTCTGCTCGACAAGTCCGGCTTGTTGTTCTGCTCTTTGTGCAGCTTCATTTGCAGCCTTTGTAGCTGCGTTTGCTTGACTTACCGCCGTATCAATCTTTCCTGAAACTTGCGCGACCTCGTTTGCTTTTTGCGAAGCAGTTTGCGCTGATTTTTGAGCCTGAGAAGCAGAACTGCTTGCCGAGTTAGCTTTTTCTGTCGCAGTCTGTGCTGATTTTTGAGCTTGTGATACGGATTCTGCCATGCCGTCAAGGTAACTCTGAATAAGTCTTTGAATTTCAACGTCAAAATCCTCAACAGTTCCCATTCGCTTAACTATTCCGGGTGCGAAACACATCCATATCTGCTGTTTTTTCGTGTCGGAATCGGTCGATACCGCCCATTCTCCAGCTTTCATTTTTAAAGGGTCAAACTCCGCGTATGCCCCTCGTCTCATTTGAATTGCCATAAGTTACACCTCGCTTTCATCAATTATCTCCATTTGCCTAAAACGTGAAGTTGTAAATACAATTGTTTGTTTGTTTCTGCAGCAGCCGAGTTTATACAAAACCCCAACTCATTACTGCTCCATCTTGTAAAAAAAATAGAATACAACCCGCCGGCGCTACAAAACACAGTACCTGTAGTATGTAAGATACTTTTTATTCCGTCTGGCATATATACGCTTCCATAAGTATAATACAGACTACCATATTTAGAGCCAAACGAGACAGTCGCGGGAAAACTTCCCCACATTTCTATATATCCATCTGTCCACTGTCTCCAATACCAGCCGTTTTCATTGGTAAATGTTTTTGAGCCAAAAACAGTTTCAACCCCATTAAGAGTCAAATTGTTTGCGGTAATGTCAACGTTAGTTCCACTTACATTAACCGTTTCACCGTTTATGCTTGCAAAGCCACCGCCACAGCCCATACCGCTAGTATGTCCTCCAACGTTTGAAAAAAGGTTTGCTCCCTCTGGATTTACTGTAAGATTATTATCAATATCATTTCCACTGTAATTTCCGCTTATTTTTGTCCCTGTTTCCGCGTCTTGCGCCCAAAAACTTTGATTGAGTCCTGTGGACGGATTAACAACATCGACATTGAAAGCTTTTGTAAATTCGCCGTATGCCCCTACAATTTTTGGGGAAATAACATACTCTTTTCCTATTTGCGTGTAGCCAATATTGTCTTTTAATTCGTTTAGCTTATCGTTTGTTGCAAAATCGGGTTGGTCTGAGATATTGTTCCACGAAATACTTACTCCGTCAGCAAGCGTAATGCCCTTGTTATCAAGTGTAATCAGAATTTTTCCGTTTGCGTCTTTGACATACTGCTTGCCGTTTGTGTTATTCTCGCCGCCTAAAGTGAGTGTTCCGCCATGCGCCCAATCAAAATTAATGCCGATAGCCGACATAATATTGAAAATAGCATTTCCGTCTTTATCAATTCCGGCTTTCCACGTCTTGCCGTAATCATTTGATACAGCCATGCCATTAGCTGCCATTTTCCACTGTATGTTGCTTGAATTAAGGTCGGCTTTGTTGTGCATGATGTAAATAATCGAGCCGTCCTCTTGTACCTGTTCAGTCTTAAAAAGTCCGAGTGATTGAGACATTAGCTGTGTCAGCAATTGCATTTGCTTATCATATACACTTAGTTTTGCATGTGCAACTTTCCTAGCCTGTACGATAGCCTTTGTCTCATTGCTAAATTTATCAGCACTATTTCTTGAAGCATTTTCAGCATCGCATGAAATTTTCGTGCCACTTCCAACTGTAAATGTTCGGTTGGAAATAAAACAGCTATAGGTATTCTGCTTGCGGTCCGTCACAAGTGCTACATCTCCGCTCTCAATCAGTGGGTTTGACAAGAGTGTAGCGTCAAGAGGTCTGAACCTCATACCACCGATTTTTTTGAAGATATAGTTTGCAACTGTCTGTGCCTTTTCTGCCGAAATAAACGGATTATCAGAGATTGAGACTACATATCCCTCTTTCCCGGCAAGTGCATTAACATCTTTTGCCTTGTCCTCTTTTGAGGTTACAGTTACCTTTACCCCGGTGATAACAACATCATCAGTCGCAACGTTCAAGTCTTTTTGCGTGTAAATATTGTGGTAATTTCTCGCCTCCGTGAATGTTCCACCATCAGCACTATCTCCACTTGAATAGTCGGTGAACTTTCCACCATCAACGCTGTCTCCGTCAGAGTATGGTGTAGTTTTTGTGCTAAAAGTTCCGCCATTGTAATTTTGGCTCCCAAACTGGCTCATATCATACCACTCGATAAGCAATTCGCCATCGTGACCGCATTTGCCCCATAATCCGCTTAACTGCAAAATGTAAGCTATAGCCTGTCCATATGTGAGCTTTTGATTATCACTCGGTATCTCGTTAATCACGTAATCAGAGTTATCAAATCTTGCCATAGTAAAAGGTACATCACACTTAATACAAGCGTCTCTGACTACCTCATACGCTGTCGTAGGGTAGCTTAAATTGCTGTCATACTCACGATTGAAATTATTAATATTGTCAAGGCAAGTAAGTGTTATGAGTGAGCCGTCATAGCTTGTCTCGCTGACTCTATACTCACCGATTTTTAGTTTTTCGGTTGTGCCGTCAGAAAAACTTTTTGAAACATATGCTGTTACGCTTGCCTTGTCAAAATCATACTTGCTGTAATCCTCGTAAATGTTATTCAGCTTAATTTTCAGTTTTCCGGCAATCAAAGCCCCGATTGTGAAAGTACCATTGCTTGATGTTGAGTCATTAACTTCGAAGCCATTCGCCCACAGCTCACTATCACTAATAGGGATTTTTTCACCGCTTGCCGTAACTATGTCAGTGAAGCAATTTACATTTATATCATTGTCGAGCATTACTGCTCTTTGCCATTTAGCCGATACGTTAAGCATTAAATCACCGCCTTATACTTCTATGAGGTCGAAACTCAATGTCTCATACCTCTTATTGTTGATAGTCCATATCTTGATAGGTGCGCTTCTATCACCTACATAGAATGTACGTGTTTCATCAGTGCCACTCATAGCGTCAGGATATGTCACTCTGATATATTCGGGGTTTACCATTTGAAGTATCTTTGCTGTCCTAGCCGTGTCTGTACCGCTCCATGACAATTTAAGCTGTCGTTTCTGCGCTATTCTGTTTTTATGCATTTTAGCATCCTGTGTACGTCCACTGTCGCTTGCAGACACATCAATCATGCCCCATTCAAAAGTTGACGGAGTAGGTAATTCTACTCCGTCTACTAACATCATTGCCATATTGTTACCTCGTAAAAAGACACCCACGCAAGGGTGAGTGTCTTAGCCAAATTCATTTGCTACAATATATCGTTGTCCATGCTTTGCTTTGCCTACCTGTGTCATGCGATAGAGTGTTTCGCTGTCACACTTAAACACGTTTTCAATGATAGGTGCAGAGTTTCCGCCGGTGTTAGAGTTCATCATTACTTGTGCCATTCCCTCCATTACAGCCTGTTTAATTCCCTCTGTAATTTGTTGGTTATTCGCTACGGCTGTTTTACCATTTGAGAATTTACCGACTATTTCCCCTCGGTTCATGTAGAACGGGCCCTCTTCCGGGAAACCACCACTAGCAAAATGTGGTGCCCTGTCGAGTAGTGACTGATACCCCATGTATTTTGTGCCTGTGGTAATATTGAATCTTTTATTGTTGTACTTAAACAAATCATCCAATGAGCGTACAATGCCATCTATTGAGCTTTTAACACTGCTAAATCCCCAGCTACTTATTCCAACGCTGTAACTTTGATTTGCGTACCACTTAAACGTGCCTAAACTTCCGTTCGTGTTATCGACTTTTCCTTTAAGTCCATTAAAACTACCACCCGTCCAGCCGAGATAAGTGCTTGCATTACTTGCCATTGTTGAGAACGAGTTTGATGTTCCTCTCCTCATATTTTCTGCAGCGTCTTGAAATAATCCCATGTTGAATTTAGTGTTACCCAATGAGCCGTTAACTCCACTTAATGAATTGTAGAGATTTGATGATAACGCTGAGAAAGAACCACTTGTGCTAAGTGTTGCTCCACTTGCCTTGCTACTCATGCTGTCCATCTTACCCTTGGTTCCGTCAATTGAAGTGTTGACTCCGCTTAAATAGCCACTCACTCCGGCATTTAAGTTTGAAAAAGATGTCTTAGAATTAGAGCTTGTTGTACTCGCTTTTCTTTCCATGCTGTCCATCTTACTTTTAGTACCATCAAGTGAAGTGTTGATATTTCCTAAATACCCACTTACACCGGCACTTAAGTTTTTGTAGCTATCATCAATTTTGCTCGCACTCTTTCCTACTTCTTTTGCGGTATCGTCGACTCCTTTGACTGTTTTCTTTTTAAATTTTGGTATTTCAACACCGGGTATCTTGTTAAGCAATCCTATAATGTCATTAATAATCCCAACAAAGCCGTTGTAAAGCCGTGGCCCTAATACGTTTTGTAAATCATCGACATTTAAAGACATATTCTTTTTAAATGTTTTCCAGCCTTTTTTGAAATAATTTCCCAAGTCTTTGAAAAAATCATCTACGCTTTTTTCAGCGTCTTTGATTTTCCACTTTATTTCCTTGATTCTCCACTCGAGAGGAGTGACAAGTTTAATCTTTTTTCCGTCAAAGCCTGTGACTTCGTTGCTTATTCCCATTCCGGATTCCGGGCTCTTGAACCACTCTTTGAGTTTATCAATCCACCCTTTCATATGCGCCAGCACGTAATTAATGCCCGACACGATAACCAGTACCTCAACTCCCCTTAGTGCAAGTTCTGTTTTTGACAAGCCTTTAGCTGTTGCATACTTTTTCCATTCAGATGTAATAAGAGTTTTGGTTATCTCTTTGAGTCCGTGTTTCCATGTAAACGCGCCAATAAGAATAGTAAAAGTGTCAATATCAAGTTCTCCGATAAATTCTGAAATACCCTTAAATGCGTCTTTCCAATCAATATTGACTAGCGCATGAATTAAAGTATCTCGTATGCCGTGAACAATATTATTGACTGTTTTCCCAAGTTCTTGCCAACCTGTCAGCCCTGTAACATCACTTGCTCTTGACATTTCATGTAATGCGCCATTTATAAATGAAGCAAAACTGTCACCAAGGTTTCCCCAATCAAACGTTGACGTAAACGAAAAAGCAAAAACTATGGCGGTTCTTATTGAGCCAGCTATTGTCTTTCCAAGTGCCGTAAATAATTTTGGACTTATTAAGCCGTTAAGGAAGTCCGCGAGTCCTTTTCCGAAGTTCGATGCGCTCTGATACACGTTATCCCAATTAATAGAATTAAGTGAGTCGGCTATTGCGTCACCGATGTACTTTCCGAGTGAGTAAAGGTCTTTGATTGATGATTTATATTTTTCGAGCAATCCATCTGTCTTTTTCAGTGAGCTATCAACACCACCGCCAGCTCCACCGCCACCTGAACCGCCACTGCCTGAACCGCCACCACTGCCACTGTCGCTGTTATCGTCAAGTGCGTGTATCTCGTCTATGCTAAGCAGTGTCTTTTTCAGCTTTTGTGCTTTCTTGTTGGAACTATCAGCGTTATCGCCAATATCGCCCACTCCGTCAGCTATGTCCTCCATGCCGTCAACAGTAGCACCGCCACCACTTATCTCGATAGTCCATCCGAAGATTGCTCCGAGTGCGTCAGCTACAGTTCTTGTAAAGCTGATAACCTTGAGCATTACTTTGCTTAAGGCTTGAACAAATGGTTTTAGAGCATTGATTACTACGCTACCTATGATACTGCCCCATGCTTGAAACTCTTGCTTAAGGACTCTTACACTATTCGCCCATGTATCGGAAGTTTTGGCGAAATCACCCATCGCAGCTTTGCTGTTTGCTATGACATAATTATATCTTAGCAATACCTTTTCAGCTTGCGTCATGGATTTGATATTTGAATCAAGTCCGTTTTTCATAGCCCACTCTGAAAGTGTGGCTTGTGTTAAATCAAGTCCGTATCTCCTTAATGGTGCGATTGTTCCCGAAAAAATGGATTGTAAGCTCTTTGCAACATCAGCTTGGTCTACATCGTAGAATGAAGCCATATCACCAGCTAATCTCGTAAGATTAAGCGACATATCAGCCATACTGTCTGTAGTCTTGTATAGCGTGTTATTTTGGCTCATAAGAGCTTTATTTGCCACTGCCGTACCATTTGCCACTTGCTCTGACGAAATACCTATAGAAGTACCTAGTGCTTGGAAACGGCTTGATATTTGCTTGACTGTAAGCTCCGACATTCCAAAATCTTGAATTGATGTTTTTGTAAAATCATCAACCTTACTTGCCATATCACCGAACGTGGTATCTACTACGTTTTGAACCTCTGTTAATTGGCTCGCTAAATCAACTGCACCGCCTATTTTTCCTACAGCTCGCATAACCAACCAATAAGTTGCGTAAAACTTACCAATGGTTGAAGCTAAGCCCCTAAATCCACTTCTTGTGCTCTTAATCGACTTAGTTGTGTTTGAAAAGCCTGTTACAAGTGACCTACTAGCCGAACCGACTTTTGAGCCTTGCTGTGACAGATTAGCAAGTGCATTAGTCATTTGAATAATGTTGTTGCTGACTCTCGGTGCGTTAGATAATGTTGTCATTACCTCTTTCAAGGCACTACCAAGGTTTCTTATGTTATCCGCAGCATAACCGGCTGATTTTGAGCCAAGTTTTGAAATTGAAGCTGTTAGCTGTGTAATCTCTGCTGATTGCTTTGAGATATTCGCAAAGCCCGACAATTCTGTTGCCATGTTCTTCAAAGCACTCGCTGAGCTGACAAGTCTTGCAGTATCAAGGTTGCCGAGCTTTTCCATGTTAGTTGCAATCTTGCTAAAGGTACGAGTGTCGATACTGCTCACACTTCTAAGTGATGTTGCAAGTTGCGACATTCCACTCGCAAAATTGCTTATGCTTGCACCATTGAGGGAATTGAGAGTAGTTCCAAGTCCTTGCAACTTACTTTGTAAATTGCTTATGGCTCTAGTTGCTTGTTGCGCGTCCGACTTGATTTGAAGCTCAATGCTCTCTGCCATTTTCTCACCTCCCTGTAATAAAAAAGAGCTACCCTAAAGTAGCTCTCATGTATTTATCCTTTGAGCAGATAGTATGTTGTAATCAATCCAACATATCCATCTTGCTTAAGACCTCTATTCTTTTGAAATACCATGACACATTTAGTGAGATAATCCGTCCACTTGCCGTAATCAGTATCAAGTTTGTAAAAATGGTACTTGTCATGCAGGGTTTTTCTCAGCCACTTAATGGCTGTCGGGCAGTTATGTCTCTGACCGCTCCACAAATTGTGATTTTTAGCAAATCTCTGTGAATTAGCTCCAAACTTGCCATCTTCCTTAAGCTCGTCTGTGTCAAATCCGATGTTCATGGCATGTTGCCATTTTCTTACATCATCATTGTCGAGGTAATATTCCTCATTGCCTTTCCAAGCGTTATTCTTTACCGGAGTTGCTATTGGTGTCGGAGTTGCTATTGGTGCTGGATTATTCTCTATTCCATCGCCCTTACCAAGCTCAATATAGAGTAAGTTAGCGTCAGTGCTGTTATTCAGACCGCTACAAGTAAATGCGCTCGAATACTGCCAACCATACAGAGAATGTTGTATAACAGGCTTCTTGGCACTGTTAGGCTCATCACCAATAGACATTCCCTTAGTTGACGGATAACGTGCAATCCAAAACGGACAATTAATCTGATTTGCGTATGGCGCAATATACTGATTGTAAAAGCTAAGCCCTGTGTATACACCAAAGTTAAGCCCGGCGCTCTTGATAACACTCTGATATGTGTTGATAATATCAATAAGCGTCTGTCCGAGTCCTTGCTGGCATCTGTCCTCTACATCAAGCCATACAAATGTCTTTCTTCCGGCAAGTACCTCAATCACTTTCTGTGCATCCGTCTTTGCCTTATCTACTGTTGTAGCGTATGAGTAGTTGTAAACACCTTGTATTGGCATTCCTACATCAGTACAGCCTTTCCAATTCGCTTCAAAGGTTTTATCCGGATTAAGGTCTCTGCGGATTATTTTAAGGATTGCAAATTGCACTCCGGCCCACTTAACCTTGCTCCAATCAATATTTCCTTGATATGACGATACGTCAATTCCTTTATATGCCATATTTTCACCTCATTAATCAGGACTTTCAGGTAGTCCCGACTGCCTTAATGCGTTAATTCGTTGCTTCATTTCATAAACGGCAATTTCCTCATTAGACTCCTTGTATTTAGGCTCGTTATCTTTTGAGTATTGCTCATTTAACGATTTTTCAATGTATTTTGCTCTTGCTTTGTTGCCATTCAAAGCTCTGTCAATCGCTGTAAGAGTTGCGCTTAATCCGTATGTGCCCCACCAAGCCCACATGTTGGAGTCGGTTTCTTTTTGTGCAAGCATATAAGCCTTTGAATAAGGCTCTAAATCAGCCGGACAAGACATGTCTATGTCCTCAACGCTAAATCCATAGCCTTTAGTTACCAAAAGCCAATATGGGCGGATTTCGTTGCAATATACTTCCCATGTAAGCTCTTTTACTTCTTGATTGGTTTCTTCTTGGCTGTCTGTACCTCTTTCGCCAACATCTTGGATAAAAAACTGTTTTTCTCCATTTCCGCAGACAAGTCATTATAGAGTGATTGTAAATCTCCGCCCTCTTCATTCTCCGGGTCAAGGTAATCGTCAAGTAAATCGTATACCTTTACAAGCTGTTTCTCTTTTGCTTCTTTATTGTCAAAATCAAAGCCAAATTCGTCAGCGTGGAATTTTTGTAAACCTACGAGCAAAAACTCCGGTAAAAATTCAAGCATGTTGTCAATGACTTCAAGTCCCTCACCCTGTTGCTCCATTCCTACGAGCCTTGGGATAATTTTATTCTTAACTACCGGTGCATATCCGAATTTAACTGTATACTCTTTTCCACTTAATTTAATTTTCATTTTATCTTTCCCTTTCTCCCTAATTTATATAGGGAAAGAGGCAGTTTTAACACTGCCTCAATTACCTTGCTATATTGTTTCTTCAAGTTCGCTGTCAGCCGTGCTATCATCATAGCCAACCGCTACGGCTTTTTCCGATTGGCTCACCCTTTTTTTGTGAGTGTGATTGATGTTGGATAACCTTGGTCATCCTCTGTTACCGCAACATCGTAGTTATCCTCAATCCACTTAGGTACTGTCTGAACTGATACAGTCGCAGTTCCTGTTAAGTGGTCATCGGAAGCCTCGCCTGGGGCGAATGACTCCTGTCCAATAAAAGCACAGATACCCTCTGAACCTTTTCCGTCTGTGCCGTAGAGGATAATAAAGTCGAGCTTCTTACCCTCGTTAGTTACCATCTCATCCTTGTACTTTTTCTCAAAAGCTCCCTCAACTTCCATAGAGCCGGCTGAACGTCTACCCATTTCCTGTGTCTCTACTAAATCTTCAAGAGTTGAAGTATCTACCATGTTCTGTGAGCCGAATGGTGAGGGAATTGTTTTAGCTCTGATTAAGAGCTTGTAAGTTCCAGCCCAGTAATCGCCACTTGTGGCGGATGCGGTTGGTGTCTTGTAAGCAATTCTACTTTTTAAACCTGTTGCCATTTTTATTACCTCCTAATTTTTCATAAAAAAATAAGAGCCAAAAGGCTCTTATAATCTATCGTTCCAGTCGAATGACCGCCTAGCACGTAATGTTGCTGTCCATATTTTGCCGTTTTTTCTAGCGAATGGGATTGTTGTCAGCTTGAATGACATAGCTTTGTATTCATTAGCCACTGTCTGTGCCACATTCAAGGCTTCTGAACGGCTTTTATTCGTTGTAACAATTACTTGTGCCGTAAATAACACTGTATTTATTCTTTCACACTCTAAATCCTCATTCTGTTCAATAGGTTCGAGTGCTTGAACTAGCACCGTTGGGAAGCTAGCCGTTGCACTGTCCGACTGTTCCTCTTGTGTGAATTTTAGCTTGGGATATTTAGTTTTCAATTTTTTCTCACATCGGGTTTTTACAATTGCATATGTGAGGCTTTCAAGGTCGTAGACCCATTGATTTTGACTCGCCACTTTATCACCTCAACTAAAATTTTTCCGTGCCGTTCTCATAATGTCATTTTCCATTTTTAAAAATGCGTGATACATAGGCATTGTAGGTGTAATGCCGTATGAATGATGTAATTCTCCGCTTTCGTCTCTCCAATACCAACCCTCGCTGTCAAATGCGTGTGTCTGCCCCGGGAAAGTCCCTTGACCGCCTCTTGCATCATTGAAGTGTGGCTTAGCTCTCCAGCCCGAGCCGTATTCAGCCATAAGCAAAGGCGATACATCGACTGTCTTAAGTCCATCTGCCGTCTGCCATGTACTTTGTATCTGCCCTGTTTCTGTTGCAAGAATAATAGCTGTACAGCCGTCTGTTGTGTCTTTAATTTCGTAACTAAATGTAATATAGTGTCCAAAATTGCCTGTATTTGCTTGTGCTACGGCTATACCATTACTAGCAAGCTCTCCAACAAACGCTATGCACTTGTCCTGTAAGCGGTCTTTGTATCTTTCAAGCTTGTCTATCGCATCTTGTATAGATTTTTCTGTCAGAGAAACGTCAATTTTCATAATTACACTTCTTTCACAACTGCTTTGAGCATGTATTTAACTGAGTAAAGAGAGGGCTTCACTCCTACTATTGTAAAGTCTGCGGAAGTTGAATCAACTAATCCGTTGGCATCCTTTGTAGGCTCGCTATCGAGCCAAATAACATCGCCCTTTTTAAAAGGGTATTCTCCTCTGTCTGTCAGCAAAACAGCATCAAAGTCAGCCGTATTAAAGCCATATTCCTTGTTTTGCGCTTCTCCTCCGTCAAACGATATATTCGCCCGAAAATCGACCGGCTCTGAAAAGCCTGTTTCTTCATGGGTGTAATATATCTTCTCTCCGTCCTCTGTTTCGTAAAACTTTAGATTTCCGTCCTCGTCTTTGTCATAGACTGTGACAGTTTGACCTTGAAGCGCGTATTTCATGGCTTGTTTATTAATGTCAAGCATTTTTCTTTATCTGCTTGTAAATCTGATTAACACCGGTACTTGCCATGCCCGACACAATGCCAACCGCTATTGCATCAAGAATGTTGTTTGCCGGATAACCGGGAATTACAAACATTCCAACAATACCGAGTACTCCACCGGCTACACCTACGATAATAGGAATAATATTATCTTTAACCTGTGGTATCTGCTTTGAAGCATATCCGATTAAATAAGTAATTACCATAATAGCAACTACTGTAGGTACTTGTGTAAAGTCCATCAGTTTTTCCCTCCTTTGCCTAAATGGATTTCCTCAATCTCATTTTTCATTTTTGTTACCCCGCCATCACCTCCGAGCGTGTGGTATGCGTCATACATCTCGCAAAAATTCTGATACGCATATAATGGGATTTCACCAAGCTCCATGTACTTATCATGGTATTCGATAAGCTGTACTCGTAAAAGTAACATTGTACCTTTTCCGTTCGCTTGTCGTAGCTTCTTTTCCTCTTCAATGCGCTCGTTTCTTTCTTTTGTGTCTATCGCTTTTTGCTTTTTCTGCTCTTGTAAAAGCCAAACGATATAACCCAAAAGCGCTGTTAGAACAATCGGTAAGGCAATAATGTATGTCTGATAGATTAAATTATTCATCTTACAGCCTTTCATCTTTGGTAATTGGCACACCGCCCACCACCACTTAATGTGTACCGCCTGCTACCATGTTACCGACATCAGTAAAATGGTAACGCACAATCTTCTTTTGCTTATAGCACTTTGACAAAAGGAAATACTCCGACAAACAGCTTATCTCTGTCTTTCCATGTACGGCTCACTCCACCCTCACTCAATGCGCTCATGTAGTTCTCACCGGCTTGTGAATGGTCGTATACAGCAAGATTGATAATGACATTTTCAAACTGCTTTAAATCGGCAGTTATATCATCATCAGTGAAAGTGTCTGGATAACACCTTTTTGCCTTTACATCTTCCGTGGCTTGCTTAATGAGCTGTTCAATGAGTGGGTTATCTTCCTTTTTATCGAATACAACCACATCAGATGTTGTTTCATCATCATTCGTGACTGTATCAATATGAAATTGTTTAAGTCTGATTTTGACTTGCTCTAATGTGGTGTATTCCATGCCAAGCTCCTTATAATCCAAATTTTTCAATTAACATTTTCTTCAAGTCGCTGCCATTTATTTCTGTGGCATTTTCGATACCATTTTCACTCGCAAGCTTCTTTAGGTCGGCTGTTGACATTCTGTTAATTTCCGTCTTTGTGTATGGTGTTTCAGGTGGGTTCATAAAATCAGAAGGTACCGAATTGCTATTGCTTTCCGGTACCTCGTCTCCGACTTTATACCACACTCCATCATGCTTTATAGAGTGCGTTGCTATCATAAGCCTTAATCCTCCTTAACTTTGAGAACCATAACGCTATCCATACCCTCGAATGTAGGTAATCCAATCATAGATACGATACAGTGAGTATTGATAGGATGATTTGTAGCATATGTGTATACAGATACACCTGTCTCAACAAGTGAGAGGTTTCCGTCTGTGATACTTCCGCTTCTTTCCTCCGGAGTCTTACCGAATGTGTAATCTCCAAGGAATACTCCGGCAGACTGCGCAGATACAATGCCTGTTGGCACAAAGTATTGTGTCTGTCCTGACTCGTCAACATAGAGCTTATCGTATACTTCAATCTCGATACCATATCCTCTAAGGTATTCAGTAACCTGTCCTTGCTGTAATCTGATACCGCCATTGTAAGCAGTGATACCGAGCACCTGTTTCTTTGTATCTTCTGCTCCGAGAACCATTTCCCAAGTCTCTGTATTCATGGTGAAACGTGTAAGTGAGTAGCCTGTAGCCTTTGAGAAATCTCTCTTGGTCTTAATAAGATCGTCAAGTGGTGTGGCTGTATCCGACTTGTCCCATGCGCTTGTGCCTGTAAAAGTCTTGTAATGCTTTGCCGTATGCTCTGATTTCTCATCATCTGCAAGATAGTCAATGTAAAAAGGTTTGTCACCAATAGTTACTTTTACTCTTGGTACACCATCTGTAGGTGCAAGTAACTGCCAAATCTGTCTCTCCGGTACAACTAATGCGCCCTCGATAAGGTTCATTGGTTTCTTTGAGATTTCACGTAATACGTTATTGGCAAGGCTAGAGTTTTCAGAAGTTCTGTAATTGTCGTACTCCTGTTCCTCTTTCTCTGTTACCATATAAGACTCACGATAAAATGGCATTGAGTTCTGAATGTCAGAGAAACCTCCAACATCTCTTAGCTCTGCCTGTGCGTCAAAGTTTGAAGCTTTGAGTGACACCGGCAGTCCGTTCTTGCCCTTGATAAATCTAAGGTCGAGTGAATCCTGTTTACGTGTTCCGAATTTTTGTCTGCCAAGATAAGGGGCAGTTCCTAATGTCTTCTGATAATTGTTCCACATTACACCGAGGCTTCTCGCTGTAAATGCTTCTGCTAATGGTAATGCCATGTTCTTCTACCTCCTTTAAACCTGACTTGCTACAATCTTTGGTGCACCATAGAAAGTAACTCTAGGTGTTGCAGTTCTAGCTTCATCTGCGATTGAAAGCGACTTAACTTTCTCCCAATCAATAGTTCCCTGATATACATATGTTCCAGGCGCATCACCCATTGTTACATCTACATCGTGTAACAGATAGCCCTTGCACTCTGCATCATTGCTTGGGAATGGTGTACCGGCCGGTACAATCTTCATTCCGTTTCCATCTGCGCTTGTTACCATAGTCTGTGGTACAAGGCACGCTGCACCCTCATAAGGGAAAAATTTTAAAATTCCTTTACCCTGTGTAAAGTCTCTTACGATTGGCTTTCCCATCGTTCTACCTCCTGTTTTAAATTACATAGCTGTTCTGACTTTCAGCGCTTGCAACTGTGCCGAATGAGATTTGTTCTGCATTGGCTACATCTGCCGGCTTTGAGTCGGGTTCATTATTGTTACCGCCATTGCTTGGATTTGGAGTGTTGTTGAGTGCATTTTTCTCATACTCTGCTATCGCATTGGCTTCTTTGTCGGACATAATTTTTCCAAGAACTGCCGTGTCAAAAGAGCCGTCCTCTTTTACTACTGTCTTTGCTTGTTCGGCAGTAATGCAAAAATCAGACATTGCACTCTCTCGTAAATCTCTGACAGCATTATCTTTCTGTAGCTTGGCTATCTGCTGATTGGCTGTATCTAAGGCTTTATTTGCCTTTTCAAGTTCTGTCATGTTGCCAGCCTGTAGCTCGTCAAGCTGCGTCTGTAGCTCGTCAGCTTTGTCGGCTTTAGCTTTATACTGATTGGCTTTCTCTTTCTCTCTTGCCATTTCCTCACCGCTCTTGTTAAGCAGATTTGTTATCTGCTCATCCGTTGCGTCCGGGAAAAGCTTCAAAACATCATTTCTTGTCATTTCAATTACCTCCGTAACTCACGCTTTTGTTATCGCGGGTCGCTCCCGCCGAGTTTTTCTGTTGTTTAACGCACAACTGCAAATTTTGTATAATAAAAAGCAACCTATAAGTTTTCCTTACAAGTTGCTCATTATTTGTAATATTTAACACTGCATCTACACCCTGCTATTTCTTTTACTTGTGCCCCTAAAGAATGGTCTTTTGGAAACATCATCAGTGAATTTCCAACCTCAAACGGCTCAAAAATATCAATTCTCTTTCTGTCAACTTCTGCATGTGTAGGTCTGACATGTGAATCTTCTTTCGAGCGCCACTCTTTTGTTTTGTAGCCCTGTTTTACCATTTCAGTTTGTAGTCTGTAATTGCCAACTGTATTAGCTTCATTCGCAGCTACATTTTTTGCTCTTTTCTGTGAAGTAAAATACTCTACTTCGGTATTTTGTGTGGTAGCGTCAACTACCTCATTCACAATGTACCGGGCATAATCCGTAATGTATGAGGGTGTTTTCTTTGCCTTACAATACTGTGTGGCAATGCTCTCATATCTGATGATAAATTCTTTAGTGATAGTTGTTATCTCTGTTTCTTCCTTGCCGGATAGCAAGGCAAATAGCATAACAAAGATTTTTTCAAACTTTTCAGCAAGTTTTTTTCTATCTTCCTTTTCCTCGTCAGATAAATCCATCTCACCAAAATATGTGTCGTAATCTATGTCTTGTATTTCATTTTTGTTAAGTGCGTGGATTTCGTCTGCCATATCAAGCTCCAAAATAAATTGACAGCCAATTATTCATCGGCTGTCTTTCCATTGTTCTTATCATCGTTATTACTGTTAGGTGTAGCTGCTGTCGGCTGTTCTTCCGGGAATAACATTTCCATGCGCTTAGCACTTTCAAGAGTGACTTGTTCAGGGTCACTAAACATGTCAATCGTCTTAACAGCCCTCTTGTAATTGATACCGCACCTAAGTAATATTTCAAGCACTTCTGCTTTAACAAGCATGTTGTCTAGCTTGTTGTGATTAATGTGTATCTCAACATCGCTAGGCATAAGCGTAAAGCCCTTATTAATTCTCAGTCTGTTAAGAATAAGCCTAAGTGCCATTCTCTCTGATTTCTTAAGGATAGGCTCATTAATAGCCGTCCTAAGTCCAGCATCGTAATGTCCATTTCTCAATTCTACAGCCGAGCCGGTGTCACCGCCTGTGTTGCCCTGACGATTTGCGAGACCTTGAATACTTAAAAATCTTTCAAAAAGGTCAGTGAATACCACTTGCCCCTCTGTCTGATTAAGCTCGCTCGTCATTACGTCAACATCAGCCTTGTTGTCTGAACCATTGTTAGATTTAACTACCAATGCTCCCTCTTGTCGCATTTTTCTAAATGTATCTATGTCAATCTCGCAATTAACGAATTTCACCCATGCAGACACAAACTGCTCGACACCATTAATTCTGTCTGATGTAAGCACGTTGATAGCATCTGTAATTGCAATAGTCATTTCGATGTCAGATAATCGCCTTGCATTGTTTGGATATTCAATCACCGGAATTGCTCTATTGCCGTTTATTCCACTTGCATAAATCTTGTCGTTGCGAATATCAAACCACTCATTGTCGGTGAACACATAATAAATATCCGCTCCGTTCTCGTCCTCTCCGATTTGACAAGAGAATGCCGGACGTCCGTTTGAGTAGTATGCTACAAACGTATACATTGGATTTTCAGAAGATAAGTAAAAATCGCTCTCATCAAGCAACTGTCCTTGTCCGTCATCATTACCGATGAATCTGTAGCCGGTACCGCATATGCTTCTCCAACGATGTATGTCTATATCGCACTCTTGTTTACTTTCAGAGTCCATCGTAATGTTAAGCTGTGTGATTTCTTCCGACTTATGGTTATCGGTGCCACGCAGCACATATTGGATTGGCTCGGCACACATCTCTGCGGTTTTGCGCTCAACAAGCTCATACGCAAGATTTACAGCAATCTTATTATTTATTTCCGGTCGGTTCACTTTCTGCCGATACAAAATTGGTTGGTCACCACGATAGTATCTGTCAAGATACTCAATCTCAATAGCATTTTGCTCGTGAATCACAAGTGCTTTATTCAGTTCTTCGATTATGTTGTTTTTTGTGATTTGCCTTTTACGTGTGAAAATAACTTGTCTGCCGTAATTATTCTGACAGACAGCCGAAAAAGGTCTTACGTTTTTATGTGCGTACCTATACATCAATAAAACCTCATGCCACTTGCAGAAGTTCTCTGCGGAACCTCTTTTATCTGAAATTCTTGTGTGCCAGCCCAAAACCATATCCATTTACGGCAGTGCGTACATATTACTTTGTGGTGTTTCTTGTCGCTTTTATTTACCCACGTTAATAACTTTCCGCAACGAGGGCACATTACACTTCGTTTTCCTGTTGGTACAATATTCTGATTATTCATGTCACCCTCGATTCACTAAAAATGGCACCCACAATCTGTGAGCGCCATTTCTAAAAGAGATTTTCGCAATGAACGAATTACGATTTTTTCATAGTTATATTATAACTGTCAATTTTTTAAGTGTATATATGCAATGATATGCAAAACTATGCACACTACTGCACATTTTCAAGATATTCTTTTCCGTAAAGCCTTTCAAACTCTTGCAAGGCTCTGCCGTGGATTGTAAATATTTTTCTTATGCTCCAATTTGTAGCCTGGGCGATTTCTTCAAAAGTGTTTTGATTGACATATCTCATTGAGAGTACATGATAATAGTCGGTATTCTCCATACTATCAATTTGACCGATAATATGATTTCTTTTTCTCATAAATTCATCAACAAGTCTGTCTGTATCTTTTTCCAAGTCCACAATTTTAGTTACTGTACTGCCTAATTTATCTTTATCCGATGAAACGTCAACCGCTTCTTTGTTCGTTGAAACAGTAACGCTACATGCTATTGTCTTAAGCCGGTATATTTCAGACAGTTTGTTTTGTATCATTTTATCTAATCTGCTAATTTGGTTTAAGTAAGTTTTTGTATTCATTAATAAAGCCCTCCTCTGAACGGATTGTGTACTGCTTCAACCTTTGCTATCCGCTTTTCCCTAAAAATCATATCGCACAACTGTGCAGTAGAATCAACACCATCATCATGTTTCATTTTGCCCTCATATGTGCAAGAAAGAACGTTTTGAAAATATTTCTTGTATTCCTTAGTTTGTCTTTCAAGTTTTATGAAATGCAGTTTTCTTATATCCGGCGCATGATTTTTAATTCTGTCCATTTTTGCAGTTTTGTTATCTGCTGGGTCATGGCTTGTCAATATTGGGTAGCAATCTTTTTTCCATATTTTCTCGCACTCCAAACGATAGGCAGATGTTGTTTTTGTTTCCTCAAAATGTACCTCTGCTGTTTTATTCGAGAATTTATCTAAGTGACTTTCCATTCTACTTGTTACTTCGGGAATTGTTATATCCTTATCGCCATCGTTATACACAACATCCACGATATAGTATTCCTTTTCAATCTCATAGCAAATCGGCATTGATACAAAGTCTCCACCACCATATGCCGGGTCGTTTGCCGAAAAAATTCTATCAGGTCTTATTCCCTCAATTTCTGCCGGGTCAAAAAAGTTCATGTTATCAATATTAAACATCTGGCCTTTTCTTTCTATCGGCTCTTGCTGATATTGGGCGAACCATGAAGCCATATCGTCATTATCTTCAAATGAAGCCATTCTACGCTTATAATCTAATGTGGAATATCCTAATTTGTAGGGATAGTCAAAATTGCTCTCATTATTTTCATTGAGTGCCGGAATTATAACCTCTCTATGACGTATGTTTTTATATTCAGGATTATTTGCAAGCAATTCTAATCTGCGTCCTTGAACATCTTTCGGTGCCCATCTCGTGCCTATTCCTAACAACTTTGCTTTGCCAGGCTTAATTCTCGGCATAAAGTTATTATCAAACTTTCCCCAAACTGTAGCCTGTCTATCCTCGCTTAATGCTTCATCAATACCACTAAATAAATCGTCATATACTCCTAAACCATCACAGTCACACGCTCCGTTCAGTGTTCCGTATATAGAGCGCATGGTAAATGTTGGGTATGTTTTTTTACGCAAGAAATCTATCGTAAGGTCTTTTCCGTCTGTGATAGCTTTTTTCTCTACAATTTTAGGGTAAATATCTTTGTAGGTGTACGTTGGGTCATTTACCATTTCTAATGTTCCATCGTAAAATCCTCCGGTTATTTTGTCGGAATATGCAGAATATAGATTTGACCTCTCAGGCCTGTTTGAACCAAACCACAAATTACCCATTTTAACGATTTGAGTCTTTCCGATACGTCCAGGGCAAAACACCATACCCTCATCGAGCTTGTCATCGTACAAATCTTGAATGAGCTGTGCGACTTTGCTTAACGGATTTCTTCTCGGCAAATAAAATCTTTCCCATGGTGGACGATTTTTTTCCATGTAAATCATAAAGCTCTCAAACTTATAGTGAGCTTCCATTAGAAATAAATCAAAATAGTGATTAACTAAGTCATATGGTGTAGTCTCATGCTTAAAATGGTAATAATCCAAATCCCAAATCGTACCACCCGTTTTAGCCGTGCAGAAGCCCTCTATAAGCTCTTTTGCTCTCTTGGTGAGCTGTAGTCCATACTCAATATCTTTCTCGCCATTTATGGCTACACTGCAGGCGTCTACATAGGCATTAATTACTTGCTCGTCTTTTCCTTTATCCTTTATGTAGTTTTCATATCCGTTTACTGTGGAAATAAGGCTCTGACTAGCCATAAGAAAAGCACCTCCACTTTTAAAAAGCAAAGGTGCTTATAGACCTCTGCCTATAATTTTTCTAGGGTAGCGACTACAAGCAATCTGTAGCCGGTAATTGTTTTTATTCGTTTGCTTTGAAATTGTAAATCGGTTTTATAATGTCAACTATTTCAACAGTATCTTTTATATTTCCAATTATTTCATCCATTGTTTTATATGCCATAGGGCTTTCATCAATCGTGGATGTATTTACAGATGTTGTAAATATTCCGTCCATTGCTTTTTGATACTCTTCTAGCAAAATACTTTCTTTTGCCTTTGACCTACTCATAGTTCGCCCCGCTCCATGCGGTGCTGAATAATTCCAATCTTCATTTCCCTTGCCAATTCCCAAAATACAACCGTCACGCATGTTTATTGGTATTAGTACTTTTTCACCCACTTTTGCAGAAATAGCACCTTTACGAACAATATTTGTATCGTGTTCAATGTAGTTGTGAATCGTTTGAAATCGCTCCGTTTCTTTTGTAACTTCCCAGCCCATATAGTAACAAATAATGCTCTGAATGACTCTTCTGTTAATTTCCGCAAACTCTTGGCATAATTTCATATCGTGTAAATACATTTCTCTATGTTTTCCAACAAGATATGATAACTCTCTAGGGATTTTAGTTGTATTTGTTTCGTAGGACTGCTTTAATTCTTTGATAGCCTTGCTGATTTCTCTTTCTCTTTTACATTTTTTGTATTCAGCAATCAATTTCTCACTATCTTGTTTGAAATTCGATTTTCCCGAAATATCAGCAATCGCCATTTGCTGATATATTTCTGCAACTTGCTTTCTGACATTTCTACTTCCCGAATGAATAACAAGATATTTATTATTCTTGCTATCGCTATCAACTTCGATAAAATGATTGCCGCCTCCCAGCGTGCCGCAGCTTCTTTTCAGCCAATTTATATTTTTCAACTGTTCCTTGCAATACAATTTTTCAATAATATCACTTGCGGCAGATGAATTTTCTTCCTCATGAACTTTTCTACCACTTGGAACATATTCTCTAATGACGTTATCTAATCTCTCAAAATCAATATCAATATTCCCCAAGTTTGTAGTAAGCATCCCACAGTCTACGTCAACTCCAACAATGTTCGGTATTACTTTTTCTCCTAAATCAGCAGTAAATCCTATAACACACCCTGCTCCCGCATGAACATCTGGCATAATTCTTATCTTGCAATCCGAAAATGCCGGCTGTTTTACAAGCGTATATATCTGATTTAATGCTTCGTGTTCTATATTTTCTGTAAATATTTTCAAATCAGCCATGATATATTCCTTTCTGCCTTCTTTTATATTTTATCAACCTTTATCTTTCTAAGGTCAGCAACTACAATTAGTCCGTAGTCGGCAATATCACTTAATCAATATCTGCAATGCTTTCTACAAAGCAATTGTAGTAGATATATCTCTTTCCATTAAAGTCAAACTTAACATATCCACCATCGTTTGTATCAATATCAATCTTTCCCTCGTATGTTGCAAGTTCTTTACCATCTGCCGTGTATACAGTAATTGTTCTTTGCATACCGCCATTTACATCACTTTTCATATCTGTTACCATTCTGTCCCATGACGCACATCCAGTCATTCCAAAACACAATGCTAATCCTAATACAATTGCTATAATTTTCTTCTTCATAATAATTTCTTTCTACTGATAATCAGCAATTATTTATTTTAATTCATCTGCTGTAACTATATGCAAAATTCCATAATTGCCTTTATCAAAACTATCTCTTGCGTTTTCGTGACATCTTGTGCGTAGTACATTTAATGCACTTTTAATATTGCTATTGCAAATAGCCTTAGCAATATCAGAAAATGGTTGTGGGTTGTCTAGTCTTGAATTAGCTTCCGCTATAGAGCAATGCTTATATTGTATTATTGCGTCCATTGCAAAGTCTCTGTCCAAATTAACACCCAAAAATCTGTCTGTAACTGTATTCCATATGGCATATAAGTTATCTACATCATCTTGTAATGCAACTATTAACATAATCTCACTCCTTTTTCTCATTATTCGCTAATGATTTTGTTTCCTCTAGAATTTTCATTGCTAATGCTCTTGAAAATTCATAATTATTTTTCGGGTATCTGCCTAGAATTGATTTTGCGTACTCATTGACTGCATCGACTGAAATATCAATGTCAATAGTCATATCATGAAAATCGGATGTTTCTATAGGCTTGCCATCTCTATCACCTATTTCGTGCGATTGTGCTTCTCTAAGTGCTTCACGCTCTATTGATTTAATTACTTCTGCCATGCTCATTATAATAAACCTTAAATCCTTTCATCGCATAATCAGAAACAGCCTTTTTCAGCTCCTCATGGGTGGAATAGGTCTCCTTCAAAAGAATAGCCATGCCTTTTTTGCCGACCGCATAAATTCCAAACGGAACCTGTTTACTTGCAACATGTAAAACAGTTTTTAATTGTTCTGCCTTCATTTCATATACGCTATTTCCGACTGTCAGTTTCATTTCTCATAAACCCCCAAAAATCTTCCATGCACTCATTGCATAAATCGTAGGTCGTACTCAATACGCCATTTCTTGTGATTGAGTTTGTACCCAATAACCCTGCTTTTATTTCTTTTCCGCACCTATCGCAAGTGCACCATTTTCTTTCATGCTCCATTTCTCATAAATCTCTTAAAATCTTTCCTACACTTAGGGCATAAATCGTATTGCATATCATCTCTCCATATAGCCATTGGAAACACTTCCTTTGCTATATCTTCGGCTGTGCATATGCTTTTTTCGTAAAGAGGTTTTATCTCTCTCGTTTTGATATATGCATATTTTTCATCGTATCGTATTATTTCTTTTCCGCACCTGTCGCAAGTGTGCCATTCTTTTTGATGTTTCATTCTTCCACCGCCTATTAAACCAACCCTAGCATACATAAAATATCAAGCCCCGATATTCTCTCTGCACCCTTTCTTGTGTGCATAAGAATTTCTTTAAGCCTTTCATTTTCTGCATTGCTGTATTTATCTTTGTTATATGCTTCTGAAAAACAATAATATTTGCAATATCCGTAGCCCACACCAAGCATGTTCCCATGAATACTCTTTCCGACAATATCATAATATTTTGGCACTTTTAAAATATCGTGTTCTTCATCTAGGGTACATTCCTTTTGCTCTGCTTTTAGCTTTGATTGAAGATATTTCAGAAAACTTTGTATGTCCTGCTCTGATTTTGAAATATATAAAATAGTTTCTTTCATTCTTCCACCGCCTATTCTATATGCTTAAATGTTCGCTACAATCATTGTCAAAAGAAATATAATACTTAAAAACCCACTTCTGCGACTTCTCTAATATTTTTGGATTTCTTTATGCACCATAACGATAAGAGATAGTAAATAAACAATGCTATTTTGTACGATATCATTCTTCCACCAACTTTCTACCACAGATAGGGCAAAATTTTATATCTTCAATTTCAATTCCAGACATAAAAGGGTCACTACATCCGAAAAATAAATGAAATGCATTTTCAAATTCAACAATTTGTGTTTCATTTTTTTCGGGATAATATCCGCCTCTAAAAGCTCCTTGCTTGATTTTTTCCAATTTTCCTATTTTGCAACAAAACTCACACATACTTAGTCCTCTCTCAGTTTTTTACCACACATAGGGCAATAATTGATTTCCATAACTTCCCAACAATCAGAATTGCTGTCAAACATACCAATCTGATACGTGTTATCTTCCGCTTGCATAATCCCGTCTGATAAGTTTCTGTTTGGAACTAAGCTATAATCATCAGTATTCCATTTTGTAGGATTTTCGCAAAATTCACACATGCTTCTCACCCTTCCTTCGCCTTAAACAGCGTGTCAGGAAATGGAATGCCTAAAAAATGCATATTTGCGTACTTCCTAAATGTTGGCACACTCATACCGGCTTTCTTTGCTGCTTGTGCCTGTGAACATCTGCCGTATGCGTATTCCATCAATCCCTCTCGGAATGAGTCGATATTTCGTGTCTTAACTCCTTTTGCCATATTTATACCTCCGTTTAGTACTCAATAATGCCTTGTGCCAACTGTAACAGATAGTCGCTTTTAGCAAAATGCGTTATCGAGTAGTTAGTCTCTCTTCTATGTGTTCGTCTGAAATGCTCATTAACCATTCTATCAAGCCCAGTAAGCCCTGTTTCGTCTGCTAGGTAAACATCTGTCCACTCAAAGTGATTATGCTCCGTATCGGTCACATTAGAAAGCGACAGACATACATTAGTCAGAGTCTTATCGGTCAAGATTGGGTGAACCTTGCAAAAATATGTTTCGTACAGGTTCATGTATCTGCGGAATGCGTTTTTGACTACTTCTCCGACTGTCTTATTTTCAATACTGTTGTCGCAGATTTCAGAGAACCTATAGACCATATCATCTTTCTTTGCTTGCATATTTTGTCGGGTGACTCTTGCCGTCTGTTTCTCGGAAACAGATGTATGTACCTCTCCATCAATGTTAGTTGATGTATGTACCTTATCAGTAATCCCTGTTTCGTAATTATTGTTAAAGTAATCATTGTTAGTAATCCCTGTTAAAAGAGTTACACTTTGTGGCATTCCCGAGTTACACTTTGTGTTATTCCCTTGGGAATTACATTTTGTGTCATTCCCGTCTGCCTGTTTATGTAATTCCTGTCCTCTATCTTCTGCTATAACCTCTTGTCTGATATTTTCTTCCCATTTTTTAACTTCTGCGTTGATAACATCATAATTAGGTCTTATATGTATAGTCGGCATTGAGTTGAATTTGTATTTTGCTGTAATTACAAATTTCTTTTTCACCAACGATTTAATTGCTTTGTCATACTGTCTTTCAGTAATCCTTATTTCTTCCCACCAGTCTTTTCTTTGCTTTGCAATCCAATATTCGCCGTCCTTGTATATCTTAGCTTTGCTCTTATTGTCTTTACTTGGCGCAAACCAATATAAAATCCTCGATAAAAGTGTTCCCTCTATCAAGTCACCTGTTATGTCAATGTATTTATGGAATGTGTGATTGCACCTTGCTGATGATAAGAAATTAACTTTTGTTTGGATTTCATTTTCTGATAGCATATTATTTACCTCCGTACCGATAACTCCGTGATTTATATAAAAACAGCTGTCAGGCGGTCACGGTTCCGCTTTTCGTGTTGCAATCACTAGGCAACTGATTTTACCGAATTTTTGAAAAGGCAAGATACACTCCATCAAAAGGCGTCCAAAACACATTACAGAATTTTGAAGTGTCTCACCCCATTGCTTTCAGTCGCGCGTACCTACTAGCAACTTGTTTTTGTGTGTTTTCTTTTATTTTTCCGAAACTGCTATATTGCAGACCGTCAGCATTACGCAACCGCTATTCAAGATATAACAGTTCGCACTAAACCGACGTATGATTGATGTGGTGTGGATTTGAACCACACATGATTGTCGCGACTCTCGTCATCTAAGTTGCCGGTTTCAACGAATTATCTTACGGCAATAGCGTTTACCCATTTCGCCACACATCAACAATCGGCAAGGTTGGGAATCGAACCCACGACAAATCAGCTAATAGCCGACTGCTCTACCACTGAGCTACATGCCGTTAATGAGGGTGAAGTCTAAGGAGTGGCAACACCCTCCGGAGATATAATATGTATGTGCTGTAGGAAAAGAACTAACGAAACCTACAGCAAAGGACATGTGAGGGATTGCACCTCACCTAAGACTCATATGATTTGAGTTGCCCTAGTTTAACAATTAAAGGGGGTATATATGTCTACTCTGCCTGTTACAGATGTCTTTGCGGCAGGTTGGTTTTCACGCTCGTGCATTGTGGGATTATACACGATTAAACCCTCACGAGCCTTGTGACGGCTCTTAACAGCTTTCCGCTATGAGGACGAAAGGAACTACTAAGTCCAATGTCGGGGAACCAAGTAAACCCCGAACAGGGCATGTTGGATTTGAACCAACGTATGCAGCAGTCAAAGTGCTGTGCCTTACCGCTTGGCGAATGCCCTATATTTATTGCCACATGAAAGCTATGGCAAGTATCTGACCTAACATTACCGCAATACTAAGAAGTCTTGGACTAACTGTTGCTTTTTCGTCTAATGTGGCACTTGCCATTCCAAGCGCAATTAATGCCAGCCATACTGTTGTTGCGATTTTTAATACAAACATGATTTACACCTCAAAATCTAATTATCCTTAAAGCCCTCTATCAGCGACTCGGTTATGGTAGCCAAGACTAGAAACACTGCCGAGATAAGCAATCCGTGCTCGTCAGATAAGAGTACTACGCGAATCGTGCAAAGCATCATCAGCCACAGGAAAACATTTTTAATCAACACCGGAAGTTCCTTATCCACGAATTTTCCAAAGACTTTCCATCTGCGCCTAGACTTAAGTTCATGAGCCTTAATTGTGTACCATATAGCTTTTTGTACATCCTGTGTGAGACTGTCTTTATGTCCGGCACGATATTTATACTTGTATGCAGTAATCTCACACCATTTCGCCACATCTTTAAGTCCGTAAATGTCAATCATTTCATCAATGCACTCTTTACGATTAGGCAGATTGTAGTGGCTAGGGTGATTTACCATTTCGGAATTAATTTTGTTAGACTCAAATCCTGTTAATTTCATAGCTGTCAGCTCCTTTACTGTTATATATAATATATAACTATTATTTAATCATAGTTGTATGTATATATATTATTATTGTGTATGTTGTTTAATTGATATATAACTTATGTTATAATAATAAATACTGCTTGGTGAGGTTGAGGTATAGGTAAAGGCCTTTTTTGTTTTGGCGGATATTTTGGGGGCTAAGTGGGGCGGTTTGTCGCTTTTCATATACACCCCCGGGGCCCCAACGCGTGCGTTGCTCGGCTCTCAAACAATCAAGCATTTTAAATTGTATCTATTGCATATACAATTCATCTATACCCTTTCAACTCTTCGCTAAACAACTGTTTTGTGAATAGTTATAGTAATTCGGCAGCCCTCAAAGCCTTGTAAATCAAGGGATTAGAATTGTGTATGTTGTATATACAATTACTTGGCATTATCAACCATGTTATCACTCGATAACGCTTTAATATTCTGACTATTTGAACCGCCTAACTGTGGCAATTCATTAGCGCTTAATGCTCTCGCCTGCTGTCTGCTGTCGCTTGTGTATGGTGATGCCCAGCCATAACGCCTGTTAAGTATTGCAATAACTCCAACTGGGTTCTTTGCCCCGGTCACGAGCTTATTAGATAAACTCTCCTCCTGATATTTTCTCAGTTTTTCTAAAATCTCCGATGCTATCGGGCTTAGCGTATTCTTCCCCCAATCATAAATAGTACTATCAGGAATACCAGTTAATGAACTAAAACCCAATATACTAACCTCTTTATCATACTTCATGCACATATCATAGATATATATATCTAATACATACATTACCAATTCAAAATTATAACTGTTAAAGTTACTCTCTTTATACATACCATTATCTAATTTATAATTCTCTTTAGACTTAAAGTAATTAATATCAAATAACTTCTTTTGGATATAATATAAAGCACTATTCCACACGCTTTGAGACTCTTTTTTTATATCCTCAATCTTATTTCTTTCACAAAATTCATCTAAATAAAATAATAAATCATTTTCATAAATTTCAATGTCTGACATGTAACGCATCCCCCAAAAAGCCAAAATAAAAAAGCCCGCACCACTTGGAGCAATTCCAAGCAATACGAGCAATCCGGCATTCGCTTATTAATTTAATTAAATTAATAATAATCAAATATACTTATTTTGTCAATACACTGATTATTAGATGTATAACAATAACTGTATTAATTAATATATACCACATCACACACATATATTAATTATATTATATAAAAAATAAAAAGCCGGTCACAAAAATCGACTTAAAAAAGCACTTGCCATTGTGCCAAACTGTGGTAAAATAAGAATGTCTTTACAGGCGGATGGGCTTGTAAAAGGTGCTGTTTACCAATTCCAGACAGCCACGGGTTGAAAAAATAATATTTTAAATAATGCTTTTTCAAGCATTAAAAAAGAGGGGTTTTAATCCCCTCTTTTATCATTTTTACCGGCTCCATAGCAATTATAAAATGCTTCTGTTAAAGCCCCCAATTGCTCCGGTGTTAACTCCTCTTTAAGCTCTTCCGGTATCCACTCATAAGAGCGGTTGAAACTGTCGGTACAAGTACCAATTGTACAAGCCTCTTTAACTTTTTGCAACTTGTACATTTCTCCGAGTTCTTCCGTTGTGATTTCTCCATCTCTTACAGCTTTCCGCCCCTCTCTCGTCAAAATCTCCATAGCTTTTTCTTTGCTGATTGTTCCGATTCCTTTAATCCTCATATTTCCACCCCCTTATAATACTTTGATGTGGCATTTTTCAGGAATTTCCATAACATCCACGTATTCAAAGCCGAATAGCTTTTTTGTGGTCTCTTTATCGAATGCCGGAGAATAATCGCCCTGAACCATTCCAAGGATTTCAAAGCCGGCAAGCTTGCCACATTTATATGTTTTCTTAGTTATCAAAAAGTTTCTCATACTCTTTATACCTCCAATAAAATAAACTATTTATTTGCTACGACATAACTATAGCATTTTGTGCCTTGTATGTCAACTATTTTTTTGTGCCTTATTTCAATATTTTTTCTTCACGTTCTAATTTTTCCGCTACAGCTAATTTAATAAAATCGTTAGCGCTGTATTTTAGGGCTTTAATTCGGTCTTTTGTGCCTTTTACAAAGCGACAGTTTACACGCTCAAATTTATCATCATATTTATAATTGGCTTTTCTGCGTGCTTCCGTGGTCTTATATTCCATATGTTTTGCACCTCTTTCATTTATATAGTTACATTTATTATATATTTTTGTGCCTTGCAAGTCAAGCAATAATTATCGCTTCTATATAATAGCGTTTTAAATAATTTTGTGCCTTGTATATATTGTATAATAGTTTTACTTTTTTGTGCCTTACATTTTGTGTATTTTGTCTATTGTTTTGTGCCTTACATTTTGATATACTTTAGTCAAGTCGAAAGACAACAACAAAACAACAACTTATTAGATAATGGAGGTGCTTTTATATGGAAAGAATTAAAGAGTTAGAAAATGAATTAACAAAAGTTTGCGGCACTCACGAAAATGATTGCTCCAAGTGCCCAAAACAAAAAGAATGTGAAGAATATTGTAAATTGGCGCAGATTTACGAAATAGTAAACAGATAAGAAAGAGGGTCTAAATATGAAAACAAACGATACAATCAAAGTGCATTTATATGATTTAAGTAATAAGGAGATAAAAACCAAAAACTACGGCAAGACTTTTTACGTGTACGAAAAAAACGGAAAACTTGGAATTGACTGGAATACAGAGAAGTTACCATACAGTTGCAACGGTGAAATATTTGCACCATTTGAAACATTTGCGCCATCTGTAATATTTGAAAACGTTGAAACCGGGGAACTTTTTCACTTCTCAAATATTGAAAATGCAGTTGTTAGAATAGCATAGTCGAAACGCTCCGCCTGGAGCGTCAGCCGTGGGATGGTCTCCCGGCTCTGATGATGGCAGACCGTAGAAAATGAAAGCGAGGTTTTGAACATGGAAAAATATATAATGGTTGTAACAAATGAACAGATAGAAAGAAGCAAGGCACGCAAAAAAGCCATTGAAGCATTGGAGTACAACCCAATGTGCTACAACTGCAAGAACTTCGGAAAATCTTGCAAAGGGTCAACAAATAAAGTATATAGTGGATGCGTCTATAAAGAGGTTGACAAATCTAAGCCGTCTATATATGCACAGATTGCGGAACAAATAAAATAGTCGAAACCGCCACTTTGGGCGGTCTGTAGGGATTGCCCCACCTGCACCGATGAGACAGGGCGCATAATGAAAGGATGGTTGATTATATGACAAAAGCGGAACTACTGAAAGAATTTGACAAACTGCAAAAAGAAAAAGAAATACGCATTGAGGGCATACACTGCAATAGTAATAAAAGCACAATAGAAAATGCTATTGAGTGCCTGAAATGCCCGGATGAGCTGTTAGAGAAATACTTAACGGTTGTAAGTCTCAAATATGAAAATATTGGGCGCACAATCGCAGAAAATGGAGACTTCAAGCGCCACTCCTTCAACAGGCTTTACGTATTTAATACAGCTAGACAGATTTTAGCAAATTAGCGAGGTGTAAATATATGAGATATAAAATTGAAAAAATAGCAAAAAGAAATAATTTAAACTATAGCGTTGTAAACTTCGAGGGTGGCTTCAAGGGCTATGAATTTTGCGCCAATAGTTACAACGAAAAAGCTTTTTTAAAGTCTCTTTTTAGAGCAAAAGATTTATATATAAGAGGCAATTCTTATAGTTATTATTTTACTGTGATGTACTTAGATGATTATTTGAAATTGAAAAATTTTAGCAAAATGCAAAGTAAACTTGTAAATATGTTTTGCCAGGCATTGCACAACGGCAAGACGCCAACGGAGGCCAAAAACACACAATTACATTTTTGCGCGTTGTGCCCGGAATATTTCCCGGCATATGAAAATATCTACAATGAGGTAGCATGGAATTAAGGGGGCGTAGTTATGAGAGATTTAATCGAGCTTTTAAAGGCTTTAAGCCTTTTTATATCATGCCTTGTTATTGGTTATGGTGGTTTGTTTTTATTTTTTTATTAAACAGCTAATATCAAGGGATTTTTAAGCCGGTTCGATTCCGGCTATTAGCTTTATATATAAGGCTTTTCGGGTCTTATATTAATCAATTCAATATTTTTTATAGGTGCCTTTATACAGCTTTACGGCTGTATATATTGCACTCCGTCCGCGCGTCCGGTAAATAATCGCGTCAAGAGGTCTTATAAATGCCTTTATATTTATATCAGGCTCAAGAGGTGCAATGCTTGAAAAAATAATTGTGCGCCCTTTATAGGTGCTTTGTGTTACCACCTAATAAAAACAGATTAACGCACGTATGAACCGCGAAAAGGTCAAAAAGTAGCCTATAAACCACGCACTAAAACAGAAAAGAGGGTTAATGAATGGATAGCGAACTAACCACGCTTGACGCTGTAGAACGTGAAATAAGAGCACGCTACAACGGCAAATATCAAAGCGCGCCGGAATATCAGGCAAGTGAGCGCGCCACACGCAAAGCAATCACGGATATTTTTCAGTATGTCGCGAATTTTGGCACATGTGACGATGTTCTAACGCTCATAAGCGGCAAGGAATACCGCCGGACGGCCTTCGATAACTACCTAAATCACAAAAACTATATAAGCCCAATAATTAAGGCTTGTTATAGATAGGGGGCGTATTATGTCTAATTATGAATATCTGGGGAAAAAAGAAATATTTAAGCGTGTTCAGGCGCTAGGCTATGACATGCCAAAAATAAGCGACTTTAATTATATCAAATACGATTGTATAGAGTGGATGGAATCGCACGAGTTAAAAATAACAGTTCAAAGGTCCGGTGAATGGTTGCAAGTCGTAGAGAAGCGCGCGCACGTTCACCCGGTCACGCTATTTTGTGACTATCAAGCCGGGAAATATATAACGCGTTATTACTAGGGATATTTTATATCCCTTTTTGTTGTGCCAAAAAATCAGGCGTGCAGCTGTCGAGCTGTCGCAAGTTATCCGGCTATGCATCCGGGCATATGTACATTGACAAATGAGTAAAAATATTCTATGATTTTATGATATACACATTTAAAGCCGTGTATTTGACGTTTTAAGGGTTTTTGAGCGTGCTAACGTGGATTTTATCAAGCGTGCTAAAATAAGCCACAAAACAAGCCGTTTACAATGCTTTGCGATATAGTTGTAAAGCTTCAAGCCGTCAAGCCGTGCCGGGTGTGACATATCGCGAGTCAGGCGCACCAACTCATGGAAAATGTTTGAATTTTCAGAAAACTTCACTCAATTAAAGTGCAGTGCGAGTTCTTTGCAAGTTCTCGACAAGTTTTTGTAAAATTTTGCAAACGGATTTTTGAAATCGAAAAAGTCAAATGTAGGGGGGTACTTCTCGAATCCTAAAATTTTTGGGGCTTTGAATTTTGAATCGCCAAAAAATAAATGCTCTTGGCACTGTAGTCACTCTCTCCTAGTTCTTCAATCAATTTCTGCCGTGTAATTTCCGGATTAGTCCGGTGTATGTATTCTAATAGTCTGTCTATTTTATCCATATTTTTGCTCCAATAAATTAAATATTTTGTCAGCTGTATATACAATATTCCGTCCGTACAAGCTCATAAAGTCTGCGATTATTTCCTCTGTCTCTATGTCAATGTCACAGCCGTATGAGAACGAGTACACATGCACTAGCTCGTGGCATAGTATTTTGTCAGCCATGTAATCAGATACATTATCAGCTATCGTTACTGTCTTGGTTGTGTTGTCGGTAACTCCCAAACTAATTGTGCCGTCAGACCGCCTTAATTCGCTTGATGTGGGCTTTTTAAATTGTATGTGCCACAATGTATCATTAACTCTTATATCCATGCTTATACCCTCTAAAAATGGCTATGAGCATTACTACCCATAGCCTTAATAATTACAGTTTTGACGCAAGATTGCTCATCTTGGTGCGCAAAAGATTGCGTTCATCGGGTGTCATGTCATTTAAAAGCTCCGATATGTCTCCGCTCAATTCACGAATATACATGTCAAGGGCTTTCATTTTATGCTCTTTGTCCTCTGTTGAAGCTCCTTTGTGCATTTCTTTTGTCTCGGTATAATGTCTCTTTGCTCTGTCATAATTGCTTTCACTCACATGTGGTGCAATCGGTTCAGAGTAGTACATCTTACCTTGGCTCTTATCCATGTCACGCATATACTCCATGTCGTTGTAGTTTACCGGCATGTGATAATATGGTGGCTCTTCATATCCCCTACGTGTTCCACGACCTTTAGGGGCAAATCTGCCATTTGCATAGCGATATTGGTCGTAATATCTTCTACCACTTTCTTCGCCATATTCCGCCTTAAGGCTTCTCAGGAGTTCTTTGTCGTACTCTTCTTCCTCTTCATCAGCCTTTTTCATAGCCTTGGAAATTATTGAATGATACTCGGCTTCTGCAAGGTCTTTTATCATATCTACGACCTGTCCCATCTCGGAAGTGTCAACATTTTCAATGCCCTTTTCAAACTCGTTAACAGCCTTCTCCGTAAGACACTCTTGCATTTTGTGCATTCTTTCAATGTGCATACTCTCACCCCCTACGCTTCACGAACAGCAATTAAGTTACTATTCTGTACTTCAATAGCCTGTGTAGATGTATTCTGCACCGCTACAGTACTGCAACAGCCACAAGGTACATCCACGTAGGCCTGAGCCGAAACGTTAAATAAATTTTGTACTGCTGCCGGTGTTACAATCATTCGTGTTGACTGTAAAGGCTCTCCGTCTACTGCAATGGCAAGTGATATAGCTCCAACTGTACCGCCTGTAGGTATCTGAATGTTGCCACTATAAGATACTAAAAATCTAGCCTTGCACTGATTAGTAATACCTCTTAGCTTAATAATTCCGCTACCCTGTCTGTGGACTATACATTTAGTCCCACATACCGGTGTTTCTGTAAATGCCACATCTTCTCCGGCTGAAACAGTCTGTAATGCAATTCCTGTTATTTCCATTATCTTTACCTCTCTTTCACAAAATAAGGGCAAACATTATAGTCTGCCCTTGGGTTATAAGTAATACTGCTTAGCAGACATAATCTCGACTAACTCTTGACTAAACTTGGACTAATCCTCGACTAAAAATGGTTTTTAATCGGTTTAGGTTGAGTTAAACTCAATTAAGATACTCAATTATTCAGTTTTAGCAATTACAGCCGGTATTGCAACCGCAACCATAGTACGCATTTGGATTAGGTACTGTGTATGCCGGGATTGGCGCCGGGTTTACAGCATTGATAATCTGATTTGTCTGTGTGCTCATTGCAGCAGTCAGAAGTGCGTTCTGCCTATCCTGTGAAGCAGCTCTGCGTAAATCGTTATTCTCTGCTGTAAGTGTTGCTATCTTATCCTGACATAAGTAGTCTAATATGCTTCTAAAGCCTGCCTGTTGGCTGTCAATAATATCTCTTGTATTATTGTTCATTGTGTTCTGTAAAGCACAAGTGTTAGTTGCCATGTTGTAGTTTACACCCTGAATAGCTTCCCTTGTCTCACAGCAACAGTTAGCAAGCTGTGACTGTAAAGCGTTGGTATTCTGCATATTAGCAACTGTGTCAGCGTTTACTGCCTGTTGTATGCCATAGCCGGTCTGCATGATATTTGTGTTTATGCCGTTAAAGCCTGTGAGCATACTGTTGTTCATGGCATAAAAGCCGTCACAAAGTCCGTTGGAAATGCCGTCTAACTTGCTGATAACTGCTGAATTATCAAATCCTCTCTGAATTTCACTGCCGACACCGCCATTAGTGCCACCGAAACCACCAAAGCCGTTACCCCAGCCTCCGAATATCGCAAATACTACGATAAGGAACCAAAGCCATGAGCCGTCATTCCAGTTATTTCCGTTGTTTCCGTCCAAATTCGCCACGATAGGTACGCTTGGACAATTTCCTGTGTTGAACATCTGTTTTACCTCCAAAATTTATTTCATAAAGAGCCGTGCGCACGTTCTCTCATATGCTATATTCCAAAATTACCTCTAATTTGCTTCATTACATCATCAGGATTAATGCCTTTTTCCTTGCATAGATTTCTTGCCATTTGCTCAATTCCCTTGCTGTTTCCGCTTTGAGCCATGCTCATTGCATTCTGAATCATTGGATTTCCCATTACGCGATTATTGCTCATTATCTGTTGCATTATTCCCATTACATTCATGCTTTTTCACCCTCCTTTTGTGTTCGTGGAGTTTTTCTTTGCGCCCCTAAAGATAATTGCTCAATTTTCTCTGATAGTTCGTTGAGCTTTGCCATAATACCCTCTGTGGCTTTCTCTGATAGGTCAAATTCAAGCTTTTCCGTGTCGCCCGATAAAATGTCTGTCTTACCATTTAGAACCGGTTTAAAAGTCAATGTGCGTATTGTTCCGTCAGCATTCCAGCTCTTAGCGTATATCTCTGTTAAATCCTGTTTTGGGAAAAATGCCACACTGCCATCCATTGGCACCTCATTGGGATTAATAGTCTCAACTGCTTGTACTACTCTACCGCTTATTCCTTGTGTCGGTTCGGGCTGTTGGTATCTCTGATAGTTTGCCATTGGGTTGTACTGATATGCTCCATAATTAGGTGTATAATTCATCATTGGTTGCTGATACGGCATGTTCATCTTTGCTATCCTCCAAAACTTCCTCTATCGCTTTAATGACAAGGGATAATGTCATTAGGTCGATTTTTTGTAACTCACTTTTTGCAAATATTTGTTCTCTTACTTCATCGTCAAACATAACATCATCTCCTTATGCCTAAATTGTGGCATAAAAAAAGAGAAGAGCATTTCCATGTTCTTCTCATATTTGTGTCATATAATGGCTTTTCTATATACAATTTTTACTACACACTTTTTGGGGTGGTTACTACACAGTTACTACACACTTTTGGTATTAAAATACATTAAAATACATAGAATTTTATATTTTTTACGATTTTACGAAAATCCCGCAGACCCTTTATTTTCTTAGGATTGCGCCATTATTTACGAAATCGTATGGCACTCCTTGATATACATAGTAGTTTTACCTGCTTTAGTACAAAAATGCCCTACAAGTGCTGATTTTTCAACATTCTGTAAATTGAGAGTGTGTACTACTACACACTTACTACACACACTTTCTTCTATATTCTATGATTTTGTTGTCAGTGCCAACGATTTTTTCAATGTCGGCAAACGATTTTTCGGGTGTAACATGTGTATACAAGTCCATTGTCATTTTCAGTGTTGCATGACCCAAATATGATTGAACAACTTTCGGCTCTATTCCTGACTCAAAACATCTTGTCGCAAACGTATGCCTGAATGTGTGACCACTAAAAAATGGAAATTCATCGTCACTGCTCTTTGTATCATTTATCCGTCTTACAACTGAACGTATAGAGTCGCTATATATAACCGAATTAATTGGTGTATTGAACCTTGTAACAAACAAATATTCGTTCTGTTCTTTAGGTCTGCGTGTCGAAACTATCTTTTTAAGCTCAAATTGTTTCGTCAGATATTCCTTGCACACACTGTTAATTGGTACGTGTCTGTAACTCTGCTTGGTTTTTGGCGGCTCGACATGAAATGTCTTGCCTTTATCTTCAAGGTATTTCTGATACACAAGTGTCTTATTAACATCAATATACCCCTCGTCCATATGTATATCTGCAATAGTGAGCGCAAACAGTTCTCCTGGGCGCAAGCCTGTATTAACTGCCACATTATACATGTTGTCGTAAAATGTGCCTTTACATGCTTCAAAAAACTCGCTCTGTTGCTCTACTGTCAATGCAAAAGCATTAACTTCTTTGTCTGCTCTCAGCTTTACACCTTTCGCCGGATTCTTAATCATCAGGTCATCTTCCATAGCTCTACTGAACATGTCATTTAAAATAACCTTGATTTTGCTCTGCCTCTCATACTTATAGTTATCGTCAGAAGCTTTGTCGATAAGTAACTGCACATCTGACTTGCGAATAGATGTTATTTCATGGTTTCCTAAGTATGGTGAAATGTTCTTCTTATATATATGCGTGTACTCCCTAATGGTATTGGGGCGCACTCTCTTTTTCTTGTATACATTCATCCACCTGTCAAACCACACATCAAGGGTAATGCTGTCTCTAACACTTGTGAATTGTTGATTGTCGGTCACTGCTTTACTAAGTTCTTTCCGCAGTTCTGACAACTTGCTGTTGTAAATTGTCTTGCTCTTGCCGAACCTATCTTTATATCTGCCCTGATAAAGTCCGTCCTTGCGCTGGGTTATTCCAACTCCCAGCTCTTTTCCTCTCAAATCCTTTCCCATACTGATTTATGGCTCCTTTCAAAATTAAAAGCCATTATATGATAACTTCTATATTACTACATAATGGCTTATAATTCAATATATCTATTTATATGCTATCTGTCTTTTCGAGGTATTTTTCAAACTCCTTGCGCTTGACTAATCGCTTACCTCTCCCGACAAAAAGTACAAAAGGGCACGAGGGATTATTAAGCATATCATTGATTCTGTTAATTCCGATGTTACTGTATTCCGCAGCTTCATCAATCGTCAGCGTTACCTTTTCCCATATTGGCACTTTATTAATCATCGCCTGACTCCTTTCTATCTTTTCTTTAATGTCTGCCACTCTCCGGGAAGTGGTTGTTTTTGAGATTAATAGTCTCTGTGATACCTCTTCAAGGCTTTTATCAGCAACTAGCAACTCAAAAACTTCTGCTTCTTCATCGGTGAAATTGGCATTTTTCATAATTTCTTCAAGTTCCGGCTTAGTAAGTTTTGAAAACTTCATAAGCCTATCTCCTATTCTTCGGTTTTGTTTGCACTGTGTATACAAGTATTTGAATATCGGCATGAGCTGTTACACGGCTTGTTGTCTTCGTATGCACATTGTCTTTCAATCGGTTCTGTATCACTCACGGTTCTGCATTTCATCTCTGCTCTCCCATTCCTCGCAACAATCGGTGTAATCCGTCCAATCAGCTACATATTCGCTATCTTGGTTACAGCATACCCAACCTTGCGATATATCCTCATATTGATGATATTTACAATTTCCACAACATTCGCTCATTTAATCATCACCTCTTTTTTATATTGCTCTGCCATGTATTGTCCGTAGCTCATACCTTTACTCTTTGCAATCTCGCAGATTTCCGCAAGTTTGTTTTTCTTAACAGGCTTTCTTTTAAGTCTTTTCTTTTCTCTGATTTTTCTTAATTCCGCAGCCCTCTGCTGTCTGTGAGCTTCGCAACACGTATTTTGATTGGCTGCGGTCGGTGTAAATATCTTGCTACAGACTACACATTTAATTGGCTTGTAGTGTTTCATTGCCATCTCCTTGCTTGATATTCAGATTTTTAAACATAGCGCACATAACATCTACCACAATCGAGTTGCCGAATTGCTTATATAGTTGTGTATTGCTGTTTACTGCTGCCATTTTGTCAATATCTTCATCAGATACACCCATCAGCCGTCCGCACTCTCTAGGGGTTAGTTTTCTAATACGATATTGCGTGGCAATATGGCTATTCGCATATCCGTGTGTTCCGGCTACGAGATTAGCCGATATGCCGTTATCAGAAATAACTGTGCCACATTGGGAACCGTTGCTTGATATTTGACCGACTTTTTGGATATTATTTTCAAGCAATAAATTATCTTTCTGCACACTCGTTAAGCAATTACTTAGGCCTTGCATATTCACCTCTAATCTCTGCTCTGTTAAACTTCCCGCAGTTCTATCTGACGGATTATCGGGATTTCTGCCACGCATAGCAACTATCTGACTTTCACACACCTTAATCTGTTGCGTACCACCGCCCTCAACTGTTGTGATATTAGGGCAAAGTGCATTTTCATCATATACTGTGTTTGATTGATGTTTGCCTGTACCATTATCCATAAATCCTAACTGCTTTGCTTCAAGTATTTTTGGCTCTTGATTACCGCCTTGCATTGTACTCAATGTTGGACTGCACCCCACATCATAAATTCTGTTGGTACTCTCAAATTTTGATTCAAGAGAGCCTATTACATTTACATCTGCCATTACTTCAATCACTCCGCTACTTGTTTTATTGGCTCTTAGGGTAGGGCAAATCCCCCCCCTAAGTACCTTTTCGCCACCGAATTTTTTGCTTTCAAAAAGCACTATTCCGATAGCATCTGTTAGTTTTTCCATTCAATTACTCCATTACTTCCATAATTATCAAGGCCTTTATAATCTCTTGCCCTAAGAGTTGCGGCTACATCAATCTGTTTTTCTGCTGTCTCTCCCATATCCTTTAACAACCAAGTTTCCCTCTGACCGCAAGTTTGATATTCCACAGTCATATCTTGCCTTGATACAGTTTGCAACTTCTCTCTGCTGTGGCTTATTGATTGTTCCGTCAACACAAGTCTGCCTGTCTGTCTGTCTGTCTGTCTGTCTGTCTGTC
>ENA-OPLC01000002-OPLC01000002.1-human-gut-metagenome-genome-assembly--contig:-NODE-2-length-52585-cov-44.939184_pt1 | contig 52585 bp, 48 predicted proteins | sample MGYA00241815_ERZ501715 | MGnify/ENA primary metagenome ERZ501715 (study PRJEB25962, sample SAMEA2042375) | human gut metagenome | biome: human gut; feature: human-associated habitat; material: faeces...
AAATATGCGCTAAACTAATTCCGCCAACAGGTTGAATATATTTTCATACTCGTTTAATGATTAATACCCCCCCCTTAGGGAAATGGTCAACACCAAGGAGATTTGCTACGCTGATTCCTGCACCAAACGATGATGTGATGGTAGGGGAGCATCCATCAGCCGTTTTCGGTATTGCTATCTTCTGGGTAGAGTCTTTTGATTGATTCATTGATGTCTGCTTTTGCGAGATACTTTTCTAGGAGCGGTTGGGAGAGGTAATACTCAGGAGATACATCATCTTCCAAGATGTCCTCAACCGTTGTCTCCAGCTTGATAGGAGAGGGGAAGTGATACTCTGGGTTCGGATCATCCTCGGTGCGGAGGATGGAAATGACAAAGATACGCTCACGATTCTGTGGGATTCCGTAATCTTTGGCATTCAGAACTTTGTAGAAGGAAGTATAGCCATAGGAGTCTAGGTCTGCGAGATATTTGAAGAAGTACTTCCTCATCTTCTTGGTGAGAAGACCTTTTGCGTTTTCCAGCATCACATATTTAGGATGCTTGGCTTCCAACATTCTCCTTTCTTGGAAAATCAGGGAAGAACGTGTACCGCTACCTTCTTCTGCTCCCTTGCGAAGTCCTGCGTTTGAGAAGTCTTGGCAGGGAGAAGACCAAGATATGAAATCAAAGTCGGGAACCTCATTCCAGTCTATCCTCGTCACGTCACCATAGTTAGTGATGTCTCTTCCGTGCAGGAGTCCATAAGCTTGGATGGCAGATGATTCTATCTCGGAATAGCCCACAACCTTGAAGTCGAACTCAGGGTGCTTCTCTTTGAGGTACTTGAAGGCTAGACTCTGACTGCCATAGCCAGCGTAGGCTTCAAAGACTCTGAGCGGATGCAGCTTGTTGTATTTGCTGATTTGTATCATAGAGTTGATGATGTTATGGATTCCATTGGATGCCCAAGCGTTCCAAGGTTCCGTTGTCATGATATATCTCCAACTGCTTACGGCAGAAGCTTTGAGGATTGTTGTGAAGAACCTGAATCATACCATAGATACGCTGGCGAAGAGCGTGGTTCTTGGCATCTTCCGTGTTCTGTTCCTGCTCTACCTTTGTCTTGGCGATAAGCTGGCTGATTCCAGATGCAGACTCATTGGTAGAAACTGGCGGAGGAGTGCCACCGATGATTTCATCTTCCCAAGCTCTCTGATTGAGAAAGGTCTGAAAGTTCTTGCGAAACTGCTTATCAGGTTGGGAGATAACATAGAGTGGGATATACTCGATAGCTGCCTTGCGGTCTTTCTGACTCATGGAGTTCCACTTCTTTTCCAGCTTCTCCTTGCAACCAACCTTCTTCTGATATAAATCCCAAGCTCTCGCAAAGGTATATTCATCTTTGACTTGCTTGGGTGGTGGGGTTACCTTGTAGCCGTTCTCCTCTAGAAGCAGGATGGCTTGTTTGATTTCGTCTGTCATAGTTCACCATTAAGATAATTGTCGATTGCTTTCATAAATTCATCTATAGAGCGGACGATGATGTACTTGCCACCATGTCGTTCCACTTCAAACTGGAATACCTTCTGTTCGGGTTCCTGCCTACCTTTCGGAGTCTTGTTTTCGATGCAGAGGAAACCATACTGAGAGGTGCTTTTCAGGAGGATCATATCTGATACCCCCGGCTTCATACCTTCTTCTTTCAGCCAAGCGGCTTGTCGGGAGGTTCGCTTGCCGCCATTGGGAACGGCAAAGAAGACCCCTTCGAGGTCAGGATATACCCCACGGATATACCTGACCTCTGCGGCTTGCAAGTTGTGCTCATCATAGGATGAACGCTTGCGTATCTTCTTGCCTTCCTGCAATAGCTTTGCCTTGATTTCAGCGTAGCTTGCCATTACCAGTCGGTTGAGAAAAGGTTGTTGAGAGAATCTTCACCCATCAGGCGGATGGCTTCGTTTGCTGCTTCTTCTGATTTGAAGTAAACAGAACCATTATTAAACCATTTATTGAATCTGGCAACATATTTTCCGTTTTCAATACGAATAAACCAGTTTTTGTTGTTACCATCGAAATTTGGCATCCATTCTCCATTGAGATACTTGGCGATGTTCATCAGCTTGTTGAAAGCCAACAAACGTTTTGCCTGAGCATAGGAGGTGCAGTTGTTTATGTCGTTATAGTTAGCCTCCCCTACCGTTGCTGTGTAGATTTTGGATATACCAACCCAAGATGCAATCTTATCTAAGAATAGTTCTTTGAGAACATCATCATAAGTGATAGGCTTCTCCTGAGTCTCCTCATCAAGAGCAGACTCACCATCCTGCTTCTTGCGCACCATCAGCTTGCCTTCCTCATTGAAGAAGAACTTTAGGTTCTCAGGGATAGGGAACTCTATAGCCGTACCATCATTCGGGATATACAACTTAGATAAGGAAGCATTACCTTCGTTGATGTTCTGAATATCCTTGTCGGTGATACCCTCTGTATGGATGGAAGGGGTGTTCTCGTCCTTCTCCTTCATCTTATTGGCAATCATTTCTGCACCCTTGCCGAGGATTGCTCCGAAAAGCATCTGGGCGAATGGTGGTAACTCTGGCTGGTTGTTGCGCTTGTCGTTTCTACGTGTCATATTATGTATAATTTTTTAGAATGTTATTAAACTCGTCTTCTGATACACCATCGGCAACCATGATGGTAAGGATGGTGTCCAAGACCTTGGAATAAACTTCGTTGAAGGCTGGCTCATCCATCTTGGCGAATGAGATAGACTTGGCTCGCTCCAAGAACTTCTGTCCGTTCAGGTCGTAGAGTGGTTCGCTGAATCCCGATGTAATCAGGAGCTGTTCACGGAATGTCTCTACCGAACGGAGATTGATGCGCTGCTGCTCGGTGAGACAATCCCAAGCAGCTCGGATCAGGGAGAAGAACTTGCGGTGGAACTTCACGTTTCGTGGGCGGACGATGTTCGCCTTGACAACAGAGCCAACCTTAATCTTTTTCAACTGCTCATAGTCCTCGTCTGCATAAGCTTGAAGACCAAGAGAAGTACGCACAAGATGGATTTCCATAACCTTTGTTTTTGAATATCAACTAATTGTTGGCTGGGAAGGGAAGACCCTGCTGCTGACCACCTGCATATCGACCGTCATGCTGAATAGGTTGACCGCTTGCGTTAACCTGAGGTGGAAAGTTCTGCATCTGCTGCTGGATAGGAGCTGGCTGCGGAGGATTCTGCTGGAATCCCTGCTGAGCACCCTGCTGGTAGTTCTGACCTACCTGACTAGCGTACACCTGACCATGCTGCATCTGCTGAGGCTGGGCGGTTGGTCGCTGCACCTTCCAGCAATCCAACTGATTGAACCATCGTCCGTCCTTAGACTGATGTGCCTTCAATCCGATGTGAGCGGTGATGATCTCACCAACTTGGATGTTGAACTGCTGCAGCTTGTCAGAGCCATAGACCTGAATCACGGCTCTGGCTGGGTACTGCTGGTTCAACTCCTCGATAACATATTCACACGAACTCCATTGAGTTCCGTTTTGGCTTGTTCCTGATTGAACTTGCCCTGCTGCAATAATCTTGCCTGTAAATGTTACGTTCATATCTATACTTAATTAAGTTTGATTCTGATGGATGGCTTCGTAGTAGTATCTTTCAGATAGTACTCATAGTGTTCCGGCTCGGTGTCCTTGAAGAGTTTCGTGTCGAAGGTCTTCTTGGTGGATGCTGCCACATAGGAGTAGGAGCCATATTGAGTCTTGATGGATTTCTGCTTGTTGGCTTCCATCATCTTCATCAGCTTCTCCTTCAAGGCATCCTGCTCAATCTTCAAGGCATCAATTCTAGCTGTGACGAGTCGGTACTGCTGCTCGGTAGAAGAGAAGGCTTCCGGCACTTCCACCTCATACTTGTAGTCAGGATCATCCTCCAAGTATGCCTTGATAAGAGCATCAATCTTCTCTTCCGATACCCTAGGCAGCGGCTGGAATCGGCTCTGTCCGTTCTTGAACCACATACATACCAGTTCCTTCACCTTCAAGTCTGGATTCTGCTCCTCGAACCATCGTGCATAGATGGATAACTGGAGAGAAACGTTGTCGTAGTGCAGGGTGGAGGTGGTCTTGTAATCTACCAGATAGATGTTGCCATCGCTATCTGCGAAGACTCCATCAATGGCAGAAGCGAAATCCTCACCATCGGTAACGAGATACTCGGAATCAACGTGATGGAGACCGTAGGAGACCAGCATACTATTGAATGCCCGAATCTCTTCTGTCGGGTTCGGGTACATCTTGATGTCGGAATCGAATACGGTACAGAACAGCTCGAAGGAGTTGTGGATCATACCTCCTCGTTCTGCAGCCTTCATCAGTACAGACTCAGGAATATCCTTGTAGGTGTCGGGGAATGCCTTTCTTACCAGCGTTCCAGTGATACCTTTCAGTTGCTTCTTGCCAATGAAGTATTGATGGGTCTCCTCTATGAAGGTGACCTTCGGCTTATTCAGCTTGATGTTCTGTGTCATAGTCCTAACTCCTTTCTCTTAGCGGATAAGGCTTGCATAAACTGAGGGTTGCTGTTGAGCGGCATATAAGTGCCCATCACCCATTTGATGTTGTCTCTGTTCATGCATCGCTTCACCATTTCCAAGGCTTCGGCTAGGTTGTCGGGATGATACTGAGGTTGCGCTGACTGGGCGGTTGCCTGAGATTGCTGCTGAGTCTGTGCAGTCTGCTGAGCTGCCTGATGATGAACGTTATCCTGCTGACCAGTATTGGTGGTATCAGAATCAGCGTTATCATCAATGGCAAACAGACCATTGAGCGCATACTTTCGGGCATAGGATGAGGATGCACCAGTAATCTGACTTCCGTCCATACCTTTCTTGGTTTCCTCTTCTCTAGCCCAACCAGTGGTCTCCTCGAACTCGCCCTTCTCATTCTTGATGGTGGCGGTAGCCTTCACATAGATGCGGTTGCCTATCATAACAATATCATCTGATATGATGAGCGTACATTTCTGCTTGGCGAGCAAAGGCTTGACGGCTTCCAGTATGTCCTCAGCCTTGCGGTACTTGTAGCCCCCGAAGCGGTTTACCTGAGTCTTCGGGGCTTTCAGTTCCGATTGAATCGTAATAAGCTCTTTCATGTCCTTATTATATTAATAGTTATTGATACTTCCATTCATAGCCATTACATCTGTAAGTGCCATCCGATTTCTTGTTCGGGTTGTCGCAAATCTGCTCAAACAAGCAGTCGTGGCAGCTTTTCGGTTTGAATATCATATCTTGTCTCTTTAAAATGTTCTACAATAAAAATCCCCTCGATTCTCACGAACAGAGGAGATAGGTTGAAATATACAACTTTAACGAGTTATAAAATGCAGTCGCTACTGCTATAGTCGTAAATGATACATAATTTGTATTATATGGTTTGAAAAAACGTGTCTGTCAAAAAGGAGGGGTGGGAGTAATAAAGCACCCCTCCGAGGAGCGGTATCAGAACATAATTGGCAGGATGGTGATAATCGCTCCAAGTTCCCTTCTGCATTTATGGAGGCTTAGGACTCCCAGCACTAGTAATCGCATACATCTGTGTAAATAGTGTATTAATGATATTTTATCTATGACAAAGTCGTGCTGGCTGCATTAGAACCATTGTAGTTGTGCGCTTCTACCTATTGATGCTACCTTATTATATATAAGGGTCACGGCATCAGGTCTGCATCTTCACAAGTGAACTCCAAGCGTTCCAAATTCCACCCAGTAGGTGTATGTATTAACTTGCCACTTCCACGTCTAAGCATCATCTGTGGTTAATGATGCTCCTTTTGGGTACGTGTACCTCTCAAGGAAGGTTTATCCTATCCGATATGACTCCTCGGAATCGGGCGATATGGGGCATAGGGTAGGAATCGAACCTACGACCTTGAAGGTAATGGAGCCTTCTGCTCTACCATCTGAGCTACCTATGCCGATTCAAACAAATACTAACTAAAAACAATCTTGAACCTACACAACAGTTGTGGAGCTGGGAATAGCAAATTCCAAAAAATCCTTGCGAATCAGACTTTTGTCCTTATTTTGAGATAAATAAAACGAAAATTTTAAACTAATTAATATCAAACAATTTTTTATGCCGGATTCAGCTCCATATATATCTACTCGTTCACTTCCTTAAAGTAAGAGTGGATTTCCTTAACTACTATAGCGAATGTGGCGATACTTGCCACCAACATAACATTTGCGAACATATCTTTCTGTTTTAATGGGTTATACAATAGGCTTCCACCTCTGAATCTATCTCCGACTGGGGCTTCACTCTGTTCTGCAGCATCCAATCCTCTAGGTCACTCTTCTTGAAATACAAGGCTCGCTGGTTTGGCTTGTAGATAGGAATGGTGTGCTCTGCCACCATCTTTCTGAGTGTTCTGATGGTTACTCCCAGTACTATGGATGCTTCATCAATGTTGAGCACATTCTTTGTTCCGATGAGAATATACTTCTCTATTCGGGCAAGTGTCTCTCCAAGACTACTCTTATTCGTCTCTTCAATATCACTTTTTATCGTTTCATCTTTCATATCACTCGAAGTTAATGGTTTGCTGACTGGCACCAGTTGTCTTGGAAGACTCTCTTCCACCAGTGCCCTTATCTCTGGGAGTGTTCTCCTGCTCTATCAAGGGGAGAATGCCCTTTCCTTTGAGTGCTTCATAAAGGAAAATTCTTCCCTTCGTTGTCCACTCTGTGTTATACTTCACATCGTGCCTACCATCCCTGCGGATGATGTCCACCGCTCTGCTATGAACGTAGCCACCTTTCAGGAACTGAGCGTACAATATCCACTGACCTCTCTCCTTGTGCTGGATTCTCATAGATTCCAACTCCTTGTTCATAGCGATAGCACTCATACCGTAGTCTTGCGCTATCTGGGTGATGGTCATAGTTGCGTTGCTCTGCAGGATTCTGTCGTAGTAGCTCACCTTTGGCAGCATTTCAGTAATCTTGTTGCCAAGCTCCACGTTCGCCTTGCTGATAGTGATGATCGTCTCATCCTTCTGCTTATTCTCCAGAGCAAGCTGCTGTTTCTCTTCCTCTGCCTTGACCAGAGACTTCAAAGCTTCGAGATAGTTCTGAGGAACGGATGGCTTGGATTGCTCAATCTGTTTCTTCATAGCGTTGAAGGCTTCGATGTATTTCAGCTTGAACTCCATCGCCTTCTTGCCGTTGAATCCCATCGCAAGCAGGGTGAAACCATCTTGGTTCATGATGAACATTGGCTGCTCTTTATTCTGCTCATTCAGATAGGTCGATTCTGAGAACATTTGGCGGACGGCTGAATTTTGAGCCGTCCCCTCCATCAACTTTCTGATGGATTGCATAACGTTCTTATGCTCTTTCTCAAAGACCTCAGCAACCAGTTTGCTATTTGTTAGAGGTTGGTTGCTTTCACCTCTGTAAACTGTTCCATTCATAGGATTCCTCCATTTTTAAAATCGGGCGGTAGTGTATGAAACAGAAAGTGACAAATTTTCATTTTATACATTATTAAATCTACCGTTGCCCGATTGTAGTTTTTATTTTGTACCTTTGCAGGTGACAAATTTTTATTTTAATTTTTAAATTCAATTTCGTATGAAACAGAAAATTGTACATCTACATTCTAAAGTAAACGAGAATGGTGCTCTCGTAGATTTTGACCTTGATGAAGAAATCAAGAAGTTGGAAAGAGACAACTATGTTGTTAAGCAAATCACTTCATCTTCTTCATGTCGGTATTATCCAAACAAGCCAACAGAAACATTTGTTCATGTTTTCTTACTTATGGAAAATAACCTCGAAGCTCTTTAGTTTCTCGATTTCTACAGAGTTGTTCTTTAGGTAATAAGAACATAAATAAACTCTGTATTCCCATTCTATTATTGGCGAGTTATATACCCAGTTGAAACATTCTTCAAAGTTGGTACATGATTCGCCAAGAATATAGAACATCTTTATCCTCAGCCATGTTCTGAATAATCTCTTAATCATATTCACCTCCTTTTTTAACAGAAAATTACTCTGTCGTTCTTGATTCCACCAAAACGCTCTAGAGCGTCCTTTCTGATTGCAACTGCTAGCTCCGAGTCGGTCTTGTATGCAAGAGCATTATAGACCGTTGCCTGTGTACATCTGTGGAGAGCAATCAGCTTTTTTCTATTTTCAGGTGATACCTGAATAATTTTTTTCTTTTTTGCTTGCATATTCCAATTTTTTATTTTACCTTTGCGGCATTAATATTCTAATGCGGTTAAAAGAACATTATTTGATTGTTCTAACCGAGTGCAAAGGTAGTCATTTATTGCTATATTACCAAATATTTAGCAAGAAAAGATTAGCCGTTTATGATTAATTAATTATGGTTTAAAAATGTGAAATTATGGAAGTAACTATTTATCAGCGCATTATGTCTATTTTGGAAGATAAGCAACTTTCGGTTAACGCTCTTTCAAAAATGGTTAATATGTCACAAACTACCCTTAATACTCAGTTGAAGGGAGAACGTACTTTGTCTGCTAATGTCGTAGCTAAGGTACTTGATACATTCCCTGAGGTATCATCAGAATGGGTTATGCGTGGTGAAGGTTCTATGTATCGCAAGGAAGAGTCTGCCGAAGGAGTAGAGGAAGCAATCAGCACAAATATGGTAGCCGAGCCAGCTCCAACCTATCATGCCCAGCCTGAGCAGGATGAATCCATCTGGAAGGCAAAGTATGAAGCTATCAAGGAGTGCTATGATATGCTGGTGTCTAGCCTTGGCAGCATGAGACAAGCAAATGTAGGATAATTAAAATGTGGTAGGTATGAAAAGATTATTATTAGCTGCTTTTATGTTTCTTTGTACATATGTTGTATATGCACAGAGTTCTATTTGTGGAGTTCCTTTTGGGCAGTCTTTAGAAGTAGCAGAAAGATTGCTGGAATTGAAGTATGGAGAACCAAATAAAACTACATATAATAGCTTACAATACGAAGATATTTCTTATGGTGGTTATTACTTTGATTATGCTGACTTTTACTTTCAGGCAGATGTAAATGGAACTTATTTTAACGAATGTCTTTTTATGTCTTTTTACGATGGTTTTGAAACAGCTAAAGTTAGACGAGAAAGTTTAAAGCAAACTTTGTCTGAGAGTTATGATAATATAATTTCTTATAAAAATGAGCAAGGATTTATTTGTTATAGCTTGGGAGAGTCTCCTGTAAATGATGAGTATTATGGGATATTTGTCAAAGTCGGTAGAATTAAATCTGGGAGATATTTTGTAGCTCTCCAATATGGTCCGTATGATTACGTAAAAGAAGGATTTTAGTATGAAACATTTAGTATTACTTTTAGCCATCATCCTGATGGCATCATGCAGCAGTTCTTCTAAGAAGTCTGTTGATGTGGAACCTGAAAAGAAGGAGTCTTCCGTAAGATCGGCTGGCTCTAGTGATAACGTTTTCATCTGTACTGGCGAATCGTCTGAACGTTATCATTGCGACCGAGATTGCCGTGGTCTCAGTCGTTGCTCAGGAGAGATAGAAGAAGTAAGCGAGGAGGAAGCCGAGGATATGGGCAGAACTCCCTGCAAGATATGTTATTAACTTTCCCAACTAGGAAAAAATATTTTCCCAACTAGAAAAGTAATATGACAGAGATAACTAACGAGCAGAAGTTGTATGTGCTGCTGAAATATAAGAAAGAGCGGACAAAGAAGGAAGAAAAGATTCTTTCTATATTAAATGAGAAAGCAAATCTAGGCTCGGCTGATTTAGAGGAAGCAGACAAAGAGTGCTGCAATCAAAAATGGCTGAGCACAGTTCACGTAGTAGAAGAACTAGGTTATACAACAAAGTACTCTCACAGAATAGAACTATCTGAGTCTGGTAAATCTCAGATAGAAAAGTTTTGGAGAGAATCCAAGTATAACCCTGATAATGTATGGAAGTCTAGAGTTGTGAAACTGTCTTCTGTAATTACGGCAATAATCTCGTTAGTATATTTCCTAGCGTGGTTATGCCAATTAATACAAAACTCAGTAAAAAAATGATGATATTCAATAATATCTTTATGTATCTTATGTCTTCTTTCATAAGCCAATCATTTAAAAGTTTATGAGGCAAAGTTACGGTTTTCTCCTGATAATCAGAAGGAAATTACATAATTTAACTATAATCTCCGCAAAGTTTGCATGCAAACGTTGCAAACCTTGCGGAGACTAAGACTTGGTACGGAGAGGGTACGGAGAAGGTACGGAGCGGGTCTAGTCCTTGTCGAAGAACTTGTCAATGAGTCCTACGGCTTCATCCTTCTTCTTGTCTATGATCTTGGCATATATCTCTGTTGTGGATATGCGAGAGTGCCCAAGCAGTTTGCTGGTTGTGTATATGTCAGCCCCCAGCGTAAGCATCATCGTAGCGAAGGTATGTCTGGCAGTATGGAAGGAAACATTCTTGGTGATTCCACACGATTCAGCCCACTTCTTGATTTGCGCATTCAGGTTTGGGGCACATACCAGCTTGTCGAATACCAGTTCTCCAGTTCGCTCCGGCAACCAACTGACCGCTTCCCTTGATAGTGAATAGGTGATGATTCGCTGAGTCTTCTGCATTCTCTTGATCATTCTGTATCTGGAGTTGCCATCCTCATCGGTGTACTCTTCAATATCCTCCCATTTAAGCTGGCGGATGTCCGAGATACGGAGACCAGTAAAGCAGGAGAACATGAAGGCTTGCTTGGTTGAATTGTCCTTCGGCTCTGATGCTGCCATCTTTTTCAATTCAGATATATCAAGATATACCCTTTCGCTTTCGGGAGCCTTGATCTTGGTTCCAGTATCAATGAGGTCGATTGGATTCCTTGGGATGATCTCGTCTCGTACCGCCTTCTTTAGCATAGTGTTGAACATGGCGAAGTACACCTTCTGAGTCATACCGCTTAATGGCTGCTCAGTGAATTTACCCTTGGCGGTTCTGAGATAGGATATGAATCCTTCGCAAAACTTCTTGTCTATAGCTGCCATCGTTACTTTTTCTCCGGCATACTCATAGATATGTCTCTCCACATTGCTGATAGTCTTGATGTACTCCTCGCCTCTGGTGGTCTTGGCTTTGTAGTTCCGGAAATTCTTGATGTATTGCGAGAAGAGCATCTTGCTTGGCTCCTTCTTCACGATGATGCCGCTTCTGTTTTGGGTGAGTTCCACAATCTTCTTGGCTTGCATAGCTTCAATGATTCTTCTGGTCTCCTTGTTGGCGGCTATGGCTGCAGTCTTACCCCTGCCATTTTCAGGCAAGAGATAAAGCTTCGGGTACTCGTATTGTCTCTTGCCGTTGATGGTGTAGGCAAGATATAGGCTTGTCTTACCGCTGGGCATCTTTCTTTCCCTGATTTGCACGATTTCCTTTTTCATAAGCTCAATGTTTATTGTTGATGGTGCAAAGATAAGAAGAAAAAACGAAAGCACCAAATTATTTAGCACCAAATTAGCACCAAATATTATGTAAACAGATGTATATTGTGTGTATAGTATGTGTGTGTGATATGTTGTTTTGAGTAAATATAACGAATTGATAATCAGACATTAAACTATACATTTACTACACATATAGTTACATATAAAAGAGCAACATAATGTTTTTGTATTAAAGGAAAAAGCTTATCCGAGAGGATAGGCTTTTCTGTTGTTATACAGATAGTTAAACGTGCATTGATGCTGGTGCTGAAATTTTCTAGCACCAAAATAGCACCAAATTTTTTCCTAGCACCAAAAAGAAAAATAACAAATTGCTGTTCAGAAGTTTAGCCTAGCTTTTATCCACTATTATTTTTATAGTCTTTTAACAAATAGCCAAATGTATAATACGTGTATCTCAAATGTATAATAAAGTGTAGTTTTGCTCGTTTTTCACAAAACTTCACATTTGGTTGTTCAAAAAAAAGTTTTTATCTTTGCACCAGTCAAACGTAGCGGAATGACAAATGAAAGAAGACCTCCTTTCCGGCGAAAGCCGACGAGATATGGAATCCCTGAGTTCTAGACCGCTACCTAGGCTTGGGGATTCTCCTTTTTTATCCCTGAGTTTTTGGCAAGACATACGAGGTTCAATCCGTGCAGTCCTCTTCGGGGTTATCGACCGATATATAAAACTGCTCAGTCTAGTAGAATATATCCATTTAGGTAAACCCTGCTCTGTTCGATCCATTAACAACAGGTGCCCATCTTTCGCAAGACACTACCCCTATATGGATGAATCAAACAAAGTGGGTAACTTTGTTCTATGTAGGCTTTGGTAGGGAATAATTTACTGCTTATAGTAGTTGATAATTAAATAAAAATTTTCCTTGCTGCCGCCCTCTCCCTTAGGGGATGGGTAAAGAATGGATAGTATATATTGTTGAACTAGTAAAATTTTGGCTTATGGAACTTGATATGTTGATTAGAAGTGCCCTGAGTGATGCCAAGTGGTTAATTGCTAAGGGCGGCACGGATAGGGCAGAAGTCCTGAATCGTGTGATGGGTAAGATTGATAATGTCCTGAAGGAACTGGATGGGGCTGACCTCATTGACCTCAACAAGGTATGGCATCAGGCGAAAGATGTTATGCCGCCAAGCGTTTATGGTGGTAATCATGCAGACTTTCTGTGTGTGCATCAGTTCAAACCAACCTCTCATCCTAGCCTTACTCATGAAGAGTACTGCCATGAGTTTGAGGAGTATCTTAAAGCGAGTCCGAATGACTGGTGGTGCAGAACTGGGGATTTGTTGAAGAAGGAACATCGTGAACTTTATTGGAGATAGATATGGAAATAGAAGTATGGAAGCCTATCGAAGGTTATGAGGATAGATACGAAATATCCAATTTGGGTAGAGTAAAATCCTTGGAACGTAGAATTAGAATTGCAAACGGTCGTTATCGAGTAAAGAAACAGAACATACTGAAGGAAAATCGTGCCCTTCCATATACTATGGTTCGTTTAAGCGAGAAACCTTTTTATGTTCACAGATTGGTCGCTAATGCTTTTTGTGATAATCCGTGTGGGTATAATGAGGTAAACCACAAAAATGAAAACACCAGAGATAACAGAGCTGAGAATCTAGAATGGTGTGACCATAAATATAATTGTAATTATGGTACAAGAAATATTCGACAAGCTGCTAAATTAATAAATGGTAAATGGGCAAAATCGGTTGTTCAGTTAACATTGTCTGGCGAATATGTTGCAACCTTTCCGTCAGTAGCAGAGGTTCATAGACAGTTAGGGTTCAGTAAAGCACCAATAACATGCTGTTGTAAGCATTATAAATATTACACATCTTCTCATGGTTATATGTGGATGTTTGAATCAGAATATAAAAACAGAAAATATGGTAAGTAGGTCTGCTAAATATTATCAAGAGCATCCTTTAGCAAGAAAAAGAAAAGCCATGTACGATAGCAAATTTGAGAGTTCTCCGTCTCAAAAAAAGAAAAGAAGGGAACTTGCAAAATTTAACGCTGCACACGATAAAAAGTATGGATCAGCTTCTCGAAGGGGTATGGATGCTTCACATACCAAGTCAGGAATCAGGTATAAACCATCATCGGTGAATCGTGGTTCCAAGACGGATATGGCTGGAGATAGAAGAGCTAGGGGCGGTCGCTGATAGTGATTGCCGGAACATACGGAAAGAATAAGAGGGAGTGCTCACGCATTCCCTCTTCCGTTATCAACAATCTATTAACCTTAAATAAAAACCTTTAACCTATGAACTTTAATTTCTAATCACTAAAATCAATGAACAAAATATTTTTTAGAACCCATTAACCTTCCTCCTCAGACATCTGCTTCAACTTCTCTGTAAGCGCATTTGCAATCTCACGCTTATCTTCGAGAGTGACGGTCTGCAGCTTCGGACAATTAAACTCCAGCATCTTGATGAAGGTGCTGACCTTATCCTTCGGCTCGCATTTGTACCATGCAGCCATAAAATCATCCCAAGCATCTCTAGTGAAGTCGGCACACAGCTCACGAAACTCCTTCTTGATAGGAGACTCGTAACCTTTCTGCTTTCCGCCGGATTTCGCCCGACCTTTCTCGAACTGACCTTTAGAATTTCTGTCTGTTGCCATATCCTTCACTAAATGTACTGCAAAGGTACACACAATCCTGCACATAGAAATCTTATCTATTAACTTTTTGCTGCTAAGTTAATGGATAAGATGCTTATATAATAAGGTATAGTTATCTTTGCTGCAGTTTAAACGTTTAAAATAAATTTTTATGTTAGGATCATTAATCGGTGCAGGACTCGGTGTTGCAAGTAGTATCTTTGGTGGCATATCAGCCCGAAAAGCAAGACGAAAGCAGGAACGGATGCTTGCACAGCAGGAACAGGAAAATCAGGCATGGTATGATAGGAAGTACAATGAAGACCCTACCAAACGTGCCGATACCGTAAGATTGCTCACTCAGATGCAGGAGCAGATCAAGAACAGAAACAAAGCTGCTAGGGGCAGACAAGCGGTGATGGGCGGTACGGAAGACTCCACCACAGCAGTGAAGGAAGCGAACAACAAGACTCTTGCCGACACGACCTCCCAGATTGTGGCTGCAAATGAGTCTCGCAAGGATGCCATCGAAGGTCAGTATCAGGCTAAAAAGGATGCTATTCAGAACAAGAGAATGGGGCTGGAGGCAGAAAAGGCTGCTGGTACTGCTAGCGTGGCTGCTGGTGTTGCCGGAACTGCTGCCAATATCGCTGCCACCATTGATGGTGGATTGGGCAATAGCAAGGTTGCCAGACCTAGTGTTTCATCGCCTACACAAGTTGATATGGATAAGCTCGATGCCAAGGTTGGTGCGGCTCCTACACAGCAGCAAGTGGCGAGTGATTTGAACGATATGATAGGTGATAATGCACCTAAAAAGGTAAACGTATAGCTTATGGGATTGGCAGATTATTTACGAACGAACAATGGCTTGAAGACTACACAGGGTGTACTCAACAAGCAGCAGAGTGGTGTGGATGCTGCTCAGAAGGCTACTCCTGGGCAGATGAATATGAACACCGCACAAGCTATGCTCCATGGCAAGGAGGAGCAGCTTACTCCTCCCAAAGATTCCCATGAGCAAGCGGTGAGAATGAACCAGCAGACTGCCGAGGGTATGCTGAACGGATCTATCCCTATCGTGAAGAAGGAAGAGCCGAAGCCGGAACCCAAGCAGGAGCCGGAAAAGAAGCAGTTGACCTATGCAGAAATGTATAAGATGCTGAATCCTGCTGATAGTGAATCTCCTGAGCAGAGAGCACAGAGAGAGAAGAACGAGAAGCGGAAGGCTCGTATTGCTGCCTTTGGGGATGGTCTTCGGGCACTCGCCAACATCGTCTTCGCCAGCAAGGGAGCCAAGGTGGTACACAATCCTGAGTCGGATATGACTGCTGCCATCAACAAGCGCAAGGCTTATATGGATGCTCAGCGTAAGAAGAATCGGGCGGCTTGGCTGACTGGCTACCAGAGGGCATTGGCTCTTGATGAGGAAGCTCGGAAGAATAACCTGACTCTTGCCGAGCAGATTAGACATAACGTGGAGAATGAGGGTATCGCTAAGACAAAGCTGGATCAGAGTCAGCAGAGAATTGATGTTAACAGAATGCGTATCACCAACCAGCAGGAGTACAATCAGGCTAGACTTGAACTGGATAGACTTTGGAAGGAAAACAAGATAAGCCAAGGAGAAAAAGAACTTGCTATCAAGCTTCTGAATGCACAAGCTAATCAAATCCGTGCAAACAAGTCAGGTGGTGGGCGTGGCAGTCGTGGTGGTTCTTCTAAAGAAGACTGGGATTCTGAATATCTCAAACTGAATGGAGAACATCCTTCTGAGGTGGCAGATGCTAATCAAACCGTAGCAAATGGAGGTATCAAACCAAATACTGCTGCAGGACGAAAGCAAGTTGTGAAGATAGTCAGAAAGAAGATTGCCCATAAGGGTGGAGGATTATCCCATGGTGGCGGTTCTACGAGTAACAATAGTCGAGCTAAGCAATTAGCCAAAAAGTACGGATTTTAAAGAGTAATATTATGCCAGATAATGTAGATAAGTTATTTGAAATAATGCAGGCGAAAGGTGCTGCTAGTGATAGAGGTAAGTTCCGAAAAGTATTCTTGACTCCTGGTAATAAGGGGTATAAGATAAGAAAGGATATTTATGATGGTCTCAGGGCAGACGGCATTATAGATAGTCCTACTTACGAGGATTTTAGACGAAAGCTAAGACTTGGTGGTACTCCAACAGTCAATAAGTATCGTCAGCAAATGTTTAACTCTGTTGACCCAAACAAGAGCAGAGCATCTGAACTTACTCATAGAGCGATAGGTCAGGCTGTAAGAGCAACCAACAATGTCCGTAAGCCGGTTGTCGCTAAGGTTGTGAATCGGAAAGGTAAGCTAACTGGAGAGAAGTTTGCCATTACTCCTGCCAAGACCGTAGAAGACCTTGATAGGGAGTATGCTCAGGAGACAACAAAGAATTGGGAGAATGAACTGCATGACCAGATGGCTGATGCCGACAAGGATGCAGCCAAGATTAGCGATATGTTCAAGTCCTTCATCGGTTCTACTGATGAGGTGGGTAGCGTATGGGGTAATATGACTAGGGGTGGTGGTATGGCTGGTACTCCTCATAGTGTTACTACCAACAATGGTATCTTGGAGAATACAGAAGCCCGACAAATTCTTGCTGCTGGTGATTACAATCGTAAGAGAAGAGAACTCTTGCAGTTGGAGCAGGATTCGAGAAATGGTGCAATCTTTGACAATCATTCTTTTTTTAGAGGTATGTATGATGCTGCCAAAGATACTGGATTCCTGACTGGCGGTGCTTCTGACCTTATTAATTCTGGCTCCTTGCTGGCAACCAAGCAGGACTTGGATAAAGGAATTCATACGGAGGCTGGTGATATGCTTCTGCAGCAAGCGGTAAAGAATAGCGATGCACAGAGTCAGTATGGTGACAATCAGGGATGGATGTACACTGGTGGTATTATCACTACCAATATGGCTCCTTTTATGGTGCAAATTGGTAGTGCTGGATTCTCCAAGGGTATGAGTAACACTATTGGTAAGGTAGTGCAGGGTGCTGCTTCAAAGGTAGCATTGGGTACTATGGAGAAAGCTACTGGAATGGTTGGTGCTCATATCGCAAACTATATCGGTAAGGTAACTGGTCTTACTACAAAGGCTTTCGGAAAAGCTATCCAGTATGGAATCGTAGGTGCTGCCCAAGCTAATACGGTTGGTCTTGGAAATGTTGCTAACGATGTGATTAACCGCTATACTGGTCAGGTCTATCAGGATGAGCAGGGTAACTACAAGTTCGGCACTTTTGATAGTGATGGTAAACTTGTGCATGAAGGCGGTGAAGACTTCCTTACTTCCCTTGTAAAGGGTGAAGCGGCTCAGACCATCGAGTTTGCTACTGAATTGGCTGGCGGTGGCATTGATGCTGCTGGTACTGCCTTGAAGAACTTCGTTACCAAAGGTGGCAAGAAGATCATCAACAAGTACAATATGGAAAATGTTTCCAAGGTGATAGACTTCCTGCTCAACAACAAGGTATCAAAGCACGCAAGATATTTGAAGGCTGGTGCTGACAGAACTCTTGGCAATGTAGAACTCAATAGTATTGTTGGTGAGTCTCTGGAGGAGGAGTTGGGTATCATCGCCAATACGGTCTTTACTGGTGATAATAAAATCTCAGACTTGTGGGATGAAAAGCAGCAGTCTCAGATATGGGGCGGCATGCTCTTGTCTATCGGATTGATGAAGGGTGCTGTCGCTCCTTTCCATGCTTATAATGCCAAGCAGTATTATTCCTATAAGCATAAGTTGAATAAGGCTGATGTGAATCTGTCTCAGTTGCTCGGTAAGGAGAAGTGGGATGAACTCCGCAACAAGATTGATGCTACGACAAACAAGGATATGCCTGAACTGATTAACAAAATCAATCGTGATGTTGCTCTTGGCAAGAACAGACAGCCAGTGCGTGAGTACATTCAGAACTTGCTTATCATGCGTGGTTACGACATCGGCAATATGCTTGCTGCAAAGAAGGCAGTTGAAGATAAGGGTAAAGGTGTCTCCGTGAAGAACATGGAGAAGAATCAGGCATACCAGCAGGGTCGTGATGCCTACGGCTATGATACACATGAGATTCAGTTGGATCAGGCAGACAAACAGAAGACTCTTGCCCAGCTTCTTGGTATCACAGAGCAGCAGTTATCTACGATGAGTGATGAGGAACTTGATAACCTGTCAGGTCGTGATGATAACTTGGATAAAGCTATCTATGATTATCAGTTATCGACTATCCGTTATCAGGGTGTTGCTGATAATGCCCAAGATCAGGTTGACTTGGCTGCTCAGAAAGCTGCCCAAGCGGTTGATATGTACACCGACAAGTCACGTAACACAATACGTAACGCTACAATCAAGGCTGCTGGCGGCTTAGAAGACTATGGTGTGTACGTTATCAATGGTAACATAGCTACCCATGATGATGGCTCTATTGATGTTGGTAATAGCGATGATATGATTCTCTTCTATGATCCTACTACCAATACTGTAGAACATGCAGATGCTACTAGATTTGCAGAACTCGGAAGCGAGGAGAATGCTGATGAGGTAAGAAATCAGGCTGTTGCTGATGCAAAGGAGAATGCCATTAAGGAAATCACCGGAATAATTGATGGTGTCGTGGAAGTCGGTACTCAGTTCAAGACTATTGATGCTGACGGTACAGAACATACCTATGAGGTTCTTGCTGACAATGGCGATGGTACGGCTATGATTACCATAGATGGAAATATCCCTACACAACTTGTCAAGGGTGAGAATGTAAATGTTCCAGTCTCGTTTGAAGAGTTGCAGAAAATGAAGGATGCTTCTGATCAGCAGAGATTGCAGGCAGCAAAGGCTCAGCGAGAACAGATGGAGAAGGAGCGTGCTGAGCAGCAGATGCAAGCACAGACTACACAAGCAGAGAATCCTGCTCAGGAAAACAACACTCAGTCAGCACCTATCGAAGATAACCTAGACTACTCTGATATAATCAGAGAGGATGGTAAGGTTCAGATGGTAGATGTTTTTGATAAGGATGGAAATAATCTGTTCCCTGATGCTAAAGATGTGTTTTATATCCAAGGAAACAAGATGAGAACCAAGTTTGCTTACATTGATGCAAATGGAGAGTTGAAGAAACAGAGCTTCCCTACTGGCTTGGTTAAGATAAAGACAAGGGGTGAAGTATCTGTTGATGATTACAAGAAGTATCGTAGTATGATACTCTCTGCTGAATCTTCTGCTGTGCCTGAATCCTCAATGATAGAGGATAATAGTGGTGCGATAGAGGCTGATAGAGGTGGAATAGAGGTGAATGATGAACTCCCACCAGTTCCTGATAATGTGACAATCAATGGTGATGGAACATACTCTGTTGATGGTTCTGTGCAGGGTGGAGAAAATACTACTGCTCCTGCTGAACAGACAGAACAGACTCCTGCTATGACTCTCGAAGATGGAACCATCGTGCCTATGCTGGAGGATGGCAATCCTGACTTCTCGAAGCTGACTGCTGATCAGACTGCTGAGTTGTATGACTCCCAGTTTGGTGAGGATGCTGATAGCGTAATCAGTGGATGGGTATCTGATGCCAAGAAGGCACTCGACAAGGCGAACAATATGACCGTGAAGGGTAAGAACTTCGTGGAACAGAAGGCTGCAAAGGAAGCTAAGGAGAAGGCGATTGCTGATGCTCAGGCTGCCTATGACTCTGCTATTGCTATCCGTGATGCCTATAACAGCAGACAACTTGCCAAGGTGGAGGATGATGCAGATGGCAGAAAGAATCTCATTGAGAAGGCGAGAAGAAAGTACAATCGCTTGAAGAGTGCAGTGAAGGATGATGCTGAGGCAGTATCTCAGCTTTATAAAGATGTTGTCGGTTCTCTCCTGCATCGTCTGTATGATGGCACTGGCATTGATGTGACTGATACCATTCCGCTTACTGCTGAAGAATATGTGGCTAGCAACCTCGGTGCTCACTCTCTCAACTATGAGGGTACAGAGACAAGTAAGGGTGTTAAGCAGGAGACTGGATTGAGCAGGGAAGACTTTGCTAAGACTCAGCTTCTCGCTGCTGATGGCAAGGGAACTACCATTGATGATCTCGTACATAGTCTGTGGGAGAATCGTCCATCCAACCTTGAATCTCTCAATACTCAGGATATTCGCAATGCTCTTATTGATGTGCTCACTAGCGGTTTCAAGGCTTCGGAAGCTAGAAACTACATTGAAAACCTCCGTATCGCTCAGGCTGAGAACATTCTTGAAGAGCAGAATAAGGCGGATGACAATGCTGCATTCGCTGAGGAGAATAAGGCAGAATCAGAACAACAGACTGAAACGGCTCCTGAATCTGAGGAGAAGACTGGGGAAGATAACTCTGATGAGATTAATGATGAGGAGAATGAGCAGACAAATGCTCCTGAGCAGAATAAGTTCCCTGACAAACTAAGGGAGGGTAGCAAGGCTATTGAGGTTCCTGATGATGCAACGGAAGAGAATCCTCTTGGCTTGCAACTTAGCGAAGATAAGGTTCCGTTTGAAATTGAAGGAGGAAAGAGCGGTGAGACATATAACATAAATGATAATGAAGACAGACAGAGACTTATCAATGACAACAAGGTGGATGATAAGGACATCTTGGATATTGATATGCCTAAACATGTACACAAGGCTATTAAGGAGTTGTGTAAGAAGATGGGATTGAAGGTTCAGTTCCTTTATATGGGCGCAAGGTCAAATGGTTGGATAGAAAATGGAACCATGTATCTTGCTCTGGACACAGAGAAGGCTACCCAGTTTGTCTTTGGTCACGAAATGACTCATGCCATCAAGCAGAAGAATCCTGAGGCATACAAAGAACTTGTTAAGGTTGCTATGGCGGTAACAACAAGGAAGAAGTTTGAGGAAGACTTGGCAAAGGTTTACCAAAACTATTATGGTATCTCTGGATATAACAATGTTGATGATTATGTTGAGGAGGTTGTTGCTGATAACTTAGGAAAGTTTATTAATGACTTTGACTTGGCACAAAAGTTCTCTCTTCGTCTAAATCATCCTGTATTGGCAACGATTCTTCATGCTATACAGAAGATAAAGAGTCTGTTATATGGAGACTTCTACAAGTCGGTAGATGCTTTGGAGCGTATCGTTGAAAAGGCTTACGTGAAGACTGCCAAAGGTGAGGTGACAAACTCTGAGACTGGCGAGGACGTTTCTTTCTCTCTCCGTCAGAAGCCTGAGCCTAAGAAGAAGGGTGTCGGCTATAAGGTGTTCGTATTGAAGGATGGTAAACTCTATCCGCCAATGGTAGCGAACCCTGATGGTGCTGCTACTCCAGTTGGTGTATGGCTCGATGCTGATGCGGCTCCTATTGCAGGAGAAAGCAAGACTGGCAGACCTCAGGTAAAGCAGGGCGGCAAGGGCACACAAGGTGGCAGCGGTAAGCTAGCCTATAGACCAGGATGGCATCTTGGTGTAGTGCCTTACGCTATCCAGTTCAACCTCAAGGATGCTGAGGGCAACAAGACTCTCTTCCCTAAGAACTTCGTTTTCGCTGAGGTGGAGTATGCTGCTGATGTTGATTATCAGGAGGAAGCTCGCCAAGAGGGTATCAATCCATCCGGCAAGTATCAGCATTCATTGGCTGGCTTGAAACATTTGCCTACTGATGGCTATTATATGTATCGTACCAACCCGAACCCTGAGACTGACCCTTGGGTGATTACTGGTGCGATGAAGGTGAACCGTATCTTGACCAGAGCAGAGCAAGCGGAACTTGTGAAGAATGCTGGTCGTGAACCTCAGCAGATTCAGGAGGGCGATATTGTTACTGATGATGTTGTGAACAGCATCAATCAGGAGATAGCTGATGCTCCTAAGTTCTCGTTAAAGGTATATCATGGCAGCGGTGCTGACTTCACTGAGTTTGACTTCGACCACATGGGCGAGGGTGCTGGCTCACAAGTGTTCGGTTGGGGTGGATATGTTACATCTTCCAAGAAGATAGGAAAAAGCTATGCTACTCTGATGGATAATGACCCTTCTAGAGCATATTATCGCATACAGCGTTCTAATGGTACAAGGTTCGCCAAGAAATATCCTACACTAGATTCATTCCTGCATGGTGATAAGCAAATAGCCATGAATGACAAGTTCACAGAGCAGGAAAAGATTGACTACTACAATGAAATGAAGAAGTTGGCTGAGCCATACCATAATCTCTATGAGGTGGATATACCTGAGGATAATGGCAGCAACTATCTGAATTGGGATGCTCCTATAACTGATGAACTGATAGATAAGGTAGCTAAATCACTGCCTTCTTTGCGTAGCTACGATATTAAGGACTTGAAGAAGGATAGAACCTTTGACAACTTCTATAAGACTATCTCAATGAGAAGTGCTAAGGATGATGCAACCTTCAATGATGATAAGGCAGCAAGCCAACTTCTCGCTTCTCTTGGCTATACTGGCATCAAGTATAAGGCTGGTCGTAACTTTGGTGGTGCAGAGGAAGGAGATACCAACTATGTTATCTTCAAGCCTGAGGATATGAGAATTACAGAGCACACAAAGTTCTCGTTGAAGAAGGTAAACGATGCTTTCAATCAGAGGTTAGATGAGTTAGTGAAGAATCCTAACCAAAAGGATAAGATTCTTCGCTTGGGTCGCTCTAGTTCCTTTTTAAAGGCTGGTGGAATTGCTGATGCAGAAATAGAACTGGACTTTGATAAACTAATGCGCAAATCAAAACAAGGATATGTACATGAGCATCCTTTTGATGCAACTGATGTTAAAGACCTTCCTATGGCTATTGCAAACCCAATTTCTGTGTTTGACAATACAAATGGGCGTAATGATGGTCAGGTTATATTAACTGAGTTAAAGAAAGAGGATAGGAACTTTATTGTAGCTATACAGACAGAGAATCAAAATAGAAAAGGTGGTGTTGTCTTGAAAGTGAATAAGATAGTTACATTGTTCCCGAAGGATGCAAGAGGTGTCATCAACTGGTTTAATCAAGGAAAAGCCACAAATATAGACAAAGAAAAAGCCCTTCACTTTATCGAGGCACTCCAGAACCATTCTGGAACCACAATAACAGATGAAGAGCTTAAATCTGCTGCAAATATAATCAATTCTTTTGAGACTACCAAGAAAAATGGCGAAAAAGTTGATGTTGATGGCACAAAATTCTCATTGAAGGATGAAGAATACCTGAAAGCGGTGGAAGATGGCAATATGGAAAAGGCTCAGAAGATGGTGAATGAAGCTGCCGATGCTGCTGGCTATTCTACAGATTCCAGCTATCAAGGTACATCTGCCTTCAATGGTGCTGCACCTTGGGGTAATGGTTACTTCTTGACAAAGGACGAACGCAAGGAGGCTTGGGATAATGGCGAGTTTGAAGGGGAATCAACTCTTGGTGATTATATCAATGATGATATTGATGGCGGCAACTTGGAGGAGTTGACTAATGCCGCATCTTATCGTGCAGCTGACCCTATGCGTAAGGAGGCTATTGATAACGTTCGTAATGCTATTCAGAAGAAAGCAAAGACTATTACAATGTATCGTAGTGTTCCTTCTGATGTGAAGGAAGGTTCTTTCCGAAATGGTGACTGGGTTACTCCAAGTCGTGCTTATGCTGTTGATAATGCAAAATTGCATGGATGGGGTGACGATTACAACATCATCGAACAAAAAGTTCCTGTTGATGATGTGTGGTTTGATGGCAACGATATTGCAGAATGGGGCTATGGTCGTGAGGAAGATTATATCAATGATACAGACTTCGCCTATAAGAACAGCAAGAACAACAAAAAGTTGCTTGATGCCGTTACCTATGATGATAATGGTAATGTGATTCCTTTGTCTCAGAGATTCAATGAGAAGAATAAGGATGTGCGTTTCTCTTTGAAGGATGAGAAGACTATGTTTGGTATGCACAACATCAGCGTTGATAAGCTAAGAAAGGCTATCAAGCAGGGCGGTTTTGCGGCTCCTTCTATGGGTGTTGTTGACTCCAAGAACGGAATCTACTCTGACTATGGTGAGATTACCCTGATTCCTAAGGCAGAGAAACTGGCTAAGAGAACTGGCAAGAATGCTGGAACCTTCACGGCTGATGCTTGGACACCTACCTATCCTCAGGTGGAGAGAATCATGAATAAGCAGGGTGAGAAGGCTTTCAATACCGACATGAACGTGAAACTTGGTGATGTTGATAATGGTATCTATTCCAATGTAAGAGAAAGCTGGAAGGGATATTTGTCAAGTGGCGATGTTCGTGACGGATTGTACTGGCACTACTTGTTTGATAAGGGCATGAATCCTGAAACTATCTATCAGACTGGCAAGTATGACAACGACATTACCAACGAGGTAATGCGTATCTCAGATAATGGCAACAAAACTGATTATACTGATAAAGAGGTAGCAGAACTGATTCAACTGATGAATAAGGCTACTGGCAAGGATAATGACGTAGATGCTCAACGTGAGAAATTGAAGGCTCGTATCGCAAGTGCAGAAAAGCAGGGTAATCATTTGCTTGTTGCTTTGAAGAAGAAACGTCTTGAAGAACTTGAAGGCGTGGAGAACTTCTATATCGCTGCTGATTTCGTGAATGATGTGGTTCGCAATAACAGAAAGAATGGAAAGGTAGATGTTCACGACACGATGGGGGCTGCAAAGAAGAAGGTGGAGGATAATAAGAAGTTATCTGATGATTTCCCATCTTGGCTGGATAAGAAGACAGAGGAATATGGTGTTGAGGAAATGCTTTATAATGGCACTACCCCTAGCGGTAAGCCTAAGTATATCCCTAATACTATAGACAATGCTGTGAAGCTCATGAAGAAACAGGGTGTGGCAGGCGGCTACACTGCCTTCGGTTCGGAACTGGGTGTGTTCATAGCAAAGAACTCTCCTGAGGTTAATACGCTTGCTGCCATGAAGAATGCCAAGGATAAGTTGATTCCTTTTGGCGATGAGAGACATAACCAGATAAAAGACAAGATTACAAAGGAGTTCTTGGAATTGTCTGATGAAATCCGTGTTGGCTCTAATAACAGATATGCGTTTGATGATAGCGGTGTTTCTCGTATGGTTGAACTTACTGACCATAAGGGAAATGAAAAGGAGTATTTGAAGAAGGCTTATAATATTGAGGTATCTGATGAGTGGATGGATAGATACAATAAGTTGCTTGATACAATCAAGAAAGACTATAAGGTGTTCTATTTTGAAACCAAGTTTATGAGACCTTACGGACTCGATGAGTTTGAGAAGGCTATCGTTCCTAGCGATACTCCAAGCGATGTGGTGGATGCCTTGAAGAAGGCTGGCATTGATGTGAGCAGTTATGAGCGTGGAAATGCTGAGGATAGACAGAAGGTTACTATGGATGCTATCAATAGTAGCGACAATATCCGATTCTCTCTCGCTGGCGAGCGTGGTGCGGCTGCTGCTGACAAGGCAGAGGAGCGTACTGCTCGTATGGATAATCTCTCTGTGGCTCGCAAGATGGAAGAGGAGAAGAAGGATGCCAATGCAATCAAGATGGCTACTGGCTGGGAGCGTGGTGCTGATGGCAAGTGGAGATACGAAATGCCTGATGCCAAGATAAATGACACGATGGACGTAGGCGGTGGACACATCGTTAAGCGTTATGAGGATGATATGCTCTGGAATGGCGGCAAACTATCTAAGGTGATTGATGCACCTGAACTATTCAAGGCTTATCCTCAGTTGAAAGATGTGCGTATTGAAACGGATGCCATTATGAACGATATGCCTTCAAATGGTGAATATAATGCCAAGACAAACACCATTACCATCCATGCTGACGAGCTGAAATATATGAATAGTATATTGAATCACGAGATTCAGCATGCAATCCAGTCTATTGAGGGCTTTGATAGAGGAGGTAGCCCTAGATTGGTTAGAGGTGAGATTAAGAATAGATTAGCAGAGGTCACTAAGCAGATTCGCCAGTTGCGTGCAGAAGGCAAGGAAGATGAGGCTAAGGCTATTGTTGAGAAGAACAGAGGTCTGTATAATGCTTATCAGGCGAATGATGATTACAACAGCTACAAGTCGCTTGCTGGCGAGGTGGAAGCAAGAAATGTGCAGGAAAGAATGAACATGACTCCTGAGGAGAGAAGAAAATCTCTCGCTGAATCTACTGAGGACGTGGCTCGTAAAGACCAGATTCTGTTGGGTGTGGGCGATGTGTCCTTCTCTCTACGTGATATGGCTGACGGAAAGGAGAGTGGGGCGGCTGATATGGCTGAGGACTTGAAGAGTCTGAACACTCCTGATGAGGTGGATGATGCTATCAAGACTGCCATTGATGATATGCCTAGCGGCTGGAAGATGGCTAACAAGAAGATGATTCATGTTGCTCAGGCTCTGGGTGAGAACCGCAAGGCAGAGATTGCTGGCGAGGAACCTAAGTTCTCCCTGAAGGATGGCACTCTCATTAAGGCTGGAACCTACTTTAGCGGTGGCGGTCTTGTTGAGGAAGGCTTGAAGGGCATCATCGACCCAGTGGTGGCAGTGGAGTATGACGAGAAGATAAGCGGTGTATATCGCAATAACTTCGGGCAGCACATTGTTACTGCTGATGTTCGTGATGTTGACCCTAAGGAGTTGGTGAAGCAGATAGATGGCGAGGTGGAGTACTTCCATGCCAGCCCAGTCTGCAAGAACTACTCTCAGGCGAAGAGTAACCATGCTGAGGTGGAACTTGACAAGGAGACTGCTGCTAGTACTGCCGAGTTCATCAATGCCGTAAAGCCAAAGGTGGTGACCATTGAGAATGTGAAGGGCTATAAGGATTCGGATGCGATGAAGATTATTACCGATGCTCTGGATGCCAACGGCTACACTTGGGATGCAGATGTGTATAACGCTGCTGACTATGGTGGCTACACCAACCGAGAGAGATTGATTGTCCGTGCGGTTCGTGATGGCAAACTCCCTGAAAAGCCAAAGAAGTTGGCACGCAAAAGCGGATGGTATGAAGCTGTGGCTGATATTATCCCGACCCTGACTGAGAAGAAGAATGGTGTGGCTCCTTGGATGGATATTCGCTTGAAGGCTGATGGCATTGACTGGAGAAACATAGACAAGCCATTGTATGTGATGGGTAGTGCCTACGCAGACGGAAAGGTTCCTCATGCCTTTGCTGATGAACTCCTGCCAACACTCAGAACCAAGAGCGGTGATGTGATTGTGATGCCTGACGGCAAGGTATATCGTGCCATGGGCAGAGTTCTCGCTAGAGTATCAGGAGTGAGCGATGATTACAAGATGCCATTCTCTGAGAACCTGAGCCATACCATCATCGGAAACGGAATCCCTACCCAGTTGACGGAACATGTTATTGCTCCTCTGCTTACTGGTTCTGACCCTAAGTTTAGCATCCGTACCTATCATGGTACTGGTGCTAGCTTTGACAAGTTCGATTTGTCTCATGCCTTGGAAGGCGAGGGAAGTGAAACATTTGGTCATGGTGTATATGTTACCAACTCTAGCAAGATTGGACGTGAGTATGCCCAGAGAGCCAAGCAGAGAAAGATGGCTGACCTCTATAAGAATATGCGCTACCCTGATGGGGTGAAGGGCGATATTTTCAAGAGAAGAGTCTTTGGTGAAATGGTGAACGATGTGGCTACTGGCGGTAGTGTGGCAAGTGCCAAGGAGTTTGCCAAGAAACGTATCGGTGCTGATGCCAATGATATTCAGCGTACCCTTGAAAACTTGAAGGATAGAGAGAAGGGTACAGAGTACGAGCAGAACTTGAAGGATAGACTTGCAGAGTATAAGGAAGGTTTGAAGTGGATTGATTCTCTTGATGAAGACTATCTGACTCAGGGAAATGCCAACCGTTATGATGTGGATATTCCTGATGATAATGGCAGCAACTATCTGGATTGGGAAAATCCGATGAGTGAGGAACAGATAAATGCTATACGTGATGCTTTGGCTAAGAAAGGTGTTGATGTTTCATCTTGGGAGAAGAGAGGTTTCAAACTGGATTTACCTTTTAAAAAAGTATATTCTATGGTTCTTCCAATGATGATGCGTTATAAACCAGAGGATGTAAGTCAGTTCCTTTCTTCTCTTGGCTTTACTGGCATTAAATACCCTGCTGGCATGATTTATGGCGGTGCTGAGGAAGATGATTACAACTACGTAATATTCGATGAGGATAATGCCAATATCGTGGGGAATACCCGATTCTCCTTGCGTGGCTCTACTCCTTACGACAAGCAGATGGAAGAGTGGAAGGAGAAGAACCATCTGGATAAGGATGCAGCTCCTATGGAGAAGCCTATCAAGCAGGATAATGAGAACATATTTGACTATATGAACAGAATGGTGGAGTGGACTCGCAATCAGAATTTGTGGAAGACTGCTCCTAAGCAGACTGGATTCCAAGATGCACTCGCCAAGTGGAAGGCTGATAATGGTCTTTCTCCTGATGCTTATCCGCCAGTCCGTCCTCATCGTGAAAACTATTCAACTGAAATCGGTTATACAGAAGACTTGGAAGAGTACAACAAGAAGAAGGAACTCTGGAAGTCTGCTCCAAAGCCAAAGGATTTTGATTTATCTGTTGACTTGGAGGATATGAACAAGCAGCTTCGCAATATCAGAGGAGCGGTTCTGAATCAGAAGAACTATGATCAGAGAACGGTTAAGGCGGTATCTGACCTTGTAAGAAAGATGCTCAACATCGGATGGGGTGACGGACTGAGCAGGGGTAAGGTGGGCAACCTTCTCTCTGCTGCCAAGAATGCCACTGGAGCCAATGATGTAAAGAAGTACCTAGACAAGGCTATGGGAATCCTTGCTGAAAACTATCTCAACCGTCTCTCTACTGCCTACGACAACCTTATCAACACCAAGGGCGCAAGGGCAGACCAGAGCGGTGTGATTAAGATGGGTTCTCTTGATGCCAAGGGTCAGGCTTTCATGAGCGAGTATAAGAAGGCTATCAATATGGATGATAAGTCTCTGAATACCTATATAGCAAACATTGAGGAAAATTCTGCCAAGAATGAAGACAATGTGGAAATGAATGACTACAGACTGGCTGGCATTCAGGCTGCCATCATGTATAAGCAGCAGATTGGCGGAAATGATGCCGATATTTCCGAGTTGCAGAGACAGATTGGCGAGTTGAAGAATAAGAAGGATGCTACCAAGGAAGACAAGGATTTGTTGAAGTCTTTGGAAAAGAAACTCTTTGAGAATAAGTTTGACCGCATTACCATGTACGAGAATCTCCTGAACAATATTCAGAGAATGGTGAAGGAAAGTAAGGGTAGGGCAAAGGAGTTCCGAGAGGAGATTACCGAGCACAAGAACGAAATCCTGCATCGTGCCAATTTGGATTTGGAAGGTGTGGATTCTACCTATTATGATACCACAACTGCCAAGAAGAAACTGGTGAACAATGACTTGCAGCGTGCAGTGTTCTCTTCTACCTATACCTTTGAGCAGTTCTTGAAGTTCTTCGGTAAGAAAGCAGCAAATGGCGAGGGTTACTTATACAACTACTTCACGAAACTGAACCAAGATGCTCTTGATGAGGAACAGCTATATAATGAAATGAACCGAAATGCCCTTGATGAGAAGACCAAGGAACTGTTCGGCAAGGAGAAGTTTATGAAGCTGGTAGGTATTGATGGTAAGGGCATGAAGGAAATGGACGTTGAGGTTACTGACTACTCCAACAAGGAGACTGGTAAGCGAACCATCCATCTGAAACAAGGTCAGATGCTCTATATCTATCTGGTCAACAAGGAGACTGATGGAGAAATGAAACTACGTGCTATGGGTATCACAGAGGAAGATGTGGCTGCAATAGAGGAAAATCTTGACCCAAGAGTGAAGGCTATGGGTGAGTGGTTGCAGGATGAATACCTTCCTGAGTGTCAGAGAAGATACCAAGCTACCCATACCAAGTACTTCGGTGCTCCTATGAAGGAGGTGGAGAACTATTTCCCTCTTGCCATCAATAACCGAGCAAGAAACGTTAAGGAAGATGTGAATCAAGATTCTGATGCAATGAGTCAGTTGGCTGGTACATCTACTGGTGCTATTGTTACTCGTAGAGTGAATGTGATTCCTCTTGATATTGAGAATGCTGATGCCTTTGAGGTTGCCTTCAACCATTTGCAGGAAATGGAGGAGTGGTCGGCTATGCTGCCATTCAGACAAGACGTCAATACGCTGCTGTCTTACACTCATTTCAGGAACCAAGTACAGAATATGAGTTCCGTGGCTTATGGTAGTGGTAAGACCTTGTGGGATGAGTTCAAGCAGACCGCACAGATTGCTGCTGGCACATACAAGCCAAAGGTGAATGCTGGTATGATGGATAGCAGGATTGCTGCTGCCATGGGTGGTATCGCTGTCGCTAAGATTTCGGGTCGCTTATGGACTGCCATCAAGCAGAGCCAGTCAGCAACGGTATTCCTTCCTGAGTGTGACTTTACCCGATTCGTGAAGAATGGAGTTAACCCTTACGGCTCATGGAAGTGGGCGATGGAGAATATTCCTGATTTCAGAAAGCGTGTTGAGAATATGACCTATGGCGATGTGAAACTGAGGCAGTATCTTGATGAACTGGAGAAGTGGCATGATTGGACTAAGACTATATCCAAGATAGGTATGGCTCCAAATATCCTTGTGGATGGAATAACTTGCGCTGTAGGTGCTCGCTCAGTTTATGAAACAGAGGTGAACCGCCTGACCAAACTAGGCTATCCAAAGGAGAAGGCTGAGGAGAAGGCATATTATAAGGCTGTTGCTGCATACAACAAGACTCAGCAGTCTTCTGGTGGTATGTACTTATCGCCTATGCAGGTGGATAGAACCTATGCGTCTGCCGCTCTCTCACTCTTCAAGAATGCCAACTACGCTTATGGTCGTATGCAGATTGAGGCTTGCCGAGGACTGGCGAGAACCTATGACTTCTGGGGTGGAAAGCATAAGACTACGCTTATTGAGTCTATGACCCGACAAATCATGGAAGAGGATGGACTTGACGAGAATACTGCAAGGGCTATAGCCAAGGCTACATATAACAGAACTTTCAGACAGAGTATTGGACGATTGATAAACTTCGCTACTCTCGTTCCTGTCTCTTGGGCTTTATATAAGGTACTTCCTTACTTGCTCTTTGGCGATGATGATGATAAGAAGACGGATATGATAGAGGAAGCTGTGCTAAAAGGATTTGCCACATCTTTGTCTGACAACTATGTGATTCCATTTGCATCGAACATTCTCAATGCCGGTTTGAAGGTGGAGGATGGCAAACCAACGTTTGACCCAGAGGTGTTCAAGTGGCAGAACCTTTACATTAATCCAGCTACATCAGACTTGGCTAACATCTATTCAATGATAGGAAACCAGAAGTGGTATTCTGTAGCAAACAAGTTGGGTATGCTTGGAGTTCAATCGCTCATAGGATTCAATCCTGAGACCGTGGGTGCATTATATCAGGCTTTCGCTGAGGCAGACTATGATAATGGCAATGTGGCTAAGGAATGGCAAATAGGTATCTTGAAGGCTATCAGTGCTCCTGAGGAAAGCATCCGTGAGTTGTATATGGATGAACTGGGATTGAAGAGTGGAGACATCAAGAAAATCCCATTGGCAGAACTGGAGAAGAGATATGCCGAGAGACAAATCAATCGTGACAATCTCCTTTCTCAGATTGGTATGGATGCCGAGACCTTCAATGGCTATGTTGAAAAGTACCAGAAGTCATTTGAGAAGAAGATCAAGGATAAGATGGATAAGTGGGACGAGTATGATAAGAAGAAGGCTGATGAGTTCTTTGATACTACTTCTGACCCTAAGTTAAAGGATATGATAGCCAAGAAACGTGCCAATGATGCCAATGCTGCTGCTGACGAGCAGATAGCAAAGGAAGGTCTGAACCAAGAGAAGAAGGGTAAGGAACCTAGCGAAGAGGCTTACGATGCAGTAAAGATGTCTATTGATGTGGCGGAAGATAATGCTATCAGTACCTACAATAAGGTGCTCAACAAGCGATACGCTGCCCTGAATGATGAGTACAACAATCAGACAGATGCAATGAAGTACATCTTTATGAGTAAGCATCCAAACTTCAAGGCATACAAGGATTTGAAATCTGAATATACCACGTATGGCAAGAAGATGAAGGAGTTGAAGGAAAAACTGGTTTCTGCTGACGGATATGATGCCAAGCAGACAATCCTGAAACAGATTCGTGCCGAGCGAGACAAGTTCTATGAACTGCAATCCAAGGTAAGATAAACAAAAAGGGGAGTAAGCGCAAAGCCTACTCCCCTTTTTCTTACTCATCTTCGTCTTCATCCTCTCCGAAAACCTCAGGGAATCTGACTTCAACATCTGGTCTGAGAACATCAAATGCTCTTCTCAACTCCAGCATTACCCAAAGTGCTCTTTGGACGGTTGGGTAACTTGACCAGCTCTCCAAAGGAGTAATAGCTAAGTCGAGTGCTGCTTCGTTAATCTCGTTACAAACTTCGTCAACGTCTCCAAATGTTGACTGAACCACCTTCATGAAAAGTGGTAAATTCTTGTTCTGTTCCATATTGTGGTAGAAACTTTAAAGGGGCAGACTGACCTTTTGTTCAACGCACTCTACCACACAACTTATGCGCCCATGCACCATTACATTACACGGAAAGGAGTCTGCCCCAAATATGTTACGCCTAGACAGCAGTTTGAACGTCTGCCATCATCGGATTTTTAAACCATATAATTTTATTATCGTGGTAGATAACTTTGAATTTTTGAACAAGGCAAAAGTACTTAGAATATTCCAAACTACCAAGTTTTGAAACTAGTTTAACACTGTTTTAACACAAGGATGCCTACAATGCCGAGGATATGAAGAGAATCCGTGAACTGAGAAAGCGAATCCTCTCCGTGCTGGAGCCAGCCAATAAGGTGGTTGTGGCTAACCAGAAGGCGAAGGCTGAGAAGAAGTAATGCAAATATGACTATCCCCCGAAGGTGCTATGCTTTCGGGGGATAATAGTCTCTAGGCAAGGAATCTGCTTTCAATCCGGCACAAAACATCCTTGATTTGATAGGGAAAAGTTTCAATCTGAAAGTATTAACAAAGATTATAGTTTAAATTCCCTCAAAATAACCTCAATCTCAATAATTCTCTTTATCTTTGCTGCATCTAAGAACATCTGTTTATCAGATATTTAAATCAACGGTTCAATACCATTAAACTTAAAAAACGAAACGCTTATGAATAAAGATGAAAATGAACAACGTGTCAACAGAATGTTCGGTGAGATAGTTAAGCTTATCCCCGAACGCAGCAAGATCAAGACAGATTTGCTTTATTTCAAGTATGCCCCCATACTCGTCATGCTTATGAGATGGTATGGTGTATCTCAGTTCTATGACAATAAGATGGAGATTACTCTCTGGTATGAGGAAAACGAGGAACCTGTCTGGTTCTTCTACTTCATTACCTACATTCTCTATCCTATCTCCTTATGGAAAGGTCAGGTGCTCCACCGATTGTGTATAGAGTGGCGCATCCCTATCCTCTATACCGCAGGAGTCAACGTGATACATGTGATGTTTGGTTCTGTTATAATCACAAACCAGATGTTTTATTGCGATGTCTTCCTGATCAGTCTCATCTTAATATTGTATGCTTATGTCGCAATTAGTAAATTACAGCATCATCGAAGCAGGACTTCGTGCTCTTGCTGATAAGGCTCACGAATCAGCAGTAGCACAAGCGGAAGGCAAACCTATCCCTTGCGGTCTGTCAGAGAATGATATGGAGCTGGTGGCACTTCTCACCGCCATGATGAATGATACCCAAGCAAACAAGGGCTGGTGCGCCCACGAAATGGGGAAGTCTATCTCCTCATTCGAGAAGTATGTTCACGATGGTAAGATACCTGAGGGCATCCACGACCAGTTTGGTCACGAAAAGAAGTGGAACAAATCGCTCATCAGGTTCTTCGCCAACAAGAAGGCTTTCTTCCGCAAGCAAGCCCGAAAGTATGGTATAAGCATATAGCATCAGCTACACATTATTATATATAGGAGAGACCCAATCGCCCCTCCTGTATTTTTACGACCTTTTCCGTAACCATAAATCTTTGCTCATCACACACTTATAGAACCTTTTACGAGTTTATCAATCTCTATTCATATTATTCGTATCTTTGTGCTCGTAACGTTACAAAGTGAGAATCATAATTTAGTGTTTAACAAAAAGATTTCAGGATAATATGGAAAGTAAAACGTATGTATTCGGAAACGAAGGCTCAACATCCAACAATGGGATGCTCGGTCTTCTTGCACCCCTTCTCCAGAAGCAGGGTGTTGACCCAAATGTCCTTCTTGCCATGAAGGGAAACAATGGTTTCGGTGGCGAAGGTGGATGGTTTATGTGGGTAATCTTCCTTTTCTTCCTCATGGGTTGGGGAGGTAACGGCTGGGGAGGTTTCGGCAATAATGGTCGTGGTGGTCTTGCCAACGAGATCAACAATGACTATGGTCGTGGTCTCCTGATGGATGCCATCGGTGGCAACCGCAATGCGCTCAGCAATTTGGCTACCCAGTTGAACTGCACCGAAGGTCAGATTCAGAGTGCTATCTCTGCCTTGACCTCTCAGGTTCAGAATGTGGGTAATCAGGTTGGTATGAGTGGTATGCAGACCATCAATGCGCTGCAGCAGGGTAATATGCAGATTGCTCAGCAGATTGCAAACTGCTGCTGCGAGAACCGCTTGGCTATCTGCCAGCAGACTGGAACCTTGCAGAATGCCATCAACAATGTAGCTACTGGTCAGGAGCGTGGTTTCTCTAACGTGGCTTACGAGACTCAGCGACAGACTTGCGACTTGCACAACGCTATCAAGGAGAGCACTCAGACCATCGTTGACGGTCAGAAGCAAGCTGAGTTCAGGGAAATGCAGAACAAGATTGATGCCCTCCGTGAGGAGAACAGCACCTTCAAGTCTTCTGCAATGACCTCTCAGATTGTGGGTCAGGCTGTGGCTCCTATCAATCAGGTATTGGCTGGCTTGCAGAACGAGGTGGCTGGTATCAAGTGTAAGTTGCCGGAGACCGTGACTACTCCTTACAGCCCATTCACTGCAGTTCCTAACTGCGTGGCTTATCAGGCTGGCTTGTATGGACTGAATGCTGCTAACAATGCAGGATTCTGGGGTTAAAGAAAGGAGGCTGCTATGTTATGGTTAAGACCTTATACTTGGGTGAATCGTAATGGCTCGGCAGCTATCGCTTCTACTGGCGTGAAGGTGAATACTTCCGATGTGGTGTTCACCTTCAAAAACCACGCTTTCGTGAATGCCAGCTACAGAGGAACGATTTTCGTAAATCTGCGTCAGGCTATTCCGACTGGAACGACTGGTACGCTGCCTATCCTTTTCGAGACAAACGGAGCGACACAAGCTGTGAGCAAGTTCAATGGCGAACCATTGACGGTTGCAGATGTGCCGGGTACTGGAGTGGTTCAGCTCTGGTTCGAGCGAGATACTAACACCCTTCAACTAATGACGGGTATTGTTTAACAACAGAATAGATAATAGGAGATTACATTATGTTTCAAGGTTTAAGAACAAATTCTTTATTCTATGTCCTCGACAAGGGTGAGAACCCTAGCTTACGGATAGGTCAGGTGGTTTCAGTAAGCAATCCTCAGACGAGATACCCTTCTTTCAATAATGGCTTCACCCCTCAACCTATGGAGACTGTGGTGGACGTTAAGGTGAAGCTGGGTGACGAGGAGGTGGATTTCAAGCAGCTACCTGCCAACGGACAGATAGCCAACGACAAGAACCTTGTGGTAAGCGATAGCAAGGATGCCATGAGTTCCGAGGTCGATGCAATGCTGAGACAATCCAAGGCGATACTGGAGAGCGTAGATTACCACGAGAGAGTCGTAAAATCTTGCGAGGGAATGCTACTGAAACTCAACCCCCAGATAGCCAAGGATAAGGAACAGTCTGAGAAGATTTCCAAGCTTGAAGGAAAGGTTTCAGGTGTGGAAGACAAGGTTGACAAGATGATGGGATTGCTCGAAAAAGCTTTAAACAAGTAATCTCCTATCTATTCACTTTAACATCTTATGATTATGGTAATGATTGAGATTACAGAAGATAAGTTCGATGATTTGTATGACAACATCGAGTCTATGCTTGGTTTTGGCAGCAAGGCTATGTCTTGTCTGAAAAAGATGAAGCAGGAGCGTATGGGTGAGCGTATGCCTGATTATCGTGACGATTGGAGAAGAGAGCGTGAGGAACGTGAAGAGCGTGAGAACAGACGTAGATTCAACAACGTCAATGATGATTGGAACTACCCTAACCGCTATGGTGAAAGAGGTGGTGGCGGCTACAATGGTGGAGGTCGCTAGTGTTTAACTTGGGAGTTTTGGTAGCGACATTTATGTCGGGACCAGACTCCCTTTAATATTCAGCAATATGGGAAAATGCAGAATGCCATTGGATATGTATGACCTCAAACCTGATGGAATGGTTTCTTATCTCAGATACAATGGCTATCATTTCAGCAAGAAGATGTGCGAGTGGGCGGTGAGCCTGATGTATAAGTATGACCCTTCCTCCAAGCGTGATGTAAGTGTCTCGTTTTGGGATAAGGAGAAGGTGGATGCACTTCTGCTTGGTCAGGGAATTGAGGTGAAGAATAAGATAGGCTACGACCATGTATATGTGGCGAATATGGCGAGGGCAGACTTCTACAAGTCTTCCATCAAGGATGAGGAGCAGCTAGCCCAGTTCATCAAGGATATGGTGGATGATGCTGACCAGAAGGATGGCTTTATTTTCAACCGATTCTATGCCGACTGCTGCCACAACGGAGTACCTATCCCTTGGGAAGATGTGTTATGATCAGAAGAGTAATACAACTCCCGAAATACGAATGGAGCATAGTGTGTTTCATAGGTTATCAGCCGGATGATGCCGATGAGATATGCTATGCTCTTTCTGATATAGGATGCAGCGGCAATCCGCTATCAGAAGCCCAAGAACATCTAACCAAGCAGAGTGCTGACAGAGGTCTCACGTATTCCAACCTATCAGAAAGAAAAAGTGTTCTTGCCATTGGGGAGTGTGAATCTGATGGTAGCATCATCAACACGATAGGTCATGAGCTTCTTCATGTGGTTGCGCATATTTGTGAGCAGGATGGAATAGATATGATGAGCGAGGAACCATGTTATATAATGGGTAGTCTTTGTGAGAGGTTCTTCAAGGTGTATTGTTAATATGTATAGGGAGGAGGCATGTTATTTGTTTGTTTGGTGTAGGCTTGCTGCAAAATAAAAGGGTGAATCATTCGACTCACCCTTCTTTTTTTTATCTATATGGTTTTACTCTCAATACTTTGGTTCCTCATACACAAGACCATGCTCATCTACGTAAGCCTTTGCTTCTGGGTATGTGTCAAACTCCACTGCGGTGGCATTCACTGATGGGAATACCTCAGCATTGTCACCTTCCGCTGTGAGATGGAACACCATCTTGGTTCCCTCATGTACTACCTTGTACTTCTTTGTTAACTTATTCATATCTTGTTTCCTTTCTTTATTACGTTAAACTTAATTTCTTATGCAGGAATAATAGAGATTGTGTAACCCTTACTCTGCAATGTCTGAACTGCTGCATCTGATGCTGAAGTACGAGTACCAGCACAAGAGATTGTTTTATATACTTGGTCTTCTCCTGTACTAAATCCAACTACACACTGCGCTTGGTCTTGGAACATTTTGTCTACATTTTCAATATGTGGATTTCCTATAATAGCAATAATTTTTGCAGAAGAAGGACGAGTCCCCCATGAAAATACGGAATCAATATTATCATTAAGTGAAACATATCTACAAGTTGATGGCAAAGTAGCCAGGTCACCAGTAAGCCTTGCACCATTCAAACTTAAATTTATAAGCTTTGATAAACTATTCAGTTCTCCAATGTCTCCAGTTGGTGGTGCTTGTTTGTTACTAATGGAAAAACCTTTTAAAGATACGACTTTTTTCAAATCACTCATATTGCAAGTTACTAACGTATTATCTAAAAATAAGTTTTCCAATGCGGTAAGTGTACTCAATTCTCCAACGTTACCACTAACTTTAGTGTTAGAAAGATTAATTTGTCTTGCCTTTGTGAGGGTCTTTAAATCTCCGACATTTCCACTTACTTGCGTGTTGTTAATGTAAAAATTAACAAGTTTAGTAAGGGCACTCAACTCTCCGACATTTCCACTTACTTGTGTGTTATTTAAAGATAAATTATCAACAGCAGCAAGTGTCTTTAGTTCTCCTACATTACCACTTACTTTAGTGTTTCTTAATGATAGGTTTTTTATTGCTGTAAGATTTTTCAAATCTTCAACATTTCCACTTGTTTGAGTACCACTTAAATCCATATAATCAAAATTAACACTATATTTAAAAGCATCTAAATTTAAATGCTTATTAGAAGCAAAAGAACTTACGCCTCCATTTGGATAATATACTTCAACAACATTTACTTTATATTTGTCCAAAACAGCAACGAGTAAATCACTATTGCTAACCCATATATTGCTTCTGCCAGCAGGTAATTCCTGCGTCTTACCTTTATTCGTAACCAAAGTGCTATCTGTAAAGTACCCATCACCGATAATCTCCAGTGTAACAGGTGCATTTACACCAACAATAAAACCCTGTGTTCCTTCGGTTGGAACTTTTACTTTATCGAATTGGATTCTCATTTCTCCAATTCTAAGTATTTCTTTATTAGAAACACTTCCTTTTAATTTTGTAATTAAACAATTTGCCATAATTCTTAAATTTAATTTCTTATATAATTATATAATTTATCCATGTTTTCTGTATTCTTCTCTATCCACCTTTGAGCACGATATATGTTATCACAATGTTTAAAAGTTTTAATTGGACAGTATCTACTTTCAGAATGAGGAATATTCGTATCTAATGCCGTAGTTGGTTTAATACACTTATATTTAAAGTAACCCATTGAAGCGCTTATGCCAAATGATACTACATCATCTATATTGTAGGCATGTGTTGCATCAAATGTTTCCTGAGTATCTGTTTGTGGGTTTCCTTCTTCATCATAAACCACTTCCCAATAATTGCTATTAACAATACTGTCTGCTATACATGGGGAATATTTCCATTTCTTGTATTCTTCCTTAAAGAACTCTGTACCAATTCTCATAGTCCAATCTCTAAGTAAAGAGAATATGTTGACAGAGGATGCAATACCTAAATCTGCAAGTTTTTTATATCTGTCGTTAAGTTCTTGCTCATAGTATTTAGTGATATAACCATTTGGTCGCAATAATGAAGTATCAACATGCTTTGTCAATACATTCGTTATTTGATTTCCCATAGAATGCCCTCCAAAGGACATATCACAATCATAAAGACCCACATACCATTTCTTTCCATCATAAGTGAACCACTGCCAGTTCTTATTGAATCCATCTGTATTTTTAATAAGGTCTGATACAATCATATAATCTATCATATTATCCTTATCAAAGTACTTTTCATATACAGCCTTGAAAGACTTTAAATCATCTTCTGTCTTATTGGAAGCTTCATAGGAATCCATTGCAGCCTTTATTATTGGTATTGCATCAGAAAAAGTCTGTATGTATTTTTTTACTTTAGCAGTAACTTGCAGATTTTTCTTTATTTTTGATGTGATTTCTGTTCCGTCTGGTAATTTTCCTGCTGCAATCCAAGAATTTATCTCTGTTTCACCAGCTAACTCCTCCTGCTGTACATCAGCATTATATTTATTACCCATTTTTGCATAGAGATTCTTGGGGTTACGAATTTCAAAATTTCCCCAAGCAATCTTTTCCTTACCTTGGAAAATAATATCTTCATTAAGGATTCCATCAAGATGCACATGTTCTGCTGTTCCCTTATTCATGTGATAATTATCTCTGTGCTTCTTTAACTGAAATGAGAAGATGCCATAGAACTCTCCATTAAGATATACTGCAACTGGGAAACCATCAGGGAAACAACGTGCTCCTGTATCTGTAAGAAGTTCATAATCTCCTATATAAGGATTTCCAATACTCTTAGTAGTAGTTCCAATTTTAGACATATCAATAAGAGCCTTTTTCCAAGGACGGTCATACATATTTCCTCTTGTGCGTACAATCTGGTCATAAAGCTTGTAAGATACAGCTCCAACACCACGGAAAAAGTCTGTATAATATGCTTTCATGTGGAAGCTGTCTTGTGGAACCCAATTTCCAATTCTTACCTTTGGAGTATTATCACCAATCCACTCATCATCACATAAGTCAATAGCAGCATTTTTCTTAACAAAGACCATTGAAGATTGCCCTTGTGCATTAAGAATGGCATGTTTCTTAAAATAGTTTCCACTCATATCCCAAAACTCAAGGAAAGCCTTTTTGTTATCTGTTTTGGTTGTAGGCATGGAATCTATATTTGTGATATTGATAATAGCAAAGCGTGGCTCTGGAATTTGAATAAAACTACTTTCGCTCCAATCAACAGGTGTTTTTACATCAAAACCATTTGCTTTGAGAGCATCTTGGATATTATTCACACTATTGCCTTGAAGATTGAGATTTGACACATCAAGGTTAGTAACTTCCATATCGTGCTCATGCTTTTTTCCATCAGCATCACGATATGACATTACTTTATCCTCTGCATCAGTTGTAATTTCAGTTCTACCCTCAGGGTCTTCAATATGCTCAAACTCTGTAGGAATAGTCTCAGACTTGGCATTATGAATATAGTGACTACCATCATTATAAGTAGCAGAAAGAACCCTTCCATCTGCATCTTTCTCTACTGCAAGATATTCTGGATTCTCCTGCAAAGAAAAGACGTCAAGAAGCTCTTTAAGGTTGGTATCTATTGTACCTACCTTCTCCTGCAATGATGCAAGGTCTGATTGAAGCTGAGAGATAACTTGCTTCAAGGCATTGACTGCGTGGATTTCGCCAATGATTTCTCCGTCTCTTCTGATGCCAAGAACTACTTTATCGTCAGTCGTAACCCAAGCTGCGAAGAATTCTTCGTTCTGAATTACATGATACATTTCGTTAAGAGGATAATATGGCTCGCCAGTTGATCTGTAGAAACCAAACAGAACTCTATCCTCTGAATCTACTATAGCTTTGATGAACTCCTTATTCTCAATTATTCTAAAGCACTGCTTTACTTCATCATCAATGAGAGACTTACCTTCCTCCTTATCAACCTTGTTTTCCTGCAAATCAGTGATGCTTTCCAGCAGCTCTTTCTTTGCAGTATTGAGGGCTTCTGTGAGGTCTGTCTTGTCCTGCTGGCACTGGGTGATGATTTCTTCTAACTTGGTTCTGATTGGGGCAGGAATACCTGCAGACCAGTCGATACTTCCATCTACACGGATTCCCCAAAGAAACTTGCCTTCTGAATCTGTGTATGCTCGCAACCATTCCTCATTAGTTTCGTAGTGACCAAGGTTGCTGATGATTTCGTCAATAGCTGCCTGAATATTGACTGCATCCAAACCAGACTTCTCATTATCATAGGTCACGGCTGTAGCCTGACTTGCTCCACCAGTAGCGGCTATAGACTTGATGGTTTCTTCCATCTGGGTACTGCGAGTCTGCAGCAATGAAATATCTTCATCGTTGGCGGTGATTTGCTTCTGGTTATCGTCAATCTGAGACTGCTTATTATTCAACTGGCTCTGATGGTCTTTCAGCGTATCATCAACGTTCTGAATGGTTTCTACCAAATTCTCAGGAAGACCAGTAGCTGCATTAATAGTCTGACGAAGCTCTGGGTCTAACTTCTCTACACCGATGGTGTTGTCTTTCAACTTGTCTTTGGTGATGGAGTTCTCTGCCAACTTCTCGTTGGTGATACTCTCATCCTCCAGTTTCTCGTTGCTGATAGAACCATCTTGGATGTTGTCATTTCCTACAGAATCAGCAGCAAGCTTTTCGTTGGTGATAGCACCATTCTTGATCTGTTGAGTCTCCAACTCATCCGATACATTGACCTTTTTGTCGAGTGTTTCCTTTACGGATTCACCCGACTCCTCGTCCTTGATGTACCTAGAATATGTCAGAGTCTCGTCTTTGCGCCCACTGATCAGGATGCTATTGTACTTTTTCTTTTCTGCCATATTTATTCTTTAAGTTTAATTTGATATTCGTTATCGTCACCAGCTACCAGTTCGTCTGACCAATAGTAGTAGAGGTCACCCAGCTTGGTGGTGTTCAGGGAAGCTTCAAAACCACACTGATTGAAGGCGAGCGGCTGGCGGCTGACAAACCAGATGTATGGTTTCTCGTCTGTCGTTTCGATGGTGAGAGTCTTGCCAACAAGCGTATCTTCCAGCAGGGTGAGGTCTTCCATATTCAGCTCGCTCATATCCTTGGCAGCAGATGCGCCATAGTAGCTTGCATTGACGGTTCCGCTTGCGGTGATGGTTACATATCCTGATACGGCTGGGATGATAATCTTGTGGGTGTCGCTATTGTAATACTCCTCGGTCACATCCTTGCCATTCATCAACACCTTGACCATACCGATGCTGAATCCCTGAATAGGAATGATTTCAGCTTCCAGCTTCTTTCCGTTGCTGATAGCACCATTCAGCATGAAGTTCTCCTGATTCTCCACCAGTTGCGTTTCACCATTGATGGTGTAGCTGAATTTGGCATTGTGAACGATAAAGGAGATTGGGCAAGTTGACTGGTTATCTGTGACGATGTAATAGCGGAGGTCAAACAATCCTGTATGCTCGCCTTCAACAATACCCACTGGAATATTGCTCTGTGAATTATGATCTACGATTCTCAGAAGGTTGCGCTCGATGCTGACCATTTCGCTGCCTTCATATTTCCACGAAACCTTGATGTTGTAGTTTCCGAGTTCAAGAGTTGGTGGAATGTCGCAAATCAGGATGTTTCCTTGGATTCCTGCAACTTGAATGGGAACGGAAACCGTATCACAGAAACAGCCATGCAGTTCCACACTGATGTCGGTAGCCAGATTCATATCGAAGTCGATGAGTCTCTGAAACTCCTTCGATACGTCCATCTTCCGCACCAAGACGTGAAGCTTGAAGCTATTTCCTTGCACAATTTTATAAATCATATTTTGATACACATTATTAATAATAGCGCAAAGATAGGCAGAATTTTCTCTACCTATCTCTTATCCATTAACTTTTGGCATTAAATCAAGCCCTTCCATCTGAGGAACTTGCGCTTGCGGCTGCGCTTTCCTCTCTCGCTCTTGCAGTTGGTATGATAGACACAATCACGGAAGAGGTCTCTCGACTTCATATCCTTATCTACCAGTTTTGTCTTCTTGAAAGCCTCGAATAGTGGGCGGTTCATAATCATCAGGTTGCCCTTCTCCGTAGGTAGGACAAAGTAGATTTCACCCTTGTTCTTCTTGGCTGCATAGTCTGCCTTAGCCGTAGCTTGGCGGTACATAATTTCGCATTTGATGCGCTTGAAAATCTTAGTAATCTTCATAATCGTAATTATTAAAATTGAAACTATATGATGGTTGCTGCCGAAACAGAAACCTTTTTTCTCATTACTCTAGCCTGAATCTGAATCATCTTCGGCATTTCCATTTCATTGAAGCAGATATGGAGTCCGATGGCTCTTGTCATGAGTAAATCATCGTGCTTACCGTCTGCTGCTTCATATACGGTTCCGTTCTTCTCGTAGGTGAGATACTCATCTAGGCATCTATCGTCTCGTTCTACATAGAGATGTTCACGGATCACCTGAACCAATACAGAGATAACCATCGGCTTGGTTGCCACATTGGTGTGGAATCCATACTTCACTGGAACCTTATTCTTGATGTCTGACTCACTTTGCTTGCGTGCATAGAGATTGTCATAAACGTCCTTGATTTGATTCAGGATGAACTCAGACTGATCACCACCTTCCAAAATATGCTCCTTATCTTTCGTCTCCAAGGTGTTGGATTCAATCACCAAGAGGGCATTATCATAGAACTTGGCTATCTGTGCTGCTTTCCAAGCCAGCAAGTCCATATCAATATGCCCATACCATTGGGCTACCACATACGGCTTGCCACCTTCCATCATCCAGTATCGGTCGAAGACACAGATAACAGACCAGTCGGCATTCTTGCTTCGTCCACCAATATCCACGACCACCAGATAGCGGTTGATCACCCTGCAATCGTCAAAGTATTCCGGCTTGCTCCATATCCATAGCTGCCCCTGCTTGTCTTCACTGAAGCGGACATTCTGCATACACTTCTTGCCCTTGTAGCCGTCACCATATACATCACCGATGAACTTAGGTGCTCGGCATCCTTTTCTGAACTTGTCAACCTTATCCTCTGCGAAGACCTTGGCTCCTGAGTGTTTGAAGGCTTCAATATCATCGGTAGGGTAGCCAGCAGCCATATCAGCGTGGTCGGTGAACTTCTTTCGCTCAGCCATATACCAGTTGATGGCTTCCAGCGGAGCACCCAGTGTCCACAACTTCCAAAGGTATGTGCCCGGCTCCTCTCGGTCGGACATCGTATTGCTGTTGTTCCTGTTCTCGTATAACCATTTTGCAAACTCCACCTTCTGCTTCTTGGTTTCAAAATCAAGATGATACATATCGTAAATCTCGAACCAAGGAACAAAGAACGGCTCAAACTGGGATTCACCCTTTTTGGCAGCAATCCATTCCTTATGGAAGAAATTTCCAGTACCATTGGCTGTGGATTCATAGGCTATCATCGTATATGGTCGATATAAGATACCATTGGTGGCATTCTGTACCACTTCTTCAGGAGATTTGCCATCTGTCTTTTTCCACAGACCCACCTCGGAAAGATGAACCAAGTTGTAGTCTTCACCATTGGCTGATAGTGGTCGCTCCATAGAACCCACCTTGATCTTGCAGAAACGCTGAGGAACCTTCTTCACGTTGCCGGATGTACCCACACCCACAAACTTAGGTTCGTTCTCAGAGTAGGCTTCACCCATTTCATAGAGGAATTTGGTAGGGAAGTTTTTCAAGGCTTCCTCAAACATTCCTCGGATAGTCTCTGCGGTGTCCTTCACCTGAGCAACAATCAGCGAGTTGAGACCCTTTTCCCACATTAATTGCAGCCAGAGCATATACATCTGAATGACCGTTGAGCCTCCCCATTGTCGAGCCTTCAAGAGGATGAGTCGGATAGGGCGGTTCTTCTTTCTTCTCTCTTCCAGCCACCTGAGCAGTCTGCGCTGCGGTCTTCTGAGCACAAACCGGAAGGGGAGACCTCCACCTTTCGGTTTGATATAGATGAACATGGCGAAGAAGAAGAAGGGGTCGTGCTTCATCCTGATTCGGGTGAACTGCTCCACCAGTTGCTCCATTTCCTCTTCAAGGTTGTATGGCTCATCCATATCCGCATGCAGTTCCTCAATCACCGCCTTGCAACTACCCAGTTCCAGCAGCATCTTGATGAGCGGAATCTTCTTCATGCTCATCGGGAGGTGCTGCTTCTGAATCGGGAAGTCAGGCAGGAAGAGCAGGAATCGCTTATCTCCACAACCTTCACCCTTGATCGGGCTGAAAGGAGTGTTGATTTCCTTGATGCGCTTCTCATTCTCTGTCAGGATGCTCAATACATGTTTGTCTAGTGCATCTGTCAGCTTGGTTCTTGTGGCTACTTGTCTTGGCATATCGGAGAATTAAGATACCCCCACAACAGACCGACTACATAGCAATAGATGTGGATGCCCACTGCCATGCAAGGAATGAAAAATCCTACACATATATACGAGAGAATGATGATGTTGTATCTCACCTTCTTCTCTACGAATGGGGCGATATATCCCATATAGGCATATACGATACCGCTGAGACCGATAATGGGTACGCTAGAACTGGGGTAATAGCTTATGGCTATGAGATAGAACACCACCATATCTACGATGCCGCAAGGTCTGGCTTTCAGGCATTGATGCAGCACCCAAAGGTTGATGGCAGCATGGAAGATGTTCTGATGGAAGAATGGGTAGGTAAGTCGGTTCAGCATAGAGCAACTTTCATAGAGACCCATCCCATCGTAACCAAGGAATGTGATACACATTATTATAATGTACCCAGCATAAAGCGCAATCTTTTCTTTCTTAATTCGTAACATCTTTCCTTCTCCTCCTTTCTCACCTTATGAAGAATCACGTGTATGGATTTCGGAGAAAGATAGAAACTGGGAGCCTCCTGATTGCACACGTAACTAATGGCATCCAACTTGGTGATAGAAGGATGCTGCTTGGTATAAGCTATAAATCTGCGGTATATTTCACGAAACATTTCTCTCTTGGTAGGGTTCATGTTATCCAAGGATTTCCCTTTGATCATCGTCAGAATAACATTGTAAGCCCTGATATCCGAGACCCAAAAACGCTTGCTTGAAGATTGCAGTAATCTCTGCTCAATCTCCAAGAGGCTGATATTGTCTCTTACTGATATGATTTCCTTGTAAGCTCTCAATATGTCAGCGTTTCGCTCTTGTGTAAAGTCACATCGTGATCCTTTATGTTTCATTCTCTTATGATGCAAAGTTACAAAAAAGTATTGAAACAACCAAATTATTCATATACGATTAATTAAAGTTAACGGATAAGATTGATTATAGGCGGAAAAGCATTACTTTTGGGCATTGATTTATAAATTAATACATATATATATGCCTGATAATACAAATACGGAACAGAATGCTGGTGCTGCTGCACAGCAAGCTACGAAGACCAAGAGAGACTTGGCTTTGGAGCGTTTGAAGACTCGTCACCCCGATACCGAGTATGCGGATGATGAAGCTATCTATGGTGCTATCAATGATGATTATGATGCCGACCAGAAGTCTTTGCAAGGTTACAAGGATAACGAGAAGGCTATGGCTGACTGGATGGGAAGTGACCCTGCAGCGGCTACCTTTCTGCAAGCGATGAAGGCTGGCAAGAGTCCTTATGCAGAATTGATTCGTACCCACGGAGAGGATGCTATCGACTACTACTCTGATCCTGATAACGCTGAAGAGATTGCCAATGCTCAGTCTGAGTTCTTGAAGAATGCGTCTGATGGCAAGAAATTGCAGGAGGAGTACGACAAGAATATGCCAGCCAGCTATGCGGTCTTCGACAAGCTGGAGGAGAAGTATGGCGAGGAAGCGGTGAACGAAGCTATCGACCAGTGCTTTCAGACGATGAACAATGTGGTGAAAGGTATCTTCACAGAGGATATGATTACCGCTTTCATCAAGGCAAAGAATCACGATACCGATGTAGCTGATGCAGCTCACGAAGGTGAGGTGCGTGGCAAGAACACCAAGCACATGAAGAACTTGGAGCTGCGCAAGAAGGGCGATGGTACTGCCGACCTTGACTCAGCGAATGCCGAGACCAAGAAGACTGACAATCAGCCGGAACTGGGTGCGCTTGGCAGGGCTACCCGAAGAGGAAACATCTGGGAGCGTGGAAACGAGAAGCGAACACGCATCCGGTAAGATAGAGTTAGATTTATATAATGTTTAATTAATATTTAGGATAATGAAAGTAACAAAAAGTACATTTAATCGACTGTTCTCCATTTTCATTATGGTGATGGCAGTTATTTTTGGTGTCAATGGTCAGGTGCTGATGGCTGAGGCAACTCTTCCTGATGGCGGTACTTCTGAGAGTGGTCACCCTGCGGAGGCTGGCGGTGCTCCTGCTGCTGGTGAAGCTGGCAATGGTGGTGCGGCTCGTCAGAATGAGGGTATCGCTACCGAAACCAAGGGTCGTGAGCACTTCAACGAGAAGGGTATTGAGTTTTACAACAATGACATCAACGAGAAGATTATCAAGATTCGCCCGATGGCAACACCAGTGGATCAGATTTCCCGTTATGCCACAACCAAGCCGGCAAGCTCCTTTGTTGTTGAGTATTGGAGTATCGGTACTCGTCCTATCCGAACCACAGTAAAAGAGAATACGGATGCAAGTACTGGTACATCTATGGTATTGAAGGTAGAAGACCCTGAAATGTTTACGCTTGACGATACCATCCGAGTGGTAGGTGTGAAGGCTGTCACTAACTATAAGGGTGTCGCTTATTCAACCATTACTGATGCTCCTACTCCTGATTTGGTACTCTGTGTGTGCGGCAAGGACACAGAAGGCTTTCCTATCGTGTATGCCATTAATGGTAACATGGTCAGCAAGCAGCCTATCGGTGTTCCTGCCTTGAAGCAGGGTCAGAAGTTGATTCGTATGGCAAAGAGCTGCGGTGAGCTGGATGTACAGACTGGTCGTTTCAATAACCTTCCTGATTCTGATACTCAGTACTGCCAGAACTTTATGATTCAGGTTGAGCAGAGTACCTTCGACAAGATTGCTGACAAGCGAGTGGATTGGGATTTCTCTGACATCGAGGAGGATAGCATCTATGATATGCGACTTGCCATGGAGGGTTCTTATCTCTTCGGTGATATGGCTTGCATCAAGCATACTACCAAGAATAATTCAGCTCAGTGGTTTACCAAGGGTATCTGGTGGATGGCTGGCAAGGATATTGAGGTAGGTCATATTGCTACTGCCGATGAGATCAAGAAGGGCTACACCAAGAATGAGCGAGTTATCACAGACTTGGAGCTGGTAGATATTTCCAAGGATATGTTTGTCGGTACGGGTATCGGCAACAAGCGCAAGGTGGTTATCGCTGGCTCAGACTTCGTCCGTGCATTCAGTAAGATTGATTCAGACAAGTTCCGCTTGAAGGACACCGTTGAGGTATGGAACTTGAAGTTCAAGAGTTGGGAGACAGACTTCGGTGAGGTATTGATGATTCACTCAGAGTTGTTCGACCTCTTCGGTATGAGTGACTGCGGCTTTGCTCTTGATCCTGAGTTCTTGGTGAAGAGAGTACACTTGTCTTGGACTCGTAACGTTCTCGACTTGAAGAAGGCTGGAATCCGTAACACCGATGCAGTAGTTATTCAGGAGGTTGCTTGTCTGTACTTGAAGTACCCTAAGGCACACGCTCGTATGCGACTTGCCAAGGTTCCTGATGCAGAGGGCACATCTGAGACAGAAGAGACCAAGGCTGTTGCTTAATGCAGGGCAAATTCGGCAAATTATTCATTAAATAGAGAGGGGTGTGGGCACTAGCCCCATCCCTTTTTTCATAACACATATATAATAAGGTATAATCATGTATAAGAAATATCAAGCTGGTACGGATTTGTCGTTCAGCGTTATGGTTGGTAACGAACGAGTGAGAGTTGTCTTCGAGGGTAAGACTATGGGTTGCAGTATCTATGGCACAAGAGACGAGAAGTTACAGAAGGCTATCGAGTCTCATTATTGGTTCAATGACAAGTTCTTCTTGGTGGAAGCCGTTGACGAGAAGAAGGAAGCTGCCGAAGCCAAGAAGAGAGCGGCTGCCAAGACCAAGAAGAAGGCGGCTGAGGAGAAGAAGACCCATATCGTGACAGACTTTGAGGATGCCAGAGACTATCTGGCTGAGACCTTCGGTGTGAGCCGATCGAAGTTGAAGACCAAGGAGGACATCTTGTCTATTGCCAAGGAAAAGGGTGTTGAACTAGAAGGACTTGAATAATGAAGAAGTATGCTGTATCTGATTTGGTGAAAGAAGTGAAGGTGCTCTTGGACAGAAACCAAGAGACTTCTGGCTTGCTGACTCCCGATGATACTGATACGCTCTCTCAGGCAGAACTTATCAAGAGTAAAATCGTAGATGCAGCAAGTATCATTCTTTCCGATGCGCCAGTAGATATGGTGGATGGAATCAAGCTAGACAACATCAGCGTATCTTGGGCATCGAAGAACAATGCTTATGTCGGTACGGTCTATATGCCAGCCGATATGATCAGACTGCTCAGTGTAAGAGCCAGCGACTGGAACCGCAATGCCGAAATCATCACCGAGAATGATGAAGCCTACAAGTATCAGGGCTGCAAATATGGAGTGAGGGGCAATCCCGACCGACCTATTGCGGCTATCATCCATACCAATGGCGGTAGATACCTAGAGCTATATACGAGCAAATCGAATAGCGTGACGGTTGACTTCACCTATGTGGCTCAGCCGGAAATAATCACGGAAAGCAGTGGTGCAGGGTATATCAATCTACAGAGCAACCTGAAAGATGCTATCCTCTATATGGCTGGCTATCTCACTTGCGTGAGTATGGGAGATACCGATACTGCGGCTGGGTTATTGGGTGTAGCCAGAAAACTGGCACATATTGTTGAACCAACAACATCGTAATCATGGCAAAGAAGAAAGAAAAAGCAAAGTTGTTGTCGCTGAGCAAGGTGGTGGACAGAGAGGAACTGGATAGCGTAAAAGCTTCCAAGAACCGATTCGACAAGCCATACGAGCGTGCCTTCTCCATCCTGCTGGAAGCACAACGATACTATAACAACATGGATAACTTCCGAAAGCGTAGGGAGAGAAACAAGCGGTACTGCTATGGAGACCAGTGGGGAGACCTCATTGAAATCGAGAATCGGTGCGGCTTTACCAAGCGTATCAAAGAGGAAGACTATATCCGTGAGCAGGGTAGTGAGCCGCTCAAGAACAACCTGATCCGAAGGCTGGTGAAGAATGTGCTGGGTGTGTACCGCTCCCAGAGTAAGGAACCTACGTGTAATGCTAGAGATAAGGATGAGAAGCGGTATGGCGAAACGATGAGTGTGGTGTTGCAATGCAACCGACAACTGAACCGAGAGACGGAAATGGATGCCCGAACGATGGAGGAGTTCCTGATCAGTGGTGCGGCTATCTACAAGAAGAAGTATGGATGGCGAAGGGGAAGGTTGGATTGCTGGACAGACTATGTGAATCCGAACAATTTCTTCATAGATAACAATATGAGGGATTTCCGTGGCTGGGATGTTAGCTGCTTGGGCGAGGTTCACGACATTACCATCGGCAATGTGCTGAGAGAATTTGCCAAGACTCCTGCCGAAGCAAGGAAGTTGAAGGAGATTTACCGACTGGCTGCTGACCGAGACTTCGTAATAGCCGACTGTACCCAGCGTTTCGGAGAGTTTGATCCGAAGACCATCGACTTCATGAATCCTGCCAATCCTTCTCTCTGCCGAGTGATTGAGGTATGGCGCAAGGAGAGTAAGCCACGCTATCGCTGCCACGACTACAACAATGGTGACGATTTCAAGATTGATATTGAGGATAAGGCTGATATTGTAGATGCAGAGAACAGAGACAGAATCAGGCGAGGTATGGCTGCTGGCATGATGGAAGAGGATATTCCTCTGATTGATGACGAGTGGTTTATGGATGATTACTGGCATTTCTACTATCTTTCTCCTTTCGGTGACATATTGAGAGAGGGCGAGACTCCTTATGCTCATGGTGAGCATCCATATTGCTTCAAGTTCTATCCGTTCATTGATGGCGAGATTCATAGCTTCGTGGAAGATGTGATTGACCAGCAGAGATATGTGAACAGACTGATCACGATGTACGACTTCATTATGAGGGCGAGTGCCAAGGGTGTGCTGCTATGTCCTGAGGATTGTCTGCCGGATGATATGAGCTGGGATGATTTCTGTGACGAGTGGAGTAGATTCAACGGAGTGGTAAGATACAAGCCGAACAAGAGCGGTCAGGTTCCTCAGCAAGTAGCCAATAACTCAACGAACATCGGTATCGGTGACTTGCTCAACTATCAGTTGAAGTTCTTCGAGGATATATCGGGTGTGAATGGTGCGCTGCAGGGTAAACCAGGAGTGTCGGGTACGAGTGGTTCACTCTATGCCCAGCAGACACAGAATGCCACCATGTCGCTGCTTGACATCTTGGAGAGTTTCAGCCAGTTTATCATCGATGGAGCATACAAGACGGTGAAGAATATGCAGCAGTTCTATGATGTGGCTCGCAACTTCAACATCGTTGGCAGGGCAGGACAGATTGTGCGCTATGATCCGAAGAAAATTCGTGATGTAGAGTTTGACATCAATATCACCGAGAGTACGGCTACTCCTGTATATCGTCAGATGGCAAACGACTTCCTGATGCAGTTGTGGCAAGCTCAGGCTATTACCTTGGAGCAGTTGTTGCAGGTAGGTGATTTCCCATTCGGTGACGAACTTCTGCAGTCTGTATCATCCCAGCAGGAGGCAATCAAGAATGGCGAGACTCCACAAGGTTTCTCTCCTCAACTGCAAGCGCAAGTGGATCAGGCATCCCAGAGCAATCCGAAGGCTCAGGCGATGCTGCAGCAGATGATGAGCGGTCAGGGTGTGCAGCCTAGCGAGCAGTACGCACCGCTTTCGGCATAGTGATTAGTTATTAATGTTTAACCTGTTGGCGGAATTAGTTTAGCGCATATTT
>ENA-OPLC01000003-OPLC01000003.1-human-gut-metagenome-genome-assembly--contig:-NODE-3-length-50130-cov-6.542967_pt1 | contig 50130 bp, 48 predicted proteins | sample MGYA00241815_ERZ501715 | MGnify/ENA primary metagenome ERZ501715 (study PRJEB25962, sample SAMEA2042375) | human gut metagenome | biome: human gut; feature: human-associated habitat; material: faeces...
GTACTGATGACAGATATCCTGCAGATGCTTGGCTATCTCCACACCCTCCTTGCTCCACTGCTCAGGAATCTCGTTACCGATACTCCACATGATGATGCTAGGATGGTTGCGATGGTGCTTCACCAGATTGGTCATATCCTTGTCGCTCCACTCCTTGAAGAACTTGGCATAGCCATTCTTGCACTTAGGATAAATCCACATATCGAAGCTCTCAGCCATTACCATCATACCGAGAGAATCGCAGATTTCCATCTGCATGGTAGAAGGCATGTTGTGGGCTGTACGAATGGCGTCGCAACCCATCTCCTTCATCGTCTTGATCTGGCGGATGAGTGCCGCCTTGTTCTCTGCAGCACCCAGCGGACCGAGGTCGTGGTGCAGGCAGACACCCTTGATCTTGCGGGTAATGCCATTGAGCTGGAAACCATTATTCCTGGATACCGAGATGGTACGGATACCGGTCTTCAGCGTCTGGACATCAGCCACCTTCTTTCCTTCATATCGGGTTAACTTCACCTGATAGAGATAAGGAGATTCCGGAGACCAGAGCTGAGGGTTTGCTACCTTCAGGGTAGTCTTGATGGCTGGGGTGGCACCAGAGATAGTCTGCTCGGCAACCTTTGTACCAGCCTCATCGAGCAAGGCGATGACCGTTTTGCCCGACTTACCAATCTTTCCTTCCAAGAGAGCATTCACTTCTACTTCTGCCTCCTGCTTATCAGCTTTCAGGGTACGCACGAAGGTATCCCAGGTAGAGAAGTTCTCATTACCGTAAAGTTCCACGGAAACCGGACGATAAAGACCGCCGCCTGGGTACCATCGGCTGCTTTCCTCTACATTGTTGAGATGAACCTCTACGAGATTCTTCTTGCCGCCAAACTGCACGTAAGGAGTAATGTCGATGCGGAAGGCATTATAGCCGTAAGCCCATCTGCCAGCCTCCTTGCCATTCACCTTAACGACAGGCTGACTCATCGCACCATCAAAAACGAGGACGGCACGCTTGTAGCCCTTCGGCAACTGAAGATTCATCTTATACATACCCTCTCCAATCCAAGGGAGAGCTCCAGAGCGTCCCGACTTCTCGGTTTTCTCCTTTTCGCCATTCTGCTCGATAGCCACCATCTGCAGATCCCATTTCTTATCGAAAGGACCTGAGATAGCCCAGTCGTGAGGCACGGCTACCTGAGACCACGATTTGCCATCGCGGGAGAAATCCCACGATGGCAAATTTATTATTTTTCGGCTCTGCGCCTGGCACATGGTAGAAAGAGCCAGGGCGAGAGACACGAAAGTAATGCTTCTTTTGATCATATCTTTTCTTCTAAGTTAGTTTTGTATTCCATTTTAAAATTCGCTTTCTATCGCTCCCAAAGGAAGCGAAGAAAGCTAACTTGCCCGATTACTTGAAGGCATCGAGTGCTGCGGTTGGCTTGCCGCTGTTGTCGAAGGCTCCCTTGTCGTAACCGTTCCAGCCGCTGTTGCATTCAGGCTCCCAGTAGAACACACCCTCGCAGGTAGAGATTGCCTTGCAGCCATCCACCATCTTCTTGAGGAATGGAGCGGCATTCTCAGAATTCCACACCATACCGATCTCTGAGATGATGACATCGCAGTTGTATTTGCCGGAAAGGGTCTTGATGTTGCTGAGGCAGTCATCAGAAACCTGCTCCCAGGTCTTGTCAGTAATCCAATCTGGATAGAGCGACATACCGATGACATCCCACTTGGCTCCATTCTGCTTCAAGCCGTCAAACATCCAGGTATATTGACCGAGGTTGTTTCCCTTATCGAGATGCACAATCACCTTAGCCTCCGGATAAACCGCCTTGACGGCATCATAACCGGCATTGATATAAGCGGCAAAGTTTGCCATGTTCTTAGAGGCACGGCCAGTTACCTTCAGGGCAGCATCGCCATCCTCATCATTCCAGAGCATTCCGTCGGTGGTCTCGTTACCTACCTGTACCCACTCTACGTTAACGCCTCTTACCTTCAAGGCATTGAGTACATCCTTGGTATGTTCGGCAACCGCCTGCTTCATTTGATTGAAGTCATAGTTTTTCCAGGCAGCAGGAACGCCCTGCTTTCCTGGGTCAGCCCAGGTATCAGAGTAGTGGAAGTCTATCATCAGACGCATACCGAGCTGCTGAGCTCTCCATGCCTTTGCCACCACATCATTCTTTCCGTTCCATCCATCCTCAGGATTTACCCATACACGAAGACGGATGGAGTTCATGCCGAGGTCGCGGAGAAGCGCCATGCACTCAGTAGCCTTACCGTTAGCATTATAGAACTTCTTTCCGTTCTGCTCCATCTCTGTAATCCAACTTACATCGGCTCCCTTGGCGAAGCCACTCATATCGTATGTCTTCTCCTTTTCGGGAGTGGTATTATCATCATTGCTGCAACTCGTGCCCGTGATGGAGAACAAGAGTGCTGAAGCCAGCAATATGGCTTTTCCTAAAATATTCTTCATTGTTCTTTTGGCTTTTTGGTTTGATTTCGATTGCAAAAGTAGGTTAGAATACCGCAATATCACGCTAAATATCAGACAAATCTAGCAACAAAAGGGACAAATACCCGAAATATATCGAAGAAAAAGGGAAAAGAAAGAAAAAAGACGCAGGAATCCAGACTGCAATGCGCCCATAATGAGCAAAAGCCTTATAAACACCAAAAAGCCGAACCTCTTTGAAGAAGTTCGGCTTTTTAAGTGGTACCACCAGGAATCGAACCGGGGACACAAGGATTTTCAGTCCTTTGCTCTACCAACTGAGCTATGGCACCATACTCTTACAGATGATTTCTCATTTGCGGGTGCAAAGGTACAACAATTATTTGGTTCCACCAAATTTTTAAGTGAAAAACTTTTCAAAAAAGATAAAAAAGTGCTTTTTTATTTGGTATTATGGAGATTTTGGTGTACCTTTGCACCGTCTTTGTACTCATAAGTACCACAAAACGGGATTTAGCGCAGTTGGTAGCGCACGTCGTTCGGGACGATGAGGTCGCTGGTTCGAGTCCAGTAATCCCGACGAAATGTCGTCAGATGTACCATAAACACTGAGGATTTGCCTCAGTCGGGCAAAAATGGTCGGTACAATGTCGGTATCTCTCCTATATACATTATTAATAATAGGCTGTATCTGAGAAAAATTAAAGATATGGCTAAAAAAAATTATGCTCCAAATTCGAATGACACAGTACTTAGTAGTGTCATTGGCTGGAAACCTCCAGTTTTTCATCAAAGATCAGAATGTTATATCTCCTTCATGGCGTTTGATCCAGAGATCAACCGCATGAGGAAGAAAAAAATTATGCTTGACCATATCAAGGGCAAGCGGAACCAACGTGTCTATGCCGATCAGATTATGAAGAATCTCACCGAGAAACTTATGGCTGGCTGGAATCCTTGGATAGAGGCTCTGCAGCCTCTAGAATATACAAAGTGGGATGACGTGCTCGAGAAGTATAAGGCTTATCTAACCAAAATGTGCAATGAGGGAAGTATGCGTGAGGAGACTTTTGTAGACTACAGCAGTCGTGTCAGAATCCTTGAAAAATGGAAGAAAGAAAAAAACATAACTCTCAATTTTTCTTATCAATGGGACAAAAGTAATGTGAGCAAGTTTCTGGATTACATTTTCATCGACCGGAACAATACTGTACTGACCCGCAATAACTATCTTGCTTGGACTAAGAGTTTCTCTGCTTATCTGTTAGCTCGAGGGTATATACCTAAGAACCCTACAGAAGGCCTGGAACGTATCAAGAACAGGCAGAAGAAAAGCAGAGATGTCATACCTGACTGCACAATGCAACTCATCAGAGATTATCTGCTGGAGCATAATAGGCACTTTCTACTGGCGTGTGAAATCATCCACTACCTCTTCATCCGACCTAGAGAGATGTCCTATCTCAGAATCTGCGATATCCACGTCAAGACTCAGACAATCAGTCTGCATGGAGAGAATACGAAGAATGGCAATGATGCCGTGATCACGCTCCCGTCTCATGTCATCAAGCTGATGATGGAACTCAACATCTTCTCTCACCCAGGACAGGACTATCTCTTCTCTGACGGGTTCTGCCCAGGACCTGAAAGAAAGAACGAGAAAATGTTCAGAGACTACTGGACTCGAGTTCTGAGAAAGGAGCTGAAGCTCTCTCCCCGCTTCAAGTTCTACAGCTTGAAAGACACAGGCATCACCAATATGCTGCGGGCCAATGCCGACGTCTTGTCGGTCAGAGACCAGGCGAGACACTCGTCAATCCTCATCACAGACATCTATACGCCTAAGGATATACAGAAGGCGAATGAGTATATCAAGAACTATCAGGGAATCCTATAATATAATAAGGTGGAGAGCAGTTTGCTCCCCACCTTATTATATATATTATGATTGCATGTAAAAATAGCCTGTGTAAACTGGCTCGATGGCATCGTCCTTGACTTCCATCTCTATTTTCTCGCATACAAATCTCTTGTTGCGGATGATGTATATCTTGGATGGATCCGGTATGTCATCAGACTTGAACTTGACCTCCATGCAGTTTTTATTGTCTATATGGAAAGCCTTGCTATGGAACTCTGCTAATGATACTGCACCATTGGCTACTGAATTCAGGGATAGCGAAAAATTATTGCCGGCAGTCACTAATATACCCTCATAAGTATAATCACTGTTAATGCGATAATCTGTGATGAACATTGGCCATCTTGATTTTTCACCTACCCATGAAATCCTGCCGTATGGCACGTTAAATGCCTGCACTTTGCCTGGCAGTATGAAAAAGACACTCATGACCTCCTCTTCAGCTTCGCTGTCATCCATGCTTGACTCATCATCTATGGCATCCTGTACGGATGTGTAGCTATATCCGTCATCATCAACATCGCACTCCTTGGAATCCGCTTCCTTGTCATTAGGTATTGACAGCAGGCAACGCTTCTCGTAGTAATTATCTTCTAGTAATCCTGTCCTGAAATTGATATCTTCTACAACTTGTGCTGCAGGAGAAATGCTCAGATCGACATATTCATCAGAAGAACTGTCCCTGATTAATGGTGACCATACACCTGCCATCTGCCATGTTTTCGTACCATCCTCATTCTCTACATATATGTAGTAACTTCTGAGGTACTCAATGATAGTCTGCCGTTTTTTCTTCTCAGACCATCCCATGGTAGTCAGAGAAAACTGATCGAGCACGCCGAAATAATCGACACTCTGAACGATATTGAAGTTGTCAAAAACCTTCTTTGGTATGCTCTCATAGTTCCCTCTATTGGCTGAACCATCCATTTTGTACTCCAGGTTCGCAGTTGCAGAAGTGCTGAAAGAACCGTCTTCGTCATAGTCTGCCGAATATTCATCCAGCGGTTCTATCTCAATAGAATCTGCAGAACTCAACTCTGAGGAACTGATGACGCAGCAGGTCTTCTGGACTTCATCGAAGTAGATGGAGGCATTGAAGAGTTTCCGGAATTCCTCAATAAATGTATAGCTTGTCCAATGAGGTAGCGCCCTTCTAATCTCGCGAGTCTTGTAGGCAGAAGCTATATAAAGCTGGTTCCATGGCTTGCAGTCAAAATCGTTGCGCTTGATAGTATATCCTTCGTATTCTACTACTTTACGAAAGATATACATCAGGTTGGGCTGAACAGCTAGGTTAGAGATAAATGGTGCATTGTAGCCAATAAATTGTTTCGTTTTATCTACTCCAACAAAATTTGCAATCATATCATTTGTTTCGTCCCGTACAGGTACGAAGCACCATTTTCCTTCCACTCCCAGGAACTTCGTCTTATCTTCATCTAATCTGTAAATTTCTGTTATTCTGTCCTTGAACTTCTGTGACCAGCCCTTACCAACATCATATCCCGGCTTATCTGCTGTACCAAACTGAATTTCGTCTATGTAGTGCTTCTCCATGCGGTCGTTGAACTTGATGCGTGATTTGCCTCCGACTATCTGCAGTTTGATTTCTTTCTCATTCACGGAGAGTATGGTACCAACACCGCTCATGATGAGCTGGCTGTTACAGTACAGCTTGCAGTCATCGTATTTGGCGATATTCTTCTTGACTTCCAAGCGTGAGACATTCTTGAATATGACACGGTTCTCCAGGATATTCATGGGGAAGGTGATGTCATAGGTGTACTCACCATCATCGGTGACATACTGGTTGGCGTATGTCACCTTGATTGATGATGTAGAAATGGGATAGGCCTTATGGCCATTGATGATGCATGTTATCATATTCCACTACTTATTGTTTAAAATGCGCTGATAATCCTGCAGTCTGCGGTGCAGACCTCTACGTCCAGATATCGGAACTTCAACCTCAATGCCATCGTCAAGAGTCTGTGTCAGACGGCTGACGGCTGCATTGACACCATCGAGGGACTGGCGTACCTCGGTATTATCATTGTTGACATTGACAACAGGAGCCACCACGGTACTGCTTCCCTGTCCCAGAGAACGTGTGATATCATCAGCGGTCAGCGAGCCAACTGTATTAGAGCGCTGCGCCCTATCGATGAGGTCGAGAGCTGGACGGATGGAAGAGTTGTTGACGGCATTGTGATTAGCCACGAACTCGCCTTCGTGAACCACTCCTGCCTCCTTTCGGTAGCGGTTGCCACCGGTGTAACCACCCTCGTAGTAACCTGCTGCCTCTGCCTGGTGCTGCTTCTTGATAGCCGCAAGCTGTATCATACCTGCAGCTGTGGCCATACCTGCTGCAATAGGAGCTAATGTCCAACCTATTGTTGGTATAGCTGCAGCAGATGCATAGGCATTGATAGCAGACATTGCTGTAGATGCTATCGCCTGCGCAATTTCTATCTTCATGGCTTTTTTGTTGGCCTTTGACTTCGCAGCGGCCAGTTCTTTGTCTCTCTTCTCCTCCAACTTTTTCTTTTTCTTCGAGTTTTTACCAGCTGCAGCAATCTGCTTCTCGTAGTTCTTGCTGATCTTTGCCTGCTCGAGGTCAGAGCATGCCTGAGCATATGACGATGACGCAGATAGAATACCGTTGATACCATTGTAAACAACAGCAGTCTTTTCAATCAGGTCATTGAGGAAATCTGAGGTGATCTTCCCTTTCGCCTGCATGTATGCAGCATGGTTCTGCTTGTCGTTGCCATACAACTCCTTCAGTTTCTCCATGGTGTTTTGATAGTTCTCAACTTGTGAGGAGAAGTATCCACCCAAAGTTGCATTGCCGGTCGACTGGGACTCCCCTGCTGCAGCCCTGGCGCTGTTGACCATCTCTGATGACTTATCATTAATCTTCAGCTGAGCGCTACCAGCACCATGATCATCAGCATCAATTTGCGCTCTCTGGGCAGCAAACTGCTTGGTTATTTCCAACTTCATCTGCTGATATTCCTCCTCCTTGATTAAACCCTGCTTGTATAGATTGTCAAGGCCATTGAGGTACATTGTCTCTTGAGCCTGCAGGTCTTGCTTTCCGAACTGCTGGCGGAGTTCACTCAGTTGGTTCTGGTATGACTCCTGCATCTGCAGCTGGTGGTCTAGCTCAGCCTTTTCCATCTCAGCCTTCAAATCCAGCCACTCCTCGCTGCCCTCTCTGTCTTTGAAGAGTGCAAGACGTTTTTTCATGGCTTCGACATCATTCTTATATAGAGCTTCATTGAGAGCGGTATCATTCTGATAGATAGCTGAACTGGCATCATTATACTGAGCTTTGATGCTAGCCTCCTTTTGGAGGCGTTCACGCTCAATGGTCTGCTCATTCATCTTCTGAATGGCAGCATCATGCTGCTTGACAACATTGACCTGGTTGTCAAGCAACTGCTTGTACTCGTTGCTCTTCTCACCATATAGCTGCTTCAGCTTGGCAAAACCCTTAATTTGGATGCTCTGTCGGTCGTCGATGAACTGCTGATAGGTTTTCTTGCCTTCTGCATAGGCTTTGGCGTTGTCAGCCATCAACTCGTTGGTCTCAGCCTTGATGCTATCTGCTGCCTGTTTCTGCTTGCGCTTGGCTTCTGCCTCACGCTTGCGTGCTTCTGCTGCAGCTGCCTTCTCTGCCTTGACACGAGCCTTGCGCTCTTTTTCTGAAACCTGATGAGTGCCGGCTGTACTCTGCTTCTTAATGATGGTACCATCATTGCCCTTGCCATTGTAGCCATTGTTTCGCCATGGTTCCGGATCGCTCACTTCGAAATGCTGTGATTCTAACTCGTTGATTTTTTCTAGGAGACGCTTCTGATACTGTTTTTCCTTGTCAATCTCTCTCTCCAAATCCTTTTGAAAATGTGGATTGCTTGCCGCAACCTTTTTCGAAGGGAAAGGATTGAAGGAATCTAATACTCCCTGTAAAAATCCAGGTTTATAATTTCTACCCTCTTCTAGCCAATCCTCTAGATCAGCACTCTTTGCTATAGACTCAGCTAACTTTTTCTGAAGGCCATCGATGATAATCTTCTTTTTCATTACATCAATGTAAGCCTCAATCTGCCTTGTAGCGTTGCCTGTGCGCACTGCTTCCTCGGTGATGTTACCGAGGTGCTCACGCATCAGCTTGCCGTTGAGTTCCTCAAGGGCTGCCTTGCGGTCAGACTCTGCACTGGTGTTTGACTGGATGGCAGAAACGAGGCGCATGATGGATGCCTCCTCTTCTGCTGCCTGCTTGTTGGCATCTGTCACGGCATCATTGTAGTCACGCTGAGCCTGCTCAGCTGTGCTCGTCTCTTCAGAGAGTGTGACGATTGCGGCTGTCAGACCGGCAACAACAGCAATCACGGCAGTGATCGGGTTGGCCAACAACACTTTGTTCCACAACATCTGCGCAGCAGTGGTCAGTTTTATTTCACGTGTCAACGCCATCTGAACGATTGCCATGGTCTTGAGAGCAGATGTCTTAAGACCCACAAGGACGAGATGCGCCTTTTCGCGCAGAATCATGATGTTGAGCCATGCCATTTGCGCCTTCTCTGCTATCAACTTTGCCTTAGATACTGCAGTATAGGTGACGATGGCGGCTGTCAGCACAATTAATATGCGCCAATAATCCTTGACGAAATCAACGAGTGTGGAGAGTGCCCGAACTCCGAGACTGGCTGCAGATATGCAATATCGTGCTGCAGGATAGAGTTTCTGGCCCAGCTCTATTGAGAGGTCGAGGAACTTCTTGCTCGCCTTGTCAAGTTGAGCCTGTACACTCTCGTTTTGAGTTTCGAACTCATTGAGGACGGACGTGCCTTCAGCATAAGCTTCGTTGGCAAGGTTCTGGGCAGACTTGATATCATCGAGCTTGTCTGCGAGGACAGTGAGGACACCTGTCGCTCTGGAACCATCCATCTTCATCTCCTCGAACATAGGTGCGAGGTCTGCGAATCCACCCTTGGCTCGCATGGCTGCCAGGAATTGGAGGAGTGCGCCATTGGCGTCCTCCTTTAACGTCTTTGCGAATTCCTTGACATTGAGACCTGCAATCTGAGCAAACTTTGCGGAGTCCTGGAACATCTTGGCCAGGAGGTTCTGCACAGCTGTTGCTGCCGTTTCATCCTGCTGCATGTTCTGGTCAAGGACAGAAGCGAGACCCATGATCTGCGCCTGCGTGAATCCTGCCTGCTTGCCTACACCTGCCACTCTTGCAGTGAAGTCAACAAGATAGCCAGCTGAAGCAGAAGAGTTCTGCGCCAGCTCGTTGATGGCAGAACCGGTAGAGAGCATGGCTCCTCTCAGACCTTTGGTCTTGTCCTCACCGAACATCTGCGCTAGCTTACCAATCTGCGAGACTGCTTTGTCTCCGAGGTCATCACCGAGTGCAACGTTGATTTTGTCGGCTCCATCCACGAATTCTTCGATGGCAGCTGTCGATGTGATGCCTAATCGGCCGGCATCCTCTGCCAGCTGATTGAGCTTCTGGCGAGGAGTTCGGGTGTCCATCTTTTTAAAATCCTCGTTCATTCGCTCGACCTCATCTGCTGCCTGACCGGTATATTTGCGAACGTTTGTCATTTCATCGTCCATCTTGGCATACTCCTCCACACACTTTTTGACAGTGAAGGTGATGCCGGAGATTGCTGCGATTGCGCTGATGGCGAGGCCCTGCATGCGGTTGAAGGTATCAGCAGACCTCTTGATCCAGGACTCCTGGGCTACTCCTTCGGCTCTGACTGCCTGCAGTTCTGCCTTCAGCTGCTTCGCCTTCAGCTCCATCTGCTTGAACTGCTCGGTACCACGCTGCATGCCCTTCATCTGTTGGTTGATAGCCTTGATGGAGTACTCCAGGTCACGGATGGATGAGGTCTTGAGGTTGGACATGGTGTTATTGACCAGCTGCATCTGACGCTTGGTCTCCTTGATGTCCACATTGGTGCTGTCTATCTCCTTGTCATATTGCTGCATGAGGGTGACCACCTTCTGCTCACTCTGGCGGATGCGCTCCAGTTCTGCCTCTACCAGCTTCAGCTGCGAAGCTCGAGAGGCGTACATGGTAGATGTCGGGTCGTAGTCAGCCATTTGACTACGTAGCTTGGAAGCTGTGAAGTTGAGGTCATTGAGTGACGCATGCTTTAGGTTTGACACTGTTGCGGTCATGCGTCTTGCTTCCTCATCAGCCTTGCGTGTTGCGCCCTTCAGTGCAAGCATCTGCTCCTTGACCTTGGAGAGTTGAGCGTCCAATTTTGCAAAGTCTGAAGGGTCAGATGCTGCCTTCATCTGCCCCTTCAGATGTCTAGCTGCCTTCTCCAGCTGTCCGAGGCTTGCACTTGACAGGTTGTCGAGTGTCTCTTTGACGCTCATGGTTGAGTTTTTGAATTGCTTCATCTCTCGCTCTGCGGCCTTCAGATCCTTGGCGAGGGAAGCCCCTAAACGGGAATCGCCCGCCGAGAAGGCATCTTGTTTTTCCTTCTTCAGACGAGCGACTCTGTCCTCTAACTCTTTGAGTCGGTTCTTTGCCTCCTCAGAGTTGAGTTTGATGACTGTTGTATATACCTCTTGTCTTGCCATTAGCGGTTGACCTGTATATAGTTGTTATATAAGATAGTGGAGTTGGGATTGAAATTGATCATCTTGATATTGTAGCCATCGGTTCCCCACTTCCACCATAGAAATCGATGTTTGTAATTGCGAGTTACAAGGCATTGCAAGCTGTCTCGCGCTCTATATGTAAGGATGGAGTCTGCAGTGTTGAGCTGAACGCTCAACCACTTGTCGCTATACTTGTATAGCGAATTCTCACGAAGCGTCTTGACAGAGCCTTCGGTGACTACCGATGTGCGCTGATCCGCCATTATCTGGCTGACCTTGATGTTGAGATCTTTCAGCATATTTCTGTCTGCAGCTAACTCCTTGTACTCATCAGGAGGCATCATAATGACCTTCTGCGTCACGACCTTGACTGAGTCACGGATGGTGTCACGCTCAGCTGGAGCATACTGCAGCTGAAGCTTGTTGAGCTGTTCTCGCAGGTTCTGCTCCGCTCGCTGCTTTTTATACTCGTAGTAACAGTCTTTGACTATGCAGGTCACCATCAGAAATACGAGGATGAACCCTAAATTTTTATTAAATCTACTCATCAGCTCAATCTCTTAAATGTCTGCGTATTCCGGAATAGCGTCGAAGCATGGGCATTCCTTGATGCGCTCCCATGGATCGACCACTCCATTGTGGTTCTTGTCAGGCGAGATGTCACGATGTCCCATGATCTTGGCATCAGGGTAGCGGCTTCTCAATTCCTTGAGCAACTCACGCAAACCTAGTTTCTGTGCCTCTGTGCGGTTGTCGATAGCCTTGCCAGTGCGGGATATTCCGCCCATGTATGCCACGTTGACGGAATCGAGATTGTGCCCCTTGACTCCGTTGGACGGCAGGTCTTCTGTCATGAGCTGCGTGCGCTTGCCGTCAGCGGTCACTACCCAATGGTAACCTGGATAATGCCAGCCTTTGTCTCTGAACTCCTTGAGCAAGGCATCGACAGTCCATGACTGTCGGCTTGCTGTACAATGAACGAAAATTTTCTTAATCTTGCGTGCCATTTTTATTGTTGAAATATTTATTGATAATGTCTTTAACTCTGGTGTCAAAAGTCAGTGCGAAACCAAAGACGGTTGCCACGTAAACCAGACTCTGCCCAAAGTACCACAAGACGTTAGACGTGACGTCGTGGGACATAAAAAAGCTGATGTACACGAGCACTATGCCAGCAAGCAGAACTATGCCAGCAGAGCTGTAGTGTATCCAATCCTTGGTATTTCTCTGCATATCTGTACCTGATTTTATCTGGCACAAAGGTACATATAATATAAGAAATATAAAAATACGGCAGGAAGAACGATTTTCCTCCTGCCGTATCTGATAACTATGAGATATCCCGGTCGAGTAACTCTCTGGCCATCTGCTTAGCCTGCTCTCGCCACTCCTGGAATACCTGGTACTCTGTCTCGTGCTCCTTGTTTCCATCACCATGGTTGCACAGGATGGCTTCGACATCGCCTTGGCTGTACTTAGTACGAACCAGACCATTCACGAACTCGCGATAGCTTGCCGACTCAGCCTCAATTTTAGTGGAGCCGTCAATCTCTGTCCCCTCATAGCTGTAGGCTGTCACTGTCTTACTATCGCCATCAGACTCCGACATGGTGGTGTCTGGGTGATAGTTTTCTACTTTCTGCTCACTCAGGAACAGAAGAAAATGCTTGCTGTCATATCTCAAGTATGACATGCGGCAAAGATAAAATTTCTTGTGCATCTAGATAAACTTATAAAATTTCTTTCCAAACTTGTTGGTGAGTTCCGCTGCAACGGTGTAGAAGCCCTTTTCCAGCAGTTCCCACTCCTTGCGTGCCTGGTCAACCAGAATATCTGAGCCAGTAAAGAGCCACCACGACTCAGGTTGCCAAACCGGCTCCTCAATCTCATCGCCATGTTCATCGAGTTGTCCTGTCTTCCGGACGTGATCGATGAAACGGAAGCGGATGGCGAGGCGGTCCTTAGGCACCTTCTTGGTGACTATGTGCTTGACGCCCTGGTCGTCAACTTCTTCAATCTGCTCCATCTTGAAGTCGACTCTCGACTTATCTATCTTGTAATCCTCTATGAGGATGAGGAACTTGTCATAGTCCTCAATGTTGTGGCACAGGATATCGCCTGGATGCTTCTTCTGTGCCATGCTCATGCCCTCGAAGGGAACCTCTCCCTTGCGAGCCTTCACAATCTGACCATACTTTTTCATACCGATTTTATTTAATAAGTTTTTTGTATCTGCGTGTTTGGCTAGGCCAAGCCTGGATGCTGCCTTGCGCTGGATCTGTTCATCGCTAAGTCCACGTTTGCGCAATCTTGCCACCTGGGCACAGAGTGCCTGCTTGGTGCGCTTGCGCAAAAGGGCATGGTCGGCAAAGATCTTCTGTCCACAGAAGTCTATGCCGTCACATGTACGATGAATATTCCAACTTTTATTGATGTTCAGCTTCCAGTCTCTAGCCAAGTGCATGACTGCAAGCTCCGCCATAAGGCGTAAGAAGACCTTATCTTCATGCATGATGAAGATATTGTCCATGAATCTATAATAATGTTTGAGTCCTTCGCGGCAAAAACGGTCGAAGCGCTCATTGAGGGATTTTACCCCCCCACATTTAATACTCTTGCCTGCTGCTCCGAGCGGCATGTGAGGAGCATGTCCGTGACGTAGCGAGCCTGCCAGTAGCCATGTTTTTCAGGATCTTGGAGTATATCAAAACACCGCATGGCGAGATAGTCAAACCTCGCCAGAAACAGTTGTCCCAAAAGTTGTGTGAGCTTGACACCCAGCACTATGCCGTTGGCATAGCTGTCAACGACCTCGTCAATGAAAGCAAGCAGCTTGCGGTCCTTGATATACAACCTATACTCTCTCTTGAGCAAATTGTGCTCAACATTCTGGAAATAATGGTGTATATCCATGGGCAAGCAATAGAATGTTTCTTGCTGTGGCGAGGTAAAGATGTCCTGCTTGATAATCTTGTAGAAGAAATGCGTGCCACGCCCCTTGGTACCAGCTGGACTGTTGTAAGGAATCTTGGCTCTCAGCTTATCTTCACTGGTGTGCATGGCTGCATGCTGAATGACATGATCGCCAACAGGCAACTTATTGACTATGCGATGCTTGGGTTTTTCAACCGGCTTGGCCTCATAGTCTGATGTATGCCAAGTCTGATGGGTATAGGCATTTAGCAGGGCTTGAAGATTTGCCTCAAACTCTGCCTCAAATGCTTGAACAGAGAGACGGGACTTCTTGTGTCGGGAAAAATCAAAAAATGCTTCACGAAAATTTTGCAAAGTCTCCACCTCCTGTGAAATGTTGCCTAACCTCTTCACTTGCTTTTAAAATTTTATGTAAATATTAAAAAAAGGTCGGTGTCTGTATAAATGTCGGTGTCTGTGTCTGTTGTCTGCTTTTCTAATGTCCTAACTTTCGACCGGATGACCCATTGTCATCATCTACTTGCTATTCTGCTAAAGTGTATGTTTTGCCATGAGGCAAGGCCTGACTCCCGAAATCTCTGCAGCTAAGCAAACTAACCTGCAGTATCTTGTTAAGTTGAGGGCCGCACCGTAGTTCACATTGGAATCCGAGACAGCATTGTTCACGTTGAGCGTCGAAAGACCGCATTGACCACCATTGTTAGCGTTGCCACCACGAAGACACAGGCGAAAACCGGCGCAGGAATCACAGCCTGGTTTAATACCGCCTGCAAAGGTACTGAAAAAAATCGGAATGAAAGAATGTCAAAGAACGAAATTTCAAAAAAAATCGACCGCCCAAGGGCGGTAAGGTTTGCTCGCTACGCTCGCAGGGTGCTCAGGATTGCCCTTGGTTCCGCTGGGAAACCTTGGCCAATCCTGCACACTCCAGCTCACATCAGCACACCTCTGTCCACTCTAGGCCGCCTTGTAATACACTGGTTCCAATGACCACTCGGATGCTGCTTCGCAGAGGGCCGCACCGCAGACCACATAGGAACCCGAGACAGCATTGTTCACGAGGAGCGCCGAAAGACCGCATTGACCACCATTGTTAGCGCCGCCACCACGAAGACACAGGCGAAAACCGGATGTCGCTCCACTATTGTTCCAGAAGTAGCTAGTCCAATAGGTCGTCTCTGTACCACCTTTTTTAGTCGGGAAGTTCTCGAGGTGCTCCATACACAGCTCCTTCACCCACGCATCACCTTTTGTCTCCGACTTGCTGTAGGCAATCATGCCTTCAGCTTTGCCTATTGTCCAGGTACCATAGATGGATGGAGCAACGAGGTGTACAACCGATGTGTCCTCGTTGCACTGCACCTGCTCATCATCCATCATACGCCAGAGGTTGCCGAATCCATTCTTATATCCGAAGAAGCTAGGAATCTTGGCTGTATAGACTACGGTACCATCATCCTTTTTGACCTCATAGCTAGATTCACCGCAGGAGTCTCCGAGTTCGATGCCAGCAGACATCGGTACGACAGGGCGATAACCGTTGTAGCCATTCCAGTCAGGCATCTGTGTCACGCCAGCGCCTAGTCCACCCTGGAACAGGCCATTCTCATCTTTAGCAGAATTGACAGCAGCCTGGTCGTAATGAGTACCGAAGATGACACCGAACAGTACTGCGATGGCAGCAGTATGGCGCATCGTCGTACAGAGCCAGCCGGTACCATTTTTTCGTGCTGCCGCTCTGAAGTATTCAGTAGTCTGCTGAGTTGCCGGTTTGCCAAGCATAGTGCGGTTCGTATTATCGAGAGTCGCATCATTGCTTCCGCCTCGATAGTCAGCACCATCGTTGATGTAGCTGACGAGCTTGCCAGTACTGCGCTCGAGTGTCGCAAATCCTGCTGCAGAGATGCTGCCTATCGGAATCTTGTAGTTGAACTCTCCCTGAATAGGCCAAGGACTAACCATTTCGTAGTGGAGTCTGCCTACGGTCTTGATCACCATGTACCACTCTTTTCCCCAACCCCACTGATAGTGCCCCTCGGTACCATCGAGTTTGGCCGCCTCGCCAGTCGCATACTTGTAATGATCCTTAGAATCAAGCTTGCGACGAGTATGGTCATTCTTGACAAGATAGCAGCCAAGTCCGAGTTCCTGGTGTAAGTTCTGCAGGAGCTCGAGGGAGCCTACATAGGCAGCAGCCTTAGGCGTAGCGTTGTCGAGGTTCCACACTCGACCGCACCATGGATGCTGACCGAGCTGCACCGCATTCTTGATAGTCATCTGCTCAGACTTACCCGACTTCTTGTCGAAGACCTCAATAATTTTGTCGGTTGCAGACATGTCTGACTGAGGCAGGTCATCGACCTGCTGAGCATTGTCGAAGGCTGCAATGATAGCCTTCAGCTTCGTCTCTTCATTCTCTGTAAATGCCATATTACATTATATTTAATCGATTAAACAATTCGGATTTTATTGCCGTTTTTGCGAATTTTGCCTGTTGCAGAGAGTCGCATATATGGTTGTCTGACGTTGATTGTCACCTCCTGCCATAGCGGTGTGTTGGCGGTAGGAATCACCCAGAACTTGGTCTTGCCTGTACCCTTGACGGTCAGATTACCGGAAGGGTCAGACATAACGGAATCACCCTCTACTCTCTGATAGAGGACACTCTGCGGCAAGTATGCCGGCAGGATGCTCGCCTCAATCTTCTGCATCTGCTTGTTGCGGATGCTGATCTCTGTCTGATAGCTGAGATTCATGCGAGAAGGAGCGATGAAGCCAGTCGCAATCTGACCTGCGAGACTGTTCATCTCAGCAATTTTCTCGTCTGCTCTCGTCGCAGCCTCCGTTGCAAGCTGCGCCTTCTCCTCTGCAGCTGTAGCCTGCTGCTGTGCTTCAGCTGCCTGAGCGGTTGCAGAAGCAGCTGCAGTATTGGCAAGATTCGCAGCTTTATTGGCATCATCGGCTGCACTCTTGGCCTTAGTTGTCGCAGTCTTGTCTAGCCAGAGGCGCCAGGAGTCGCTGGTGTCCGATGGCTCAGATCTGTTGCCATCGATGAGGGATGCGTACACACCATTTGCGGTGTGGACGATGTCATTGGCATCGTAGCCCTGGATGGTCTCTCCCTCGAACTCGAAGGAATATCCATTGACCCACGCTCCCTTGTCTGTGAAGGCAACATTGCCCACCACAATGATATTCGTATTATCTGCCATTATACCCTGATAACTAATTTGTTTCTTCTTTTGACAACGTGCTCAGAAACGTTTGAGCCGTAGTCGATCATCAATAACTTGTTCCTGGACTGCCGGAAGGTTGGGTACATCGCACCACCTCTTGCGATGATACCGGTATCTTCGTAGGCGTGAGTCTGCAGGTTCCACCTCCACCAGTTGCCATTTTCTCCGGCAATAGTAGGATGCTCATTGAGCTCCTTGGCCAAATTTGTCTGAACTACTGAACTGGCAATAGCAGTAGATGTATTGGTCTCTCGTAGATGCTCAGCAGAGACTCTACCTGCCTCTGCATTGACTCTGCCTGCTTCTGCTAAGGTTCTATCTGCCTCTGCATTACTCCTGGTCCTCTCTGCTGTCTGTCTTTCATTTTCTATACTGACTCTAGAGTTCTCGGCTGATGTTCGAGCTGTTTCTGCTGAAGCCCTCTTCTGCTCAGCAGAAGCTCGGGCAGACTCAGCAGAAACTCGCTTGATTTCTACTTCAACTCTCGCCTTCTCAGACTTGACTCTCGAGGCTTCGGAAGCTGCGCGAGTCTGCTCTGCAGTCTTGCGTGCTTCCTCATTCAGCTCGATAGCCTTCTTACTTGCAAGCGTGTCCGAAGTAGCCTTCTTAGCTGCTTCGGTTGCGGTCTTGCTCTCTGCAACGGCATTATTAACCTCCTGCTTCTTAGTCTCTAGATCCTCCCGAGCCTTATCTGCATTGGTAGCAGCGGTATTCGCCCTCTCAGTTGCCTTTTGTGCAGCAGTTGTCACCTCTTTAGCTTTTTCAAGCTCTGCGTCAATATCACGGGTGAACACCTTCATAGGCACGATGACCTGCTTGCGAGTGCCTTTGTTGTCATCGTAGAGGGCGGGAACAGTGTTGATATGTTCAAGATCATAGACCATTTCACACTCAAAGATGTTCTTCGAGTGAAGTTTCATCTGCTCTACAATATGCGGCCATAAGGCTATGCTGACCGAAGACCAATCAGAGTTCTTGATTGCATCTTCGATGCTGGTACCCACCTTCACATCGCTCATAAGCACCTCCTCTCTTATTCGGCATTCTTGATGCTATCAAGCCACTCCGGGATTGATGCAAGAATCTGAGCAGTCACTTCCTTGCCGACATCATCCTTTTTGAGGGTAATGGTAAGGTTACCGTCCTCTTCCGAGATATTGCCGAGATATTCGCCTGTATCGTTGCGAGAAACATATCCTCTCGTCACGATATGATCACCTGTAACATTCTGCTCGAATTTTACATTCACGTTCTCACCGAGCGCAATAGGCTCGAATTCGGTTTTCACCGTCTGTTTTGCTGTTTTCATATAATAAAAAATTAATTACCTAATGTTTGGTAAACCCAAAAAGTCTTACCCATCTGCTTGCTTCCCATCAACTGCACCCAACCATATAATGTCAACTCTGACACCCCGGACAGGAAATTCGAACTGTTCTGCAAGAAGACTCCATTGTCTGCTTTCAGTTTTACAGGCATTGTACTTCTTGATATCATAGGTCGAAAAACCTCTACCCTCATGATTTCTCCAACAGCTAGGTCTGGAAGGACGAAACTACCAGCTGAAGTGATGCAGGAGCAAGCTACCTTACCATTAACAACGATATTTGTTGCATATCTCATATTAGTGACCTTCAGGTCACCGGAAACATCTGCATTGACGCATTTGATAGAGCCATCTGTAAGAACCTTGAAGTAATTGTTGACCGTAGTCAGACCTTCAAGTTTGATTCTATCTGCCTTGATGGACGCATTCGTGATATACCCGTTTCCGTCCTTCTGTACGCTTGTAGATATGCTCGCAGTATGTCCTGCTACCGTAGTATACAACGCTGAGAAATCTGCCGATGTCACAAGACCGCTTCGAATCTCATTCTTGCGGTCATCGATGCGGGAATTACACAATGAATTGACTAATGGTGTGATGGTAGCGATACCCTTGGCAGTAAGTGACTGACCGCTGAACATTCCTGCTGCGACGCTCCATCCATCTGAATTCTGCGTGACGGTAGTCGCTGTATCAATACTATCATCGACGTCCTCCCATTTGCTGCCAGTACCTCGCATAACCGCGAACCTATATAGATGACCAGCGGTATAGCCAGAGGGAGCAGGATATGTTGCATACCATAATGCTCCTGCATGTCGCTGACAATTCGGATCTGTCCAACTAAGCCTGGAAAAACTAGGAAGAGAAGACTGCTGGTAAAATTCTCCAACTCCACTATCAATTCGAGCATTGACTGTATCTATAGCAGACTGCTTCGCGCTCGAGATAGAACTGTTCAGTGCAGACACCTTGCTGTTAAGGGTTGATGTGTCAGCCTTATTTGCAACGGTAGATGATATGTTGTTTACTGTAACCTTCAGCTCTGCCACGCTGCTCTTAGCTGCGTCCGCTGTACTCTGTGCTGAACCAGCGGCAGTTTTAGCCTTATCAGCTGCGGATTGCGCTGCACTTACCTTCAGCGATATCTTTTCTGCGCTCTGACTGATAGCCGACTGATATTCCTTTGTGATTTCACCCTTGGCATTCGATATCTTCTTGTCAACTGTAGAGCTGATGCCGTCAACGGTCACCTTCAGCTCGGCAACCTTGCTAACTGCAGTATCGGCAGTACCCTGCGCTGCATTTGCAGATGTCTGAGCCTTGTCTGCTGCGGATTGCGCTGCGCTAACCTTCAGTGATATCTTCTCTGCGCTCTGACTGATAGCCGACTGATATTCCTTTGTGATTTCACCCTTGGCATTCGATATCTTCTTGTCAACTGTAGAGCTGATGCCGTCAACGGTCACCTTCAGCTCGGCAACCTTGCTAACTGCAGTATCGGCAGTACCCTGCGCTGCATTTGCAGATGTCTGAGCCTTGTCTGCTGCGGATTGCGCTGCGCTAACCTTCAGTGATATCTTCTCTGCGCTCTGACTGATAGCCGACTGATATTCACTTGTGATATTGCCGTACTGATCCTTCAGCTGCTTATCTACAGTCGAAGTGATGTTGCTTGCAGTCTGCGTTATCTGTGATGATGTATCCTCACGGTTCTTGGCATCCTTAGAATCTACATATTGCCTGATTTCGCCCTTTTCTACATCAAGTTCGAAACCGACCTTGACTGCTTTTTTGTTGACGGTATCGATGTTTTTACCCAGCAACTTGATATTGTTGGCCGTCTGCACTATCTGTGTGCTCACGGTCTTTGACAGCTCGCTGAGCGGCTCATCGGTGAGAGATGCTATTGCGAGATAGCAATCACCGGTGTACTGGATGACGAAGTCACCGGTACCATTCCACACGCCTTCTATTGGTATAGTCTTCCACGCTCCAGAGTATGCAACATTGACTGTTCTCTGCTGCAGGGTATTCTGTTTTCCCCTCACCTCTTCGCAATCAGCGAAGCCAATAGTCAACTTGCCAGCCGTCTTGGCATAGATGCGAACGCTGATGTATAGCTTGTCCTGCACATCGGTGTACCCTGCCTCTGTTGGAGGCAGCTCTGCGCTGCTCTTCTCTCCTGCAACATACTCCTTGTGAGTTCCTGGTTGTTTAATCAGTGCATTCTTCTGTCTGATGCCGCAATTCTGCACACGGAGAATCTGCCTGCCATCCACCTTCTCCAGCGAGACCTTGCGGTTGCCGCTGGCTGTAGGATTTCCGTTGACCATGACCGGCAATCCGGAAGCGTCGAACCAGAAGACGGATTCATCAGTAGTATCTATATCCCAACCTGCGATGATCTTATTCTCTGAATCGGTAATCTGCTCCAGGAATTGGCCATTCTCGAGATAATTCTTCTCGTTGGTCAGCTCATAGCTGGTTTTGGAGAATCTTGAAGAGAACATGTTTTCGAGAACCTGAAACTTGGTGTCGATGCTCTCACCTGTTCGGCTCAGAACGAACTCGCCTACCGCATAGAGGTTGTTGAGATATTCACCGAACCCCTTCAGTTGGCCAAGAATAGGATGTCTGATGCCTTTCAGGTTTCCGATTCTACCCTTCAGAGCAGAATCCGGATTGGTTTTCATTCCATGAACAATATCTATATAAGGAGTATCGCTGCCTACGGTCATCACCTGTATGATGCCCTTGCGATTTTGGTCAGATACATTGTCCACACGGACGAAGGTGTCACGCTTCTTGATCAGCTTCTCCGGTGTCGCTCCTGCCATGGAGCTTGTGAAGTTCTCGAACGTCACCCACGCCAGCCTATCCTCACCCTCACCTTCTGTTCCGACCTCTTTCACCAGGAGCTCGTAGTTCTTCGTGACATAATGATCATTTTCCTCTGAGGGAAGACCATTATACTGCTGCACCATGATGTAATCACCCTTGCGAAAGGAATTGTACATACGGCCTTCTTTGGTGTCGAGATATACCCTGCCGCTCTCTGCATCGAAGTGATCCACCTCCATCATCGCAGTGAAGATGCGGTTGTCATTCTCTCCTAGCAGCTGAGAGATGATCATCTCGAAAATGCGCATTGAACCTCTCACGATGAGGTTGTCAAGTTCCAGGTTATATTTGTTCTCTAGGACACCAGCCGCATTCTCTATCGGCTCATTTTTCAGCCGCCAGCCTTTGCCTGTCAGGAATCCTGCAACGAAGTCCGGGGAACTGAGATCACCAGCGAAGACGGAGTTACCTCCAACGTTCAGATCATTGGCGTTGATATCGTGAGCCTCTATATCATGAGAGATGATATCACCATTCTCATCGAACTTGTAGCCACGACCGATATTCAGGTTGTTGGCATCGATGGAATCGGCTAAAATGTTGCCATTCTCATCGAACTTGTAGCCTGCACCTACCCTCAGACCTCTGAGGAAAGTGATGAGACCGGCAGCTTCATCGTCCTTGACCTTCGACAGATATTTGCCCTCGATCTTCTTCAGAAGTTCCTCGATGGTCGTATGCATCTCGTCTGAGGCGAAATGCAGCAGCGAGAGAAAAGCGTTGCCTATGCGGTATGCCGTATTGGCCTGCAGGCGTCGCTCATCTCTGATACCCTCGAACTGGGTCTGAAGATCATTCTTATCATATTCTACTGCCATATTGTTTTTTTGTTTGCAAAGATATAACTTCGATGAAATCGATAAAAATACGCACCCTAGAGGTTGCGTGCTGCTCCTATGCCCCTGAATATCTCGGTGAGGGCTGATGCCATCAGACCATTGTACCGGTCGCCGTAGAAGGTCGCCTCATGCTCGTTGAGCTTCATGACGGATGAGTAGTACTTCTGAGAGAACCAGTCACGTCTGCCTTTAGGTTCGCCACCAGCGACACGACCGCCCCAGGCAGGGCCAACCTTCTTCGGTTTATCGAGATTGTTGTCACGACGATATTCATCGCCCAGGAAGTTGAGGTCGCCGTTGTTGATGCGATGGATTTTTTCGCCTCCCTGTGCCTCGGTCCACTTGTACCACTCATGTGCCGGTCCTACTCCTGCAGCTACATAGATACCGTACTGCAGGAAGTTGTGCTCAATGGTTGTGACAGAACCCTGCTCCAGGTGCGCCTTGATGGAAGCATAGAGTCGGCCGGTATCGATGGTACGAAGCCGCTCCATGCGCTCTCGCCAGTAGTCGCCCATGGCATTAGCCCATCCTCGCTCATATCTGAGGAGGTCGTCTATTTCTGCGTCTGCCATAGGCTCTCGTCATACTGTATATCGATAGGTTCGTCTGATGTGACCATGAAGTAGAGTCCTGTGACGCCATTCATGGACCATCTGCCCAGTTCGCTCGAATAGACCTGCGTGAGGTCCAGGAACTCCATCTGTCCGTCGTATGCCTCACGGCTCTTGTCGTGTAGCATGCGGCTGAGGAACTGGCGGAAGATATATCTGCAGATATTCATTTTCGCCTCTCGGTCTGCCATGTCATCGTGTCGGTACCCTGCCAGAATCCAGACGGTATAGACGTTGCGGTCAAAGAAGCCCTCTCCGATGGAATGGGTGTTGCTGTCAACGGTGTCTGACACCATGATGAAGTTGGATGCCTTGCGGAACTGCTGCATGACTCCCTGGATAGAATCAGGTCCGGAACACTCTGTTGCGACAAAATTATAATCCCTGCAGGTTCTGCATTCGGCAGCCAGCTGCTTGAAATATGCGATGGAATCGAAGATTTTCTCTGTCATGTGCTGTAAATTTAACTATTTTGCCTGTTGCGTTTCTTGAACTCCTCTGCCTCCCGAGCCTTGTTGTCCAGCTCTGTGAGGGCAGCCCAGCAGTCTGTATTGTAGACTGCCTGCAGTTTGGTCACGTCACCATCGGTGAGTGCCCTGATCTGCGCCTGCATGGCAGGAAGAATGTCCACACGGCGCAGCTCTCCACCCTCTCTTGCCGGTTTGAAGAAGTGAGGAAAGTTGGCGGCGAAATACTCCTTGACGCTGGAGAACCACATGAAGACACCCAGAAGCTCGTAGGGCTCAAAATGGGCGGTTTCATCGGCAGAACCATCTGCGGTTCTGTACATGAGATGCGCCATTTTCAGCAGGAATCTGTCCTCCTGCTTGAGCATGAACAGCTGGTAGTTCTTCTCGATATTGAGGTAATCGTAGAAGCTGATCTCGTGAAGCAGGCTGTTTGCTGCCGTCAGTTGAACGTCACTTGCAACCTGTAGAGGCCTAAAGTCCGTAAAGGAGTCTATGAAATCGAAGTTTTTGAGCAGAGAGAGGATTTCTGCAGCGCTGATATACAGGACTCTCTCGCGCACTTTCCCAGTCTTAGTATCGCCATTTTCGTCGTTTTCACCGCATTTAACGCTGCATTTCCACCCGGTTCGGGTGTACTTATGTACGGTAAGACCGCAGAACCTTGCGAGAAGATAGCATTTGACAACGGTATGATCCTGGAACGTCGACATGATGCTAAGGACATAGCGCAACTGATCCTCTGAAAGTTCCGCCCACGATGACGGCGCCTTGAAATTGAACTCTTGTGTACCATCTTTATGCGTTGAAAACGAAGGCAGGTTTTGATTTTTCATTGTTGAACTCTTTGAAATGGTTAGCCTTACATGCCGATGAATTCGCATATAATGGGAATTTATCGAGGTTTCTGTCTAGATACGATAGCAGTCTTGCACGCTCGTTGGAGTATGCAGACAGCATGCCGTTGGCAAGCATTATCATGCAGCGCATCAGCATGAGGCGCACCTCGTTCTCTTCCCAATTACTTTTACGCTCGCATCTAACCTGTGACATGATGTCATCCATCTGCTCATCAGAAACAAGCTTGCGTATGGTGGCATCTGCCTCTTGCATGGCTGCCAACTTGGATGCCCACTCCTTGGATGTCATGCTGGTCTCTCCCGTGAGAAAACGGTAAGCGTCAAAGCTCCAAACTATCGTCTGTATGCCCTGCTTTGCCTGTAGGGTTTTCCCCCAACCCGGTACGTTGCAGAGAAGTGCCATGACTTCTTGCTGTGATGAGATGAGGGCTACACGGCATTGCTCGATGAGCGCCTCGACTCTGGAGGAACTTGCCGGAGAGACTTCGTTGTTGGCCACAACGCCAAAGCCTGTAGGAGTGAGCACGAGGTCGAGATGTCTGACTACGCCGAGGAAGGCATCGAGGCATACCGCCTTGATGACTGCATCACGCAGGTCGTCGCTGGTCTCCAGTGCCGCCTCTCCTACCTCGCCCAGTATCTGCTGGCAGAGCCGCTGATAGGACTCCTCAAAATGCGGTTCCACCGACTCGAACACCTCAGAGTGCGAGCTTGTCGCTGCAAGGATGCTCTGCTCGAAGTCATCCTTGCTGATTTGAATCTTCATTTTTGCCATTGTTTGAAACTATTGATGTCTGTTGGTCCTTATTTTTGTCTAGTGTCGTGAGTTCTATCATCGGCACGTCTACGGTCACTCCTCGGTCGGCATAGCCATTGTAGTGGGAGATGACGTGGTAAGGCTTGCACATGATGTCGTGGCAAGCCTTCTCAAGCGACTGCTTGAGTATGAAGAGCTCTCGCTTGTCTGAGCCGGAATTGTTCATCTGGCTCTTGCCTGGTGTGGCTCCGATGAGGTTTGGATGCACGCCTAGCGAGAAGCAGAGGGCGTTGGATGCCTCGCTCATGTCGTCAGCCCAGTCGCCACCCTCCTTCTTGCTGCCCTCTGAGAGGTTGATGATGCGCACCATGCGCTGCTCCTTGCCGTTTGGGTCGAAGTAATAGCCCGTGATGAGTGCCTTGCCTGCATTTTCCGGACCGCACACGAAGTTGATGATGTTGTCCTTCTCCTGCAGGATGCGCTCCTTGCGCTTATCCGGGTCGATGATGTCCTCGTTGTTGCAGAGCTCCTCCCAGTAGTCGCGGTGCACCTCTATCTGGATGCGTGGCGCAGAGGTGTTCTTAATCATGTAGCGCTTGCCGATGCCGATGAGACGGTAGATGTCGTACCAGGCATCGTCGAAGATGCTGGCATAGTATGGTATCGGATAGTACTGCAGTCCGGGTGTCGGGATGCGTGAAATGATGGCAAACTTGCAGTCCTTGCCCATCTCAGGAGCCTTGCCCCTGATGCCGGTGTAGGGGTCCGGAGCCTTTCCCATGCGCGCCATGAGGTCGCCCAGCGGGTCGTAGAGGTCGAGCAGCGGGATGACTTCGGTATGTACCGGCGACATGACGTTGCGGAAGTCGCCGAAGAAGACATGCTCTATGCGCCCCTTGTCATTGGGTACCTCCAGTCGGCAGTAGGAAACGTCCTTGTGGCGGATGTTAACTATCTTGGAGTGGTCACGGCTCAGGATGATGACCTCTACCGACCAGAAGAAGAACTTCATGTCGGTGGCTTGCTGCATGAAGACCTCGTGGATGGAGTTCTTCAGGCAGAAGTCGCGGATCTCTGCGTCGGTGGTGTCCTGCTTGGTCTCCCTGTCCATGAAGCGCACGCCCTGCCCGTAGCAGCACTGCACGTTGAACGCCATGGCACGCTGCGCCACCATGTTGCGGCGCAGCAACTGCTGCAGGGTGTATGGCATGTCGTTGTCATCGCCATAGTTCACATACTCGAAGAGCTTGCCGTCTGAAGTCTCCAGGATGCCTGTTGTGGCGTCGCCCACCTCTCCGGAACCCAGGAAACTGGTATCCTTCCCATACTGCTGCTCGATGGTGGTGGAGTCTGTAACCCTGCTTACGCCCTCTGCCACTAGGGCGTAGCGGCTGTAGGAACCGCTGGCTCCCACTTGCTGAAGCTGATATTTTTTCTGTTTCATGTCATAAATAAACTGGTAAGCCCAGGAACTGGTGAATGTAGATGTCCGGAACGGTGCGAACCTCGGCATTTGCCGGGTTGACGAGACGATGGAAACCGCCACGCCAGCTGCTGCCCCTGACCAGCCATCCTGTATAATCGACGGTCTCGCCGTCTGATGTCCACGCCTTCAGGTTAATGGTGGAGCGGTCTCGCTCTGCCTTGGCTAGGAGGCGCAGCACCTCTGTGAGGTGGTAAGCCGTGCGTCTCATCAGCTGAAGGTGTTGTCAAAGGTGTTGTCGAAGATACGACCGGCACGCTGCAGGTCAAGCACGTTGTGCTGACGCTGGGCGTAGGTGTAGCTGAAGGTGAAGCGTGGCACGCTGTCGCGCAGGTTGTCGCGCTTGGACTTGGAGTCTGAGAGGGTGACACGTTTGCCCACCTTAGCAACGCCGCCGATGAAGTTGACCAGATAGACCTCGTCTGAGCGGAAGAGATCATCTGCCCAGTTGGCCATGTCTGTGCCCAGATAGCCCGTATCGGCGTTGAAGGTGCGCTGCTCTGTGATGCGGTAGTTAACCCTGATGCCGCCCATGTAGGCTGCATCGCGGGTGTACTGCGGGTCAACCTCGTGTTTACCCGTGCAGTAGATGAGCTCCTGGCAACCGAACGAGTTCGTGAAGAGCAGAGTAGGCGCCACGTCACGCTCCTCGCTGTCTATGATGAGGGTCATGGAGCGTGAGCCTGCCTCTACCACGTAGTAGAGAAGGTCTGTGCCCTCGGTCTCGAAACGAGACGGAGAAACGTCGATGGTTGTGTAGATTTCATTGCCGCCGACGGCTGGTGCGGTAAACGATTTCGTAGATTTGTCGGCGTAGTGTGCGGTGACTGTTGCCGAGTCCTTGCCCATGTAGTGAAGATACTCCAGTCGCCCCATATAGGTGGTCTTGTGCCCCTCCAGCAGGGTGAGGAAGTGGGTATTGAGGAATGTAGAGCAGTCCACGCCCACGATGTCCACGGTGGAATAGTAAACCTTCAGGGTGGCTGTCTGCGTATCGGTGACTGTTGCCGAGTCGGTGTCTCCGGAGCTCGGAACCTGTTGCTCGGCGATGGTGATGGTGGCTGTGACTGCCAGCCTCCGGCGTGCATAGGGACGGAAGATGTCGGCAAGGTCGCTCACGGTGACCTCTCCATCGGCAGGATAGAGATACTCATCGTAGATGGTATCATCACCTATCTTGATGGTGACGAGCAGGCGCGTCTTGGCCGTGAGAATATCGATGTCGGGGAGGTTCTCAAGGAAGAAGCTGCCCGACGGAAGTGATGTGATGGTCATATATTATCTTTTTTTGTGCAAAGATAATATGGAGGGGATAAAAATAAAAATACGGCTGACTACCCTCACGGGCGGCCAGCCGCTTCAAAGCTTTTCAAACTTTGTAAAATTTTTCGTGCTGCAAAGGTACGAAAAATTTTACATAATACATGGTAGTACTTGAAATTTATATGAGTTTTTAACTTAAACCAGGCTATCCGGCTTGACAACTCTCTCCCATATAGCCCATGCCACGGTGCCGTCTGGCTGCGTGGCTACCTGGTAGTCATGCGCCTGCAGGTACTGGTTGATGGCTCCTATACTGACACCGCCCATGTCATCAAGTTCCGTGGCGATGTCCTGGGAGGTCTTGAAACTCTTCTTGTAGTCGAGACCGGTGTCTGCATCCTTCATAGGGAGGTTGCAGCGGAAATGGAAGTAAGCGTTGAGCAGATCCTGCTCAAACTGCTCGCTGTCGAAATAATCTGTATTTCTTGGCATAATATTCATTTTTTAAAGGGTGAAACTTAAATACTGTCTCCAGGGTGCAGGCGGTTCAATGCCGTCTCATAGAGGTCAACATAGTATCCCAGTCGGGAAGCCCAAAGGTCGTATTTGGTCTGAAGTCTGGTAACACGGATCTCCTCACGCTCCAGTTCTCTGAGGTATCTGCCGACAATGCGGTGGCAGTCCAGATCATTACAGTATCTTGACTGAATCTTGGCGTACTCCACGAGCTTGTATAGCTCCTTACGCTTGATATCAAGCTCCCACCAGCGTCTTTCGAGCGCAGCGCGAATGCGACGGCGGCGGAAATATAGCAAGATAACGTCTATCTTGACTTTCTTCTTATTCTTTTTCATGCCTAATCGTTGTTTATGGTTTTCCACTTGGCCAAAGTCATATTGACTGGCTTAGCCTCCTTAGCCCCATATCGAAGAGTAAAGTAGCGATGATCATGCCATCGGATAACAGTCTGCTTATGTGGAGTATCCTCGATGAATGCAACAGAACCAATAGTCTTGTTGTCTCTCTGAAATTTGAGTTCCACCTTATGGGCGTTCATACTTTTGCCAATATTCATGAAGTACTTGCACTTGCTGATGTCCTTGGTAGTCAGCTTAGCTGTGCATCTTCTGCGGTTTCTACTTTTCTTCATCGCTCACTCCTCCTTTCTTGTCTTTGGTCCAGCCTGGGTGCAGGAGTTCTGCTTCTGCTCCCGTAAGTACCCCCCCCGCTTCTCGGTATCTCTCGAAGATGTTATGGCGGTCGCTCTGGATGGTATTGTTGTTGAGAGTCCAAAGGTTGGTCTCCTTAACCTTCGCCTCGTCTCTGCGAAATCCTGCCTCATTGCGAAGCTTTCTGTAAAGACGGAGTTTCTCGTTGTATTTAGCCTTGGCATTCTCGAAAGCATTACGGGCGCAGCGGTAGCTTTCCCCTGCTTCATTCTCCATGCGTTCAATACTGTCCAGCTCACTCTCGTAGTGCCGGCTGATAGCCTGCAACTCTGCCTGATGGCGCTTGCGCTCGTCAGCAGCTCTCACGATGTTCTCCTCCAGCTGAGCATGAAACAGCTCTGTAGTCATTCTGCTCACCATCATGCTACCTCCCCACCGAAAAGATAACCACCAACAATCATCACGCACACAAAGCTGACTATGCCAACTATGGTCTTCGCTACCTCGCCATAGCTCACGCTTTCCTCGCAGAGGAAGCTGAAGGCCTCGCTCTTGGTAGCCCAGAGGCGCTTAGCCTCACGCTTGATTGCACACTTGAGGGATTTCATTCCCTCATTCACATTCACGTGGATGCCGACAGGCTTAACCTGCATCGCATCATTTATTAAAATAGAATTCTGCATATTGCATCATCTTGTAGACATTAGCAGCCAACTTGATTTCGTGAGAAAAGGGTGGCGGCTGCATTCCCCGTTGTCTACAAGATGATGGCTTATCCGAGAGGACAAATCAAATCTTACGGTTCATGCAGCCGCCATATAGGTACACCTTTTTCCCGTTGCCGGGAAAATGATACTCTTGGGCATAAAAAAAGCCTGCGGCTGAGAAGCCATAGGCGAAACGGTCGCCCTGCCGGATAGATTACTATCATCTTGTAGACGGTGGCAAAAGTACGAAGAATAATTGGAACCGCCAAATAAAAACGGGGAAATTTTGAAATAAATGACTTTTTTATGCTCTAAAACATAAAAACGAGGGGTTGAGGAACGAAAAGGAATGAAAAGGAATCAAACGGAATGATTTTGCGGAATCATTCGGAATCATAACCAGGAATGACCGGAAATGACCGGAAAAACGACCGAAAACGACCGGAAACGACCGAAAACGACCGCAGGATCTCCCTTCGGTTCTGCCACTTCGAGGAATGGATTCCTCGGAAATTCCCCGATTTTCCCCGCATTTTCCTCGAAAATTCCCCGATTTTCCCCGATTTTCTCTGATTTTCTCCGATTATTTTCCTAACTTTGCGGTGTTTTTACATTATAATATATATTAAGGTATGAAAAGAAAAGAATTACTTTACGACATTCTAATCACACTGGCCAATGCAATTTGCGCCATCGTGTCTGTACGATGTGCCCTTATAATTTTAATGCATTGTAAATAGTATAAGAAGTCCCCGGCACGGCTCTGTGTCGGGGACGTTTTTGGTATTTCTGCGCCACAAGGCTATGGCGACTTTTGTCTTATGGGGAATGATAAGCCCCAGCCTCATTTTTATATTCTGTCTGCAGCTGCACGTATGCGGTTTGAAACCTCGCAGAGTGCGCCACGGAGCATATTCTTTTCATCTTCGGTGAAGCCTCCCACTCCACCATTGCCATCGATGCCATCGAGCTTGTGATAAAGCCATGATGCCGACTTGCCGAAATATGTATGTGCTATCTCTCGCCACGACACGAGCATCTGAATATCCTGGATGCGCTGCTTTACTTCGCTATCCTTGGTCTGCTTAACTGTTGCTACTGCTACTTCCATAATCTTATATTTTTTAATGCCCTCCCCGAAGGGAGGGTCTGTTGTTAATACTTGGTGTAATACTCAGGCGGCTCAATCATCTCATCGAAAAGTTGTTGAGCATACCATAATAACTGCGGGTTGCCCCTAGGAAAAGATTTTTTGTAATTTCTGATAGCTGCTATCAGCTCTTCCTCTTTGTCGCTTACTAAAATTTTCTTCATATCATTATTTCTTTAAGACAATGCAAAGATACTACAAATTTTCGTATTATCCAAATATTTACTACGAAAAAACGTATTATTAAGTAAGATTTAACATTTTAGTCTTGAAAACTTGCCTATATGTGAATAATAAGAAGTCCCCGGCACGGAATCGTGTCGGGGACAGAGTTGAGTTATTGAACATGTTAGCTATGCTAACTGCAATGCACTGATGCGATTGCTTATTTCCTTGACAGCCTGGTTAAAAATACCTTTCTGCTCCTGATTGAGCGTATAGACCTTTCCACGTACCTGATATCCGTTGAGACGCTGCAAAAGCCATGATGCACTCTTGTTGAAATAGTTCTTGGCAATATAAGAGATAGGAAGCAGTTTGTAATCCTCTGCATCTATCTGGCTGCGGAGAGCTTTCACCTCGCCCTCCAGGCGAGTTACATTTTCCTCCAGGAATGGTTTTGCCACTTCAGCCACAGCATCCTTATCCATAGTTTCCAGCTTAGCGATAATTTCATTTTTTCGCTCCTCGCTCTTTGCATCGGTATTACCTGCAAGAGACTTGTATTCATCCAATAGGGTTCTAATATCTTCCATATCAATATATATTTTGTAATCCCCTCCCGAAGGAGGGGAAGTTAAACATTTTACTTTCTTTTCTTCATCAGTCTTGAAAGGTCATCCAAGAGATAATCAAGTCTCTTTTCGATTTCCTTCTGTGAAAGACCAGTGAATTTCACGATTCGGAGAAAGTCTTCGATATCTTTTTTCTTTCTCTCGATTTCATTTTCTAAATCTTCTTGCATAGCTTAAAAATTTAATTGATTAAACATGTTCCTTAACTCGATTGCAAAGGTACATAATAATTTTGATATACGCAAATATTACATAATAAATTTATTATGATTAATACATTTTTAACATTCCAGCCCAATAAAACACGGTTTTTACCTCTTTTTCTCATCATTTTTGAATGATGTCAAACAATGTTATTACCTCTTTTACCCCGAAATGCAATGTAGGGGTTCGCTCGAAAACGGCTCGTTTCTTGTGGCAATTTCATGGAAATTGGCATAAGTAGCCGTTTTCGAGCGGGCAATCAATGGCAATTGATTGCAAAATTTGGGCATTATGCACAAATTTTCCACGGTCATTTTTGCCAACTTGTTGAAAATCACGGATTTTTAGAAAGTTGAAGCAAAAAAGGGCGTGCCTTGCTGTAAGCATAGCCCCCACCGCCCTACGCTCGGAGGCAATTGCCACGGCTGACTGGAGCGGTATATGTAAGGGATTTTTCTTGTGGCAATTGCCCCTATCCCCGACTGATGCCCCGAATTGCCATCGCTCTCGCTATCTCTATCCCCTTCCTTCATCCGCGGTTATCAGCAAGTTTGCAAGCAAGTGAAAGGGCAACGTGTTCCCATCACGTTGCCCATGGTGCCTATAGTCTGCCCTTGTCGTGATAGCTGTAGAAGCTTCCGTCTGTGATGATGACGTGGTCCATGAAGAAGATGCGCATGATTTCGCATGCCTTCTTTATCTGCATGGTCAACTGGTCATCTGCTCGGCTCGGCATGGCGTTGTGGCTCGGGTGATTGTGGGCGAACGCCATGATAGTTGCCCCATGCTTCACTGCTGCCTGCATGATGATGCGAATATCTACCGATGTCTCCGTCAATCCTCCTTCGCTTATCTTCACGTGCTTGATAAGTCGGAAGTTTTGATTCATCAGCAGCAGGTGTGCCTGCTCGACCTTAAGGTCTGCCAACTGCGGCATAAGATAGTTGTAGATGGCTAGACTGCTTCCTAGGTCTGGCTTTGTCGGCATGCGCTCTAGTGCTCTGCGCTTGCCTAGCTCGATAGCTGCGAGTACTGCCAACGCCTTGCAGTCGCCTATTCCCTGCACCACCTGCATTTCGTCCATGGATAACTTTGAAAGGTTACTCAGGCTTCCGTCTGCGATATTCATCAACTGCCTTGCCTGGCTTAGGCTCTCGGTGGTTCCGGCTCCTCGATTGATAATCATGGATAACAACTCAGTGTTACTGAGAGTATCAAATCCGTAGTTAGCCGCCTTGAACTCCGGACGCTCGTCTGCTAGAATATTACTATACTTCTTCATTACGCTACATTGTTTATATGGTTGAACTTATTGATTTTTACTCCCTGCGGGAAACATCTCTTTGAACGTGCTACGGCTTCATAGAATCCTTCTTCCATCTCCTGCAAGATACCTCGGTTGCTGATTGGGCAGTGGTGGATGGTTCGACCTACGAAGATTTCACGCTCCACGTAAGCACCTGCCGCTTCTAACTGCTTCTTGAAGCTTTCGATAGTCTTTCCGCTAGTCAAGAGGTCGTCAAATAGAATCACGTTCTTGCCCTTGAAGAAGTCTGCATTGATGCTGACATGAAAAAGTGACTCGTTGACGAAGTGGCTACCTCCGTTGTGGGTAGGCTTGCGCTCGCCGTAGATGCTCACGTGCTCATTTGCGGTTGCGATGCCTGCTGCATTCAAAAGGGCAGCGAGATAGCCGAATCGCTTGTTGTACTTCCATTGTGCACTTGTCGGGGCAAAAACGACCACGAAGTCCTTTAATATGGTGCTATACTGCCTTGTCAGATAGCTGATTAACAACTCAGCGCAAAAGCGTGTTGCAGCTGGCTTGCCTGCCTTGAAGTCGTAAACGAAGCGGTTGTTTGCCATCTGCTTAGCCTTATCTACGCAAAGGTTGAGATAAGCGTTTGGAACGTACTCAAAGAAATAATTCTGTCTCATATCGAAAAATTTTATAAAGTTTGAAATTGTATTCTGGTAATGTTTGGGAGTCCAGAGATTTTTCCCACTCCTGCTGTGGAGTATTTTTTTTAATTGCATTCCGTTCAAAGCCCGGTGTGCCCTTTCGATTTTTCCTATGCTTAAACAATGCGCTGGCAGAGGCAAACAGGTGTGGGGTTCTGTGTTAACAAAAGGTAAAGGTTTAGTGAAGCGTGAAGAACCTTTGGCTTTTGTTAACCCAGGTTCATGCACAGGTTTGAATCGCCAGCAGCTAACTTTGCATAGGAAATTTCGGATGGGAACACATGACGGACGGCGGAGAATGCAATAAAAAAATGTACGGAACAGCATTAAACTCACCATCGGAGATACCGCTTTATCAACAGACAGAATAAAAAAAAGGCTGCCTACTCTCACGAGCCAGCAGCTTCAGAAAAACATAAATAAAAACTTAAAACTTATAAATTAAAAGAACGAAATAGCCTATCGAGGGTAATAGTTGCTCATGCCTCCCGTGTAGAGGACGGTCTGAGGGAACTTATCAACGCCTATACAGACGGTATCGAAGGCATCGGAGAAGTCGGTACGGTTCTCCAGCCTGTCCTCGTCTGTCTCCACGAGCTTCTCTCCTCGCTTATCCTTGCCGTTGTTGTAACAGCCGGCACTCTCGATGGAGATGATCAGGTCCTCGTTATTGTCCTGGTTAATGAGAACCATGTGGCGCGCATGTCCCTTGAACATGCGGTCGATGAGCAACTGCTTCTCAAGATGGTTCATCGGCTTGCCGATGTAGACCTCCGTAACGAGCCATCCATTCCTACGCAGCACCTTGGTGATAATCTGGTAGAACTTATCGTTGTGTGTTGCATAGGAGTTGCCCACGAAGGTAGCATCGTAATAGAAGATGACTCGTTTGTTCTTGAGATACTTATAGTAGTCGCAGAAGTCCTGAGCGAGCTCAGGCAACTTCTTGTCATACTTCACATAGAATGAGTTGACGATGCGCAGCTTGGTATCGGAACCCACCTGCCCGACAACGAGACAGTTGATGTTGTTGTTGGCATCGGAACCGATGATCAGCGGTAAACCGTCCTCCAAGTCGCCATCCATGCGGCAGTCCGGCTTGTCGTGCTTAGGGTCGAACTTATACTGCAGGTCATTGAGGAACCTGGTGTTCGGAGCCGTATAGAAGTTGCGATCCTCGTCAAGCCCTGAGTAGAAACCATCCTGTGCGATACCGACATGCTGGCACATGATGCTCGTGAGGAAGGTCATCTTTGGCAGGTCTCGCTTCATCTGTTTGATGAAGTCCTCGCCCAGTACTGCCAGGTTCTGGATGCTTGAGCATCTGGAGTAGACCAGGGCATAGGAACGGAGGGAGTGCAGCACCTTCTCATATTTCTGCACCTGCGACATATAATAGTCATATCGCTCTGGGTGAGCAGCCAGTTTGTTGCGGATGCTATGCAGATGCACTAGGACTGTCTCCATGGTTGCCACCAACTCCTTGTCTTCTTTCTTCTCCCAGCTCATGAACCAGGAACCTTTTTTTGTCGCCGAAGTATCTGAAGTAATGGTCAGACCATGGTGGAGACAGCAGTCACCGAATAACTGCTTGTTTCCACGGTTTGCAGGGAGCGTCTCATTGTTGAGCTGCTCCCAGTCGATGAACTTGGCCTCGTCGATGAAGACATGGTCGAGAGAGAGGGAGTTGGAGGTTCCGCTGCGATCCTGAGAGATGATGTTGAGATAGGTACCGTTGTAGAAAGCAACCGTGTTCTCCCAGTTCATTGGCTGGAAGTGCGGTTCCTGCCAATGCAGCGCCTTCCATGGTTTCTTGCCCACTATGTAGTGGACATCGCGTTTGTAGCCCCACTCCTCGAGGTGGACCAGAGCTGAAGGAAGGATGTTGGTCTGGCATCGCTTGACCGATGGCGCCACCATGCCCAGGCATGCACCCGGCATGTGCTGCACGGCATAGAGGATGCGGCCAGCCTCGACCACACCCTTACCGGTACCACGCCCCCACTCACAGACCAGCGTCTTGGGCATTAGCTGCAGGACGCGCGACTGCACGTCGTTGAAGAATAACTCCTTAGGTCTTGCTTTCATCATCTGGCGGAAGTTCTTCGAAGTCAGCATCTTCGATGTCCGGCATCGAGTACCGCTTCTCCATTTTCTTGATTTTCGCACGAAGATTAGGGATCTTCTGCAAACCGATGACTGTCGGATCATCTGTCATGCGGAACTCTACAGGAACAATCTTGTCGAAGGCAAGTTCTGGCTCATCAGGAGTATCGGTGCGATTGTTCTTGATGCGGTTTTTCTGCATCACGGCAAGCGCCCGGAAGTCGCCGGCAGCCTTGGCAGCCTTGCGGTCCTCGTCTATTTCCTGGTTGACTTTCCATCTCCAGAATTCCTTTGAGGCGGCGTTGAGGTTGCCGAGCATGACCTGGCAGAGATGGATATCATCGTATGCCTGGGTCTCGCTGACGCCGAACATGGCCTTGTCCTGATCAACCATCTCCCTGACGGTAAAGCGTGGATAGCGCAGCCAGAAGGCGTAGCAGCCACGCAGCCGCTCCACTCTCGCCTTGACGATGGCAGAGATGTGAAGTTCCTGAAGTTCATCCTCGTTGAGAGGCATGTACTTCATGTAGTCATCAATGTTGACTGGTAAACTCATATCTAACTGAGGTTAGCCATAATCTGCGAGAGTTGCGACATGATGGACTGGTAGGCTCCAGGAGAACCTACCTTGGCGAGTGCGATATTATTGATGCGCAGCTCATTAGCGGTCTCTGCTAAACCTTTGAGGTAGCGGAGTCGATAGGGTGAGCGCGGATCTTGCAACTCCAGCTGCATGGCCATGGCCTCGTCGGGAGGCAGTTCCATCATGATGGGTACCTCATCGACCGGTGTCATGGTCTTTGCCAGGTCATAGACCGTCTGCAGGTAAAGTTCGCTCTCTTCCAGATAGGGAAATTGTTGTCGTATCATCCAGCAAATTATTTAACATGTTATTGAGATTGAGATATACATCTCTGTCTGTCGTGATGAACGTGCACTCAGCACGGTCACCATAGGTCTGGTTCTGAGATGTAACCACGGAGACTAACCACTCGTTGTTAGCAACGAGCATGACCTTGGAGTGGTTAAGCGTCAGTCTAACTTCATCAAAAGCCTCTATCATCAAGCGACTTAGCTTTAAAGTTTTACTTGAAGCTTTAATGTCAGCCACTAATACTGAGGAGTTAACCAACCCCCTTTTGCGAAGGTTGATGACTCCACAGAGGAAGGCATCGGAGGTGGAGAAGGTGGTGACAGCAATGTGCGCTGCACCAGTCTGCTCCAAAATCCACCCCAATAGTCCAAGAGTGTGAAGACCTTGACCCAGGAAGACCTGTGAGCTACTCTGCTGGAGTGGCTTCAGGACTTGCTGTATCTGCTTCGCCCTCATCTGTAACCTCCTCTTCTGCACTCTCTGGCTGCTCCTCGTCATCGGCTGAAGCCTGCTGCTCCATGTTGATGCCAGCCTGCTGAAGCTTGGCGATGGTATCAGCGGTTATCTCTGCCTTGGCAGTAATGAGGAGCTGCACACGCTCATTGACCTTTGCTCGCAAGGCGTCAGCTTTGTCGGTGTTGCCAGCCTCCGTCAAGCCAATGAGCTGGTCAAGGTTCTTGGTGATGTAGGAGCGAGCATTGCCAATCTGCTTGGAGGTGATGGCAGCTACTGGCTGCTCCTCTGCTTGCTGCTCCTCGGCATCACCCGGCTTGGCATGGTCGTAGACGTCCATGGCCTGCTTGTATGCATAGTACTCCTCCTTGAGCGTAAGGAGCATACGTTTGAAGTCTTCGTCAGCAGCATGCAAGCCCTCGTATCTGTCACATGACATCTCGTAAACTTTGCAAGCCTCAAAGTGTTCCTTGATTTTCTTCCACAGAGCGCAGTTGTTTTCCCAAATAGCCTGGATGTTGTCAGGCAACTGGTCATGGTCTGCTCGTTTGCCCTTGGCTACGATGGCTGAAGGCACGATGGAATCGAGGTTTTCTGACTCCACGACCGGAAGATGAGGTGCTAGCTGCTTTGCAATCTTGTCTGCTTCTGAGGTCTTGTCAACCGCAGTCTGAAGAACTGGCGTGACTGCCTTGTCATAGTTGCGGACATCATCGATGGTCATGCCTTCGATGCGATAGTTGAGATGTTTCTGCAGCTCATATTTGAGCAACTCGAGTTTGCCCTGAGGGTCGAAGTTGATGAGTTGATAGAGGTGGCGGTTGTTATTCATCTGCAGAAGGAGCAGCGCTCCCTCCCTGATGTTGGCATCGGTATGCTCGCTGTCAAACCACTTCTTCAACTTTTCAGTGAATTTCGGATCATTCATAATTATGAAAATTAAAAATGGCGAGGCGAGCTCATGTAAGCATCGCCCCGCCACTGATAGTAGTTATGTAGGAAAATCGAATCCCATTGTTAATGGCCGTCTGTACTAGCAGCGACCTCCACCGGCTTGCAATCCTTACCAGAGATGGTACCTTCAGCAGTTGTGAGGGTACCGAAGTAGAATGGAGGCATGGTCTCGCAGTTGACAGAAATTTCAAGTGTGGTGTTGGTCTCGTCAGAGATACCTGCTCCAGAAGACTGAGAAGGTGTCACGTCGACCTCGAAGGTCTCGTCACCGAACTGGCGAAGCTTTCCGTTGCGCTCAGGAATCATAAAGATACCGTCTTCGTTGAGAAGCAAAGAAGCGAGTGCAGACGCTTCCTCCTCTGTACCAGGGAGGACAGCTGTTGCCTTGAGGTTCATGGTCTTACAGCCATGTTCACCCTGCGCCTCTGGCGAGAAGGAACTCTTGTCTGTGATGAAGGCAATCTTAATCCAGACCTTGTCTGCCTGAATGGTGTGGCTATCTTTGATGACGAGATAGTCCTTGAGTGATGTTGCAGTTTCCTTCTGCGGCTCTGCGAACTTGGTGATGTAACGCCGTGGGATAAAGAAGCCGTAGGCTCTGGTACCAGGCATTCTCTTCTCACCAGGACACTTCAACACATCCTCATAAAGGTCTGTGGTTGAAGCACATGTTTTCTTTGTTGCCATATATCAATATATAATATAATGTATAACCATGGACAGCTATCCCTTACTCAGAAGGGATAGTGTCGTAACCGAAGAGGATGCGTTCCTTGGAGATCGACTCGAACTGAGTACCGAAGTACATTGTTGCCACGAAGTCAACCAGGAAGTGAGAGTCAAGAGATTTCTCTACGCCAAAGTTCGCCTTGTCACCCTCGGCGGCCAAACCGATGAGCATGTTGCTGCCAGGAGTGATGATCTTGTAGCCCGCAGGAACGTTGTCAAGACCCACAAGGGTGCAGTTGCTGGCACCATCCAACTTGTTGTGGTTGAACTCATTGTTCCAATTTACCGTGCCGTATTTGTCTCGATAACAGCGGCGGTAGAGCGTGAGTTCATGGCTGTTCATGAACATGCATGTACTGGTGCCCTTCAGTTTTTCATCGGCAGCATCATAGAATGCTTCGATAGCATCGACAGCGTTGACACCAGTCATCGCGGTTGTATTGCAGAGGTTGCCCTTCTCAACAGCAATCGCCTTGGACTTGATTTCTGCATCGGAGATGGTCTTGAAACCATCAGCGAGGTCTGCGGTACCAGAGCCTGCTGGGTTACGCTTCATGGTGAAGAGGTACTTGAAGAGTGCCTCACCTATCTTGCCTGCCAGGAACATGCCAATCAGTTTGGTGATAGGCTGGTTTTTGAGCGCTTCACCCTGGAATACGTTGGAGCCATAGATAGACTCACGAACCTTATTGGGTTCAAAAGGCTTGACGCAAGAACCCAGGAATGTCTCCAGGGTACGGCCTGTGATGGTAACGCCATTCTCATCCTTGCGAGTAAGAGAGTATGGCCCGAGCTCCATGTCGCCTGCGAGCTCTCCGACAGTCTCCTTGCCACGAACGCCCACGCGTCGGCTCATGAATTTTGCAGCCTCGTCAAGAGCGCGCACAGGCATCTTAATGATGTCCTTGCGGTACTTCGCGAAGCTGGTCTTCAGTTCATCAGGAGTAATCTCAATTGTATTGTCTAAAGCTGCCATTTTAGAATATCTGCTTCAAAGCATTGTAGATTTCACCAGAGTCAACGTTGTCAACCTCCGGCGTGACGTCATCATGGGTATCAGAACCCGGAGCGCCCTTGAGATCCTTGATCTCCTTATCCTTGGCCTGGATATCCTTGTCCTTCTGCTCAACCTTAGCCTTCAGGTCCTTGACCTCCTGGCTAGCTCTGTCGAGCTCAGCGGACTTGTCATCCAAGTCCTTCTGTTTCTGGGCAAGATCATCCTCGATTTTCTGCATCTCTGCATCGGTGAGAGTAATTTTCTCATCGGTAACCTCAAAATCCTCCTTGCGATTGAGGAGGGTCTGAAGATTGAGGAATTTTTTCTTCATGTTAGAAATTTGTGTATTATTCTTGAACATATCTCTGAGTGAGGCGGCAACCTTCTCGAGAAATGTTTTAGAGGGCTCGTCATTAGCGGTTGCTCCAGGAAGTGGCGGCAAACCAAGGTTGGAGCAGAAAGCATTGGTGAAGCGCTTGGAGAGATTAGTCTGACGCTTCTTGTCTTCGTCATCAAGGTCTCTGATCTCATCTACGAGGCCCAACTCTAAAGCTTGCTCAGGACTCAACCAGTTTTCCTTGCCCATCTGCTGCAGCATCTCGTCGCTGGTCTTACCAGAACGCTTGGCATAGACGGAAGCGATGACCTTGTCAATGGTGTCGAGATCGTCGCGCTGCTTCTGCCAGAGCTTGATGATTTCGTCAAGCTTCTCCTTATTGGCAGACTCCCAGACTGTGACACCAGTCGAAGCATTGTGAATGAGCATAGTGCTGCCGACTGACATGTCAACATGTTTGGCACCCATGCACAAGACTGTAGCGATGGAAGCGGTCATGCCCATAATGTGGACGTTGACATGTCCATGGTCCTTGATAAGTTGATAGATGGTCAAGCCCTCATCAACAAAACCACCCGGCGAGGAGACGGCGATATCCACCTCCTCGTCCGGATGAGCGTCAAGGTAGGCCTTGACATCCTTGGAACGTGTACCATAAGTGCCCGACCACCAGTCATAACCAGCTCCGATGGTACCGCATATCATCATTCCGTATTTCATGCGCTTATCTTTTTTGATGCAAAGATAATATGGCAATTGCCAACGGAAAAATACGTAAATCAGGCTAATAAAGGCGCTTTTCGGGTGCTACCCCACTGAACTGTGTACTCGATCATGGCAGAAGTACCAAGGGAATCAGGGTGGACATCTGACATATTAATAATAGGATATGGCCGCTCCCTGTTGCCAATGAGATAGCGCTTGCCCTCGATGGTGGTGACCAGATAGGCATAGTTGCCGCTCATGTCCAGGTCTTCGCGGCATGTGCGGAAGGTGAGTTTATGGGTGTAGAACCGCTGACCATCCTCTATTTTGTCTGTGATTTCCAGTTTGGCAGGCTTCTGACACTTAACAACTGGCCAATCATAGCTCTCGGGAATGTCAAAAGTGAGGTTGCCTAGAAGTGTATCGAAAGGCAACTCGCTGACAGGAATGCGCTGCACGCAGCAGATATAACTAAGTCTTTTCATAAGCTGTGAAAATTTCGCGTCTGTTCGCATCTGTTCGCACCTGTTCGGTGTTGAACAAAAACAGGGCTAGAGTAGATGAGATTTTCTTAGGAAAAATCGTCTTTTTTGCATCTTTTAAGATTAAAAAGATTGATGCCCTTATCCTGATAGGCCTTGCGCATGCGATACCACTTCATTCGGATAGTCTCTGCAAATTCAATATCGATGCCCTGCTGCACGCACCAGGAACGGAAGGCAGACATCTTCTTGCACGACATGTCATTGAGGTCTCCGAGGTCGCTCCACATGTTAAGACGAAAGAGGTCGTTGATGCTCTCGTTGAGTGCCTGCTTGGCATGACCGTTGAGAAAGTTGTAGGTCTCCGGGTTCTTGGCCTTAGAGTATGGTATGCAGATGGCAACATCTCGCTCACCAGGTTTCTCAGGTTGGTTGTTGATTGGGCGCTTCGTGATGAACCGACGCAGAACAGCATTCTCGTTGCTGTTGACCGGAAACTCCACGGGGTCGCCGAAAGAATGGGTGAGCCACTGTTTCAGGTATGGCTCGACCTCGACATAAACTACGAATTTGCTCATATTTCTGTAATTAAAAACACCGCAAAGTTAGGAAAAATAATCGAGATATTCCTATATTTATAGGGAAAAGTTGTCTTTTTTATACCAAAATTCCTTGTTTTAAGGGAAAAACTGCATTTAAAATTCAAGGAACCCATTTTTGGGCAATTCAGTTGTGGCAATTGTGGCAAAAATGTTAAGTGCTTGATTACTAATATTATAAGTCTTTTCTTATTGACACAAATATATAATAGAATTGCCACATTGCCACAATCTTTGCCACACTTTTCCTCTCATTGCCACAAATTGCCACAGAATTGCCACAAGCATATATGCTCTTAACTCTCTGATTATCAACGTTGCCACAATTGCCACAAATGCCACGTGGATTTTAAGTCGTGTGTGTGATGTCGGTGAAAACTCAGTGACCTTCTCGGCACACTCCCCTATAGACACAAAAAAGCCCCCAGAGGAACCACGTTCCCCTAGAGGCTGCTATCGATATGATCTAAACAAAAAACTTATCCCTACTATAAGGGCAAAGACTGCATGCCATTGGCCTTCAGCTCAGCATCTGTCATGGCCATGGGATCCTTGGTCTGTGCCTGCTCACCATCAATCTCTGTATCAAGGTCGATGCCATATCTGTTTGACACCATAATATAATCAAAACAGAGTGGTCTATCCTTATAATATATCTTTTGACGGCCTGTGATGTTGCCATTGGCATCTGTCTTCTCGACAGTCTCCGGCAAACCGTTAGGTGCGAACTTGACAAATCGCTCCGGGTTCTTGGTCGCACCATAGAAGTCGGCACCTATCTGAAGGTAGTGCAACAGAGACTCCTTAGGAAGGAGGCTCTCATCCATCTGACGGCCCAGTTTGCGGTAAACCGCCATGGTGATGTCCTTGCGAATCATCAGGATACTTTTAGGCATCGCCCAGTTATCAATCTTGAGTTTGTTGGTTGCCAAAGTGCCGCAGGTCTTGATCTTGAAGTCCTGGTCTTTCTTCAGCTCGCCCATCTGGACAGCCGCATTGACTATGTTCCAGAAGCCAGCCACCTCATCGGTGGTGTTGCACATGCTGTTCTGTGTCTTGACTCCCTTGACAATAACTCCCAACAGGTCTTCGTAGGTGAAGGGAAAATCGATGTAATCCCTGATGGCAAGGAAGGCTGCCAACGGCACTTTCCAATTGGTCATGATTCGGTCTAGGATGCTCTCACCATCCAAACGTTCCTCCAAATCATCAGATGCCTGTTTCCAGGCATTGCCGAAGCAGGATTGAAACTGCTCCCTGTGCTTCAGCAGCTGAAGGGTGATGTGGGTGGCACCTATCTGGCGCATGCGCTCCAACTCCTCGAAGTTCTGCTTTTCCTCTCGACTATGCTCACCCTTGTCAAAAGTGAGATAGATGAGTCGGCTGAAGAGGGCGATGTCTGCAGTAGGCATCTCCTGGCCAGTGAGGATGATGCCTGAGTCAACCTTGGCCTGCACGAGCTTCTTATCCTTGTCCATGTTCATTTTGGTGCGACCTATACCATTCCACAAGTCCTTGAGCCACTCTACCTTATTCTGTGTGATGGAGTTCTTGTACTCATCGATGTGTACCAGAGCGTCGCTAACTCCTCCGACATAGTCGGAGAGTGCGGGCATGGATGCGTTGGTGATAGACAACGGCTCATACTTGGTTTCATATTTATAGAAGAAATTCATCAACGTTGCAGCGAATTCTGTCTTACCGCATCCCTTCGGGCCAAAGGCATTGAGGAGCGGAAAGGACCGACTCTTGCTGATGACGATGTCCCGGAAGAGTGTGGCGACATAGAAGCACAGCCCCACCTTGGCGTTGTCGCCAAAAACCTGCACTACCTTGGCAAAGAAGTCTGACTGACTTGTCGGGTTGTCAACCATCTTCTCATGCCGGAACTTCTTCTCACTCACATATAATTCGCGGCTATCTTTATTGAGTTTGCTCATTGCCGGAAGATAGAACTTGCCGGCTGTAAGTCTTAGGATGCCCATGTCATCGATAGGCATCCAGGAACCATCCTCGATGGCTCCGTTACAGAAAGCGTAGAAACCCTCCCGCTGCCAACCCAACTGCTTGATAGGGTCTGCGGTCTCTGTAACCCTGCCCAGATAACCGAGCAGTTTGATAAGTTGCTCATCACGGGCCATCCAAACATAGTCACCGATGCCGAAGAGACGCTTGCGAAGCGAACTGGAAGAGGTAATCTCATCCATGTTAAGCTCGATGAGACGTGCTGGCTCATCGCTGTTATTCTTGATTTCAAAGAGACGGACAGGGTTAAAGTCATCTCTGATGTGGAAGAGTGGCTTCAGCTTGAAGTTCGACCACTGCACCTCACTGCCCTCCTTGTTGTATGCCCAATAGCAATTGTCGTGTTCTGTAAAACCGAACTCACTGAGCATCCTGGCATCGCCCTTGCGCTCAGCCTCCTGCTTCTCTGACAACTCAGCAACTTTGGCTCGCTTCAGTGTGTCCTTCCACTCGCGACTGTGCTTGTAGGTGGATATCAGTGTGCTGAGGTAGCTGTTCTGCAAGTCCTCATCCCTGATCATCATGAGCAGCGAGCAGATGTCGCTGATAGCCTTCAATCTATCCTCGGTAGTCAAATCCTCTATATCCTCCGGACTTGCCCAGTATCTGCGTCGGCAGTACCAGAAGACAAACTCCTCCTCACGCATCTGCGAGAAGTGCCCCTTGTCAATAATCCACGAGTCTGGATCCTCCTTTTTTGGTGCCGGATAATCAATCGGTATCTCCCTGACATTGACCGTGAAACCGACCTGCAATGCAGCTCGACCATTGGCAAAGACATTGGCTGTTCCTGCCGGGAACTCATTACCTGGTTTAAGTTCATCGGCATCGGGGATGAAAGTCACTCGCTTGCTGATGCGGTAGAGTTGCTTCAGCTGGTTTTCGGTCCACGAACCACCGAGTGATGCCACAGTATTGAGAATGCCGATGGACTGCAGTTTGAGTACATCTGGAGCTCCTTCGACGAGATAGAACTTATCTCGAAGACGCGCCTCCTTCTGTGCGAAGTTGATGCCAAAAACCGATGTATCCTTGTGATAGACGAGACTGTTCTTGAGGTTGAGGTACTTGCAGACATCCTTGTTGTCGGACATGGTGCGAGCCGTGAAACCTATGACTCTGCTCATCTTGTCATAGATTGGTATGGTGTAGCGGTCTCGCAGCATGGCAAACATGCCACGGTCACCATTGCCTACAAGACCAACCTGCTCCAGGATATCGAAGTCCAAGCTTTTGTGCTTGGCCCAGGCTATGAAGCCTTCTACCGGTGCATAACCGATACCGAATGTACCGATGGCTTCCTTGCCCCATCGCTTGCAAACTGCCTCACGTGCCTTGATGGCAGCTGGATTGACCGTCTGAATGCACTCTGTGAAGTAGCTCTGCGCATAGCTGAGTGCTATGCGCAGGGACTCCTGCTCTTTTTGCTTCTCCTCTTCCTCCTTGCTTGGCCGCCACTCGTCCTCAATCTCCTCGTTGAGATATTTCTTGGCGAGTTCCTTGCAGGCAATCGGAAACGGAAGTCCATTCTTCAGCTTGCGGTAGAGGCTGATGACGTTGCCGCCTGAGCGGCATGCGCCAAAGCATCGCCAGCAGTTTGTGCCTGTGTCCACATAGAATGATGGAGTATTCTCGTTGTGGAACGGGCAACAAGCCCAATGGCGGTTGCCTTTATGGGATTTGAAGTCAATGCCTTCACTCTCGGCTACTTCCAGAATGGAGACATCACTTATAATGTGATCTACTATCTCTTGTTTAATCATATCTTTATATTTTGTGCTGCAAAATTAACCCAGAACTACCTAAACAGAAAGTACTAAGATAATTTGCGCATGATCTTATCAATGTCAACATTGACATAGTAGCGAATCTGACGCTGAAAAGCGTAGTCTCGCTCCATCATCAACTGTTGGAGGATGCCCTTATATTTGCCCCCCCACTTGTCGAATGCCGCTCTAATTTCGCGGTCTGTCCAAAACTTAATTCTATTCCTCATAACTTCGGTTTATAAAATGAACACTTTGAGTTGGCCATGAAGAACTCATAGTCATGCTCTGACTCTATCTCGCTGTACAGCTTGCGGTGTGAACATCCCCAGAACTTGCAGGTTCTGCCACAGCTGCGGGCACATGTATTGTGACACTCTACGAATGTCTTGACTTGTTTCTCCTTCTTCATATCCTCACACTTCTATATCAAACCATGGTAATCTGACTGATTTGGATATAGGATCCAATTTTGATACCTGCAGACATTGCCCATTGTCTAACCACCAATACTCCATGACTTGATTAATACACATGTATGCTAAAATACCATAATCATTCTGCACATAAAAATCTTTATTCTCTAATGTTGCGAATCTAGAGATTAATAATATAATTTCGGCTTTTATTTCTCTACTGTTCATAGAATATACATAAAACAATAAATTTATACTCCACATAAATCTTAAAGCAACTGCACCAGGAGCCATTGATGCAGTTGCGCTTGTAGCGGCATCGATGGCAAATCATAGGTTCAGCTGATGTACTACCTTGATGATGTCTCTCGTTGACTGCAGCCCCAGTCGCTTGGTCATTTTGCGAAGCTGTGCTGATACTGTGTTCTTGGATTTGCCAAGAATCTGGGCTATCTCTCTAGCAACATAACCCTGTGCAAAATACTTCGCTACCTCAAGCTCTTTAGGGAAGAAAGGAGTCTTCAGCTTTGGGAGGCAGACTATGTTCTCTCTAGGACATATGCCTCTGAGAGGGCAATCGACTTTCTCCAGGTGCAGAATGGTTCCATCAACATCGAAACAAAGTGTATCGTTGGAACCCAGGTTGCAACGGATAAAACGATCTGTAATTAGATACTTGAAATAAAGTTTGTTAGGCTTACTCTTGGCGTATAAGTCTGCCAGGTACTTATACGCCTCTGGGTAAAATCGACTTATCAACTCAGCCATGTGGTTGATGATATCCGGGTGCTCTGTATTGTAGCTGAGCACCTTGCCATCATGGCCATAATAACACACTACTCCAAGTGGAGACACGAAAAATTCTACTTGCTTTTCCATAAGCTTTGATTTATAACTGTTTGTACTACCAAGAGATCTCTTGGATTAAACTTGGTCCTGCCGGTCAACTTCTGCTGAACAGTATTGTAGCAGAAACCATACTTAGTCATGAGAAACTGAATGAGCTGACTCTTCTCTTTTTTGGAAAGAGTCGCGTAATAACCTTCAATAGTTAATGCTCCATTTTTAACTTCATTTTCTTGCATATCTCGAATTTAATTGCTAAATTTGTGGGCAAATATAAGAAGAATTATTGAAAACTCCGCAATTTTAGGAAAGAAATCCTATTTTTGCGGTTATATTTAACTTTCATTTAATGATATTAGGTTATGTTTAACGGAGATTTAGTGAATCGACTGCTCAAGGAGCAGAAAAAAACAGTCGGTGAAATGGTGGCTTTTGTCTTCGGTCAGAGTTCACACATATCAACGAGCTACTTCAAGGGTCGAACTTACATTGACTCTCGATACCTTGAAAGGTTATCGGAATATTTTGAGGTTCCAATAGAGGACTTCTTCCTCTCAAATGAAGAGTATGATGATAAAAAGTTAGAGAATACGAATGTGCATCACATCAGCAACTCAACTGTCAACATCAACAGTAGCCCTGATGTATTGATGGGTGTCATTAACAACCAAAAGGCGATGCTCGACCAACAGGCTGAGCAGATCAAATGGCTGCGGGACCAAGTACAACTTCTGACAAAAAACATCGTACAGCAATAAAAAAGACTTTTCTCCTCTCTTATTTTATGTAGCAACCGACTAAATTACAGGCTGTTGCTACACCCAATAAGGGAGCGAAAAATCGGTACAGAATGTAAAAAACATCAGATATCGCATATTGATTATCAATAAGTTATAGGAAGGGATTGGAGCCAATGCTATCCAGTAATCCCGACTCACCTATAAAATCGGAGCTTATGAAGTTCAAAGACATTTTTTACCTTCAAAAGAAAGACCGACAAGCTCTTCTCACCCTGCTTGCCATTATGATTGTGTGTTTTTCTCTCACGTTCCTGATTCAGGAAAAGCAGAACGATGCTCCTGTGACTTCCCAACTAGACTCCCCAAACAGCAATCAAGAGAAAGATGCAACATCTGCCAAGATCCATCACGCCTCCAAATCTCATCCTTTATACAGTAAAGAAGAAGGGATGGTGCACGAACTCTTCCCTTTTGATCCCAATACGGCTAGCGCTGAGGATTTCGAACGGCTGGGATTAGAAAGCTGGCAAGCCAGAAGCATCATCCGTTTCCGGGAGAAAGGCGGCATCTTCTCCCGCCCATCCGATTTCGCCCGAGTCTATGGCATCACCAAGAGAACCTACGAGGTGCTGTTGCCGTTTATCCAGATAGCCGACGATTACAAGCCTGCGGCTGATTTCTACGGAAAAGAAGGATATGGAAGAAGCGGAAGGCGCAATACACCTTATTATAATAATAGAAGAAACGATGATACCAAGGTTTATAGTTATCCACATAAGCTGAGAGCCAACGAGCATATCGAAATCAATGGCGCCGATACGACGCTGCTGATGAAGATTCCCGGTATAGGCAGTTACTATGCCAGCCGCATCGTAAGATACAGAGAACGGCTGGGAGGATTTGCATCTGCCCAACAGTTGGAAGAAATCGATGGATTGCCCGAATCTTCCATTGCCTATATCAAGATTGACGAGCAGCAAATCCGCAAGATGAATCTCAACAAGTTAACGCTCAACCAGCTCAAGAAACACCCCTATCTCAACTTCTATCAAGCCAAGGAAATCTGTGATTATCGCAGGCTGAAAGGTCCACTGCATAGTATAGAAGACCTCAAACTGCTGAAGGATTTCCCACCAGACGAAATAGAAAGGTTGAAGCCCTACATCTGTTTCTAGCTATCCGGCAAGACCTGCATATAAAAAGTTAAGGGCAAAAGCATCGTATCCTATTGGCGTATGGTGCTTTTGCCCTTACAAGACTATATGTGAAGAACTAGATGATTCCAAACTGATGCAGGAAGATCAGGAAAATGCAGATTGGACAGATGAATCGGATGGTAAAGAGGAAGACAGGGAAAAGTTTTCCACTTACCGTATTCCAGTTGGTGAATTCATCACGTACAATCTTCTTTGGTACATACCAGCCCAGGAACAGGCAGGTGATGAACGAAGACAACGGCATCAGAAGCTGCGCCGTCAAATTATCACAGTTGGAGAGGAAATCCTTACCGAAGAAGCCCAAGCCCTCTACCGCTCCCTGAGAAAGGGAACAGAATACTGCGATAATACCACAGACTATCGTCTCAACCCAGGCTCCCTTCGCACGACTTACCTTGCCCTCTTCATAAATAAAGGCGGTACCAATCTCGTGCATCGAGATGGTAGAGGTAAGAGCAGCCAGCACCAACAAGCCATAGAACAATACAGAGATGATGTAACTAACCACCGGCATATTGCCAAAAGCCTGCTGGAAAACATTAGGCAGGGTGATGAAGATAAGCGAAGGACCACTATCCGGCTGAACTCCCACAGAGAAAGCTGCAGGGAAGATCATCAATCCTGCCAATACGGCTATGAGCGTATCGATGGTTACAATCTGAGTGGCTGATTTCAAGAGATTCGTCTGTCGGTTGAAGTAAGAAGCGTAGGTGCAAAGACATGCCGTACCCATACTCAGCGAGAAGAAAGCCTGTCCCAAAGCCTCGAGCAGCACATTCTCATCTACCTTGCTGAAATCCGGTTTCAGCAGGAACTCCACTCCCTTCATCGCCCCCGGCAATGAGCAGGAAGCAATCACGATGATCACCAGCAGGATGAAAAGCAGCGGCATCAAGATTTTGGATGCCTTTTCAATACCGTTGCGAACACCACGAACCACCACCATGTGAGTGAGCAGGATAAAGCCTAATGCCCATAATACAGGACGAATCGGATCGGATGCGAAGGTCTGGAAATAGCTTTTTACATACTCCGGATCACCATGAACGCCACCGATAATGCTGGCATAAAGATACTGCAAGCACCAGCCTGCCACTACGGAATAAAATCCGAAGATGATCATGGAAGTGATGATGCCCATCAATCCCAAGGCACCCCACGCCTTGTGCTTACCCAGATTGGTATAAGCACGGGCTGCA
>ENA-OPLC01000004-OPLC01000004.1-human-gut-metagenome-genome-assembly--contig:-NODE-4-length-40204-cov-6.539245_pt1 | contig 40204 bp, 58 predicted proteins | sample MGYA00241815_ERZ501715 | MGnify/ENA primary metagenome ERZ501715 (study PRJEB25962, sample SAMEA2042375) | human gut metagenome | biome: human gut; feature: human-associated habitat; material: faeces...
ATCAAAAACGAGAACATGGAACTGGACACCCTAATGATTAATATTTCTGTCGTAGAACTCATTCCAAGCCTTTTTCTTGACGAAGACGAAGAAGAGCAGCAGCCCTAGGGCGACCATCAGCAGCTGCAGCGGCTGGCGAAAAACACCGAACCCGAAAGAACGCTGAAAGTCGATGCAGAATGAAATCAGCACTCCGTAGGTAATGAATGCCCGATGCACCCAGCAGAAGCCATAGGCTAGGCTGATGATGATCCAGACAATGAAGCCGAAGAGCGAACAGTCGAATATACACTCCGTGAGTTTTACCCGAATGCCGAACGAGAGCAGAGTGCAGTGAACCAGCATTACAAGCGCACCCACTGGAGGGATAATGCCTATTATCAACCTGCTGGCTTTCCACAGCCAGCTTTTCCCGAGGGCGGCAAGAAGAACCTTCTCCTTCCGCTCTATGAAATCCTCATCTTTCATCGTTACTTAGAATTTTAGTTGATATTGTACCTGGAGCGAGAACTAAAGTTCACGCAACCATTTCTCGCCAGATTTCGTCTTAGACCAAATCACGAGACCTGTGCCGATAACCGCACCTATGAACATAAATAAAGTTGCTAGTTCCATAATCTAAACATTTGAATTATTATACTTCATTACATTATTAGCGAAATAAGCGAAGGCGAATGACGCTATGACACCGAAGGCAATAAAAAGGATATTATACAATCCTATCTCATCGCCAGTAATCAATGGTGAGAACCCACCAATGCCCGTTCCGCTTATAAACAGATTAGAGACACCATACAGATACGTTGCAAGCAACGTCCTGCGGTCGTGCTCTTTAATTAACTTACTGACCATACCTTATAATTCACGCAGCCACTTCTGACCTTTCTTTGATTTCAAGAAGAGAGCAAACGCAACGCTCACCACGAACACGAAAACATTAAAAAACAAATATGTTACCATAATCTCTAACTTTTAAATTTCATTATATAATTGGCAGCATTGGCGATTGCAGCACCGCCAAGAAAGCCAAAGATAATACACGCTATATTCACCATTGCAAGTTCCTTGCCAGTGAAAAGAGGAGACAGACCACCGACAGCAACGCTTCCGTACATCATTTTCGAGCAGTCGTACAGATACCCAGCCAAGAGCTTTCTTCTATCCGTCTCCCTATCGTCTGTTGTTTTCTGACTAACCATACTTTTTCATTTTGCAAAGTTACTAAATTATTTTTGCCCGACAATGGCAAGCAGCGTTTTTACTTGACTTTGCAGGAACTCGTTCTGTTCTCGCAGCAGTTTATTCTCAGCAGCCAAGGCAGCATCACTACCTATTGACTGGGAGACATTAGGACTGTTCGAACCATTAACATTTGAACCGAAAACAGCCTCTTCCATCTCAGCAGGGAGTGGAGGGGCACACTTGTCGATGATTTCCTTTATCTTTTGGATAAAATCAATTTTTATAGTTTTGCGACCAAGACGAGCCTGCACATTCTGTGGTGTAGTCCCCAGTTCTCTAGCTACATCGCTCATTGTCAAGCCCGAACGCTTTATATACTGCTTTAATTCTTCTCCACTCATAATTGTAAATCAATTTAAAATTAATTAAAAACTTACTAAAAACAACCATAAAACAATTGTTTTTCAATTTTCTTTTTGTATTTTTGCAACCAAATTACAAAGCGAGTTTAAAAACTCATTTGCAAAGATAAAGAAAATAATTTAAAATACAAATAAAATGGGAGAAAATTTTAATTATGATTTTCGGACACCGTTGCAGAAGCAGCAGGACGAACGAAAGAAGAACATCATAGCGATGTTTGCAGATTTCCGAGCAAAAGCACCTGCCGAGACCTCAGACAGCAGAATAATGCTCGCAGTATCACAGCGTGTTGGTTGCACCCAGCAGAACGTGCGTGTTATCCTCATTAAGGCTGGAGTTATTACACCAAAGAAGAGACGTGCAGCCGTGCCGAGCGTTCGTGACTGTCTCGTCAAGGCTGGAGTGTTACCTAAGAAGAGACGTGCAGCCGTGCGCAAGTAATCAAGTAGAACCAATTTAAACATTCAGAGCGTATGAAGAAGTTTATCGAGATTATCACAAGTGACGAAGTAATAAGCCTGGCAGTTGCCATCGTATTAGTAACTTTAATCTTTTGGAGGGCTTAGTTATGACGAACGAAGAACCAAAGGTAGCGGATGCAGGCAGATACACCATGACAGAGACCTGCAAGGTGCTGGGCATCCATCGAAACACCCTGCGCAGATGGTTGCAGGCTGGTAAGATTAAGGTCAAGTTCCGCAGAATCGACAACCGCAAGGTCTTCGAGGGCAGCGAGATTAAAAAAGTCTGGAGGATTGCCCTATGATGAATGCCTACGAAAAAGCGAAGCAGCTGACCGCCAAGTGGGAGCAGGAGCGAAAGGACAGCAAGCGACTGGCAACCATGAAGGAAGCGGAAAGACGCATTCAGGTAAGGGAGTTCGACAACATGCTTTGTCTTTCACTGGACGGAGTTCCGGTGCTCCCGATGAGCGAGTTCAACAAGCAGACGCTTGCGGACGCACGTCTGACATTCTTTAACTATTTAATCAGACGGTAAGAGCGTATGGAACCAAGAATTATCAGACAATGCGAAAAGGCAATGTACGATGCCATCTGGCTGGAGTTAGACCGTGATCCACAGCGACCAGCGGTTGCAAGGGTAGATATTAAAACCAAGGCAGGCAATATCTGCGTATGGTGCGACAGAACCGGGAACACAGCGGTAGTGACGCACAAGAATAGCAACAACGACAGCGAGCGGCTGGAGGAAGCCATCGAGGGCTGCGTTAACTATCAGGACGTAATTGACGACTGGCTGGAAGAGAACAGCCAGTATGCAGACCAAGACCCGATGGACGCCTTCGAGGAAAGCAGGCTCGACAGCCTTATTGCTCAACTGGTTTGACCACATAAGTTTTTGCTTAGTTTATATGCTGAAACCCTGCAGCGGCAGGGCAAAGGGCGCGCGCTAAACTCATTTCAAAGGTTATCTAATTAGTTGTTTTTACCATGTAATATGCGGAAACGACAGCGTGCGCCCTTAAACGGAAGGGCATCCCTCGGCAGCTGGCAAGGGGGGGGTAAGTTTTGGCAGTCAACTGGGGTTCGAATCCCCAGCCTTCCACTAGAGTTAATGAACAATAAGTTGAACAATAAAAAGAACGAATTATGGAAAATGAAATTATCAATGTGAGCGGTGGCGAAATGCTGGAAGCTATCAACCGCTCGGAGATTGACGGACAGATTGCCACAGCGCACAAGTTCCCGAGAGACATCATGCAGTGCAAGCAGAATATGGTAGCATTGGCAGCCATGGACGATGACGTTGCCTACAACTGCTTCTACCACCTCGAGCGCAAGGACAAGGACGGAAAGACAACAGTAATCGAGGGTCCTAGCGTCAGGTTTACGGAAATCATTTCCGCCTGCTGGAAGAACCTGCGCATCGCTGGTCGCATCATCGCAAACGATGGCAAGACCATCACGGCACAAGGCGTATGCCATGACCTAGAGAGCAACGTTGCATACTCTACCGAAGTAAAGCGAAGCATTCTGACCTCGAAGGGCTACACCTACTCGCAGGATATGCAGGTGGTGGTTGGCAATGCAGCTGTGGCGATCGCCCAGCGTAATGCAATCTGCAAGGTCGTGCCGCAGGTGTTGATTGCAAACGTGGTGAAGGAAGTGCAGGCAAAGGCACTGGAACACATCAAGCAGACTGGCGTACAGAGCCAGTGGAAAAACTGCGTAGCCTGCTTCAAAGTGTACCAGGTAACAGACCTTATGCTGCTTGACTACATCGGGAAGAAATCAGCCGAGGAAGTCACGGCAGAGGATATTCAGAAGCTGGCTGGTGTGTACAATGCTATCAAGGAAGGCACGACCACCGTAGAGGAGACCTTCAAGAAACCAAAGCAGCAGGATGCCATCGCACAGCAGGCGCAGGCAGCAGCCGAGAGCGCACAGAAGAAGGCAGAGAAGGCAATGAGCCGCAGCCAAGGAAAGACTGGCACAGCAGCGAAGAAGTAGTTTAGTTTATAAAGTTATAACGTTTGCCCGAACCGCCACGGCACAACCTATGGGGTGGGCTCCCATCATAACCTACCAAGGGAAGCCGTGGCAACTATTAAACATTCAGTAAAATTATGGCAGAAAAAGAAAACAAACAGAAACACAAGAGCACCATCGACAAGTACTTTAGCAGAACCGCAGATGGTTACAAGGTATGGGTAGAGGAAGATGAGGAAGGAAGAAACTATATGCAGGTTGCAGCAGAGACGACTGGAGACACAGACGAAAACGGAAACAAAGGATTCGATTTTCATATTTCCTACCACTTCAAGACCGAAATCCTCGCAAACGGACTTGCTCAAGCAATGGAAAGGGATGAAAACATTCGTCAGATTATCATTGCAGCAGCGAAAATTTATTATATCAAAACATCAAAATAAAAGAATGAAATGAAACAGATAATAAAATACAGAAGCAGAGAGGAGTGGTTGCAGAACCGCTCGAAGGGAATAGGCGCATCAGAGGCAGGCACAGTACTGGGACTGAATCCGTGGGAGACACCATATCAGCTGTGGAGACGCAAGAAGGGTATCGACCCACCAAAGGTTGAGAACTTTGCGATGGTTGCAGGACACCTGCTGGAGGATGCCGTTGCACAGTTCTTCAAGAGGGAGAGCCACTGCCACATCATCAAGGCATCGACTGACGACTACACCATCACGAACACCGATACTCCGTATCTGAGAGTAAGTCCAGACCGCACCTTCTGGAGAACCGGGGCAACGCACAACGAAGCGAGCAAGAGCATCCTCGAGTGCAAGACCACGCAGATGCAGATAGATGCAGACGACCTTCCGAAGCATTGGTTCTGCCAGCTACAGATGAACCTCGGAGTGGGCGAATACAAGGATGGAGCACTTGCCTGGCTGACAGCAGGCAGGGAGTTCGGCTACCGTGACATCGACTTCGACCCCGAATTCTTCGGATGGATGAGGGACGAGATTACCAAGTTCTGGCTTGACTACATCGTGGGCAACCAAGAGCCGCCAGCCTACAGCGCACAAGACGTTCTCCTAAAGTCTCCTCTACATGTAGCTGGCAAGGAAGTGACTGCAACGAAGGAGATACTCGAACAGATTGCTAGGCTCAAGGAACTCAAGGTTCAGAACAAAAAACTGGAGACCGAGCAGGATGAGATTGAGGACAACTTGAAGCTGTTCTTCGGGGACGCAGAAAGCATCGTGGACGGAAACGGAAAGATGCTGGCAACGTGGAAAGCACCGAAGGCAAGCGAGAAGTTCGATGCCAAGGCTTTTCAGGCAGACCATCCTAAAGCGTGCGCCAAGTACATCAAGCAGGTGCAGGGAGCAAGAAGATTGCTAATTAAGTAAAGGCAGGGCTTATGGCTGTTCCTATATCTAAAACCGACCTAAGGAATATAATTTCCCAGCTGGAGAATTATATTTCCCTAGGTGGGAAAGTGACAGCACCGACCGACACAAGCCAGCGGAACAAAATCCGAATGGCTACAGTGTTAAAACGGAAGCTGGAAAAGAAACTATCATTATCAGAATAAAACATCATGAGTGATTCATTTATCTTATACACATCAGACTATCAATTAATCGAGGGGCTGACGGACGAGCAACTCGGGCAACTGACCCGGGCACTCTTCATATACGCAAGGGATGGCGAGGTTATAAATCTCGAGCCAGTCGTGCGCATGGCTTTTGCTTTTATCAAAGACAAGATTGATAGAAACCAGCAGAAGTACCAAAAGAAATGCGAACGTAATCGTGAGAACATTCGTAAACGATGGAATAAATCGAATACGAATGATACCAAAGAAAACGAACGTATACCAATCGATACGAACGTATACGAACGTATACCAATCGATACGACACGATACCTAAGTGATAGTGATAGTGATAGTGATAGTGATAGTGATGCAAGTAAACTTGCAGATAATAATAAACCTTCTAAAGAAGGTATTCAGAGTGCATCGGTCAAGACCGAAGCACCCGGTGGCGGCAAGGTTTCGAAATCTCAAAAGATAGACTATGCTGCCGTCAAGGAATACTGGAACCGCAAGCATGATGAGACGAAGAGTGCGATGCCGCCTATTACGCTCATGACTGAGAACCGCAAGGTGATGGTCAAGGCAAGGGTTCGTCAATGCAAGGGAGACGTGAAAACTCTGTACCGGGTAATTGACATTGCGATGGCATCTGACTTCATGAACGGCAATAATAAGCATGGGTGGCTTGGCAAGTTCGATTGGATATTCGGTAATGAGCAGAATTTCGCAAAGGTGCTGGAAGGCAACTTCAACAACGAGCCTGCCGCAAGCCAGCAGCCGCAATCGGCAGCAGTCAAGGCGCAGGATCCTGCGGCAACGGCAAGACCGAGCATCGGGGAACTCTACGAGCAAGCCAAGCACCAGCAGCCAGCGAGCCAGCAGAGCCAAGACAGCAAGTTCCGGTGGGTAATCCAGCAGAACCTTGAAGACTTGAAGAAGAACCCGAACAACAAGCCTGCCAAGGATTCGCTGACAAGATACTACGAACGTGGAGTTCTGCAGCGGCTGGGCATCGACTGGAAGCCCGAAAAATAACGGATGTAACATAAAAATATAATAAAATGCTTATAAGTGAATTTATCAAACAACTTCAAAACATTTATGATGAAGAGGGAGATATGGAGATTGCCATCAAGGTAGATGGTAACGACTTAGGTTCTGAACCTATTGTGGTGAAATCTACTGTTTATGAACAACTTTATATAGTCCACGAATGAGGGCAAAAATAGCCGCTCTGTGGAGTTTTCACGCATCGGGCGACAAATTATACATCAAACAGAATTTAAACGCTTAAAACAAAAGAATTATGGCAGAATACAATAATCAGAGCATTGACATCGACTTAGAGAATATGTTCAACAACTTATCGGATAAAGACCAAGAGGAATTTTTGGTTGACATGTTCAGGAACTTACCAGGCGAAGAAGAAAGAGCGGACGTGGTAAAGGATAATATGTGGTATCTCGAAGACGATACTGCTGCCGACATCATTACCGACACCTTCGAGAGAATGAGCAGTTCTGACCAAAAAGAGATTGCCGAGCGCATCGCAGACGCACTGACATCTGAGCAGCGTGAGGCACTTGCCGAGTACATCAAGGAGGGATAGATATGGAAAAAGAAGTAATTGTAATTAATGAACCGTACGAAATAGCCAAGGATTTCGAGGAAGGTACGCTTCTGAATGTAGAAGGCAAGGTTCTCAGAGTTAAGAATGATACTCGTAATGAAAGTGGCTGCAATGTGTGTGCCCTTGATGCCGAGGAACTGGGCGAGTATTGTGCTTGCGCATTTTGCGGAGATTGTCACTTTATAGAGATTGAAAGCCATGAATGAATTATTTTTTCACGAATGCAGAGCCGCAGGGCTCGTATTCAAGACATCGAACGATTGGTTCAAGTGGCTGACCGATAATAGCTACGACATCAAGAAGCCGGTTGCAGAGCACGAAGGCTTCCAGTTCAATATCAAGGATGAGTGCATCAATCCGCACGTAATCGAGTATGCCGTAGAGGGTGCAGACAACTGGGGATGGAAGGTAATGACCGCCAATACACAGTTCGGCTGGATATGGGGCTACAGCATTCAGAAGGGAAAGCATGAGTACGACAGCCCGGTAGCCTACCCGAGTAGATATGACACTCTCAGCATCTTCTACGGTAATGAGAAAGAAGCGGAGCACGATGCCCTGACCTGCATCATCAGAGACCTCGAGAAGAATGCTGGAACAAAGAACACCAACCTCCTTCTCTGGGCAGCTAAGAAGAAGCGTGCAGACATCATTCATCCACAGCAGGAACTTTTTAAATAACGAAAAATATGAAAAAGATAGAAATCATCACGGACGAACACCGACTTCTGGCTCGACACTCAGGAACTGGTGGAACTGTACAAGAAACTCGGACGAGTGAAGTTGTAAACAATAAAAAACATTCAGATTATGAAAGTGAGAATAGAAAACAATAAAAACATTCAGACAATGGAACAGAAAGATATTGATATTTACGAGATACTCAAAGATGAAGAGTACGGTACAGAATTGTACACGCCAAAATGCGGAAAGGTATGGCACAGTGGAATGGCAAACGACAAGGACAGTGCGAAAGCAATCTGGACTGAGGACGAAGCTGGAAGAGAACACTTTTTCGACAAGAACGGAAAAATCTATAAAGAAGGAGAAATTCTGCTCTTCCCTTCCAACGAAATGAGAGATTGGAGCAAGTTTTTCAAGAAGGGAGACGTGCTCGTTCATAGAAACGGAGACGTACATGTTATCTTTGAAGGGTTTAAAGATAATTGCTACACAAGATTTAATTGCAAGCATTATCTTTGGAAAGAATGTTTCGAAGATTATAGCAAAGAAAAATCCGAAATGATAACTTTTCTGTTTAATAAAGTTAGCGATGATGAAGCCAAGACCTACATCAACACTATTGAGAAATTTTTGGGTGGCAAGTTGAACCGTGATACTCTGGAGATAGAGAAGCCAGAGTTCAAGGATGGAGATGTTTTGTTCGTGAAATGTAAGGGCGGTACTTTTATCGAAATCTTTAATTACTATAAAAGGAATGGTGAATTATACGACCACGCTTCACTAGATATTACAACACAGGAATTAGATATTAGCGGTAAATATAAAATATCCAAAGAGAATATCGTAGAAATTCGCCTTGCTACAGAAGAAGAGAAAAAACAGTTCTTCTCATCTCTCGCAAAGAAAGGCAAGGCTTGGGATGCTGAGAAGAAGCAAGTTGTTGACTTGAAGCCAGTGAAACTTACGTTTGAAATTGGCAAACTCTACGTCTTCAATGAGGATGATGAGGACGGAGAGTTGACAATCATCGGCAAGCTCATCGACAAGAACGAAAGCGAAGATACGCTAACATTCGGCAACCAGTATGAGATTGAGACCGAGAAGTTCGTGACCGACCAAGCCTTCGACCTGCGTATAAGCGTTAACAAGGAACTTCGAGAAGCGACAGAGAACGAAGTCGAACTGTTCAATAAACATTACGCCATCTGGAAGAAAGAGAAGGAAGCGAAGGAACATCGAGCCTTCAAGCCTTTCGATAAGGTGCTGGTGAGGAGCGGAGATAACTACAAGTGGCTTCCTGCGTTATTTATTCGTGACCGTGGAGTGGGGTTTGAGAGTAGACACACCGCATTGCCTATCCATAGTGGAGAACCAGCGAGCTTCGCTCAGTGTATCTCATACGATGGCAATGAGTACCTCGCCTTCACGTCAGACCCATTCTAGGACGTATGGCGAGTGAATTATGCAAGGCTTGCGATGCCGGGCGAAACTGCTTAAATGGGCTATACTGCCCGGCACGCAAGCAATATGTAGAACATCAGGTAATACTTGAATGCAATGAGCGATTTCGCAACAAGGGAGAAGAACAGAACGTACTACCAGGAACACCGGGAACAGATCCTCAGAGCCACGAAGGAGTGGCGAAAGAGAAACCGGGAAAAATACCGGGCGTATCAGAAAGAGTACTGGAGTAAGCATTACCGGAACTACGGTACAAAGAACCGGGTAGCCGACAGAGCGATGCGTGGTGAGAGGAAGAAGCCGGACGTAGAGAAGGCTCTTTCCATGTTCAAGAATCCGCAGCAGGCAGCGCATCTGGCATGGCTGCTCGAAAACAAAAAGAATAATCGGTCGTGAGTTCAATAATAGAGTTTTTAACCAGCGAGGACAGAAGGGGATGGCTCCCTATCAAAACAAATAAACTTATAACATCTTGAAATTACGATATGAGAGCCGGAAACGCATCTCCCGAAGTCTGACAGCAAACAAAGAAAGCGAGGTGGTACATGAAGAAGTAAGAAAAAGAAATCGTTAGAAATTATGCTTTTATTCATTCGGCTGGCGGTGGAAGAAGGAAGAACCCTGCAACATATACATTTTGTTATTCATTATTTTGCCCGCAGGCGCAACTTCCGGAATCCCTGCCAGCTTTCTCTATCGCAACCGAAAAGAAGGGAAAGAAAGGGGTAGGGGATAGATAGGGATAATAACGCATGTGCGCACGTATATGCGCACGTAAAGTGTGCTGGATAATAAACTACACCAGCAAAACAAAATAAACGCTTATACGCGAAATTTGAACAAAATAAGTAATTCAAAGAAAAAAAATGGAAAAAGGAACAGTTATAATTGGAATCGACCCCGACAACCAGGAAAGCGGTGTCGGTGCAGTATATGACGACAAGAAGTTTCTCGCCTATAAAATGAACTTCCCAGCTTTGATAGATTACCTAAGAGCAATGAACGAGAGTTGCAAGAAGATTAAGGTCGTTATTGAAGGCGGCTGGCTCAACAAAAGCAACTGGCATGTGCTTAATCGGTTCATGACAGCAGTCAAGGCAGCAGCCATCGGACGATCCACCGGAATGAACCATCAGACCGGAATTCTTATCGTAGAGTGCTGCAAACACTACAATATCCCCTGCGAAATCATCAAGCCACTAAAGAAGTGCTGGAAGGGTAAAGACGGAAAAATCACGCAGGACGAAATTGCTTATTTTGTAAGCGCAGGAGAGAAATTGCCTCGAATGAACCAAGACCAGAGAGACGCACTTCTCCTCGCATGGGTCTGTGCAGGATACCCGGTCAGAGTGATGCCGAAGAAACCACAGACAACGCTGCAGAAGACCATCAGAGCCTTTGATGGATAAAATAAAAGCAAAGTGTTGGAAAAAGTTAAAAGTGTGCAAAGAACAAACAACTAAAGCAAAAAAGTCGTATCTTTGCGCCAGTGTTTATCAGATAAGCATGATTTTTGGACTTAAAACAAGAAGAAAATGAAAACAGAAGAAATCGCACTATCGAGGGTCAGCGAGAATGAGGCGAACCCTAGAACCATAACTGAGGCGAATTTCCAAAAGCTGGTAAAGAGCATTCTTGTATTTCCTAAGATGCTCCAGCTTCGCCCTATAGTCGTAGACGAGACCTACAAGGCACTGGGTGGCAATATGAGAACGAGGGCATTATGCCACATCGTGAGCATGACACCGGAAGCCATCATGGACGTTCTCGACACAGACCAGCGGCTGACCGATGCAGAGAAGCTGGCAATCGCCAACTACTGGAGCCAGTGGAAGGAGCAGCCAACTGCAACGATCGTCAAGGCATCAGACCTGACAGAAGCACAGAAGAAAGAATTCATCATCAAAGATAATGCTGGCTTCGGAGACTGGGACACCGAAGCACTGGCAAACCAGTTCGGAGACCAGCCGCTGACGGACTGGGCAATCCCACAATGGATTCTCGGTATGGCAGGCATCAGCAATGAGCAAAAGGAGGGGGGCGATACTCCAACAGAAGGAGAAGGAGCACCGAAACCAAGCCTAGTGGATAAGTTTGTCGTTCCTCCCTTCTCAATCCTCGACACACGCCAAGGCTACTGGGTTGAGCGCAAGAAGCAATGGCGTGCCATCGTTTCCAGCAAGGACATCGGGGCAAGCCGTGAACAGACCCTCGTCCGTTCCAAGGAAATGCGATACAAGGAACTGTACTCCAAGAGCGAGAAGTTCAGAAAAGAGAAAGGCATCTCTTTCGATGAGTATCTCGAGAACTATGTATCGCCCGAAGAGAAAGCCAAGGCAGACCGTAGCGTATTGGCGCAGGGTACAAGCCTTTTCGACCCAGTACTGGCTGAAATCATCATGCGATGGTTCTGCAAGCCACACGGAAAGATTATCGACCCATTCGGAGGAGAGCAGACAAAAGGTGTTGTTGCTGGCACGCTAGGCTACGACTATCAAGCTGTGGAAATCCGCAAGGAGCAGGTCGGCATCAACACAGAAGCGACCAAGGATTACGGCAGCGTGAAATATTTCTGCGGTGATTCAAACAACATCGGGCAGATAATCAAAGACAGCGATTTCGACCTCTGTTTCACCTCGCCACCATACTACGACCTGGAAGTCTACAGCAAGGAAGACATGAGCGCACTCGGCACATACGAGGAATTCATGAGCCAGTACGAAAACATCTTCAGGCAATGCGTTGACAAGATGAAAGACGGCTCATTCCTGGTTGTCAAGATTGGGGAAGTACGAAACAAGAAGAACGGAGAGTACCGGAATTTCGTTGGTGACAATATCTCCACCTTCCTGCGGCTCGGTCTTCACTATTACAACGAACTCATCCTGATAGAGCAGGTCGCGACCCGATGCCTGAGAGCAGACGGAGGCATGAAATCACGCAAGACACAGAAGTGCCACCAGAACGTGCTCGTGTTCTATAAAGGCGAAATGGACGAAATCAAGAAGACGTTCGAGGATATGAGAATGCCCGAAAAGATGCACACAAACGTGCTGGTATTCTACAAGGGCGACCCGAAACACGTTCAAGACCATTTCCAGCCTATCGAATACAACGAGGAAGAAGCGCAACAGCTTGCGGACACCTTCAACAGCGTAGCACCACCAGCAGGAGAGGAAGAACAACCAGCAGAGGAAGGAGGGCAGAGCGATGAAGGCACTGACGATTGACATCAGCAGAACAGCGAAGGCAATCCGTGCCTGCATCATCAAGCGGCACATGGAAGAGAACCACATCGACCGCTGCGTCTGCTTCTCCTGCGGCAACGCATCAAGAGCCATCAAGGAGGCAGGCATCCCCTGCGTTGAAATTTCTCCCGGTGGCGATTTGAGTGCGAACCGCTGGTGGAGCATGAACGAGATACGCAACACCTTCCACGATTCCTTCGATGCAACCAGCGGACACCTGCCAATGGATATGATGAACCAACTGGCAGCGGAATACAGAATCATCCTTTCCGACACCATCAAGGAGGGACAGACCTACACCATACCGACCGGAAGCGGAGAGACCGTAATCTGCCTGCGGATGGCTTTCCCTAAATCGCAGTTCATCGCGCAATGGGATAACCAAGACCCAAGCTGCGAGTACTCAGACCAAGCACCGATGGTACAACTGGTAAAAGCAACCGGGGAATGGGAGATAATAAACGGATAAGACGATATGCGAGCGTATGCGGCACGTTCTCAAACTATGCGCATAACTAAGCGTGCTTGAAACGTTCGAGCCGTGTGCACGAAATTCGCAGAAAATAACCGCCAAGGGAGCGGAAACGAAAAAGGCAGGAGATTAACCCCTGCCCATCGCTTTAATAATACATTGATTGATGAAGTCGCTGCGGTCTTTCTTATCGACCCCTGCCAAGATGTTAGCCACGTCCTCGGTAGCACCGAAATAGAATGTTGCAGCGTATTTCTTCGTTCGCCCTGCACCCTTGCGAGCACCTCCCCAAGATTTGGAGGTAGTTTCATTCGTAGTACTCATAATGTTAAAAATTTGGTGATATGAAAATTAATTCGTAAATTTGCAAACGAAATCCCAAAGTGGGGTGGTGGTTCGAGCACCACCCCTTGGAATAATCAAAACCCTCAGAGCTCAATCGTGAAGGTTATTTTGATTTTCCAAATCCTAATCGAAATGTAAGTTCTCATAAGGCTTTGGGATTTCATTTTACTTTTCCCTCATCCTCGGAGGGTTTCAGTAAATAAGGACTCTTCCCTTATTACGTTTGCAAAGATACGAAATTTATTTGAAATATGCAAGTTTTTCAAGTAGAATTTTTATAAAAAATCAAATAAATTTCAAGGAATCAAAATATGCCACAAGGTAATAATAACAAACACAGATTACAGAAAATCGACATCGAGAACCGCCTGCAGATTATCGCACCTCTATACCGCAAGGGATGGACGGAGCGAGAAATCACGGCAGAGGTTCGCAAGCGGCTCGACAGACCGAAATACAATCAAGCACACTGCGACATTCAGCGGTTATTGAAGGAGTGGAGGGAAGAGAGACTGACCGACACAGACGAAAAGATAACAAGCGAGGTGGCAAGGTTGAAGCTGGTGATACGTGAAGCCTGGGAAGCGTGGGAAAAATCCAAGGAAGACTACCACGAAAAGACAGCGACCCAGCAGGGACTGCCAATCGTAGATGAGCGAGGAAAGCAGATTTCCATCGAGACCGTCAAGGCGATAATGTACGATGCCGAGAAGCGAGGATTCGGAGAACCACGCTACCTCGACATCATCCTAAAGGCAGAGACGCAGATTTGCAAGCTGCTCGGACTGGATAAGGTCGTGCTCGACCTGAACGCAGGATTCCAAGGCGGCATCGAGGTACGCTACATCAACTCGGGACACCAGTGCGCATCAAGCGAGCAGGAAGTAATCGAGCGTGAGGGCTTAGATAAAGAATAATTTAACCATAATTTTGTTTTAAGTTTTTATTGTTTGAAAGAATGGCACTATTTGACGTTATTGGTGAACTGTATGACCCGAATGCGGACGTGAAGCCAAGGTTCCTTGTGAACCAGGGCGGCACGTCCTCGGGGAAGACATACACCATCATGCAGCGTCTTATAGTGCTTTCTTTTGAACACCCCATGGCAATTATCACGGTGTGCGGTCAAGACCTCCCGAACTTGAAAGTGGGAGCCATGCGAGACCTAGACACCATCCTGCACTCAAGGGCAGAGTTGCTGGACTGGTTTAAAAACAACAAGAGCGACAGCAGCTACAGAGGCAAGAACGGCTCCATCATCGAGTTCAAGAGTTATCAAGATGCGCAGGATGCCAAGAACGGTAAGCGAGACTATCTTTTCGTTAACGAGGCGAACGGTGTGCCATACGAAGTGTTTTGGCAGCTTGCCATCCGAACCAGAAAGCAGGTGTTCATCGACTACAATCCAAGCGCAAGGTTTTGGGTACACAACAACATCATCGGAAGGGATGATTGCAGATTGATCCTGAGCGACCACCGCAACAACAGATTCCTTACAGAGAGCGAGCACAAGAAAATTGAAGAGATTGACGACCCCGAACTGTGGCGAGTTTACGCAAGAGGATTGACCGGAAAGATTACCGGGCTTATATTCACCAACTGGGGCATCGTTGACAAGCTGCCACCAAGGGAGGAGTGGAAGATGGATTGCTGGGGGTTGGACTTCGGATTCACCAACGACCCGACGGCACTGGAGCACCTTATATTGGCGCACGGAGAGTTGTGGGTGGATGAGGAAATCTACCAGCCGGGGCTGACGAACCAAGACATCGCAGACCGATGCAAGGAAAACGGACGGACGAAACGAGACCTTATCATTGCGGATTCGGCAGAGCCTAAGAGCATTCAGGAGATACACAACCAAGGTCTGTGGATAATACCAAGCACTAAGGGAGCGGACAGTATCAACAACGGCATCGACATCTTGAAGCGTTTCCGCATCAACATAACCAGACGCAGCCACGGCATCATCGGGAACATGCAGCAATACAAGTGGAAGAAGTCAAGGGATGGAGAGACCACGAACCAGCCTATAGACGCATTTAACCACGGCATAGACGCAATACGATACGTAGCCTTGCAGAAGTTATCCGTAGCAAGCCATGGAACGGCTAGGGCGCACGTATTAAGGCAAAGATAACGATAAAAAAATATAAAGCGTATGGATATTAACACTACATTCAAGTACTGGCTGGCAGTTGCTAGGCACACCAGCTACAAAATCGGCAAGCAGCCACGACCTGCATTTGTCGGAGGTAAACAAGTGCCCGATAATCTCAACCAGCTATCCATCGGGCAGCTGATAGACCTTTCTCAGCTATCAGACAGCGAAGAAAGTCTGTATCAGATAGTGACAACCGTCCTCGGTCTGAGCCACAAGGAAGTGGAGCAGGCTAGGGCGGTTGATGTCGTTATGCTCATCGGTTGGGTGACAGCAGAGGTCGAGCGCATCAACAAGCTATTCGAAAGCACAGACACAGCGAAGCCAACGAGACTGGAGAAGGAGGCAGGCATCGATACCCTGCGGTTCGGACTGTTCGGCATGCTGGACTGGTATGCGGTAAGGATGGGCATCAGCGACCACGACCAAGTATTGAAAACGCCATGGCTTCGCATCTACAAGTGCATGGAAATGGACAACAAGAGAAGCGTGTACGAGCGGAACCTGCAGAAGTTGCAGGCGGAAGAAATGAAACGTAAATCTAGATAATTATGGCAACAATCAGAGAAACATTAAAGCAGTTGGCAGCAGACACGCTACCAGACTATACCTACCTATTCGAGGACTGGGACACAGCAGACACCAAGCTGGAGAAGCTGAACTATCCGGCAATCGTGTGCATCATCCCAGCCAGCGGCACGACAGAGATACGCAACGGCAGGGTATACGATACCGTGAACGTTGCCCTGGCTTATCTCGACACCGTACCGAGGGGAGCGGAAGGAGAAGACAACGGAGAGTGCATCGACCGAATGAAGGTGGCAGGGGCAAGGATGATACGAGCCATCAACCAGTCGCACCAGTTCGAACCATTGGAAGGGCAGCAGTACTACGAGACCATCATCGAGCGTTTGAGCACGATCGTGTCGGGCGTAATGTACTCCCTTCAACTGACACAGAGCATAGGAGGGTGTGAGGTATGAGCAAGGGAGGCATTCAATTCGACCCCAAGGCGGCATCGCTCATCATGCGTGAGGAAGTGGAGAGAGCACGGCAGCTTATCATCAACCACATACGTATCAACGGACAGGACGCATCAGGGCGAACGATAGCGAGCCTTAAAGTGGAGCAGCCCAGCGAGGAAGAAATCATCCTATGGGGACACAAGCCATTCGGGGTTCTCGAGACCGGACGAAGGTCAGGAAAGATACCATACGGCTTCCGTGGCATCATCCGGCAGTGGATGAAGGACAAGGGACTGCACGGCAGACCTATCCCATACAAGACCGACCGGGCACACAAGTACACTCCACAAGAGCGTGGCGATATGAGCATGGCAGGAGCCATCGCCCACACCATCGCCAACAAGGGTTCTAAACTGCACAGGACTGGCGGCAGGGCTGACGTATACAGCAACGTTGTGCCCGACACGATGAAGCGGCTGGGGCAGCGACTTATTTTCTTAATCCACCAGTCGGTGGGCAGTATCAAACTTAACAATGAGACGGTATGAGAGAGACGACAAAAAACAATATCACGATTCAATATCCGGACGCTGTAGGCTTCGCATTCCTTCCTTGCATCATCAAGGCGAGCGGAAATAACCTATCGTGGATTGAGGTAATAATCAGACAGAACTACATAGAACGTTCCTACAATGTGGAAGCGTTCAACGAAAAGTGCATAACGGACTTCAAGACATACGTGCAAGCTCTTTTTGACGGACATATCAATGCAGCCTACGATTGGACGATAGGCTATGATTCCAGCATTCTAAACCGTCTCGTGAGTATCAAGGTAAACGCATACGATGACGGAAACGTACAGCTTGCGAGCGTCGACTTCACCACGAACATAGTTTGGGGCGCACCAAAGTATGGGGAGACGTGGAACGGCTACAAACGCCTTACATGGTTTACTCATTATCCGTTCACCTTTGGCATATACTTAAGCAAGTTGAACGCCAACCTACTAATCGGTTACGAGGGAGTACCAAATAATCTACTGAAGATTCCGATTAACGGTATGGTGGACTTCTACGCAGGCATATTGCCTAGTGGTGCAAAATACTGGAACATCTACGACTATGATGGAGAGATTCAGCAGGGAACTTTCGACAATACTTTCGACCTTACTTTCAGTCTAGCCACCGGTGGCAAGCAGTCTCTATTGCTTCGCATCGACAGAGATGATACCGAGAGCGGTATCTATTTACGTTGGATTGACCGACACGGATTTATCCGCTATTGGCTCTTTGCGGCTGGGGAGGAAACGAGGGAAATAGCCAGCGACCTGAGTTTCATACGCAACAATTTAGACGATTACCTATACGGCTACTATGGCGATAATGGAAGAAGGCAGGGATACAATCGTACGGACTCCATTAAGCTTTGTGCTCCTTTGGTAGACCGAGATACGTTTGATATGCTGCAAGACTTAACCAGCAGCCCAGTTGTTGACATGTACCTCGGTGGAGACTGGACGCAAGAGGAAGATGAGTGGATGAGCGTGACAATCAAGGCAGGAAGCTACACGAAGAGCACAGCTTGCTTGCAGGATTTCGTGTGTGAAATGATTATTAACAACATTAACGTTCAGAGACTATGATAGACCAGCAACTTTACATTGACGGTGTTTTGATGGACTTGCCGGAGAACACCGATGTGGTGCTCGACATCAAGAGCAACCTTTTTCGTGACGTCACGAAAATGACCTCGAACTACACGTACACCATCCAGTTGCCACGGACTGTTCACAACCTTTCAGTTTTGCAGCAAGCGGACAGACCTAAGAGCGGCAGCAGATACCCCTATATTTTCCATAAGTGCAGTTTTTTCCGTGGAGGTGTACAAATTATCAAGGACGGACGTTTGAACGTTCTGAGCATCGAGGAAAATATCGATGTCTCAATCTATTGGGGTATAATGCCAGCGTTCACGAAGCTACTAGAGAGCGGAATGAAACTGAACGAACTGGGAGTGACAGACAGAGTGCTTTTTGAAAAGTACAACACTCCAAACACCAGGGAGGAAGCCGTGAGCAATGGGATATTCTTTGCTTATTACAATCCATACCGAATTGAGAGCAAAGATAACTTTGGCATTAATTTGGTGCAGAGGAATAAATATACCACGACACAATACTCGCCTAGCCGTGGACGCATCAGAACAGGTACAGAGGTCGGAAAGTATATAAGCGGAAATATAGAGAGCGCATCGAACATGATCTGTGCTCTTATCCCTTTCTTGCCATCATCAACGGCAAATGTGCAAGCGCAAGGAAAGGGCGATTACAGAAGCTATGCAGTACTGGATAAGTACATGCGGGTTATATCCGTGAGCGGAGAAGATGAGACGCTGGAAGTATACACCATCAGAGGAGAGGCTAGAGCTGCATACCTCGTAGTGAATGCACCTGCCGAATATTACAGCACTCTGTCGCTATCAGTTACCGGGCTGACACCTATGCACGAAATGATAGATGGCGATAATAAGGAGGATTTCGTAGGCGATGATGTGGCGGTGGATGAATATAAAACGTCCCCAAAATTCTTGCAGCCATGTGTGACCGTGAACTGGCTATTGTCAAGGATAGCGAGGAAGTCGGGCGTATCTTTCGTGTGGCAGGATGATGAAGCAAAGAAGATGTTGAACAACCTAGTTGTGCCTATAATCAACAACAAGGCAGACGACAAGACAATCATCGGTAATCTGACCGCAGACGTTAAGAGTCGTGACGGACTGGGAGCACTCACCCTTTCCATAAGCAACTCCATAACTTCCGTATCGCCAAGCACTGGCGAAGACGTGCAGAAACTGACGATAACAAAGGATTGCGAACTGGCCTTTGATGTGCAAGTGCAATACTACGTCAGACATCAGTTTGAAGACGCAGCGGAGATTCAGTTGCCTATGGGCGTGAAAATGACCGTTACAACGCCAAGCACTACTGGAGGTGAGGCATCCACGCAGGAATACGAGTTCGGAGATTTGAAGTACGAGGATGGACAGGTTAAGTACCCAGTCGTACTACGCAGATATGCTATCGATGGCTATCTTTATTTGCTTTCGGCAGGGACAAACACTATATCGCTAAAGAAGGACGATGTATTGACGTTTGAGACTATCATGCACGGAATAAATACAGTCAACATTCCTTCCGTTTATGGCGGCAAAATCACTGCGAGCGTCAAGATTGGGGACAGCGTTCCGATTGGTGGAAGTTTCCCTATCGGCATAAATCTGCCTGAAATCGAGGTAACAAACTTCATTAAGTTTCTGGCTTTGATAACTGGCTCGTTCCCTAGGCAACTGACCAACAGCACGCAAGTGCAGTTTATCATGTTTACCAGAGTTTGGGCAAACAAGGCGAACGCCTACGACTGGAGCGGAAAACTCATTCCGTATGACCGCCAAGGTGCACCACGGAAAAGCGAGTATTCCGTTTCAGACTTTATGCAACACAACCGCTACAAGTGGAAGGAAGACGAAGAGACAACCGGGGACTATGATGCAGACCTCGTAATCAGCAACCAGACTTTGGACTATGAGCAGGACACGTGGACGCTACCTTTTGCAGCCAGCGATGACAATCGCATACCGATAAGAACACTGGATTCTTTCGGCATGAAGAATGGTGGAGAGTATAAGGGATGCAAGGAGCGAATAATGACGCTTAGGGATGACAAGGAGCAGGCGGCACTGCGATTCGACATTGACCTTCAGAACATCTTCGATACGAAGTACAAGCAGCTTGCAGCAAGCATCGCCAAGGCGCACGTAATCACAGAGCGGCTCAATCTGTCGGACTTGGATATTCTGGATTTTGACGAGACGAAGCCAGTGTACCTTGCCCAGTATGGAGCGTATTTTGCGGTTCTCGAAATCAAGACAACAAACAGCGGATATTGCGAGGTTACAATGATAGAGTTGAACAACTAAAAAGAAAGAACTATGGTAAGTGAAGACAAACAGCAGATTCTTGACATCAAGGTCAAGTACGAGGATGCAATCTATGGCATCATAAGATACAAGGAAAAGATAGACCAGCTAAAGGCAAGCATCAAGGACTTGCAGCAGCAGGAAAAAGACAAAACTATCACGACCAACGAGATGAAGGTACAGACGGAAGCCATCAACGCAACCATCAAAGAGTACCAGTACAACGTGCGCACCTTGCGGAAGGAGATCCAGAACAACGTGCGCACAGAGAACGAGCAGGAAGGCAGCTTGAAGCAGCTGCGTGCCCAGCTTTCCAATGCCACCAAGGCTTACGATGAGATGAGCCGTGCCGAGCGTGATAGTTCCAAGGGTCAGGAGATGCAGGAGCATATCCAAGACTTGATAGAGGAGCTGAAAGAGGCTGAGGAGGCTACTGGAAGATTCCAGCGCAGTGTCGGCAGCTATTACGATTCCATGATGAAGGCGGCTGACGACCTGCAGAACACCGAGTTTTTCGGTTTTGATGTTGTTGATGATACTGGAATCGGAAAGGTTATGGAAATGGGAAAGTCTGTGGAAGGCCTAAGGGTAAAGTTTGGAGCTTTGAAAAATACGGCTCTTTCCTTATTGACCAACCCTTATTTCCTCGCCATGGCAGGTGTTGCTGGTGTCGGAATGGCTTTCAAATGGTTCTATGACTACAACAAGGGCATAGAGGAAGCCACACGCAAGACCATGCAGTTCACTGGGCTTTTCGGTGACGAAATGAAATCAGTGAGAAATCAAGCCTTGGCAATCAGCGAGACGTTTGGCGTGGATTTTGGCGAAACCTTGCAATCCGCAAATGTAATGAGCAAGCAGTTTGGCATCAGTGTATCAGAATCGCTAAAGCTCTTGCAAGATGGCTTTGTGGCTGGTGCGAATGCTAGTGATGAGTTCCTAGAGAACGTGAAGGAATACCCAACGTACCTGAAGGAGGCTGGATTGAATGCGGAGCAATTCGTGGCAATTTCAACCAACGCCACCAAGCAGGGAATATTCTCTGATAAGGGTCTTGACACCATCAAGGAGGGTAATCTTAGACTTCGAGAGATGACTACCGCAACAGCAGCCGCATTGGATGGCATAGGTATATCAAGCAAGAAAGTTCAGAAAGAACTGCAAAACGGTAGCAAAACCACATTCGACATCATGCAGGAGGTCGGTAACAAGCTAAAGGAGTTCCCTGCTTCATCAGCCAAGGTAGGAACAGCCATCGCAGATATATTTGGAGCTCCTGGCGAGGATGCAGGACTAAAGTACATCGAGACCCTCGGAGACATTGAGATGAACATGGATAAGGTCAAGGAACAATCCGGTGATGTTGCCAAGGCTCAGGAAAAGCAGGTGGAAGCCAACAAGCGTTTGAAGGATACCGCAAGTGCACTCTTTGACGTTACTGGTGGCGGCTTTGAAATGATGAAGGCTCAGGCGGCAACATTCGTAAGCAACCATCTAACGAAACTATTGAGGGCTATCATCAACCTCTATAACCAAAGCGTGGCATTTAGGGGATTGATTCAGTTGATAGGCTTTGCGTTTAAGTCTGTCGGACAGGTTGCCTTGCTTGCCTTCAACATCATCATAGATGCCATTAAGCTTGTTGCAAGACCAGTGAGGGGACTGTTGCAGATGTTTGAGGGCTTTTTCTCCTTTGACGTGAAGCAGATGCGAGACGGCTTCAACTCCATCTTTTCGGGTCTTGGCAATACCGTGAAGGAGGCTTGGGGAGACTTGAAGAAATTCGGCAGCGGAATGGCTGATGCTATCGTGGGTGGCATGAAGAATACTTTTAACCATGCTAACATCAAGATACCAGTCAGCGCAGATGCGCCATCCATGGCGACCGCCACAACCGACAATACAAAGCTCAAGGACGGCACTAATATCGCCAGCACTACCCCTAAGACCAAGAAGGAGAAGGCAGCAGCCGACAAGGCGGCAAAGGAGGAAGCCGAGCGCAGGAAGAAGCAGGAAAAGGAATTGCAGGAAGCGATTGCGCTTATCCAGTACAAGTACAACGAGCAAGTAATGGACGCAAAGAAGCGATACCTCGCAGGCATGTACGACAACGACCGAGACTACGACAACGACCTCGAACAGCTGGAGAAGAACATGGTAGCGAGGAGCATTGACGCATACGTGGCGGCTGGTGAGATAGGAGCGGAAAAGGCGCAGGAAATGCAGGCAAAACTTCTCGACATAATGATAAAGGCGAAAGCGGACTTGAAGAACCAAGCAAAGGAGATTGTGGACGAACTCAACAAGGAGTTCGAGGACGCAGAGAAGGCTCGCAAGGATGCGGACATCATGAACGGTGGCACTGGAGAGGAAGACGATGCAGCCAAGCTGGAAAGATACAAGGCTTTCCTGGAGCAGAAGCTAGCAATGACCCAAGAGAATGTTGAAGCACAGAAGCAGCTACAGCAGGAACTGCACGATACGACTTTGCAGTTGCAAGCTGACGAAAACAAAAACAAGCAACAGAAACTTCAAGAGCAGAACCAAATGATAGCCGATTATATCTTGGCAATTGGTGATGGGTTGGCTGCGTTTTTCGAGAGCCAGGATCTGACTTTCCATAATTTCCTCAAAACCATGCTGACAACCTACCTAGATGCGATAGAGAAGCAGATGACTGCGACTTACGTGGAAATTCTTTCAACTAGCATTGCAAAGAGCGGATGGGCAGGAGTTGCAAGTGCAGCAGCCAAACTTGCTTTAATCAAGGCAGCGTTTGCAGCAGCCAAAGCAGCAATAAAAGGCTTCTCCACTGGCGGCTACGTCCAAGGCTCTGGCACTGGAACAAGCGACAGCATCCCGGCAAGACTATCCAATGGCGAGAGCGTAATGACCGCCAAGGCGACTTCGATGTTCAGCCCTATATTATCCGCATTCAACCAGCTAGGCGGTGGCGTGCCTATCGTAGTAAACAACGGAGGCAGCAACATCGGCATGGATATGCTGGCGGCAGCTGTAGCTAGAGGGTATCAGATGGCTCCCCAGCCAGTAGTGAGCGTGGAAGAGATAAACCGCACCCAGCGGAGAGTGCAGACGATAGAGAATATCGGCAGGATTTAAAGGGTAGTTATTTCTTCAAGATTTGCGTTCTGAGCGGTTTTCGCTTAAAGGTGGTAAAGTTACACACACAAGGCAATAAAAACCGCTTAGAACGCAAAAATTCGGCTTATTTAGAAAAAATTAACTGCTTACGAGATAAACATATTGAAAAATATCGTATCTTTGCAGCGTTTTAAAACTTAAAAAATCACGATTCAATGGCAAAACTCAGAATATACAACGACATCGACAGCCAAGACAACAAGTTCTGGTATCAATGGTTTGGAGGTGATTGCGTATGTTTTCAAGACATAGATGCTTTTTCGGCAAGCATACCGAAAGACGATGATACCATCGATATGCGCATCTTCTGCAATGGCGGCTCTGTGGTCGAAGGTTGGGCGATTTATGACCGACTGCGGCAGAGCGGTAAGAAGATTTCCTGCACCGTTGAGGGCAAGGCGGCATCCATGGCAACAATCATCATGCTCGCAGCACCAAAGGAGAGCCGCAAGGCATACGAGAACGCTGCCTTCCTCCTGCACAACCCTTGGGTTCCTGGCTGGGGGTTGGGCGACCAGCTGAACGCAAAGGACTTGAAGAACTTGGGCGAGGAAATGCAGATGTGGCAGGATAAGATGGTGGACGCATACGTAGAGCGGTGCGAGTGCGATAGGGAAGAGATACAAGCCTTGATGGATAAGGACATCTTCATCAACACAAGCGAGGCTTTGCGCCTAGGTCTTATCAGCAGCACCATTGTACCACTCAGCGCAAGCGCATCGAAACGCAATATCGAAAATTTTATTAATTCAAAACAACAAAATCCAAAAGCAATGGAGAAGAAAACAGAAGTAAAGGCTTCTCTCCTCGACAAGATTCTCGCTAAGTTGGGCGTGAAGACACTGGAGGAAGCAGAGCAGGCGGTGGCAGAGCCACAAGCCAAGGCAGAGCCAAAGGCGATGGAACTCAACACAGCAGACGGACAGACACTGACCGTTGAGCGTGAAGAGGGAGATCCACAAGTTGGCGACAAGGCAAGTCCGGACGGAACATTCGAGATGCCGGACGGTAAGACAATTGTTGTCGAGGACGGTGTAATTACCGACATTCAGACCGCAGACAACACCGACACCGACAATGAGGGCGGTGAAGGCGGTGAGGGCGGCAGCGCATCAAGCACCGACAACGACACCTTAGCCAAGTTGAAGCAGCAGGTAGCAGCACTCAAACAGCAGTTGAACGAGACGAAGGCACAGCTGGCAGGCGCACAGAAACTCGCAAAGAGCAAGGAAGACATGCGCATCCTGAATGCCGTGAAGATGGCAGGCGGTGCTGAGAAGGTGTTGGCAGGCTACAGCAGCCACTACCAGCCAGCGCAGCGACAGCCAAGCGGCAAGGGCGCAGGCGACAACGTGAACGCTGTCGAGGAAGGCAAGAACGCCATCAAGGAGAGACTTGCCAAGCTCCACAAAAAGGGCAAGAAGTAACCAAGTATTAACCCATTAAATTAAAAAAATAATGGCAGGATTTACAAAACAGCAACTCGAGAACATTACACTCGAGCCAGAAAACCTCGAAAGCATCAAGGATGCCGTGCAGGAAACCTTCTACCAAGATGAGGATTTTTCTTCATTCGTGAACATCATGAAGGTCAAGAACGATGATCCAATCGCACTTATCGGTGAGATGGAAATGGTCGGCAAGAAGGGTGGCGGTTGCGACCCTACCTACGAAGAGAAGGGTATCGCCAACTCTCAGAAGCGGTGGGAACTCGGGCAGTGGGAGATTCCTATCAAGATTTGTTACGAAGCATTGAAGGGTTCAATCGCAGAATACAGCCTTAAGACTGGAACAGCCATTGGCGACCTTACCAGCACCGACTTCATGGCCATCTACACCGATGCACTCCAGCGAGCCATGCAGCAGATGATTTGGCGTTTCGGCTGGTTTGGCGACAAGGCGGCAGCATTGGCAGGTTCAGGTGGCGGCAAGCTGACAGCAGGGTCGGACGTTAGCATGTTCAACGTTTGTGACGGTCTGTTCAAGCGCATCTTTACAGCCACAGCGACAAAGAACCATACCGCCATCGCAGCCAACAGCGAGACCACAGCAGAAGCGCAGGTTTCAGCATTGCGCAAGAAGGGTGCAGCTACAGCAGTCGTAGACGCGATCTTGATGGACGTAGACACACGTATCATTGACGATAGCGATGCAGTGTTGCTCATGACACGTTCGCTTGCTGACGCATTGACCTACGACATCAAGCAGACCTACCACGATATTATGCCGTGGGAGAAGGTGTTCGATGGCTTCGATGTAGCGACCTACAACGGAGTGAAGATTGCTCGTGTCGGCATCTGGGATAGAATGATTAACGCATACGAGAAGGGCGAGACGACAATCAACCTTCCACATCGTGCGGTCTTCTGCAACCCTAAGCACCTCATGGTGGGTACTGACGCTGACGCACTCATCAGCGACCTCGACATCTGGTTCGAGAGGACTGAGCGCAGAAACTATCTCTATGCTACCGGAAAGATTGGCACGGCTCTCCTCGAAGAGGGCATGATCCATGCAGCTTACTAATCGCTCCAAATTTTCAGTTTAGTATTAAGTTATTTTGACAATCCTCAACACCCACAAAACGGTGTTGGGGATATAACAATTTAAAACGAATTAATATGACAACAACTTGCGAGAGCCTTATCGCCCAGGACATCATCATCCCTTGCGAAGACCAAGTAACAAAGGGACTGGAGGGCGATGGACTTATCATCAACCGAGACGACATTGACTTCACTAAGTGCGTTGTCGAAGGCAATACAATTAAAACATTGGTCTTGAAGACTGGCAAGAAAGCATACGCCATCCGGCAGGAGGGCAGCAAGCCTTTTACCGGAACAAAGACCGAGCTGACCGTTGGCACGTACCGCAACAGCTGGAAGAACACCGTAGCAGTCGTGGTATTGGCAAACACACCTGACGTTTGCGCAAATATCATTGACGGACTGGCGAACGGAAAGTTCGTTATCATCCTGCGCAACCTCTCTAAGGGAGCGGACGGAAGTGCAGAGTACCAGGTATTCGGATATGCGCAGGCACTGAAGGCAAGCGCAGGCGAGAACGACAAGTACTCAGACGACACCGAGGGTGGCTGGCTTATCACGCTGGAAGAGGAGAGCGTACCAAAGGCAGCTTATTTCTTCTTCGACACAGACAGCGAGACCACAGCAGCCAAGTATAAGAGCCTTCTGACGGAAGCAGCAGCGTAGCCTATGACATACAAGGAAGCAACAGCCAAGGTCGCGGAGTTGAAGGCACGTTTCGACAGTCACTTTGATGCAACCGACAAGGCAGTTATTGAAACTCTATATTTCGAGGTAACACGCAAGCGGTTAGTTCCGACAACCTGCCAGCAGTGTTACCACGATGCTTTAATCGAAATTTATCTAAAACTCAAAAAAGAAAAGGCAATGCCAAAAACATGTAATTACGCTTTAAAGGCAGGTTTTATCATTTCCTGCCCGGATTTCTACCATGGTAAGATTTTCACGAATGAGAACCTGACCGACAAGGTAGCGCACGAATATCTGACGAAGTACCCACACATGGAAAGCTACTTTCAGAAGATACCCAGCGATGAACTCATCGAGAACAAGCAGCCGCCAGCAGGCAGCGGTGCAGATGATACCGCAGGGACAGATCCTGCCGAAAAAGCAGCAGGCAGCGACAAGAAGAAAGACATCGACCAAGCCGAGAAAGCAGGCAAGGAAGAGTAACAAAACAACAAGTAAAACGACACAAGCAGTATGAACGTTAAGACAGTTAAAAAGCCAAAGCGAAGGGTTGATATTGGCTACGTAAGCCGATTCAAGATGCAGGCATACGGATATGATAATCTATATCCGCAGAACCTCGCACGCATCACGGAAGCCAGCGGTACGGCAATGCTGTGCCTTAACCGATATGCCCGATTCATTGAGGGCTACGGCTTTGATAGTGACATTCTAGCAGCGTTGGCGATGAACCAGCAGGGGGACACGGCAGACGATTTGCTCCGGAACGTAGCGCAAGACCTCGCACGCTTTGGAGGCTTTGCCCTTCATGTAAACTACAACGTTCTAGGGCAGGTGTCGAGCGTGAGCCACGTACCCTTTGAGAATTGCCGCCTTGAAGAGACGGACGACAAGGGGAGCGTGGCGCACGTCTTGCTGCACCCCGACTGGGAGCAGAAGAAAACGAGGAACGGAAAGCGGTTGATGGTGAACGAGAAGACCATAGAGCGCATCAACGTCTTCAATCCTGACACCGACATCGTTCTTGAACAGATTGAGAACGCTGGCGGCATCGACAGCTACAAGGGGCAGATTCTGTGGCAGAGTCTAGACGGAAAGTTTATCTATCCGACAGCCAGCTACGATTCTGCCATCACGGAGATTTCGACCGATGAGGGACTGGGAAACGTGAAGATGCGAAACGTCCGCAACAACTTCCTCGTATCGTGTATGCTCGTAACTAAGAAGGGCGTGCCCAAGTTCGATGAGGAAGGCGAAGAAGTGGAGAGCGGACAGATGATTTCAGATGAAGACCTTTTGCAGTTCCAAGGGGACGAGAACACAGCGAAGATTCTTGCGGTCGAGGTGGAGAACGAGGAAGACGAACCGAAGGTAGTGGCTTTCCCTACGAATAACTTCGACAAGGAGTTTTCCGTGACAGACAGCAGCGTTATCGAACGCATCTACGCACAGTTCCATCAAGAACTCTTCTACTCAATCCGTATTGGCAAGCTGGGATTCAGTGGACAAGTTATGCAGGACGCTTACGAATACTATGCAGGCGAAGTGACGACCGAGCAGCGATTCATCGAGCGAGCCTTCAAGAAGATTTTCAACAGCTGGCACGACCCAGCCATTCAGAACCTAGACCCTAAGCTACAGCCGCTAAAGTATATCAGCAGCGAGGTGGCAGGTAATAACACGATAGACTAATTTATTGAGCCTATGGGAGAACAAAGAAAACAACTTATCACGGTTGATCAGTTCCGGGAACTGGCACGACCGACCAGCACACACCTAGATGAGGATGAGGTGAACGCATACATTCGTGAATGCGAAGATGCGAACATCATACCAGCCATCGGGTGGAAGCGGTTCAAGGCAGCAACCGAGCAGGGAGAGTGGGGCGATTCAGTATTGCCCGATTTCCAGCCTGCAACTTTCCTGGACGGTGGCGAATACACCACCAAGAAGGAGGGCGATTGCAGCCAAGACGAAACCAAGGTGCAGAAGTACACCAGCGGAATACGCAAGGCACTCGCTTATTTCACGTATGCGAGGCTTTTTCGTGCCGATGGCACAATTGTAAGCCGAGCAGGTGGAATGCGCCACAGAGACGATTATTCAGACCATGTTCAAGACGTATCGAGCAACAAGCAGTACAACGACATATTGGATATGGCAGAAAGATATTTATCAGATGCACTCGAATACCTCAAGGCATTCACCACGAAAGGGGAAGTGAAGGCACAGCGAGGAACGAGGTCACACATTCACGCAATAGGCAACTAAAAGCAAATAAGTTATGAACGAGGATATTCAAAAAATGCTCCGTATGGCAGAGATGATACGAGATGCAACGCAGGTTGGAGAAAACACAGCGGTGCGTGTCGGCACGGAAATTTACGACATCGTTGTCGAGTTAAGCAGGATGCTTGACATGATGGACGATAAACTGGAGAACGATGCGGTCGTTAGGATTATCAAGAGTGAACTCGCCAAGATAACAATAACGGATGCGCAAATTGCGGATGGGGCGATAACGGCAGCGAAGCTTGCCGATGGCTCTGTAAAGAACAGACACCTAGCATCCAATTGTGTGACCTCAGATAAACTACAACCGGGAGCGGTCAAACACGACCATCTGACCGAGGACTGTATATCAACGGGAAACATCAGAGACGGCAGCGTGACAGCAAAAAAACTCGGCACGGACATCTACAAGGATATCGCAAACAAAGTGACCGACATCGTGACGAAGGACTTCCCTCCAGCAATCACGGAGGAACAGATAACAGATATTACTAGTAAATAACAATTTAAAACAATAGATTATGCAATTTTTAGACGCAATTGGACTTGCTTCCTTTTGGAAGAAAATTAAGAACTGGGTTAATATTAATTATTTATCATTAACCGGTGGTACAATTAGAGGAAGTGTGTCTTTTTTAAATGAGGCAGATGGTGGTAAGTCTATAAGAATAGACCCATCCAATATTACTAATAGTAAGTATGGGGTTAATTATCTTTTCGCAAGTGGAAAAATGATTCCTATTGGTGAAGCTAATGGTGTTGCAGGACTTGATTCAAATGGCTGTGTTCCATTAGACCAATTAGGTAATCTTGATACTACAGTTGCAGAAGTAGTAACTGCTCTTCCTACAACTAATATTAAGAAGCATATTTATCTTATTAAAGATGCTAGTGGTGTTACACAGAATCAATATGAGGAATATATTTATACTGGTGATACCAGTGCAACTTATGATGCTTCAAAATGGGAGAAACTCGGAGACTTCCGTGCTACAGTAGACCTTGCAGATTATGCTAAAAAGAGTGAGACAGTTAACTTGAGTGAAATTAAAGTGATCCAAAACGTTCTCGATTCTACACCACAAGGACAGGTACTAAAGCAGGTTATACGTTTCTCTGCTATAAAGGGTGGCACTAGGGTAGAAATAGCACTTGAAGATGCCACATCAAATATGGCAGGCTTAATGTCTATACGTGACAAGAATAAATTGGATAGAATAGCTGAGGGCGCCAATAACTATTCACTTCCACTTGCAGCCAATGGTACACGAGGGGGTATTCAAGTAGGTTATACAGCCAACGGAAGAAACTATCCAGTTCAGTTGAGTGGAGAGAAGGCATACGTTAACGTTCCATGGACTGACACGAACACCACCTACGACTTGTCGCCTTATGCTAAGACAGCAGACGTAAATACAGCCCTATCAAGGAAGGTTGACGTGGTAAGCGGAAAGGGGCTTTCGACCGAAGACTTCACGTCAGCACTCAAAACCAAGTTGAACGGCATCGCCAATGGCGCAACAGCAGACAGCGCAATCCCAACATCGGTAATTGATGGATTAAATTAGAAAGGAGGTTTGCATGAATTTCTTGGATGAAAGTGGACTAAAGAAGCTTTGGACGAAAATAAAAGCAAGTATTGGGACAGCTATTGTTAATAATTCTGATTATCGAAACGAAATAGACACCTCAGGATATGTTAGTATTCCATTTGTCGCAAATCATCAGATTGTTAACATGGATATAACACGGAGTATCAATGTATACAATTGGTTTCAAAAGGCATCGAAAGGAGGCATCCTGGAGGTAGTCTTTGCAGGAGCGCAAGGAGCTAGCACTTATTGCTCTAACAATGGTAATAGCTACATGTATAAAATGCAATTATCATCACATGGTCCACTTATTAATAAGATTGAATATTTGACAACGACATATGATACCTATACACGCTTAATCAAGACAGATGATAATAAACTTGTTGTTGCAGAGTTTGTCCAAAACAAGTAAAACTAAAATTAATAAACAAACAAAATATGAATGACAAGGAGAAAGAACTATGGCGAGTTATAGACAACGTAATCAAGTGTTGTGCTATTGAACTGCCGAGCGGAGAGTTGAGCATTACGAGAGAAGACGTTCTCGGCAAGTCTCGAGCAGAAAACCTCGTAATGACACGATGTATGGTCGTTGAGCAGATGATACACGCAGGATTCAGCATAACGACCATTGCGACCGTATTAAACCGCACCGTTCCAGCAGTGAGACATCTTTGTAAGATGGCTTACACTTATCTCAGCACGTCTCGAGTTTATCGACTTGCCACGGCACAAGCGACCCTTCTAAACAAGGACGTTGAGCCGATTTGTGTTTAATCAAGAAACAAAAAGAAAATAACCAAAAGCGTTCTTTGACAACAATTCGATAAATACCCCTGCACTAACTTTTTGGAGCGAGCCAAAAATCAGAGTAACTTTGCAGCGGATTCCAATATTTGGTTTCCGTAACGTAATTAACTCAAAATTTCATGGCAGACACAATCGAAAAAGTCTATTGCACTGGGGACGGTGGCAATGACAACCTAGCAGCAGCCTTGCTCGCTAGAGGTAGAGACAATGATCCAGCGACTATGCTGGCAGCAATGAACGGTGGTATGGGTGGAGGTTGGAACAACCCTTTCGCCTACATGATGATGTTGGGAATGTTCCGATTCATGTACGGTGATGGCTGGAACGGACAGAACGGCAACGTTCAGCGTTCCGAAATTCAGTCTCAGATAGACAGCCTTCGCACTCAGATGAGCGACAACCACAACAGCGACTTGTTGATGGGAGCAATCCAGGGCAACAACCAGGACTTGAAGACCTTGGCGGCTAACTTGAACTGCGACTTCAACGCATTGCAGTCTTCTGTTTGCGGCATTCAGGCAGGCATCCAGCAGATAAGCGGACAAGTTGGTTATTCGGCAGAGCGAGTAATCAATGCCATCTCGCAGGGTAACTTGCAGATGACCATCGCACTGAAGGACTGCTGCTGCCAGACCCAGCAGAACATCATCAAGATGGGCTACGACAACCAGCTGGGGCAGAAAAACATCGAGAACTCAATGCAGCGAGGTTTCGATTTCAACAACCGCAGCATAGAGCGAGGCTTCTCGGCACTCGGTTTCCAGCTTCAGCAGGACAAGTGCGACATCATCCGCTCGAACCAAGACAACACCCAGCGAGTTATCGATGTGCTGAACAATCACTGGCAGCAGGATTTGCAGCAGCGGTACAACGATGCACGCCTGGAGTTGAGCCAGCAGCGACAGAACGCTGAACTTATTGCAGCGTTGAAGACCACCACAACCACCACTGGAGCGTAGGAGGTCTTAACAAAATCTATCAAGGGGCAACTCGCTGTGTTATCAGTGAGACCCCTTTTTGTCTATTTATCGAATTATCTAAAAAGAGCGCATCATGGAATTTAAGAATATACAAAGAAATCACCCGGTCTATCTGCTAGACAAGCAGACGGTGGAAGTTAAGGAAGGCAAGGTCGTAGACAACCAGCCGCACATCAACACTGGCATCGCAACCATTTCCAGCAGCGGACAGCCCATGAGAGACGTGACAATCGAGGTGGAGGGAAAGCAGACCATCTACACCATACCCGAACACCTCGGAGTTACCTTTGCAGGCGAAACCGTACTGGCAACCGACAAGGCAGACCTTTTGCCCGAAGTCGGGAAATTGGTAAATGAAGCCGATGAGATAATCAAGGCATACGAGCCAAGCAAGGAGCGGAAAGCCAAGGGCGAAGAACTTCTTGCAGCTTTGAACCCGGCAATCAAGGAGAAGCAGGAAACCGAAAAGCGTTTCAAGGCACTTGAGGGCGATATAAGCGGCATTCGTGGCATGGTTAAACAGTTACTCGACAAACTAGGATAGGAGGGCGTACAATGAAGAAAATAATCGTTATGCGCCATTCTTGCGACAGCGAGGAAGAGCGACACCAGCACCAAGAGAGCGACATCATCCACGGCTTACCATACGAGAAGGCAGCAAAGGCACTCATGGGAGCCAGTGGATATGTGGCATACGTTGCCAAGCACGGCTACCACTTCACGAAGCAGCTAGCAATCAAGGCAAGCGAGCAGATGAAGAACGTAGACGGAACGAGCCACCGTTGGACGGTAGACGAAATCCGGCTGGCAACAAACAACGAGATAATCTCAAAGGGTACGACCCTCGGGGATATTCTCTATTTGGCAAATATGGCTTATGCGGACTTCTATCCAAAGGTAATCAAGACCGAGAGCGACTGCGTACAGTATGCTATTGCCGTAGCCAGTGATCCGGACGGATACGAGGGTATGGCATTCTGCAGGTGGACGGCAGACATCATCGGAAAGGGTGTGACTATCGACTGGGAGAAATTGGAATAACCAAAAAATAAATTGATATGAGCGAAGTATTTCACGATTTTCAGGTGCACCACCTTTATTTGTGCGCCCTAGTAATTTTTATCTGTTTCGCTACAATTCTGATAGCGATGACAATTGACCTGATAGCAGGCATACAGAAGGCGAAGGAACTGCATGTTGCAAGAACGTCAACTGGACTAAAGAAGACGTGCGACAAGGCGAAGAAGTATTTCCCGACATTCGGTATTGCTTCGCTTATGGACGTGGCTACGTGTATTATCTCTCCCTTCCCTATGTTCGCCATCGCATGGACGGTGTATCTGCTTTTGTGCGAGTTCAAGAGCATCCGGGAGAAGGCATACGAGAAGGCAGAGATACGCAAGCAAGACCGCACTATGCAGGTGATCCTCGAAAATAAGGACGAAATTGCAAAGGCGGTTGTCGAGATAATGAAGGAAGAACGGAAGAAAGGAGGAGATAATGAGGATAACTAGAGCGCAACTTATAAAGGTAATGCCGAATGCAGGCAGCAGGGCAGACACCTACCTTCCAATCATCAACGGATGGGCAGAGCATTTCCACATCAACACCCCACTAAGGATGGCGCACTACTTGGCTCAAATTGCCCATGAGAGTGGTGAACTGAGATATACCAAGGAGATTGCCAGCGGCAGAGCCTACGAGGGCAGGAAAGACCTCGGCAACACCCAGCAGGGCGATGGCGTGAAGTATAAGGGCAGGGGATTGATACAGATTACCGGGCGAGCCAACTATCGGAAGTATGCCAATTATTGCGGCTTCGATGTTGTGGGAAGTCCCGAACTTCTGGAGCGTTCTCTGGGGGCAACGAAATCATCGATGTGGGTATTCGACACCTTCGGCTGCAATGAACTGGCAGACAAAGACGACCTGAAGGCTATCCGCAGGAAGATAAACGGAGGGTACAATGGACTGGCAGCCTGCGAGAAGTATTTGAAGCGAGCCAAGGAAGCCCTGGAAGTCGAGGTGCTTGTGTAATAAACACATCAGTCTAACGTTTATAAAGTATGGAAAATTCAAGAAAAGGTCGAAATTTGCGTTCTGTGGCGTTATTTCTAGCCATGCTTATAATTACCCCACTTTTGATTTTTGGCTGTTCCTGCGCTAAATCAGCGCAAAATAACACGGTTTATCACGACAGCACACACACCAGTGTAAGACGTGACAGCGTGAACCAGCGACAGATCCACTGGCAGGATACCCGGCAGGGCGACAGCGTATTCAAGCAGGACAGCGTGCTTGTCTATATCAAGGGCGACACCATCATAAAGGAGCGGTGGCACAATCTTACGACCACCAGATGGATGACGACAACCAAGACGGACACCATCGTGGGCGACATTTACAAATTCGTGACCGACACCGTAAAGGTCAAGTATTACGTAAACCGATACAAGACCAAGGAGGTAGAGAAGCCAGTGAGCACATTGCATAAGATAAGATTATTCGCTGGCGATTGCGTATTGCTGTTCCTGGCAATCTTTGCAGTTTGCTGGATAAAGGACAAGAAGAGAGTTCAATAGGTTCAATCATAATATCTTTAAAAGGGCAGGAAGCGCAAGAGAGCGTTTTTCTGCCCATTTTTTGTTTGAAGAACACTTTTCATTGAGAGAAAAGGGGTAGGGGATATGAGAGTTAGATTATATTCATTCTAGCTAATGCGTGCAGGTTATTATATATAGCGTGGGAAACGTACCGAAAACAGCCGAAAGCGTACTGAAAACGACCGAAAATGTACTGAAAATAGCCGTGCTTACGACATAAACAGCAAATAAAAGTTAAAATATTAATATCTTTCGGGAAAAGTTTTGGTAGAACCGAAAAATATTAATATCTTTGCACTGTGTTTAGGAGATAAGCACAATAAACATTCAGTAATTTAAGCCCTAGGCAACACGGTCAAGCCAAAGAAAATGAAAAAGTCAAATTCAAACGTTTTAGAGTTCACAACAAAGTTTATCAACTCAAACTTCCGTATTAAGGTCTTCGGACGCACAGAGGATGGCAAGAAGATAAACACACTCGTAGGAGTAAGCGGTATCTTGAAGCTCATCGGTGCAGAACTCTTCAACAAGTTCATCAAGCGAGCATTGAAGGCTGGTGTGGACGCTTGCCGCTGCGCTTTGAGACGTGGACTTGTGGTTACATTGTATTCTAAGTAATCAAGGGAGGACATAGATATGAGCGACTGGAAAGTATGGAGAGTTATCGGGTGCTACGGACGTTATACCGTAGCACTCGTAAAACCAGAAATCAACGGAAGAGACAAGGTTGTTGAGTACTCAAACAAGTGGTTCGGATTTTCTGAAATGAAAGAAGCCGATAAGCTTGCAGCCCAACTTAACGAGCGAGACGGATTTAAAGAGCTTTACGATTAAAGATAGGAGACAAGACAATGGCAAGAGCAAAATATTACATCAAGAAACAGGTTGAAGGCGAGAAAATCGATGAGTTAGCAAACTTTACACGCAAGGACAAGGCAGAGCAATTCTTGAACGGCTTGTTTAGGGAATATAAAAAAACCGATAATTTTTATCCTCACTGGGTACGCCAAGGTTATTTCAAGACTGAATTTGCATGCTTAGGATTGAATCGTACAACAGAGTATTGGATTGAAAAGTATTAACCAGCAGGGCGCAAGCCCTGCACAATATATCAAGATATGAAGCAATACATTTTGAGTGCTACAAACAGCCTTAAACAAGTTAATAGTCACATTGAGGACTACGCAACAAAGGAGAGAATGGAGCAAGAATTTTCTCGAATTAAGGAAACCTTCAGAAACAGCCCACACGCAGAAATGCTGGAAGAAGGAGACCGACACTTCAAGGTTAAGCTAGGCAGAGTGACATTTGATTATTACATTTTAGAAAGAGAAATTTAAATTTGGCAATATATGAAGGAATACGACAAGATACCAGCGCAAGCAGTGGTCGAGGTAACGACCAGCTTGGGAAGAATCTGCCTGCGAGAGATTGGGCGAGACCTAAAGGAAGGCACGGTGCTCGATGGCTATTATTATCCGGTAAGCAAGGCTTTCGACTTTTATTGGAAGGGAGAGGACGTAACGCTGTGGATCGGGGACAACGGAAGGCTTGTCAGTCTTGGAGAAGGGCAAAAGCATAAATACATGATACTTGGTCGTATGCTATCCGATTGCAAGTACTTCCTTCGCAACCCATACGAGCGACACCTCTATTTTCCGAGCATCGCCCGGCATTGCAAGGAAATGCGCAAGTACTGGCTGGAGTTGAATATCAAGCCGGAGTGGTTATCTTATAAGCAGATTGGCAGGCTTGAGCACAAGATGAACAGAATGAAAACGAAGTTAGATAGGCAATTTAAAAAAGACAGAAGACAATGACAGAACAAGAGTACAGAAAAGCCCTGCACGAAATCAGGGTGAAGGCAGAGAAGGAAAGAGTAATGCTGGCAAGGAAATTTGCTACGGAGCACAGCCCAGTTAAGGTTGGCGATTATATCAGCGACAACTGCGATACGATAAGGGTTGAAGATTGGATTATTTCACATAGAGGTTACGAATACAACTCCTTGCCTTGCCTGGTATATAAAGGCAAGACCTGCAAGAAGGATGGCACTCCACGCAAGTACTCGAAGAAGTGCAGGATCGAGCAGCGCAACCTTTTGCGAGTAAATGGAGAACCAGTAAAAAATCACGGATATGGAGAATAATAGAAGAAACATCAAGAGAACGAAGAAGGGTGCAGGCGCAACGGTCAAACTAGTTGGCATACAGATAGACAACGACCTGCTGCCTTTCCTCAACGCATTGCCCAACAAGTCACGATTTATCAATGATTTGTTGAGAAAGAAATTTTTTGGTAAATAATTTGGTGGTTTCAAAGGAAAAGCGTACCTTTGCATCACTGAATGTTTAAGTGGTCTCCACTTATTACCCCAGCGGCTCGACTTTTTCACCGCTGGGGTATTTTTGTGCTCTTTTCCCGATTTACCCAGAAATTTGCGTTCTGAGCCGCTTACGTGGTAAGCACGTAAAACTATCCCCGAAAACAATTTGAGCCGTTTCTGCGGCAAATTCGCAAGAAATAAGGCTATTTTTTGTCGTACAGCACGTAATCAATAACCCTGCGGTTTGCTTCATCTACTCTCGATAGGTCTGCATTGATGTAGGTATCAGTTACCCGGACACCGAACGAGTGACCCAGCGCAAGCGACACCACGTCCTTTTGTATACCGATGTTGAAGGCTATAGATGCCCACGTATGGCGAGCGTAGTACGTAGTAAGCCCAGGGCGCACCTTTGCGAGTTTCTTATTAATCATGACCGTTGCAACATCAACGTTCCTGAAATGCTCCGAGAAACGAAGCAGCTTCTTTTCCCCTTTGTACTTCTCGATGATTCGGAGAGCTTCGGGATGAAGAAGGATGGAGTAATGCCTACCAGTCTTCGCCCGGTCGTATTCCAGTCTACCATGGACGATATTCTCATTTGTCAAGGCGAACAAGTCACTCACATTGATACCAATCAGCAGGAACATCAGCAGGAACATGTCGACCAGTTCATCACCACCAGCTTCGAAGATAGAGCGGATTTCCTCAACAGACAAATCTCGCTTTTTCGTTGCCTCAAGCCGGAGACTGTACCTGCGGAAAGGGTAGTTTTTCGTCTGCTCATTATCAATCGCCAAGTTGAAGACAGCAGCGACACAGAGCATCCTGCTGGCTCTGGTATTCCTAGACAAGCCTTCCTTTGCCATGAACGCATCGAAATCTTCAAGCCAAGACCGATTAATCTCATCGTATGTAAGCAGAGCCGCTTTTTCCTTCCCTAGGAAAGCTTCAATCTTTGCCCAAGTATATTTATATCTGTTTATCGTGTTCTTTTTCAGATTCCTGCCCTCGTAGGCAATGAAGCCATCTCGAAGCAGGGCGACCTTTTCCCTTGCAGGCTCGGCTTCAAGCATTATTAAGTCTCGGAGTTCCCTAGCCGTAATATCGCCACGGTAAGTTTCCCTGCATTGCGCCTTCATCATCATTCTATTATAAAAATTCAGACGGTCAAGAAGGAAGTCGTTGATAGCATCACGATCCGGACGCTTTCGCACCTTGCAAGCCCTTTTATCCCATTCATCTTTCTTGCAGTATTGATTGAGGGAAATGAAGGCAGTCCCACCATGGTGGTTGACAGCAAGCCGGATGGAGAACGTACCATCCTGCCTTTTTACCCTAGTATCTAAATATAGTCTAAGTGTTGCCATAATTCCGTGCAGTTTTTGTTCAGTTTATTTTCAGCGTTAAGAGCCGCAATTGTGCAACATGGTGCATGATTGCGGCATTTTCAAGTTATCAGAGCATCAGAGAACCCCTTTAAACACAGAGAAACACAGTAAAGTTGTACTTAAAATCATAACGTATGTTCTAAATAATTGAAAATTAAAAACTTATGCAGACTGCTTTTTCCTTGTGCAGTTTTTATTCAGGTTTTTCACGATTTCGGGCGTGAAGCCAGTCGCATAAAACTCCCCAGAGCCAAGGAGCAGCCAGTATGGGTTGATGTGGTAGTCACGGACTAAGAACTGAACCCATGACGGACGAAAGCGACCGTAGTACTCGGCAGGCTCGTCTCGCAGGGACATGATGTTCCAGCGGTTGAGACCATACCGGTCTGTTATTGTCTTCAGACCGCCAATGCAACCATCAGCCTTCAGGCGGTCGATGGCAGAGAAGAAACGAACTACTATATCCACATCAGCGGACATCAGATTTTTATCTTCCATAATCTTTCTGTTTTTGATAGGCACGACTGAAAACGCTTTCCAGCCTTGCCCGGTGGTTATTCAATCTTTGCGACCAGTCCTGCAACTGAGCCAGCGAGGGGCGAGAAGCCAGCAGCCAATCCACCTCGGAAGGGGTGAGCACTGGCAGATATTTCTCGTAGGCGAGAAGAACACTAAGATACTTCATTCAAACACGAATTGCCGAGGTTGTTTCTTTCTTTTAATTTCATCAAAGCCACCTTTGGCAACATCAGCTAGACTTTTGTAGGTATAGAATGATGAGGATGGAAGAAACCCTTTTTTGTTTTCAATGGTAACACCTTCTGCGGATGGGATAAAGAGGAAACCTTCTACCTTTCCAGTTGTTACCTCGTTTCCGTCAATCGTGTCGTCAAGCCTGTAAGTCCTACCCTTTTCTTCACCTTCAAGTGAGACAAGAAATTTGAGCGTTCTTTGCAGTTCGTTTCTTCCACGAAACCTAAGATAGAAAGATTCAATCATCTTAGCTGAATTAACATTGTTTATCTGCCAGTAATACACCGTGTCTTTTTGCGGCTCAAAAACGGTGTAGCTAATAACTGGAGAAACGTCATAACTCCTAGATAGAAGTGTTTGCGAACGCACACCCACGCACGCAAGCGCAAGCGCAAACAGCATTATTATCTTTTTCATATTACTTTTCGTTTAAATGATTAATTAGGGTGTCCAGTTCTGTGTTCCAGTTTTTAGT
>ENA-OPLC01000008-OPLC01000008.1-human-gut-metagenome-genome-assembly--contig:-NODE-8-length-34408-cov-14.782633_pt1 | contig 34408 bp, 52 predicted proteins | sample MGYA00241815_ERZ501715 | MGnify/ENA primary metagenome ERZ501715 (study PRJEB25962, sample SAMEA2042375) | human gut metagenome | biome: human gut; feature: human-associated habitat; material: faeces...
CCGAAGCCGTAGCCGGAGCCGTAGCCGGAGCCGAAGCCGTCGCCGGAGCCGTCGCCGGATCGCGCGTCCAGAAACTCTTTGATTTTTATCGTTTCCATACTCTTACTCCATTGATGCTCCGCACCGCCTCGTCGGTGCAAGGGATGATCTCAATAATTCCGAGTACCGTCATTGCCGGTATTGTTACCGTAAACTTACAGTTTTCCGGTGCTTTCACCCCCTCCGTTGCGAGCTGGGACAAGCTCGCCGCTCCATCCCAGTACCACAGCCTTCGGCAATCAACCAGATCTGCCTCGGCACCTCTGCGCTCCGCGATCTTTGCGAAGAATACGCCCGCCCGATCGCACCGAATGATGTAATACTGTTCCTTCTTGTTTTCCATTATTGTTTCCTCCTTAAATTTCGTTTCCCGGCAGCTTCGCTCGAAGCGCCCTGATAATATCCTCACAGCTCATACAGCACACTCCCCAGTACAGCGCTGATCGCCGCCGCTCCGCCGAAGGCCAGTGCCGCACCGGCCAGTTCCAATGCCAGCAGCACCAGCGCCATGCCGGACAAAAACGCCCCTGCCAGCCAGCAGACGGAGAGCGCCGTCCGGCGTACCCGCTCTCTCTTTTCCCGCAGGCCGTCCCTCTCGGCTCTGCGCTTGTTCCATTCGCGTTCCCGCGCTCTCTGGTGATTGGTTTCCGTGATAAACTCCACGTCGCTCATGTTGTCTCCTCCTCCCTCGGCAGAATCTCCGCCATTTCGATCTTATCTAACAGCATTTTTGCCAAATAGATTTCTTCCTCGCAGCGTTTCACGCCCTTCTCTGCAATCTCTGTTTTTATGGCCTCTTTGTCCTTATTGGAATTTTTCAAGATCGATTCGTATGACTCCTTTTCCTGCCGGATTCGGATTGTATCCCGCTCAACAGCCCACTTGATCCGCAGCCACTCTTCCAGTGTCAACACTAGTTTCCGCTTCGCTCCTGTTGTTCTCATGCTCTTTCCTCCTTTTTCTCTTCTGCCTCTTTCCGGTAGCGTTCGGCGGCCCAGCGCGCGAACGCCGCAAGCTTTTCCTCGCCCTCCTCTGGGCGCTTGATCTCAAACGGCGCGGCGGAGATAAATCCGCCGTCCTCCGTCCGGCAAGCAATTGCCGCCAGCATCGTCACCCCTCCTTTTCCAGCGCTGCCAGTGCCAGCGCTGCGATCAGCAGCGCTACCGGCAAACACACCAGATGCTGCACCGTCTCCGTTCCTGCGCGAATCTGCTGTACCAACCACGCCACCCCGGCGCACACGCCGCAGCCGAATAGCGCTCCGGCAAGCAGCAGCGCAAGGTTGCGCAGTGCTCTTTTTATGTACCGCATATAATCCCTCCATGAGTTGCATTTACGCAACCACATCTGCAAAAAAAATCTGATCCACTGTATTTGCATCTAAGCCGAGCTCGTCTCTGATCTCTTGGATCTCTTTCCTCGTAAAGTCCGAAATCCCGTTCATTTTCCTGTATAGCGTAGATGCGTTCATTCCTATTTTCTCGCTCAATTCGTAGAGCGTCGAGCCTGCAAGCGCAACTTCCGCCTTGAATCTCTTTTGATCGAACATCTTCATCACCTCCAACCGTTGCGTTTACGCATCTGTATATTATCACGGTGTTTTCTCTTTGTCAATGCGTTTCCGCAATTTATTTTTTTACTCATTGCGTTTTTGCATTCTTTGTGTTATCATCTTCTCGAGGTGATACTATGAAACTTGGTGAATTGCTTGCCGCAAGGCGTGAATATCTCAATCTATCTCAGCAGGAAGTTGCCACTGCTATTGGTACAAATAAGTCCACTATTTCCCGATATGAGACCGGCGACATTAGCAATATGCGGCGCGACAGAATATATAAGCTTGCAAATGTGCTCAATCTGTCAACGAAAGTCATTATGAACTGGCAGGATGATTTTTTTATTGATAATTGGGAGCCAGATATATATGACTTGTTCGAGAGTGCCGACATCCCTGGTAAAATCGTTCTGGCAAAAGAACACGGAATAGATTTTTCATTTATAAATGACTTTTTTTCGTGGATATATCCAGACACAGCGCATAAAACTAATGGCACCGTACCATCATACGGTGCCATCAGCAAAACTAAACAGGAAATGATAAACTACATTCTTGATCTCCCGGATGAGACTGTTGATCGTCTACACAAGATAGCTCTTGCTGCGCTTGAGCGATAAACCATTTGAACTGTTCTTCTGTCATTTTTGCAATGAGTTCTATGAGTGCGTTCTTTTTTCCCTTCATGGTTTTCCTCCATTCTTCCACAAAATTCCCGTTCATTTTTTGGTAACAATTCTGCCTTGCATCGATTACAGATTGGGCGTAAACTATAAATATCACATTAACAAATATTGGTGGTGTAAAATGGCAAAACATAAATCGATTATACCCGGCTTTAGTTGGCGGCGTGCGCTCGGTATTTCTTCCGTAAAAAGTAAGATTGCACGCGCTACTGGTATTCCTACAACAAAGTCCGGGCGCAAGCGCAAACTGCAAAGCCACCTCTGGACTGCCGTTGCCGCTGGCACATGTGCCGCTGCCTCACAACAGCAAGCGTCACCCGCTCCGGCAAATCCATCCGATACACCGGCTCAAACGGCTCCGCCGCGCAAGCCCTTTTACAAACGCTTTGTTTTTTGGCTCGTTGCGTTCATCCTGCTCACCAATTTGTACCGTGGCGTGGACGCGATCATAACGAAGCATCGGCAGGCATCCGCAGTATACAAACCCGGTGACAAAATCATGACGCTCACCCCCTCCGAGTCCTCGGCTACGCCTCCCGCATCTCCCTCCGCAAACGCCCCGATTGAGGATACTTATTACACAGAGGCGGAGCAGGCCGAGGCCGCAGCGAAATATTATGAGAGCATCGGCGGCAATCCATACGGCGGCGACGGAACCGCCTATAGCGACTCGGTAGCATCATACGACGCTGGCGCAGACACTGAGGACTCCGCGACTTACATTCTCAACACGGACACGATGGTTTTCCACCGCTCCGGTTGTGCCAGCGCGGAGCAGATTGCCGCCGCAAACAGGTCTACCGCTTTTGGCACTCGCTCCGACATGCTGGCAAAAGGTTACTCCGCCTGTGGACGCTGCCACCCCTGATTTTAGATTTGCCCGCGCCGGGTGCCGAGATCCGGCACGGGCCTTGGTGTCTGCAAGCGATTGGGAGCCGCCTGTAGCTCAAGCATACGCTTTCACCAATGGTTATGTACAGCCCTTTCCATGGTTTTCTCCGCCCCAATCATGGTTTTTTGGAGTGATTTTCTTGGAAAAAATGTTGTGGCAGCTCTGCCGCGAAGCAAAGGAGGCTTCGCATCTCACAAATCAGGCCATTGCCGACCGCGCCGGTCTCGCCCTGAATACGGTTTCTCAGTACCTGCGCGGCGAGTCGAAAAGCGCCTCTGTCTATACCGTCGGCCCGATCTGCTATGCCCTCGGCATCGACATGAATGCGTACTTCGGCATCTCGCTGCCCGCTCCGGAATCCGTCTCCGAGCTGCTTCGCCTGGAAAACAAAAGCCTCCGCATCCAGCGCGATCAGCTTCGAAAATCCCTGAAAATGCACCGCATCACCACCCTTGTCCTGCTCGGCATCGTCGCGCTTTGCGCTTTTGCTCTGGTTGTGGATATCTTGAGCCCTACCCTCGGTTGGTTTCGTGCATAAAAAATAGCCGCCCCGGCGCACTGCCGGAGCGGTATCTTTGGAGGTTTTTATGGATCATGGCCTGAATCTCGCCAACGTTGTGATTTACGCCCGGTATTCATCCGTCGGCCAGAACGATCAATCCATCGACGGCCAGCTTGCCAAATGCCGCGAGTACGCGCAGCAGCGCGGTTTCCGCGTCGTAGGTGAGTATTGTGATCGTGCGCTGTCCGGCCGATATGCTGAAACGCGCCCGGAGTTCCAGCGGCTCGTTTCGGATAGCTCCAAACATGCGTTTGAGTATGTGCTTGTCTGGAAGCTTGACCGTTTTTCCCGAGACCGCTACGACAGCGCCATTTACAAAAAGAAGCTCCGCGCGAACGGCGTGCGCGTCCTGTCCGTCACCGAGGGAATCGACGAAAGCAGCGAAAGCGTCCTCCTCGAGGCCATCTTGGAGGCCATGGCGGAGGAATATTCCCGGCAGCTCGCGCAGAATGTCAAACGCGGGATGCGCCAGAACGCCGAAAAAGCGCTGAGCCTCGGCGGAATGCCCCCGCTCGGATATGATGTTGTATCCAAGCGCTACACGATCAACGAGTCCGAGGCTCAGATCGTGCGCTTTATCCATGAGCGCTACGCCGCTGGGGCCGCGCAGAAGCTCATTGTTGACGAGTGCCGGCAGCGCGGCTATTGCGCCAAGCGTGGGAATGAGCTGACGATCGGAGCAATCAATCGCATCCTGCGCAATCCCAAGTACGCTGGAACGTATGTTTGTGATGATCTTGTCCTGGAGGATTCGATCCCAGCCATTGTCTCCAAGCCGCTCAAGCAGCAGGTGCGCGACCGGCTTGCAGCCAGCGCAAAGGCCCCCGGCCACGCAAAGGCAAAGGTGGAATACCTCCTGCACGGCAAACTCTTTTGCGGTGAGTGCGGCGCGCCTATGATAGGGGAGTGCGGCCGCGGTAAGAACGGCACCACGCATTACTATTACACCTGCGCAGCCCGTAAAAAATCCCGCTCCTGCAAAAAGCGCAACGAGCGGAAATTTGAACTGGAAAAATATATTGTGGAGTATATTAGTATGTACGTCCTCACGGACGAGTGGATCAACGCCGCCGCCGAGCGTGTTGTTGCCGAATACGCCCGTAGCTATGCCGCCTCCGGCATTAAGCCGTTGGAGCGCCAGATCCGCGAGGCTGACAAAGAGCTGGATGCACTGGTCGACACGCTGATAAAAACGGCCTCTGCGACGGCCATTGCAAAGATCAATGATCGCATCGAGGCGGTGGAAGCCAAAAAGCGCACGCTGGAGGCCGACCTTGCGACTCTCCGCATCGCCAGCCGCGTAGAGATCCGCAAAGAGGATATCGTCGCATGGCTCGATCAGTTCCGCGTCGGCAGCTCCAGCGACCCGGAATACTGCAAAAAAATCATTGAGCTGTTTGTGAACGCTGTGTACGTCTATGATGATCGCATCAAAATGTTTTTCAACGTCCGCGACTCCGCACAGATCACATACCCCGAAATGCTGGCTTTAGATGGCTTGGAGTGTTCGGATTTTGATTTGTCCGGCGTACCAGATGATGCCTTATCCGAACAAATCCTGTTTATTAACGGTATAATCGGGATGCTTGTTCGCCGATAAGGCGCAGCCCCTCTCCAGATCGGAGAGGGGCTGCTTTTTATTTCACAATGCACCTGTAATACGCACAAAGCTTTTCCTCCGGGCCGGGGCCGTCCTTGTCCATCAAGAACGCCCGCGCCAGCTCCGCGTAGAACTCCGGCACGTTGATTCCGAACTTCCGCGCCACATCGTAGTAGTCCGAGTGCATCATGTTCATGGTCACACCCCACGCCCAGCGGGGGATGTCGTGCGGGATGTCGCTCGCATCCGCGACGGCGGACGTCTGCTCCATCGTCCAGTGCGGGCCGGTCGAGCCGTCGGCATTCTGCATGCGCTCGGCCCACTGCATGGCCGTCTCTCGGTCAAACTCTGCCGCTTCCGGCTGGTCTTCGCGGCAGTCCAGCTTTTCCAGCCTGCGGATCGTCTTTGCGTACAGGCCGACTTCCTCCGCGCTGCCCAGCGTCACAGGTTTCTCCATGGCCTCGTGCAGCTTTGTGTAAAGCTTTTCGATATATTCTTTCATCTCGTCACGCCTCCTGCATGTATCGGTAGAGTTTGTCCACGTCGTTCTGATCGAAGCGCAGATCGCCCAGCAGCGGCACCGATACGGTCAGCTTGTTTTCAAATCTCGGACGCGCCGCGTTGTAGAGCTTGTCGAGGTCGATGTTTCCGGCGCCGTCGAAGATCTGCATCATCTTTACCGCCGGATTCTCGCGCAGCGCAAGGATCTTCTCGCGGCTGCCCTCCATGATGAGTGCCAGCATGATCCCGGCCCCGATGCCCTTGCCGCCCGGCAGGTGTGGAATGACCTCATTGTCCGCGTAGCGCATCGCGCCGCGCATGGCCTGATCTATCGTCACTGTCATTGCAGATTCCCTCCTTTAAGGATGGGGCGGCTATTGCCGCCCCTTTTTCTTAGCTGTTGCAGCACCCGCCGCACTTCTGGATCGGGTTGTAGAGCGTCTGCGCCGTGGTCGCGGTGCCCGTGGTGACGTCGGCGACCTGCTTGGGATAAAAGGTCGCGTTGACGTAGGTGACGATGGAGTTGTCACCGCAGCAGCGGCGCTCGGCCTCCATCTTGATCGCATCAATCGCTTCCTTGCGGACGGACTCGACGTCCTGCTTTACCAGCGTGAAACTGTCCTCGGTGCGCTGGTTGTGGACGGCCTGCTTGCACAGCGCCTCACGGACGTCCTTGAGCTGCCTGTCGATATAACCGTACACCTCCAGCATCTTGCCGTCGTTGTACGTGTTGGCCTTGAGCAGCGCGATCTCGCTGTCCTTCGCGGCCAGCTTCTGCTCCCGGTCGAGATCGTAGCGCGTGACCGGCATGTTCTCGCTGCACGTCGGTTCCTGCTGCCGTGCGGCGAGCATGGCGGCGACCGTCATGGCAGGCGTAACTGCTGCAACGACGTCAGCGGCTGCCGGCTTGTTGTTCTGTCCGATGCCGCCCAGCAGATTGCCGAGTCCGCCGTTTGCCAGACTCATCGCGGCGCCGCCGATGCCAAAGCCCAGCGCAGTCCCCGCGAGTCCCTTGCTTGCGTATTCCATAGTAGTACCTCCGATAAAATAGTAAGCTGGCCAGCTCCTATGCTCATTATGAGGCATCCACGAAGAACAAAAAACCAACTCTTCGGCCACTTTTCGGCCACAAACTGTATAAAAAAACAGCCACTCCATACGGAGTGGCTGTTTTGTGTGGTTAGTTCTTTTTCGGCGGGAGTCTTGTAATGAACAATTTATTTGAATCATCATCAAAATTATTCTGGCAGTTGTCGCTTATCGCATCATGATATATTCTGTTTGCAACGATATCAGCGGCCCTTACCAAAATCACATTTGCAGAATTGCAGAACTCTAATGAGACAGTTTGCACATCCGGGAATAGTGGTGGAAAAAACTTTGAAAAGTCCCGTGCAAACATACCTCTCTTGAATTCCTCTTCAAGAGATTCCCTTAATTCATAAAAACCATTTGTGGAAGTGGAGTGTTCATCAGCGAAGAAATACATATTCTCTACGGCTTTCTGATCGACCCGCCCACGCCTGATGAGTTCCTCAAGAAGTCGTTTCACGCCGATTTTGAACACATAATCAAGATATCGCTGCTTCGACTTCTTGTCCTTCATTATCTCATCTTGGACGGTCTGCTGGTCTACGACAACACCGAATTTATAAAATCCATTCAATGAACGATACAATTTCCGCTTTTCTTTTGCTATGATCGTTGACGCCTTTATTTCGACATTCCCGTAATCTCCAGAATTCCTGACAATCCTCTCTGCAGCGTGGTATTTCCTCGATGCGATGTCTTTTTCGTCTTTTGACAAAAATACGAGCCCACCAAATGCGAATATGTCATTGTGTGCCTTGTCTAAAACACCGGACTCATCCGAGTAGACGAATATGTTCATAATTCGACACCTCATACGAAAAAAGCCGCCCGAAGGCGGCTTCCCCGTGGCCGACGATATTACATATCGCTTAAACGTCAATTCGGTTTCACGGGTATACAGTGCATTTCTGCCTGCATCCACAGTATATGTTTTACCAAGGAAATTGTCAATAGCTTCGGAAAAATTTAATATTCAAGAGCCGCCCTATCCGGGCGGCTCTGTTGCATGTTCCCGCAGTACATTCACGCACCGCGCTATGATCTTCTTGACGCCGTTTACGCTCAGGCCCTCGCGCTCGGCGATGCGCTCATGGCTCCAATCGTCAAGAATCTTCCGTTTCAGGATTCCCCGGTATCGCTCCGAAAGAATCCATTCGTCGATCAAATGCTCCCAATCGCTGCGGCTCAGACTCGGCAGCCCCCGCAGCATACGCCCTCCTTACTTCGTGTCCAGCACGGCGATATTGCCCTTATTGGATACCTTCAGACCCAGCGCGGCGGCGATATCGCGCACCTTTACATAGTTCGTGCCGTTTTTCAGGATGCGTTCGACGGCGACCTCCTTGCCATCCACGATCATTTTTGACTTTTCTACCACTTCGTCCTCAAACCTTTCCAAGAATTTTTTCCACTGCTCGTTGCAAGTGGTGTGATAGTAGGTGTTCATGTCCGTGCCGACGAACGGGCGCGGGCAGAACTTCCCGGACACGTCGTAGTGCCGGATGATGTGATCCGCCGGAATGTTGTGCTCCTGCATGAGCTTGCGGATGAGCCACTCGGCATTGTCCAGCACCTTTTTTTCAAAGAACCAGTCTGTGTCGTAGGCTCCCATGCGCTTCGGATTGACCTTCTTCGGTCTCAGCTCCACGCCGATAGAGTTCCAGTTCCGGCACTCCGGATGCAGCGTACCGTCTCCGCAGTGCCATGCCACATCCGTATCCCTTACGCATCGGTAAATGATATCGCCCTCGTCCACGGCATAGTGGGCGCTGGCTCTGGCCTGCGGGTTTTTGAACCACTCGGCCACGCTGGCCGCAGAGCCGAGCGCACCGAAGTAGTGTACGACGATCCATTTCGGCGTGCAGCCGCCCGCTCGATGGTTGAACGGCGTGAGCGCGTCCTTAATTACCGGCATTGTTTGCGCCTCCATCCACTGCGTCCTGCACCTTCTGGCTCTGCGTGCCGAAGTAGAACGCGATAATGACCGCGTAGATGGTCATGAAGTCCTGCGAGATCTTGCCACCGACCGCCATGTAGGCAAACACGCCCGTCAGCACCAGCGTCACAAGGCTCTTCACGCTCAGGAGATTCCCGAGCCGCTTGATGATCTTATCCATCGTATGTACCTCCATCGTCTTTATCATTTGGTTTTGCAAATACTCTCTTGAGCAGGAGCAAAAGCAGCTCCCCGCCGAAGGCCGCGCCCGCGAACACCAGCACATCCGAAAGGTCGCACGTCCTGTCCAGCAGGACGGCGGCGGTTTTCAGGATCATTGCCCATGTGGCCACTGCCGTGAGCATCCACAGGCAGTAGTACACAAGCTCGCGGGCCATACGGCCCTTTGTCCATCGTTTCTTGTCTCTGCGCATCAGCCCAGCCCCAGCTTCGCCAGCGCAAATCCGATCAGACCTGCAAGGATCGCCGTGATAACTCCCTTTACGACCGCCTCCCAGCGGCTTCCCGGCAGTGCCTTGATGCTTTTCACATCGGCCTTGATCTCGTTCACGTTTTCCTCGATTGCCTCCTGCTTGGTCGCCAGCACCTCCACCGAGGTCGCCAGCTGATGCAGCGCCCTGTTGTCTGCCTCCAGCTCATCGATCCTGTGCGAGTTGCTCTTGCATCGCGCCTCCACGGAGGCGATCTGCGCCTGAATTCCATCATCCATCTTGATACTCCTTTCAAAGCTTTCTATTTCGCACTCCGGACAGACCATCCTGCCCTCCGGCACGGCCCGCCCGCAGCATACGCATGTATCCATCATTTTTGCCTCAATTTGCAGTCAGTGTAACGGTAATGTTCGCGCCTGTACCCTTTACGGCAAATGCAATACCATACTGCACCTCCGGCACTTTCCCGGCCTCCCACGAAAGTGTAAATCCCTTTGCATCGGAATCCACCGCCATCTTGGAATTGAGGCTGAAATTGTCCGCATTGTGAATGTACACGCCGGCTGAGAACACGCCAGCCGCTGTATACCAGCACATTGCGCTGTCACTGTAAGGGTTTGACGTCGAGCCGCCCGTTACCTGATCTGCGCCGCTCAGCCGGATCGTCAGCCCATTTGGATAAAGCTTGTTGCTGATCTGTATCTTGCTGGTGTGGCCAATGGTCACATATCCTGCTGCCGATTTCTCCGTTCCGGAGCCGGTTGACAGGCGCGTATTATCTGCATATCCATAGGTCGCCAGCACGTCCACCGTCTGTGCTTTTACCGTCAAATGGTACGTCGCAGTGAACCCGCCGTCCTCTGTAGTCGCGGTAATATCCGCTGTTCCTGCGGAGAGCGCTGTCACGACGCCATTCACGACGCTTGCCACTGTCGGTGCAGAACTTGTCCAAGTGACCGTCTTGTTGCTGGCATTTGCCGGAGACACCGTTGCTGTCAGCGTAACGCTTCCACCCTTTTCGAGTTCCCCAGAGGACGCATTGAGTGCAATACCCGTTACCGCAATAGACGCAACGCCGGTGAATACCTCACGGTCGTACCCCGCGCCGAAACAGTAGCTGTAGATTTTCTGCGCGGCTGGATTGAGCACGTTTACTACGAATGCCGTATCGTCTGCCGTTCCCGCCGTCTTGTTGTACGTCGTTTCTTCTCCGAATTCGATCCCGTAATACTCGCCCTTGCCATTTTGACCATATTCGTTGTTCCGGCTGAAACACATATTGGGGATCGCCACGCGCCATGCGTTAAATTCTGTAGGTGTGTTTCCGGAAATGCTGTTCAGCTTCGCGGCCTTAAAGCAATGTACATGCCCGTGGAATGCACAAAGAAACTGCGCACTGTGGGAGTTCGTGAAATTCACATTCTCTCCGCCAACTACAATACTTCCTCCCTCGACATACGCCTTGACGATGTTGGCGCATACGCTCACGACGCTCCAATCCAACGGATGGTGCGAAAGCGTCAGCACCCGCCACCCGGATTTTGCTCCGACCGCCTTCAGCGTTTTCGCGAACCATGCTGCCTGCGCATCCGATACATAGCCCGTAGACGCTTTGTCCGCCGTCAGGCTTTCCGAGGTGTTCAGGCAGATCACGCGCAACTTTTTGCTCTCGAAGTCTCTGTAGCAGTATCCTGCGACAGTCGAGCCATAAGTGGCTCCCTCGCAATATTTCCCGATAAGCTGGAAAAGCTCCGAATCCGGTATCGTCGTCCCGTTCTGCGTGACGGCATACGCTCCCGCGTCATGATTGCCCACCGTCCGAAACTGCGGTATCCCCTGAAACGCTTCGTCAATGTCCGCGTTGATCTCCGCAATATGTTGCTTTGTCTCCGCGATCGTCGTTGTGCTGGCTCCCCAAGTGTAGTCGCCGAGATAGCAGCAGAAATCGATTCCCGGCAGAATGTAGGCCAGCGCCTTCATCGCCTGTGCCGCGTTCAGGTTTCCGGCCACGATATCCGCGCTGCTGTCCTGCTGGTGCGCGTCCGATGCCGCAATAAACACAATGCTGTCCGATGTCTTTACCGCCTGGACCTTCTCCGCCACGGCCAACGCCTCAGTCTTGACGTAATCCGGAATATCTGCGTGCTGAATTTTTTCGCTTCCGGAGATCGCATCCACCGCGTTTCCGAATCCCTTTTCCGCGTCCCATACGATTTGGGCTGTCTCTCCCGTTTTCGCGCGGATACGGTCTGCCGTGTGGGTCAGCGCCGCACCGTTTGTCAAATATTCACTCAAAACGATACACCTCCCGCACTGAGCAGTTCGGCAGTTGCCCATGTACCATTTATTACGCGAAGGATTTTCCCGTTATCAGCGGCTGTAACAGCCGGAACACCTTTTGGGATTTCCACGGTTTTCGCCACGCTTCCGTCGTAGCTCGTCGTCGTATCGCCGATCTTGATGTTGAGCGAATAAGGATTTTTGAGTTCCGTCGGAATCGTTGGGATATCCTGAATCTTTGCCAGCGTGTCGCTCCATGCCGACCAAGCGGCCCCGTTGTATAGCACGACCAAACCCTGTGGGTTTACATCCGAATTGCTTGATCCAATCGTTGCAAATCCGAGCACCACCGTCCCGGAAACACTTACCGCGGCCATAAGTGGAAGTGTGTATGGTACTTTAGCTCCTGTGAATTTTGCAATTGCATACACGGCGTACCCTGCCTCATAGGCCGCATACACTTCCGCAGCCGTTTTGTCGGCGGTTGCGTTATCGCCGTTTTCTTGCGTCACCGTCACATAAAATGTGCCTTTTACGTTGCCCGTCTGCCCATTCACGCTTTTAACCGGCACATCATCCGCGCTGATGGGCGTGAACCCGAGCGCGCCGACAACCGCATCCTTCGTGACATTCGCATTGTCCCCGTTTGCGCCCTTCGGAATTCCGAGGTTAAGCGTAGGCTGTGCGGCAGTTCCGCCCATGCTGGCCGTAGCCTCGCTTCCTGCGGGCAGCGTCTCCACCGTCCCAATCTTGATATCCGGCGTCACGCCATCCTTACCGGGTGCTCCATCCTTGCCGGGTGCGCCATCCTTGCCGGGGCTTCCGTCTTTGCCGGGAGCTCCGTCCGTGCCTGCGGGGCCGGTCGCACCCCTCGACGGCTTCCCGGTATCCTCGTCGCCGAGATACCAGTTCCCGTTTGCTCCGATCGTCGGCGTAATGCCGTCCTTGCCGGGTGCGCCATCTGCACCATCCTTGCCCGGAGCACCATCCGTTCCGTTTGTGCCGTCTTTACCGTCTGCGCCCTTGAGGTCGGCAATGGCAATGAGGTTTTCCCACGTCGCGCCGCCGTCGTTGGAATACTGGATGTAGCCATCCGCGACGCGCATATCGATGGTGCCCGCTCCGCCGGAGCCTCCGCCAGAGCGTGCCGCCTCGTTGATGGCCGCAACAAGGTTATCCTTTGCCTTTGTCGTCAGTTTGGAAAGATCTCCGATCTGCGCCTGAATCGCATCGAACCAGCGCTTGGACGGCCCGTCCGGCGGCTCTGCGCCTGCATGGAGCGACGGAACGCACACCGTGTCATAGATGCAGGATTTCACAAGAACGTCCTCTACGCGCCACTGGAGCTGCACCTTGCCATATCCGGAGTATTCGATGTCCGATGCGCTGACCGTCCAATACGCTGTGTGGCCGTCCACGGAAAGCGCCACGGGGTACGCCTCCGCGTCCCTGCTGGAGCGCGGACGCTGGACTAGCAGCAAAGGTGTGCCGCCCGGCCAATCTGCCTCAAAAGCTGAAAGAGGGAAGGCTACCCGCATCGCGTCGTTTTCCCCCTGATGCCGCAGACAGATCGGCTCACGCCTGCTTGCGGTTACTGTAATCATATGATTTCTCCCTTCTCGGTGTCCAAGTCTGGCACCGTCATGCTGGATTTCCAAAAGCAAACGCGACGATCCAGCTGCCGGAGATCCGCAGGCAGACGACGCGGCTCCCAGCCGCAAAGGTCGCCGCCGTGTTGCATTTGTAGTGCTTCGTCGTTGCGGCGGTTTGCCCGTCGAAAATCAGCGATAGCCCGTCCGCGTGCTTGGCTGCCACAGTCGCGAGTGCGATGCGCTCCGGCTCCTTCACTGCTTTTGCAGTATATTCTGTAAGGCCCATCACGCGATCACCACCCTTCGCGCAGTGTGCTGCATCAGCTCGCCGACGGCCATTGTGAGCGACCACTCAGTCTCTTCCCATATTCCGCCGATGTCCGGATCGTCGATCGATACGATATCCCCGACTCCATGGCCGCCGGTTGCCAGCGTGTAAAAGGTGATCGTCTTAGTCGCGTACATCGACTCGTTGCGCAGCCGGTTGACCAGCTCCTGAAGCTCGTCCTGACTGGCGACATTGTTTACCTTTGCGACGTCAACGATGCGCAGCCCGCGCCGGAAAGTGGACGTGCTGGAGGTAGGGGAGTCGTTGACGGCAGTCGCCGTCAGCGGCGCGCCTCTGTCAGGATTTGAGCAGATCCGCACGAAAACATTCGGCGCGTCAAATAGGTCTATCTCCTGTGTGTGATCGGCTGTGATCGGTGCAAGCTTCAGATCTGTGCTGCTGTATGCGTGATCGATCCTGCCGCCGGTCGGCGCTTTGTACGGCTCCAAGTGGCAGATGCCGCGTCCGTCGAACCATACCGGATTGTAGTTGATCTCCTCCAGCAGCTGGTTGCAGATTGTCAGGTAGTCCGTCCCAGTGTCCCAGTCCTCGCGATCCGTCGCCAGCACCGCCGAGGACGGCACGGCCAGCACAAGCTTGATTCCTGCCGCCGTAAGCAGCTGCTGCACCGCCGTCAGATACGGCGTATTCGCGGCGATGTGATAGAGGCCCTCCGTGCGGCTCTGTTGGACGCGCCAGCATCGATCGTATGCCTCGATCCGGAGCCGCCGCCCGTATGCGTCTATGATCTCCTCGACTGTGGTCGCCTGAAATACGCCAAGCGGTGTCTCGGCTCCGTCGAGGACAAGAACGGGTTGCAGCTCGTCGGACAGCAGATCAACGTCGGCGTCCGGATAAACCTCCGCCGACAAACTGCCCTTGATCTCCGAGTCCTTGCGGACGTAGACATTCGGGGCGGCGTCTGCCGCCCACGAAAGCTGTTTGAACTCCGCGCCGCCGCGAAGCACATTGATTTTGTAAGATACATCACGAATCAATGTCCACTACCTCCTCCACGTCCGCCTGCTCTACATCGAACTGATACGTCGTGTAAAAGCCGCCGTCCGCAGTGGCCGCAAGCACCGAGAGGCACCCGCTCACCATCTTGCCCTCCGGTGTTTTTACCGCGACCATCTTGCCCACAAGCGCCTCAAGCGCCGCGCAGTCCTCCGCCTCGCGGAAAGCGCACGCAACCGAAATTGTCTCCGCATAGTGCATACTGCGCTCTATCGTCGGATATCGCCGCCCGGCAAGCTGCACGGACTGTACGCCCCGGCTCAGATTGCGCCCCGTCGTGCGGTGTGTGCTGGCCGAGTAGGGAAGCGGCAGCACGTCCCCGGAGTCAAGGTCGATCAGCGTCACGCACGGCACGGATGCCGTCACCGTCACTGCGTTGGACAGACGGTAATTGGAGCTTGTGTCAAAGCACCCGCGCACCTGGTAGCTGACGCTGCCGATAGAGCGCAGATCCGTGTATGTCAGCTCCTGTGTTTTTGCAATGAGCTTTCCGTTGCGGTATATCAGGTAAAAGTTGTAGTGATACCCTCCGGCAGCTCTCCAGGAGAGGCGCACCGCGTCCCCGGCCTCTGCCGTCAGATTGATCGCCGGCCCCGCCGTGTTGGCGACTTGCAGCGCCGCCGATCCCCATGGCGACCACATGGCATATTCGTTTTGCACGCGGACGCGCACAATGTATTCACCGTCTTCGAGGTACATCGGAGCCGTCCACGTTTTATCCGTGCCGTAGTACGTGCCGGAGCTGTAAACGCCGTCGATCTCCACCTGGTAGGCCAGCTGCTCCGATGATTGCCAGCCGATAACCGGGCGCGGAGACTGCGACTTGATGGAAACCGCCGGAGCCGCCGGAGCGCCGACGCAGATGAACTCCGCCGCGTCGCTCCATGCGCCCGCCGCATTGTCCGTGTTGTACGTCCGCACGCGCCAGTACTTTGTCCCGCTCCCGAGCGTGTTTGCCGGGGCGGTGTAGGTTGTCTCCGCGCCGGTTACCGTTGCAAGCGCCGTCCATGTCTGCATATCCGTCGAGATTTGCAGCTCCGCCTTGGTCTGGGCCGTGCCGGTAGAAATGATGTGAGTCCACGCAAACGCTACCGGCCTCGATACGTCTACAATTTCGCCTTTCGGCGATTTTATCGCCGCCGTTGACTCTGCATCTGCGGTCGATAACGTTACCCAGTCCGATGTCGTTGTTTTGCCGCTGTTTGCGGTCACAACGATCCGCCACTGTATACTCGTCCCTGTAAAAGTTTTTGCTGGGACGGTGAAACTGTTCGTGTTTCCGGAGACGCTGTGTGAATGGATCGTTCCGCTAGGACCTGTGCGCCACTGAAAAGTTGCAGAGGATTGGACGAGTCTCGGAGCACATGGGTATGGGGCTGTTGAGCTCCACGTGAAAAGAACATCTCGATACTTGTCAATCGCTCCGGCATTGGGCGACATACTTGATATATTCAGCGTATCCGCTGTGGCGCTTTCATCTATTGTCAATACGAGGTACGGCCTGTTTGCACCGCTCGTCTGTACGGTAAATGGCTTAGCATTTAAAAGAGAAGATTGCAATCTTATACCGTAGGTAACAGCGTCACCAAATAAGATTGATGCGGAAGGGAACTCTGCCCATACCGGGGCGTTCCCAACGCCCTTACGCTGGAATACGAGATTGTAACCAGCCTCATTCCATGTGTCCCACGTTGCAGTTTTCTCGTCAAATTCCTTTGTGTTTGCATGCGCATCATACCAGTCATAGGAACCCTCGGTTGCCAAGAAATAAAAGAACAGTTGCGCACCAGATATCCGTTTAAACCTAAATTGATCCGGCAGGCTCTCGAACTTTACAAGGAGCCGGCTCTCATATGTCCTAAGTGTTACTTGCGAACCAGTATGCACATTCGATCCTCGGTTGTCGGAGTCAAGAAACGCGAAGGCCTTGGAGTAGAGCCTTTGTGTTGTACTCATTCCTTATCCACCCCCATCCTGCCCGTTCTTCGCTTATTTCGCGCGATGTTGACGATATCGTTGAATTCCTTTACCGTATTGGCCGGGATCGTGATGTAAAATGTATCGCCTCCCGACGCCTGCCGGGTTTCCTGCGCCGTCAGGATGCGCGTGCCCTGCGGCAGCACAACTTCCTCCGGGCCGTACTCGCCGATCAGCGTCCGCCCACCTCGCCAGTAGTCCGTGCCGGAGGCGTTATAGCCCTTCTGCATTTTCCAATACTCGAAGGTAGTTCCTGTCCCTGACTTTTCCCATTCGTCGCGGAGGTAGCTCTCATAATTGGAATACCACTTGCCGTTTGCGTAATACTGGCCGTAGCCGTTCGCGCTGGTCGCGCGGTTGATGTCAGTCTGCTCCCATTTTTCCTTGAGTGTCTGCGTGTTGTTGCCGTTTCCGTAGGAGTATCCGAAGCCCGCAGCCTTGCCCATCTGCTTCCAGCCGCCCGACCACTTGTCCCAGTCCCATATGCCGGTCGTGAGGACGGTCGCCGCACCGCTGATAAAGTCAATAGTGTCTGCAATGCCCGCCATGATCTCGGCCAGCGGGCGAAGCGCCTCCGTGAGCTTCGGTACAGTGTCCGACGAGAGCTGATCGGTAGGCGCGATAATGTCGCCCACAGTCTCCAGCAGCATACCGAAGGAGTCCACGATTCCGGAGTCCTTGAGCGCCTGTCCGCCGTCCCTGATGAGCTTCGTGATCTTCTCATAAAACTCCGTGAGATACGGCGCGAACTCAGCAGAAAGCTGATTCTTCGCGCCCTCCTGCGACTTTTGCAGTCGCTGGTATGCGTCGTCTACCTCGGTAAGCGCCGTCAGCGCCTCATTATCGAGCACGTAGCCCATGCTGTGCGCCTCCTGGGCGTACTGCTTGAGGCCGTCGCTGCCGATCTCGATCAGCGGATTCAGCTCCTGCGCAGACTCGGACATGAGGTCCATCGCCAGTGCGTCCCGCTCGGTCTTGTTTTTCATTTCGCCGAGGGCGTCGATCGTGTCATAAAACACGTCCTCCGCGCTGCGCAGCTGGCCGTCCACGTCGGTGATCTCCACGCCGAGCTTATTGTACGCCTCGTAGGCGTCGCCTGTGCCCGTCGCGGCTTCCTGCATTTTGTTGGTGGTTTCCTTGAGGCTGTCGCGGATGCGATCCAAGGGCACGTCCGTAAGATCGGCCATGTAATTGAGTTCCTGTATGGAATCGGTCGACATTCCGGTCACGGAGCTGAGCGTCACAATGTCGTCTGCGGCCTCCGCCGATTCGCGCGTCATCTGTATCAGCGCTTTCTCTGCCTTTGCGATGGCTACGGCCAGCGCCACGAATCCGCCTGCAATTTTTACAGATGTTGTGTTCAAGCTTCCCATGGAGTTCATGCTTTTCTGCATTCCCTCCGGCAGCTTTATCCCAAACTTTTCTGTAAGCCCGCTCACAACGTCGCCGAGATTCCCGGTCTCTTTCCCGGATTCTTCAATTTTTTCTTTGTTCTCGTCAAGCTTGTTGTTTAGGTTGTTCAGCTCTGCTTCGGCATTGTTGAGGCTCGTTTGCCACTGCATCGTTCGTTTGTCCGATTCGCCGTATTTCTCTGCGGACTGCTGCAAAGCGGCCTTGAGGTATTCGATTTTTTCTGTTTGCGATAAGATTTTACGCTCAAGTACATCATTCTGCGCAGCCAGTGACTCTACACTGTCTGCGTTCTTCGCATAAGCGGACTGCACCTTGCGCATCTCGGAGTCCAGCACGCGCATACCGTTTCCGATCTCCGACAGCGCCTGTTTATACTCTTTTTCGCCCGATAGCGTAAATTTCGTGCTGATATTTGGCATATTACGTCCCTCCGCTGAGATATGCCGCCAGGCTCTTCGGCTCTTCCTGCTTTTCCGGCGGTTCCAAAGCCTCCAATAGCAGATTGATCCGATGCGGCGTCATGTTTTTCCAAAAGTCCCGCTCCGGCAGGCGCATCCGGAAGAGCCAGAACGCGAGATAGCCGGGGAAATCAATGCCTTCTCGCTTTGATTCCCCCGGCTGTGTCAGTTTTTTTTGGCGTCCTCCTGCGCGGCGTCGTCCTGCTTGCCCATTACCGCATCCTCAATCAGCGGCCAGATCTGCCGTCCGATTTCGTTTACCTCCCGCAGCGTGAGCTTGCGGCCTACCTCCCGCGCGGTAAACACCAACGGTAGGCCGTACTCGTCCTTGATCCCCTGAGAGTCCGCCGCATCTGTCATCATGGCCGCCAAAAATGTGAGCGTGCTCTTGTACCCTCCGGTTTGGTTGAGCGCTTGCAGAAGCTTCCCGTTATACGCCTCCTGCACGTCGCCAATTACCGCCATGTTGCATGTGAGCCTGTATTTTTGGCCCTCGTACTCATAGTCTACGGTTTTCGGCTTGGTCGTCTCCATCAGGTCTCACCCAACTTTCCCTTGATCCAGGCAACGGCCTCCTCCGCGGTGTCGACGGCCTCTGTCTCGAGCAGCAACTCGTTTGTGGAATCGTCCGCGAGGAATTCGCCGTTCGTGGTTGGCGTGTTGAACTGGATGTTCTCGCCCTTGGTCTGGTAGCTCAGCGAGGGCGGGCCGAACAGCGCTTTCGGCACCCATACGCAGGTGTATTTGGTCACGCCGTCGATCTTATCCGGCGCGTAAAAGCCGACGCCGACATAGTTTGCGATATCTTTTGCCGAGAATTTCAGATTTTCCTTGCTCGTATCGGATGTGCAGCCGTAGAGCATGGCCTGTGCGGCCCTTTTGATGTACTTGACAGCCAGCGAGATCGTGCCGCCGGTGGCAAGCTTGATATATTCGGCAAGCTTGGATTCTGCGTACAGGCGTCCCTCGGCGAACTTGAGTTCCAGCTGCGCGCTCATGGCGTCGCCGACGTCTGTCGGCTCTGTGTAGGTCACGGTGCCGGACGTGTTTTTATACTTTCCCGCCCGGATGCCGCGTAAGTCAAAACTAGGCATTACAGTAAGCCCCTTTCTTTCAGCTTTTGTGTGAGGATTTTTTCGAGTTCCGCGTTCACGCGCTTCTGCGCGCTGCGGACACCCTTTGTCCAGAAATAAGTCCCGTTGATTTTTCCGTATTCTGCACCGCGGCCGTAATTCAAAACAAAAAGCACGGTCGCTCTGCGCGTTCCGTGCTCGTTTTTCCCGACTGCCGTGATGGTGATATACGGATCTCCGTTTTTGTCCTGCTTGATGGTTTTGCGGTATTTCACGCTGGAGGCGTAGGCTTCCGTTCGGAACCCGCTCGCCTGGACGGCCTTTTGCAGCTCCTCGACGATGATGTCCCCGGCGGCGTATAAAAGCTCCTGCTGCGTTTCGTCGTCAAATGCGCTTGCCTTTTGGAGCGTCGCCATGAGCTCATCCGTGCCTGAAAACGAGATCTTAGCCATATTCCGCGCCCTCCGTTTCGGCTATGAGCGCGATCTGCGTGCGGCCTGTTTCCTTGTCGTAGGTTTCCATGTCGATGGTGGCGATGTAGCCTGCGGCCTCCAGTTTGGCTTTTACGCGCTTTAAAAGTTCTGCGGCAAATCCCTCGGCAAAGATGGAAACAGCGTACTGTACGCCGGTCTCGGCCTCGCCGCCCTCGGCATAGATCTGCCCGGACTGGCCGAGCAGCTGATAGGTGATGTAGGTTCCCTCCGCGCCCTTATAGGGCGGGTGGCATACCGGGACGCCCAGGTCTGCCAGCGCCTCATAGATCATCATGCGCCGTCCCTCCGTTTGCAGGTCAGCTCTACCTCTTCCGTCTCCGCGCCGTAACTGCGGACGACGTCAAAGACGTCCGAGCCGCAGGTGAGCTGCTGCTCTCCGCCGTATTCCGCGCTGTGCACGCGGAAAATTGCGTCCGTGCGCTTGCCGGCTTGCGCGGCCTGGTAATACTCGGCGCGGTTGACGGACTTGCGGGCGGCCCAGACGGTGGTCTCCCGCTCGAGCTTTTCCGTCGTCTGGCCTTTTACGATAGGGTAGGAGAGCAGGCGCATCGTGATTTGCGTATCAAAGATCACAGCACGCGCCCCCTCCCTCGGCGCCCGGCGAATAGTCGTCGGACAGGCCCATCGCGTCGCGCAGCTCCTCAAAGCACGTCTTCCATTCGTCGCCGCGGCCGCAGAAGTCATGCTGCCAGCGCACAAAAGCCCGTACCGCGTCCTTTACGAGCGGATCTTCGTCCGCCCCCTCCGCGCCCGCAAGGTGCAGGCGCAGGAGGCAGGCGTCGATCTCGTCGGCGAGCTCATCGTCGAGGGCGTTGGTGGTCAGCCGCAGGGCGGTTTTTGCAACGTTGATCAAAGCCATTGGTTATCCCTCCCTGTTGGCCGCGCAGCATCAGGCTTTCTTCTTGGTCAGCGTGACGAGGCTGTTGACGTCGGCGCACGCGCCGTCGGCGATCTCGATGGCCTTTGTGACCTCGTCGTCGGTGTCCTCGTCGGTGTAGCGCTTTACCGTCATGCCCATGTTCTCGTTCCAGAGGTAGTACGCCGGGTCGAACATAAAGGCGAAGACGGTGTCGGCCGTGACCGACGCCGCAAATGCCGGCAGGTAGTCGCCGGTCAGAATGACCTCGCGGCCAAGGATGAAGTTTACGGGCTTGCCGTTGATGCCGTAGTTGACGCGCGCGACAGGCTGGCCGTTGTTGTCGACCATGCCGACGATCTGCGTCTCGAAGGTCTTCTTGGACATGAACCAGACCGCGCCGTCATATGCCTGCGGCAGCGCAGCTTCGGCCTTGCACAGATCCTTGTAGGTCAGAGCAGTTGTCGCGGCGGCAATGTCGATGTTCTGGCCGGTCGGGGCGGTCTCCGCAAGGATTCCCTTCGGCTGGCCGGAACCGGTGCCGTTGATGATGGCCTGCTCCTTCGCCTTTACCATCGCATTTGCGACGTTCCGGACAAACTGTGCCTCGAACATCGGGTATGCCATGATGGAAACTTCCAGCGACATGGAGATCGCGCAGCGCAGCTTGTGGTACGCAAAGACGATCTTGCCGGTCGAAGTCTTCTGTTTGTCGGAGCCCTCACCCTCGGCGACCCAGGAGGCCGTCGGCTTGGCCGAGCTGGTCGGGACCTGGACGCCGCCCGCGTAGGACGTGTGTGTTACGCGCGGCAGGATCATGCCGATAGCTTCCATCTTCTCGTAGATCTTCTGGATGGTCGTGGTCGGGATGATGCTGCCGACGTCGGAGGTCTTGGTGTTGGCGTCCACGTTGGTCAGCTCTGCCGGGATCTTCTTGCCGGTCAGGACGTAGTTCATGAAGGCCCGCTTGTACTCGTCGGTATCGTACCGGTCGAGCACATCCGGGGTCTTCGCGCCGCCGGTCAGGTCGACGGACTGCGCCGCTGCGGCCGGGGCCGCAACCTTCTGGCCCGCTAGGGCGTTGAGGTTCGCCTGGATCTTGGCTTCCTCCTCAAACTTGGCGTCGAGGGCCTCGACTTCTTTCATCTTGGCCTGTGCCTCTGCGGTCTTGCCTTCGTCCAGCAGCTTCTGGGCGTCGTCCATGAGCTTCTGGCGCTGGATGTTGTAAATTTCCTTTGTCATTTCAGTTCTCCTTTGAGTTTTAAAAATTTCAGTTTTGCTTCTGCCTGCGCCCGTTCGGGCATAAAAAAATCAGACTCTGCCGCCTGATCTTTTAAAAAGTTTTCCGCGCGTTTGAGCGCGTCCTCGCTGAGCATTCCGGAGTAGAAGTCCGCCGCGAGCGGCTTCTGGCCGGTGTCCGGCTGCATCACGCGGTCAACGAGTCCGAGTTCTACGGCCCGCTCCGCTGTGATCCATGTTTCTGCGTCCATCATGGCGGCAATCTCCGCCTCCGGCCTGCCGGTCTTGGCGACGTAGGCCGATATAATGGCGTGGTTGGCGTCGCGCAGGACACCGGCGGTGTGCTCCATCTGGCGGTAGTCGCCGTCTGCGCTGGACTGGACGTTGTGGATCATCATCATGCCGGTCGGTGTCATTTCCGACTCGCCCGCCATGGCGATGATGGATGCGGCCGAAGCTGCGAGTCCGACGATTCGGACGATCACGCCGCCTGCGTAGTTGCGCAGGGCGGTATAGATCTCGCTTGCGGCGAAGATCTCGCCGCCGCCGGAATTGATCTCGACTTCGGCCCGCTCGCCGTTTCCCTTGGCAAGTGCGTCGGCTACGGATTTTGGGCTTGTCGCCTCCATACCGTACCACTGGTAAAAGCGGTGCTGGTTGCTGGACACGATGGGCCCGCGAATGCTGATCTTCATGCGGTTTCATCTCCCTTCTGGTTGGTATTCTGGTTGACTGGCTGCGTGTCCAGCCTGCGGATCGGCTTGTCTCCGCCGTCTACCGGTGCAAGATTGAACGCACGCCGCCATTCGTTCGGCGTCAGCGCGCCTCGGTCGACCATCTGCAAGAGATTGAGCTTTGTCGCGGTCGACGCGAAATCCCACGCGGAGGCCTCGAATACGATGCGATTCCCGCAGCCGCGCTCGCGCCGGGAGAATAGCTTGCGTGTGTACTCGCCGCTCAGCTGCTTCAGTACCGGCTCGATCTCGGCGTCAAAATACGCGCTCTGTTCGTCCTCCGTCGCGATGGACGTGACGATATGCGGGTTGGTGTTAAACAGGGCATAAATGCGCTGCGTGGTTTTGTCCATCTGGGCTGCGTTCGGGACGTAATCCTTCGGGTCAATCTGCTTCGCCTCTGCTTTTGCGTCTACTGCTGCAACGCCCGTTCCGTTAGTCACGTTCAGGAAACTGTCTGCGAAGTCCTGCGCGCGCTGCTTCACGTCCTCCGGGCGCATGGACGCGGCGAACATCAAGAGCCACCGGATGACTGCGCTGTTTCGGATGGCCTTGACGATGCCCTGATCCGTCGTGGTGACGATCTCCATCAGCGGCACAATGGCCGGGGCGATTGGATCGCCGAAGATGTCGTTTTCGTAAAAATCCCCACGCAGGTGGATCACATCGTCGTATGCAAACGTAAGCACATTACCGTTCTGCATGTAAAATTTCAGGTACAGATTCCCGCCAGCGTCATAGACAGCGTCTGCCTGCATGGCTGCGACCGGAAAAATGGCGTTCGGCAGGCCGTTTTCATCCCGCAGGATCACGGCGAAGGCGTTGTTGTTGAGGACCAGCTGCGCGGTCAGCTTCTCCTGCAGCATCTGGCCTGTCATGTACTGGTTCGGTTCCTCAAGCAGGAACCGGATGTACGGCTCCGGGTTTATGGCGATCTTCCGCGTCTGGGCGGTGATGGTCTCCCGGATGTGCTTTGCCGTCAGCTTGCCGATGGCCTTGATCTTGGGCCGGATGCAGGCGCGGACGATATCGGACTGATACATTTTGCCGTTGTAGCTGTAAAAGCCATTCCCGCGTTCCTGCACCATCTGCACGGTCGAAACGCGCTTGGTGGTCGTGATATTCGTCAGGAGGTTTTTAAAAAATCCCATTGTCTCACTCCTAGAGCATACTTGTGTATTCTGCCTGCTTCTGATCGTAGATCGTGTAGGCATCGAGCAGGGCCGCCGTTCCGTCAATGCGGCGCGTGGACTTGCTCGTTTTGTGCGGCTGGATATTGCCGTTTTTGTCCTCGTCGTAGGCGGTGTTTGCCATGCACCACTTGTCAATCGGGTTGTTGTTGTAGACGATCCGCTTGGACTCCAGATCGTTCCCGCAGCGCTTCATCGGCTCGGAAAGCGTTTTCACGCCCTGATGCACGGGGATCATGGCCTCTGCTCCAAAGTAGTCCGCCATGCTGTCCGTCCAGTAAGGCGCCGACCATGCGTCGTAGCCGATAAAGGGTATAAAAATATCGAGGTCTTCCTGTACCTCGATAAACCATGCTTTTACGTCCTCATAGCGGATCTTGTTTCCCTCTGACAATCGGAGCAGCCCGCGCTCGTGCCACTTGTCGTATGGGATCTTGTCCTCCGTTACGCGTTTCTCCAAGAGATCCTGCGGCAGCCAGTACATCTGCAGCACAAACAAGATCTCCGGCAGCTCCGGCACCTGAAACAGCACCTTCGCCGCCGTCAGGTCTGTGGTCTTGGACAGATCCGCGCCGCCGATGCCGTAGCGCGGGTAGGACAGGATACGCTCCTGCGTCTGGCCGTCCGCCATGTGGTGCTGCCAGATCAGGCGGCGTTTTTCCTTGTCGAGCTGGAAGGTGTCGCGGTTGTCCAGCTGCTCAAAATTGAGCCAGGCTTCGCTGGAGGTCTCGCGGATGTTGAAATCCTTGCAGACAAGATTTCGGACGAGGGCCGGGTTTTTCTCCGCCCGCGCGACCCGCTCTTTGAGGGCCGTGTAGGACTTGATCGTCCCGAGCCCCGGATTTGCCTTTTTCCAGCAGTCCGGGTCGGTCCATTCGCTACGCTTGTCGAGCTCGTAAATAAACGCGATCCGGCGCGGGTCGTGGTACCCGTCCGGATCTTCGTAGCCGTTGATGATGCGCTCGGCTTCTTCGTATTTCTCGTCGTAGATGTCCTCGCGGATGGTGCCCGCGGTGGAGGTGATAAAGATCAGCGGCTGCTCACGGGCCGTCACGCCGTCGGCGATAATGTCGTACAGGGCGCGCCCACTCTTCCACTGGTGGATTTCATCCATCATGGCCCCGTGGATGTTGAGGCCGTCGAGGGTGTCGCTGTCAGATGCCAGCGGTTTGAAAACGCCGTCGTTAAAATCGCTGTCCAGCTCGGCGACCAGACTGCGCATCCTGCGGCAGAGCGCCGGTGACTTTTTGACCATCCGCTTTGCTTCCTGCCAGATGATCTTCGCCTGGTCTCGCTTAGTGGCCACGGCGTAGACCTCTGGGCCAGCCTCGCCGTCCGCCGTCTGTAAATACAGGCCGACGCCGGATGCCAGCAGCGATTTGCCGTTCTTCTTGCCGACGATGAGGATGGCCTCGCGGTACTGGCGGTTGCCCTCGATGTCGATAAAGCCAAAGATTGTCGCCAGCAGCGCTTTTTCCCATAGCTCCAGCCGGACGAGCTGGCCGCCCGCCTTGCCCTTGGAGTGGTGGCAGTAGTTTTCAAAAAATTCGAGGACGTGGTTTGCCCGGCGCGGCGAATAGTAAAACTCGGAATCTGTGTTTTCCAGCTGCTCCACCACGTGCCGGTAGGTCTTCTGCACTTTCAGGCTGACAGTCTCGCGGCCCGACTGGATCGCGTCCCAATACTCGAGGATTGGGTTGTAGGTCTCCGGGTAGCGCGTGAGTTTCATGCCTCGTCACGCTCCCGGACGAAGCTGCCGAAGCCGTCATCCTCCTGCTTCGGCGCGGTGTCTGGCTTCGGCAGGAGCGCCGTGAGCTGCTTGATGATCTTCTGGTAGTTCGCGTTCGTTGAGTTGTACGCCTGCCCGATCGGCCGGGCGCGGTCATATGGCTCGAGCCGCTCCGACTGCTGGAATTTCTCCGTCCAGCCGTTTTCCCGCAGGTCGTCCGCCATGTCCTCGCACTCGATGCGCATAAAGGCTGCCTGATCGATGAGCCCCGCGACAGTCCCGGCCGCTTCCTTCGGCAGAAGCTTGTAGATCCTCCGGAGTCTGGTCTTCTCGGCGCGGATACGCTGTTCCTTTGTCTTTTCCTGCCTGTTCGCCACAAAAACCGCCTCCTTTTCGCGTGATTTTTGCCGTCTGTCCGCGCGTGCGCGTAGATTACTTATCGCAGCGCTTTTGTAGGGGGGCCTCGCGAACGGCCTGCATATTCTTCCGAGGTAGGGCGCGCGGTGATTCAGCCGACGCCCCGGCCGCGCGCTACGGGGGGGATTGGGTCGCCGGCGGCGTCGAAGAAAATTTTTTGCGTCAGAGCTTTTGCGACGCCGTGCCCGTCAAACTGATCGTGGCAGTCCTTGCAGACGAACTCGAGGTTGGAGTAGGACAGGCTGACGTCCGGGTCTGTGATGTTGTCCGGCGTGAGCGCCCGTTTGTGATGGACGATATAGCCCGGCTTGTCCCGGCACTCTTCGCAGAGCCCGCCGTCGATGGTCCGGCGGAACTTGATATACCCGGCGCGGCATTTCTTCCAGCGCGCGGATGCGTAAAAGCTCGCGGCCCATGGCTGCATCCTGTTCCCTCCAATTCTTCACGCTATCACTGTAGCACATTTTTTTGGCCCTGTTGGCTCAATTTTTGCGATAGCCAAGCTCCCGCGCCGCTTCGTATACAAAACGGCTGTACATGCGCTTGGCTGTCGACTGGCTGATATGCACCCGGCGCGCGGCGGATTCCAGGCTTTCCCTCGGCCAGATCCATGCGTGCAGGCGCACGATCTCCAGCACATCGGCTCCGTCCCGCCATGTCTGTGCGGTATTGATCGCGGCTTGCACGGCAGCATAGTCCTCGTACTCCCGCGAAGATAAAACGCGCACAGCGATATCCTCGACGGCGCGCCCGGATGGATGCCCGCCCGTCTGTGCAGAATACCCCGGCGTGATCTTCTGACGGCTCATGTCCCGAACCTGACTGTCCAGTTTCGGGAATTCGCCGATGGTGCGGCAGACGTTCCAGTACCACCAGTATCTCGGCTTTGACACTTTCCCACTTCCTTTCTGCTTCGTCTTGAAACCCTACACATTTACAAGGCAAGATTTAAGCGGCTCCCGTCCGCTTCAATTTTTCATCCTTTTTGGATCGAATACATATTTATAGTATTGGTATCCGTACTGTGTGGCTCTGGCCTCGACGAGCACATAGCCGCGCGGGGCGACCGGCGGATGCTCCGGGCTGTACTCCCGCACGGCCTCGGTCGCAGGCTCCGGCTCCGGCTTGGTGCAGGTGCGGCTTGCCTTGTATCTGTGGCCCCCGAACTCCTTCCGCCAGTGACTGTGCAGGTAGTTCGCCAGCGCCTCGTAGTCCTGCCCATGATCTACCTTTTCGCCGTTCTGGTTTACATAATAGTTGTGCTTGCGAAGGTGCTTGCTCTCGACCACGCTTCCGAGGCCCCACAGCTTCGCAATGGCGTCCTCCGGAATGCCTTCGGAGATCATGTGGATGTGGAAGCGGTTCGTAGATTTTCCGCGCCCGTATACCATCACGATCTTTGCCTCCGGGTATCGGTATGTAAGCCTGCGCCAGTAGTTGTCGCGGATGCGCTTGATCTCTTCCACGGTATGCGCCTCAAACTCCGCGCTGAGCGTCAGCGTGGAGTAGAGGCTCGTCGGGCCGAAGTTGGCGTTGATAAGCGCCGCGAATTTGCCCGCTGAAATTTTGGAGTTGAATTCGTCGCGCTCTGCCTGCGTGGCGAAGCGCGGCTTGCGCGGCTTGCTGCTCTTGATATCCGCCTGTTCGCTCACGTTGTAAACGATCTGCGTACATACCTGCCCGGCGAATAACCGCCGCTTGTGCCTTTTTGCCATACTCCATCATCCTTTATGCAAACAGTGATAGCTGCGCCGTATGCGCGGCGAAGCGCTCCTCTTGTGCTGCAAAATAATCCTTGTCGATCTCGCACCCCACAAAATCCAGCCCTGCGTCATATGCAGCGATCCGGCTGCTTCCGCTGCCAAGGTGCGTATCAAGAATCTTGTCGCCCGGCTTTGCGTACCTAGCAAAGATCCAATCATAGAGCGCGATTGGCTTTTGCGTTGGATGTATCCTTCGCTCATTCTTGCTCTTGTTGCCTTGCATTACGTCGCCCTCCGCGATGCTCTTTCCTTGCATCATGCCATTCCACATATAGCGGATCAGCCTTGTGCTATCATGGCAATTTGTCGCCGCCAGCTCGCAATCGCTGAAGCTGCTCCCTTGGTTGCATTTGTCCCAAACGATCCTCCCCGGCGGGAAGGCATACCCGTAGTAATTGCATCCCCACACTATAAATCTCCGTGCAACGCGCCGAAGCTCTTCGAAATATTCTGTTCCCGGCACCTTCCATTCCGGGGATATCGGATAATCCCTGTGTACGCCGATTTTGCTCACCTTGCATCCGTAGTATCCGCGCCGTTCAGGCCCTGAAAAATACGGAGGATCTACCACAGCGAGATCAAATGCCTTATCCGGCAGCGCTCGCATATACTCCATGCAATCCATGTTATACGCAATGTTCATAGTGATCCCTCCTGTTCTGCCCGTTCAAAGCGTGGCCGGAGATTCCGGCCATGCGTTCAGCGTGCAGTTATATCTCCACTGCCTCGTCCAGCCGCACATTAATCTTCTTTCCGCCGGACTCGATCACATATCCTCCGTGCCCGCCGTACCTTGCCTCGAATTTCAGCGCATCATACACTGCGCCCACCTTTGGCTGAAGCTTCTGGAATACCGGTATCCTTGTCATGATCCGGATGCGCGTCTGCGTCGGGAAATTTTTCTTTTCGAACGGAACGCCCTCGCGATCCTGCGCCACCTGTTTTGCCGCGCACGTCTGACTGCAATAAAACTTTTTTGCATGATTCATCCTGTGCAGCTCGCGCTGGAATACCTTCCCGCAGTGTGCGCACTGCATCGTTATCATCGTCGGCATACTATCCTCCTCATTTTTTACCCGGGCGCGGCCTTTGCAGCTGCCGCGCCCGGAGCCTTAAGCCGGGTCTCCCTCCTGCGCACCTCATGGCGCAGTGTGCAGGCATAAGTCCACCAAAAAATCAGTTCTCCCGGCTGTCTGCCGCCTCGATCTCCTTGCGCTCCTGCATAAACCCGTGCAGGAACAGCTCCAATAGATTTGCCGCGCCGTTTACCATCTTGGTAAGATCTTTTTTGCTGATCTGGAGTTTGCCGGTCGTTACGACCTGCAAGTCCGGCCTGCCGATGATCTGTACCGTCGGATTCGGCTCGATCGTCCGTTTTCCATCCTCCTCGATCTTATAGAGAGGCGGTGTCGCCTGCTCCATCACGATACGCGGCGGATACGCTTCGCCGCGGAATGTAACGTCCCACTGCTCTTTTTCGTAGTTCCCAGTAAACTCGTCGAGTTCCGTCGCAAAAAGCTCCATGATTTTAGCCATCTGTAGTTTCCTCCATTCCTACATGTTTTCGTCGTATGCCGTTTTCATCCTCCGTGAGCGGCAGTGCCTTTCTGCGTGCCCGCTCCTCCGGCTGCCATCCGCAGTGCGTGCAGGCCTCGTCGCCCGCGTACTCCATCTGGCAGCATCGCGCCGACTTCGGCAGCGTGCAGCGCTTTTCATCCTCTGCCATCCCTACACCTCCTGTATATCGATCCCGTATTTGGATCGCATCATTTTTTTGTTGCGCAGGTACTCCTTGGTGCGCGTGGCCTTGGACTTTACATCCTCTACCACCAGCTTCCCGCCGAAGCGATAGGAGAAATCCGCCGTGTAGCGGATCGCGCGGATGCGCTGGCCGTCCTCCGTGATGTAGCTCTCCTGCAGCGTAAACTGCGGCTGCAATCGCAGATCTGTAATGATCTCCGCGTGGAGCATCACCATCAGCTCGTCGTACCGCCGCGCCTCTTTCTGGCTGTCGAAGCGCACCGCGCCTCGCTCTGCCTTCTGGCTTCCGTATTTCGTTTTCCCTTGGCTCCCCTTCGCAAGGGGAGCTGGCGCCGCAGCGCCTGAGAGGTCGCGCGCCTGCTTCGCGTAAAGCTCCCGCATCCTCGGCGGCATATCCGCCATGCTCTCAAACCGCAGCCCGCTCATTCGGTCGCGCCCCAACTGCAAAAATTATCTGGCTCGACAGCAACTGCGCTTTTAAAGGACGTGCGCGAAAAGCACATGCCATCGATGTTGTAAATGCAGTCCTTGCACCGCACCACCTCCGCAACGTCGGCGGCGGGTGCATCTTCAATTTCAAATTCTTCCGATAGCCACTTGAACACATACGAAAGGTAAAACGAGCCGTACCCAACGCGCCAAATTTTATCTACCGGGTCAAAATACAGAATGTTGTAATACGGCTTTTCAGCCGATCCACAAACAAAGATTTTGGCAAAGCTGGTCTTAATTTTATTCTTGTTGGTGCAAGCATCTGCGCTCTGCATATCTCTTTCAGGCATTTTCTCTCTTTCTCCTCTTCTTCCGACACTCCGGGCAAAACCATCCATGTTTCCCAACGCTCCACCCAGCGCTTCTCGCAATCCTCGTGGCAGTAGATTGTGAAACCGTGTGGTTTGCCCAGTTATATGTGTCTCCGCACATATCGCAAGAAAAATAAACGTTATACGCCATCCTTCTTGTTCCCCTCTACACGCGGCTTAAGCCATTCTTTGATTTGCATCGCGCAGGAGCAGCAAAGCTCAATATCAGGTGATTTCTCATGGAACGCGCTTCGTACGTTTACATACGTCGCAGAGCTTGTTGGGTTTATCTCCGCCCCGCAGCGGTCACATACTCGTTTCGTTGCCATCCTTCTTGCCCTCCATCGCCCGCTCGACCTCAATGCAGGTATAGTGGCGACTGAAATAATCCCAATTTGTCACGCAGTCGCTTCCCGCATCGTCCGGCGTTGCATCCTCATAATCAAAGTAGATGTTGATATTCTCCCCAAATGGTTCCATGCTGACGATTACTGCGGTTATGCGCACCGCGCGACCGTCCTCATCTACCCATCGTTCTCCCACCTTGCACGGCAGCACCACCACGCGCCCGTCCTTGTCGGCCTCGGCAAGCTCGCGGAGACGCGCAACGCCATCCTGCTCCGCATCACGCATTACGATGTACCGTCCTTCCGCGTCTGCTCGCGCAAATTCGGCACAGCGTTCCGGTGTCAGCCCCGTGTCCTCGTAGGCCGCAAGTCGATCACACACCGCTGCTTCAAACGGGCAAGCATCGATTTTGCACCCGTTGCCGTAGCACGGGTCTTTAAAGCAGCGCGGGTAATAGGCATGACGGGTTTGTTCGTCATTCCATTCAGTCAGTCGCTCCATAGCTCTTCCTCCACATACCGCCAGCTCTGCGGCGGGCGGGTGATTGGCCCGGGTGCAAGTCCGTATTTTGTCTCCCGCAGGCCGGTAAACTCCCACAGATCGCGCGGGTGATTGTAAATTCTGAGGTCGGAAATGTGCCATCCGTAGCCGACGCCGCCGTCCAGATATTTCTCCAGCTCGTCTTTTGTCAGACCGGCATCCGCAAGAAGCGTATCAAGTGGTGTGCAGTCCATGTTCCAATCGCAGATGCAATATTTCGACGGTTCACAGATTGCTCCTACTCTGACGATTCTTCCAAAAATGTCGTCGCATACAAACTCGCCGATGACACCGCCCTGAACCGAACGGTAAATGTAGCACTTAAACGGTAGGCTCATCTTCGGGCGCGTCTTGCGCACCTCGATAGTTTTCTGCCCGTTGATGATCTTCTCACACCACTCCGGGCGAATGCTGACTAAAACAGCTTTACTCATGCTTGTCTCCTTCCTCCGGCGCTTCCGGCAAGCCGCGCCATTCCCAGTTGCTTCGTCCAAGGCTGCAACTCCCACACTTGCAATTTTGCTTTTTTGTGCAATCGCAGCACGTAAGCAGCAGCGACTCTTGGTGGTCACGGCGGTGGTTGCAGCAGTGTCTGCATGCGGAACATCCGGCAAATATCTTCAGATCTACAATTGCCGCGTCCCTCTCGGCTTCTGCCTTCGCGTTCTCGGCGGTCAGGCGCTCGATCACGTTAGCAGCCGCAAACTCGATGTATTCCCGCCGATCTTGGATTTCTCCGACCTTGCAGTTTTCGCACGCGTCGTCGTGTCCAAGCCCCTTCGCGCAGCACCGCAGCGCCTGCACGATTTCCTTTTCTGTCATGGCGTATCCTCCATTCCTTCAAGAACCATTTGTCCCGGCAGAACGCCGTCCTCCAGACTCCAGTGCAGGACGTCTTCGCCGGTCTGCCAATCGCACGGCAGGCCGCGGCTGCGGCGCTCCTCGATCATCCGGCCATAAGCCCGGATGTAGGCATCCCGGTATCCTGGGTAGCGCGCGAGCTGCACCTTCCGGTGCTTGCCCGCCATCGGGCAGCCGATACAACCCACGCGCTTCCATCCGCATTCATACAGCGGATTCATGCATATCTTTTCGGCAGAAGCGTAGTCCAACACATTAGATTCCGTCCAGTCGATGATTGGATTGATCGTCCGCGTCCCCTTGAGCTGGCAGTTTTCCATCATCATTCGGCTTTCGTCGTTGTCATTCATAAGCGTCAGCCGCTTGTCTTTGCTCTTATGCAGCGCCTCCATAACACCGCGAGATTTCCGCTTTTGCGATTCCGCCCAGCGGACGCCGGTCGCGATCCACCTCCCGCGTCCGCTGGTCTCTTTGAGTTCCGCGCAGCAGTACCGCACCAGCCGTGTCGGCGGCATCAGCTTTCTCGGAATCAAATTCCACATGGTGACGTTTCCGCCGTCCGGCGTCCGGTGCGTATCGATGTCGCATTTTACGCCAGCCAGCTCCAACAGCCGGAAAGTATCCCGCACGTGCCAGACGGTTTCCGGTGCGTCCGCCGTAGTCAGTGAGTGCAGCACCTCATACGGGATGCCCGATCTCCCAGCCAGATGCAGCAGCACGTCCGAGTCCTTGCCGCCGGAGTATGTGATTACCAGCGGCTGCTTGTAGAGCCGTAAGCTCATATCCGAGGCCATCTTCAGCCGCTCAATCGCGGTTTGTTCTAAGCCCATTTCCATCCTCCATCCATGTGCACCATTCGCCCGCGAATGATCTCCGTTGCCTCTTGCAAATATGGATTTTTCATGGTATACTCTCCTTGTGCTTATAGTGTCATGGGGAAGCGTAGACCTCTCCGCCCTCGTCCGGCTGCAACCGGGCGAGGGCATTTTTTATCCGATCAGGAACTCCGGCTTATAGTGGAGCTTCATCGCCTTGGCGTTCTGGTGGTACTCCGGCGCGCTCCATTTGTAGCCCCAGTACTTTGCCGCCGTAAAGATCGCGGCCAGCTCGTCTCCCGCGCGTACTGTAATGCTCTGATTGCGGTACGCGACGGCGTAATAATTTTTCCCTGTGTACCCGGCCTGCGCGATCACGCACGGCCTGCGCGGTGCCCGCTCTCCCGAGTAATCGGTGCTATTTTGCCGCATACAAATGCCCCTTCCTTACTTTCCTCCCGGCGTGCGCGATCTCCCGCTGCGCCACGAAATTCAGCTCCTGCGCGTGCTTCTCTGCGAGCTGCTTTTGATAGATGTGCTCCCGGATGGACTGATACAGCATCCATGAGCAGCACATTGCGCTGCATCCCGGCGCACGTCCCGGGCAGTCTCTCCCGCAGGGAGGCGGGATCGGCTTTGTTTTCGGTGCGTACCGCATCATTCGTCCTCTGCCTCCTCCCACAAATGCTGCATCCACGCCGCCAGCGTCAGCAGGCGCTTGCGCGTCTCCAGCAGCATCCCGACGGTCTCCCGGTCTATGCGCGGCTGACTGCTCAGTATCTCCGCGTCCTCCTGGTCCTGCTCAGCGGCCCGTGTAGCCGCATCGATCAGGTCCTCCATCTGCTCCGGCGTCAGCTCCACCGGAATTTTCCCGTTACTCGCCATCTTTCTCGCGCTCAGCGATCCGCATTGCCTCGCGGATCACACTCCCGCCATAGGCATCCTTGGTCAGCTCAAAGAATTCCTCGCGCGTCATATCTGCGCTCAGGTCGATTCCGTGATCCTTCGCAAATGCCTTTCGCCCGGCCTCGCAGCTCCCAGTCAGCCGGTGATGCCAGTCGTACAGCGTCATTACCGGATACTCTGTATTCGGCTTGATTGCATCCAGAAATGCGGTGATCCGTTCCTCCTGCGGCAGGCCCTCAAACGCCTTATCGCGCGCATCCGTCACAGCCTGACGCACCGTCTCCCCGTGCGCGAAGCAGCCGTCAACTTTCGCGATGAAGCATGGCGTCAGCGTCAGATCGCCTTGCAGGATAAAGCCCTTCGCAATGTTCCCGTGTACCGCCTTTATGATCGTCTGCACACCATCGATCATATGAACATCTTCTCCGTCGTACTTTTTAATGCCGGAGCCGTCGCCGGAGCCGTCGCCGGAGCCGTCGCCGGAGCCGTCGCCGGAGCC
>ENA-OPLC01000010-OPLC01000010.1-human-gut-metagenome-genome-assembly--contig:-NODE-10-length-31069-cov-3.482923_pt1 | contig 31069 bp, 29 predicted proteins | sample MGYA00241815_ERZ501715 | MGnify/ENA primary metagenome ERZ501715 (study PRJEB25962, sample SAMEA2042375) | human gut metagenome | biome: human gut; feature: human-associated habitat; material: faeces...
ATTCCAATGAGAGTACGTCCACTTCTCCTGCTTGTTCATCTCGAATGAGTAGTTACTTCTATAGGGTTGCTGAATAGTTACCCAAATAACGATTCTGCAGGCTGTAAACTTCCAACAGAAGCATATAACATGTCCAAGTTTGTTTTTTTACTAGAGCGTTTCATCCTTAAAGGATAAGCGCCATGTTGAATCAGTAATGCATTACCTAATGCAGAAGTAGGAAACTCTGCATATTGAGGCACAAATAATCTTTTACCATAATCGATGGACTTTAATCCCGCATCAAGACTTCCCCCTTTTTCTCCAGCCTCTATCACCAACATTGCCTGGCTTAAAGCAATGAGAGTACTATTTCTTTTCATTGCACGCGAAACCATCCATTTTGCTTGCGGATCAAATTCACTTACAACTAACACTCTGTTCCAATCCCAATAAGGAGCAATTTCTTTCCTTACATAAAAATAACTTATGCCTTCAGGTAATACCAAAATTGTTGTGGCTCCATTAGCTAAAGCTGTTTTATGAGCTATCATATCCACACCATTAGCATATCCAGAAACCAGACAAAAACCTTGACAGGAAAGTTGCGTAGCAATATCTGTTGCAATCCCCAAACCTTTATCCGATACCTTTCTAGAGCCACTGAAACCAACTTTATTTTTGGACAGCAATGCTACATTTCCTCTATAAGACAATACAGTTGGGCTATTTATCCCCAACTCATCCAATAGTGATTTGGGGTAATTATTATCCAATATAGATAAATACTGAACATCAAATAATCTATCAGAAATTTCATAATCCTGCATAAACGCCAACCTCTGTTCTTCTGTTAGACGAACAGATACTTCACGTTGAAGTTCTAAAGGAGTGGCAACCTTATTTCGTATGCTAAAGAGTAATTTATTTACTCTAGCAGGTCCCATCCCCTTCACCCGCAACAAGCGAAATAGTATCTTAACAACTTCAATACCAGACCAATCCATAATCAATCTAATTATTACCTAAAGATTTTACTAAAGTCAATCCAAAAACACGAGAGCATCCTGCATTTTTCAGCATCATTGCAACATACTGCATCGTAAGCCCAGATTTGTACAAATCATCCACAAGCAAAACGTTTTTGCCTTCTAAGTCCACATCATCAGCTATCATCAAATGAGAATTTAGCAATGCATCTAACTTATCTTCCAAGCTTTCAGCATTTTTCAATTCTGATTTTTTATTCCAAGACAAAGAACTTGAAATATCAGAAAAATCAAATCCTTTTAAACCAGACACAATTTCTCTCACAAAAGCATGACTACTTGGAACCACGCAAATATAATCAGCATCTTTGAAAAAAGGAATGGAATCCAATAAGCCTTGCATTCGTTCTGTTAAAGAAGCAATCACGTTATTGTATTCTGAACTTTCCGGATGATACTTTGCCTGATATTCCAATTCGCCAATCTCAGTCCTTGTATTTTCGTCAATCCTATTCATTGACAGAGATAGAGACAAATCCAAACAATCACGCAAGAATACGATATCCTTATATTTGCCCATAAAAGCAAGAATATCCTCATATTCCTTTTCGTTAAAAACCATTCGGAAAGGCTTACCTGTCGTTTTACTCAAAAACAAAGCAAAATTAGAACTTCCAAGTTCTTTTTTCATCAAAGGCTCTATAGTATTTCTGAAAGGTACATTAAACCAAGCAAAAGGGTTTCCACTAGAGTCTTTTCTTAAGGCATGAGTATGGGATGTGGCAAAATGGATGCGTTTGGCACTACCATCGTCTGCCATAAAAACCTTCAAGTCATCCAATTCAATTGAATGACAAGGAACACCTAAAAATTTAAAACCTCCTAGTACCATAAGCTGCACCTTTTTAATTTAGCAATTGCAAATATACTACTTTTACTGTTACTATCCTAGCAAACCATTAATCTTTTAGCAAACTTTATCTTTTCAGGAAAAGTATAAGTACTTTTCTCATGCTTCATCCTTGGTGTAGTTGATAATTTACAGGAGTGATTTCTCCATGTCGTTTGGCTCACGAGTCACAGCCTTCGGCTCTCCTTCAAATGGTATCTCTGGCATCAAGTCCATCAACTTCTTCTTCATGCCTCTATGATTGGGGTATAGTCCTGCTGTCTCTTTGATATAGCGGCATACCTCTTGGCGTTTCTCCTCGTGGTTCCATGTCTTGACATTTCTCTGAACTCAGAGGTATTCATCACCTCAGCCTTCAGATGCTTCTTGATGACTTTTGTCGGATAGCGTCGCCATGCCTCATTGTTCTCTTCGGTAACGAATGGTGGACATTGCTCACCGTAGAAGGTGTGCTAGGTGAATGGCTCGAAGTCGAGGTGCCAGAGGAAGGATTTGTGTTGGGTGTTGTTGAGTTCCATAATGTATGTTTTTGATAATTATTATTAAATATTCTATTCACTTAAAAGTGAACAAGTTATATATAAAAGTAGTATTTTTGCAACATCAATCGACCATATTGTATTTAAGCCATTTTTCCCAAAAAATCAAGAATCCAATAGACTCAATATTTTCTGAAAAAATGATATCGCAGATAATTGAATTCTCTTATATGAACTTCTAATACCTTCAAAAGACAGAAACACAACAAAGGCATTCAGAATTACATCATCAATTTCTTTGTCAAATAAAAATTCTGAAAATTGAAATTTCTTTATGCATATGATGCAAATAAAAACTGTATAAGTTACATTTAAAAGAAATTCTACGGCACCAGCATCATATATATATATTATAAATTCTGCTAATTTCTTCTTAAACTTTTTCCCTCCGGAATGAGTAACTAATGGAATTTTAAAGATTACTCGCTTTATATAAGAAGGGCAATACACTAAGAGAAATGAACTTAGAACTAATATAACAAAATACTCTGTAGCTATACAAATCAATCCTGGAGCAACTTTATTTATAAGACATATAACAATATATATAGGAAATGCAGTTGAGAGAACTGATACAACACTCACGATAAGCAATGCTATAAATGGCATGCTAAATGACAAAAATAAATAGATAATATTAATAGGTATTTTCATTACCTTAAGCAGAACCAACTTCCAAGTTACTTTTTCATTTATATGTGACTCCATTTGCTGATATAAAAATATAAGCAATATAGATAAAAGTAACCACGAAATGATAATAGCAAAAAATATTTCTGGTGGAAAAATGGTAACTATACTAAATGATATGCCACCCAAAAATAAAATTAGGAATGATACAAGTTTAAGCCACCTATTTAAAGATAGTTCTGGCAGCCAGCTTCTTGCAGTGGCTATTCTTCTTTCATCATTACACACATAATGAGTAAGACTAAGAGATCTCACGATTACATACCCCTCACACCTTTCTGCCATAAAGGAAAATGGATATTCACAAATGCTACCATCCCCTAAGAAAACAACAACATATTCATTGGGTGAATCCATAGAACCATTATCTATACTTATAAGTTTTCTCCTTTTTACTCGACATTTTCTGGCAGATAGTTTTGTGGATTTGGCTAGTAACCTATCAACGATAGGATATATAATTTTCTTTTCTAGACATAGATTCATATAATCTACTATCTTACTCCATGTGACCATCAATAAACAATATAATAAAAATAAGATAAGACCTGTACCAAACAGCAATTTAGCTCCTTCATTCCACATAATGCAGAAAAGTAATACAGAAAATAATAGCCAGAATAATGTAAGAGCTATGAATACCCAGTTGTGGAGAAATCTATGTTTTACATACATAACTACTATCTTTCCTGAAAGAAAATGTTCATCTACATTATAAGGATGTTTATTTCTATTTAGCATTGACATAAAACTTAACTTTCAAAAACTTGCAATTACTTTTAATACAATCTAGCGAATTCTTTAAAACTGTACTACTCCTTTCATAAAAAGTTAGTATGAACTTGATAATTATACTACTCAAAAAATAGGGTGAAAACGAAATACTCCAAATAGCCCTAGAAAAAACATTATATCCCCCAATTAATCGAGTTAAATTCCTGAAGCATTTTCTCTCCACACTCGGGCTCTACAGATTTTATAAACATGATTCTTCCCAAAAGCCAATATTTATACATGCCCTGATCTGGGTGTCTATAAGCTACATGACTAGCTACACCAAACTTTTTGCAACAATATAGTTCCTTCCAGACATCCTTGCGATATTTTTTCGGAACATGCACTCCATCAGTAATAGTCAATCCGGTAACCATTTGCCTATCACAGGAGAAACTTATTTTCGTTTTCTTCTTGTTTGGACTAAAATGATGAGCATAAAATATTTGATAGATATCATGTATACTAGGCATAATACTATCTGAATTTCCAGAAAGGGTTATATCATCAGCATATCTACTATAAATACAATTACACTTATCGGCAAGTTCTACGAAAGCATCATCCATGGATCGGACAATCAAATTGGAAAGCATCGGACTCGTCGGTGCACCTTGAGGAAGCCTAAATTGGTATGTGCAGATTTTAGTAAGAACATCTACCACCTCTTCCTCATAGCCCAATTTAGAAAAATACTCCCATACCGAATAATATTTTATCGAATCAAAGAAATTCTGTATATCAACATTAATCAGCCATTTACTTCTGGCATGCCTCCTAGCATTGGTGACAATATTCCTAATATCATCTTTGTCCTTAGGCATAAAACCTTCAGCACAAGGAGAAACGGAAGACAAGTCTTTAAGAAGAATATTCTCGTAAACCCACCTCTGTACCCTCTTCAAGTCTGAATAAGGAGCACTTATCATTCTAACGCCACCAGCTTTCTTCCTTATACTATAGTTCTTATAACAACCTAGATTCAATAAAAACATTTCCATTCTCCCCTTCATGATATCAGGAAAGAATGAGAAAAAGTGCAACTTGTCAAAAATAACAGGAACATTATGGCTTTGCAAGATACCTGCATAGGCCAAACATTCTGATATATATTGCTGTGAATGCCCTTCAATCACAGCCTGTTCCGAAAAAAGAGACTCCCAAGTTTGTTCCATAAAATTATTACGTTAGTTGCTCACGGAGTGAGCATATCGAACAGGTGTTCGATATACTTAGTATAATGATATTTTAAATCAAGCATGTCCAAAAGACATACGAATATGCTAATCCCATATTCAGCTAATAATTTTACTTCACGCCCCTGAAAGTCTCCGGTATGTAAATATTATCTTTTTCATCCAAAATCGGGCTAAATTCTTGCCTTCCATCATTTCTCAATATCTTATATCTTTTTATTGCATCTTTATATTCATTCAACGCCAATGAAGTTGGCTTGTGCTTACTATCCCATATTTTCTTATCAATCCCTTCTTGCCATAGACAATCCATTTCCACTAATGAAATACCCATGGTATTGTAAATGAAAGCTTCGCTTTTTCTCCTGATCAAACATATCAAGATAAAGACAAGATTGAAATTACTCTTTGTAAACAATAACCCGTAATCTACACATTCACTTCCACCAACAAAGATTTTCTTCAGACACGACAACCATCTGTAAACAGAAGTCCTATCAGTATAAGCCCGTTCTATTTTCAGGAGATTATTTCGAGGCACCAAAGGATTCCAGTTTCTACCTTGATATTGGTTATCAGACCATAATACAGGAATCGTATTGTTTGGCGACGAATGCTGCATCAACACCAGGCTTTGGGTATTTTTGTAACCAAGAGGACAACCTTTATATAATTGTTCTCCATACTTATAGCACATCTCACGTACCGCTTTAGTCTTAAAATAACTCCCAAAGACCTTTTTGTGAGGATCAAATCCTTTACAATGCAAGTCTCCTAAGATAATAGCCCCAGATATATCTTGAGAAATCTTAGAATAGCCATTATCCATCACAATTGCAGCAATGACATAAAGCCTCCCAGAACTTGCATCACTCAACACCTCTGGACGCACTATTTTTTCTTCAAGAGATAACGCTGTTACTACTGACCCTCCACTACCTATGAAATCATCCACATAAACAACAATATCTTTCTGAGTCTTCCATTCCTGAGAGTTCCTATAAGAAATAAAGTCCTCAATGCTTGAATGAAATGCCATTTCCCGCAATTCATTTCGTTTCATCAATCCATGAATCCAGTAAGAAATGGCAGCTCCACTTTTCCCTGGCTTACCAAGAGGAACTATATGTTTTGTCTTATCTTTAGGCAACTTAGAGATTTGCTCATAAAGCCGCCCCTTTACATCATCATCACGCAAAAAAATCACATGCTCCAACAATTGGACAGCCAATTCGACATCTTCATCCTCAAAGTTAAATAGCCACCTAATAACATCGTATGGAGTTATCTGATTATAAAAACGGACAGAAACTATATCCTCTATCCTTTTTTCAATTTCTTTGGAAAGTGTCTGCATAAGCATTTATCTAACCTGCATATTTCATACTTACCTGTTATGCGCATGGGGCAAAGGCTATTTAGCAGTAAGTACGTAGATAGTCATGTAAATTTACATTTTGAGAATCAAAGATGTCCTTATCGGTGTTAATCTTCACGTTTCTCAGCCACTTGGTGGCCATGCTCCTCCAACAGTTTGCCAGTATTGAAACAAACCGTTTCCGCACCACCTTTATTATAATTATATACGTCGATTAATAGTATTTTCATCTTCGCTAAAAGTATAAGTTAAGAGGAGTATAATTCATACTCGATAAATATTTCCTCCAGAGTTCATTTTTCTTAGACATAGTACAACTTTCTCTAACTTCTCCAGCAAGTAGAAACAACATTCAATTTCTTTAGTAGAGAATGTTGGAGCTTGAAGTTGGTCATGAGACAATTGATGGAGTGTTAGCTTTTGAAACAATTTCATGTCTTGCAAAACCGGGATAAGAGGCTCGAAAAACGCAGAACTATCGTAATCCAAAAACTGTTTGTTGATTTTTTCACGGATTAGTTCCTGTGGTGCAACCTCTACAATGCCCTTGATTGTGCGAAGCAAGTCGCTTTCAGAATAAACACTATCTCCATTTATCTGCAAGAAAATCTTTCCTGCTTCTGTATTTATGATTTTTTCCAAAATGGTACTAATCTCCATATAATCACCCATTTGCATCAAGCGAGCATATTCATGGAGCAAATACTCAAAAAGCTTACGAATTCTATTTCCAATAGGTTCACAATTATCATTTTCAGGATTAAAATCAGCTTTAATAGAAGCTACCGTTTCAGGACTTTCATCCTTTACCAAGACACGAGTATCACCAATCTCATACAACAATCGCTTTTGCCACTTATCTACACTATTATTGTAGTTAGAAATTGCATAGCTAAACAAATTGTAAAAGCTGACATTATGAGTAAGCAATAGAATTTGGCAATATTGAAAATGAGTCATTATAAATTTTGCAACCAATCCCCTATTTGCCATATCTAGGCTATTGATTACATCGTCCATAACTAAAAGTTTGTGATGTTCAGCTGGAATTTGAGAAAAATTAATTAATTGAAAAAATATTGCCAAAAATATAATATCAAGCTTTGCCTCGTTATAAGTTTCATCTAAATGGTCGCATTCATCGATTCCATTCACCTCATCCACAACCTTAAAGCAATGCCCATCACCCTGCTGAATTTCCAAATGCACCTCCTCAAAGAAGTCATCATGCAAACTGTCATTTACATATTGCAAGAACTCGTCAGACCAAAACTCATTTTTGTGTTCCAGCACTACAGACGGGAAATACAAGGTCGAGAAGATTTCATCTAGAGATATTTTATCATGTTTCTTCAAATCTTCACAAGAAATAAAGAAAGCATCAGTTTCTGCGACATTATAATTTTCATAATCTTCTCCATCGACTTGGATTTCAAATGGAGTTTGTGGATTTCTCCTATTGAAATATTTACGTTTCTGTGCTTGCTGACCTCCATTTGGAGCTGCAGGTCCTGCTATTCCAAGCACATTTGGAAGCATTTTATCCCGATATAAAACGAACTTAATTGCCTCAAACAAGGAGCTTTTACCAGCTCCATTCTCTCCACACAGCAAAAGGTTGCTATTATTTGGCAAATCAAGTTCCACTTGAGAATCAAAGCATTTAAAATGGCTAACTTTCAAGTTGTTCATATACAATTATTGTTTATCTGCCAAGAAATCATACAAGATGGGTAACAATTTTTGTGTTCGTTCCTTCACCATGGACAACAAATCATCACCACACTTTATATTTTTATATTTAAAATCGAAAAAGAGGCGATTATAATCATTTTCTACAGTATCACTAACGTTATCAATAATGAAGAAATTACCCAATTGGAATATCAAATTTCTGATAGTCTCATCTACATTTGTTGTCTTACTTGGTCGTAAAATTTTCACAACACTTGGTATGCCTATCACAGGCTGTTTTACTACTATATAATAAGTAAGCAAAAAAAGACCTTTTTTTAAATGATACCTTGTATTCAAACTTTCTAAATTTGGCATAAAGTAATCAACACTTTTCTTTTTCTTGACAGCTTCAGAAAATATATCCGCAATAATATTATAGATTGTAAACTTTACTGTGGTACTTGGACCATAAGAATAACATACTCTTGTAAGCAACTTCAAGAAATCAACATATTCTTCATCTTTTCCATATTTATACAGATACGATACAATTGCAAACATCGGGAAATTATTGGAATACATTTTCAATATTTTAAGCCACATTCCTAAATCAGATTTTTTTTCGGCATCCTCATTTATAATTTGCAGAACATCCAACACATGCGCCAATTCATCCGTCACTCGTTCATAGTCAGAAACGATGATTGGAGCATTAGGACCTTTTGTAAAAAAATCCCTCAAACTCGTTTCAAACGTTGTTATTCCTTTTATACCCCGAAGTATATGGGAATAGTATTTAAATAAGTCCTCTATGGTTATATCCAAACTTTCGCATTCGTCTTTTATACGAATCCATCTATTCAAGAAATCTGTCTTTTTTCCAACACTAACAGCTTTATTATACAATTTTGCCTTGAAAATATCAGCATCTTCCAAGTTTTGACCTCGATTATTAATCGTTTCAAAAATCATTAAAGCTCGTTCATTAGCTTCATCCTCTGTTTTTCCCCTTAATTCAATAGGCAACAGATACACTTTGTAGATAAAGAATTTTATAAACTTACGTTTTTCTTCTTCCGCAACATAGGTAAAAGAGTCTTTCAACCAAGAGTAAATATCCAAAAAATTACGCAACACTTGCGATTCTATCTTCTTCTGATTCTGCGACAAGAGTTCCTCCACCTGTACTGCATCCATTTTCCAAATACTTTCCATTTGTTCTGGATCCGAAGAATCGATAACATTAGATTTCACCTTAGACACAGCATGTTCGTCTTCATCCCAAGTTTGTAAACTAACCCCTTCTTTCAGCTTTCCCATAGCAGGAACTAACAACGTTAAGGACTTCATCCAAAGCCAAAGGGTTATCATACGTTGTTGACCGTCAACAACCTGTGGTTTATTTTGATGGTCATCACTTCTTGCCATAACAATATTGCCCACAAAGAAATCTTCTTGAGCATAATAATAGGTCATAATATCAGTATATAATTGATAACAAGTATCATACGTCCAACAATATGGACGCTGAAACTCAGGGATTATATACTGATCCTCGTTATAGAACAAAGAACTGATGTTCTTTTGTTCTGCTGTTAATGATAAAGCCATGAGCAACTATTTACATTAATTATTATTTTTTAAAAACTTGATTTAGTTTCCCAACTATCATCATACCATAGAATGTTGGCTTGCCATCAATTTCCTTAGCAAAACTCTGCTTCCAGGTCAACTTATAAAGCACGGTATCCTTACAGATCTTCTTCCACAACTCTTCATTGTATGGCTGTCCCAGAACCTTATACAACTCATCACAATATTTATTATTAGGCTTAATCTGCTCAAAAGCTTCTGCCACCTTTTTCACATGTTTCTGCGATAATACAATAGCATAATCAGTTAACAGATAGTCAACCAATCTATCGTAATGTTTCCAATAATTATAGAGGAAATCTCTAACTACTGCATAGACATAGCGATGGTTATAATCGCAACCTAACGAATAGTTTGCAAAATATCCACTAGCAATAGAACAATGCAAGTAATCAGGGCGCTTGATAGACCATAGAGGCATTTTCATATAATCCTCAAAGCTAGAGCCCGTACAGAAGAATGTTGAATCTATCCAAATTCCACCATAACGAGCCAAAAGATTCAAACGCAACAAATCCGAATAGATAGTTCTTGAGATAATACCTTTCTTACGCTTCTCCTCCAACCAATCTGGGAATTGCACATAGTCCTTATAATTGTTATCAGTAATGACAATCACCTCATACTCTCCAGCATTGCGCTTGATGGTATCTACGCAAGTTTTTACGATTTCCGGTGCATTATCAATCCCCTGCCACCAACAAATCCAAATTTTGTTGCGAAGTTTTTCATCACAATCAGGTATCGACTCCTGCACCTGGTAATTCTTCCAATAATCCTTGAACTTATCCTCTAGGAAATCAATCATGATTTGATGTTTTCTCATCAATCGGTTCTTCACACTCTCAGGTTCCTTGAACCCATTGCGATTCATGATCTGTATATCAATCTTCGCCCAAAAAGTAATAACTGCCGCTTTGACAGAAATCACCTTAGCAACATCACAAGATGCCTTGACCTCCTCAAGGCATCTGTGAAAAATTCGCTTAAAACTATTATGCTTGTTTGCCATAAATAATCAAATTACTTACAATTTTTTATATACCTTATCTCCATTCTCTTGAATCAACAACATAGGAGAAGGAATTACAACACTATTAGATGAGACATCCTTTATTACCACAGCATTTAATCCAACAGTTGAGTTATTACCAACAGTTATCTTACCACAGACTTTAGCTCCAGCAGATACTCGAACATTATTGCCAATAATCGGGCAACCATACCCATATTTTCTACTACCATTCCATCCGATAGTAACCTGTTGGTTTATCCAACAATTCTCACCAACCTTTTCAGCAGCAATAACAGTTGAAAAGCCATGTTGTATATATGTTCCCGCTCCAAAGTTTTCAGACCTTGTCCAAATGTAAAGTGTTGACAAAGGAGGCAGATAGCTTAAAAACAACTTCTTCTTTCCCATACGGAGATAGAACACATTTCTGTATTCTTTCATAAAAAGAAGAAGCCACATTAAATTTAATACTATTTTTTTGCCCCCCCATAAAGGATTTGACTGCTTTGAGCATTGCACCCAACGTACAACATCCTTATCTATCATCTTCTTGTTTTTTGCGAATAGATAGCATATTACATGAGGAACTGTCAACCATCCAAATAATAAAAAGGCTATTTTTTTCATATTGATGATTACTATTTATATATGAAACTATAAAGTTGACTTGAGATAATCTTCATAATCTTTTTTCTTCTGGCATATCTTCTCTTGAATAGCATCTATATCAAAGACTTCTTTTAAAGAAGCGATTTTCTTCTCTACATCAAAGTCTAAATTACCACTTTCGTCACAACATCCACAGAAACCTTGCGGGAAAAGGCCAAAGTCCTTTAACAATGACACGTGCTTTGAGTCTCCCTTTGCTGTACTCAACTCTTTACTGTCTTTAATATAAATAAGAGCAGGGACATTGTTCTTCAAACAGAAGACACAATCATGAAAACGATGCGTAATGACAAAATCAAAATGCCTATATATACCAAACTGTTCGAGAGGTGACATATCATTCAACATTACATCAGCCCAAGAATTAAATCGCGGTGCAAATACAGTATAGCCCAACTTATGCAATTTCTTAACCATTTTTCTCGGCCATTTTTCCGAAAAAGTAGCATGAATTAAGACTGACTTTGGCGGGATTACTAGATTTCTTTTTCTTATATACGCATCTGTAAGATCATAATCCGGATTTAAAGTAAAGACTGGATCAGATATGTATCTAACATCCTTATCAGAAACATAATGCATAAACAAATCCTTTGTAGCTCTATCCCTAACAGCAATACCATTAAATTGAGAAATAGCCTTTCCCAAATCATCTTTCTGCTTCATAGAAAGACTTTCATACTCCACATTCTTAGAAGATGCAGCTATAAGATACTTCTTTGCATTAACATCTTTCAGCCAATAAACAGTGAGTCCATCATAACCTTCAGGCACCTTATCCAACTCCAAGAGAGTATCTGCACCCACATATATCTTATCGTAGTTACACGAAGACACAAATTTCAATGCCTCTTCTACATCTTTAATTAGATATTCCTTATCAACGCCCAAACTATCTTTTTTGAATAGTTTATACTTTTTCTCCATCTTATGATAAAACGGATATGTCAAAAATGGCACATACCTCATATACTTACTAAGAGCAATAAAAGTATGTATTGGAACTATTTCTACTTCATCATTAGGATAAAATTTCTTCAGTTCCATATAAGTGGCATAAGCCTGGAGGTTTGTTCCACAGTTATTCAAATCTCCATAATATGTTAAAAGTCCTATTTTCATTGCTTTAAAATTTTATTGTTTAAATATTCTTTATATATATCAGAATCAGCCAACGCTAGTTTTAGTACCACCTTCCAATAGTTACTTCCATATTCCACAGCGTCCTTCAAAGCTGTATTTCTCATTTTTTTCAAACACAAATCTAAATCTTTCTTTTCATCTAGATTTTCTAGAAGACTATTTTCTATTTCAGAATAATCACAGACAGCTGCAGTTTTAAAGCGCCCCAGTAATCCCAATTGCTTAAAATGTCTTTCTATCAGTTCGAACATTTCCTTGTCTATGCTATTTTTATTATCCAGGCGATAGGCGAAGTTTGGATACCCCATAGCATCAATGCTTATATCCACAAACAAATACTGCTCATTTGGCAATACATCATAATAAAAATTTATAACATAGGGTTTTCCATCATCCGTTTTGACCTTATCTCCTTTTTTCTCGTTACATGTCGAACAGCAAGGAAGCAAGTTCAATGCATTTACTGCAAACTCCGGATACATCTCTTTCGGTAGAAAATGTTCTGTAGTGCCTGCGGGACTTATAGTGCAATAAGGACACTTACACAAGTAAGTTCGCTTATTATTTTGATCTATCCATCTCCGTACATCCTTCACGATTTTCTTTTGACTACCGTACAACCCCAGCAATAGTTTTCTGTTGCAATCTGTAAACTTAGTAGAAGGCAATAAAGTATGGACTTTTTTCAAGGTAAAAGCATTTTTGTAAATTTCATACTCAGCTTCCACGTCGTCTTCAATCCGTGTAAGACTTTCCTTGCCAACTTTATCTTTCTTTGCTTTTACTGCATTCTTATACAATTCAAATGCATCTCCATCATAATGATTAAAGTTTATCATTAGCCTTCATCTCCAATTGACGTCTTATATACATATAAAGGTTCATACTCATTGGCAGCCCTTCTGTTTTAAGAATCTGCTCTATCTGATTCAAATTCATACCATTTTTTATCATCTCATGTATTACATAGCCATAATGCTTGTTTATACTAGATCTTCCAAAAACATCTTCAGTAATTGTAGTCAGATTCTCGCCTAAAGTTTCGGTATTCATACCTCTTACATATGGTTCTCTCGTGTCAGCGTTTTGCTCCACTACAAGCACATTGCGTGCAAGCAGTTCCTGTAAGATTACAGCTGAATGAGTGGCAACTATACAAGCCGATTTGAATTCATTACATATATTGAATATTATACGAGTTAATTTCGTTATGGCATTAGCATGAAGATGCACTTCTGGCTCATCAAAAAGGATAAGTGAATTCTCTCGTATGTGAGCATATATCTCAGTGATGATACTGGTTATCATAGCCTGACCACTACTCATTTTATTAATGAGTTTAAGAAACTTCTCCTTGTCTATCTTATTATGTGTTTGGAAAATTTCTACCAACAGGCTTTTATCAACCACATCTATCAGTGTGAAAAAATAGCCCGCTACCCTTTCCTTATAAACGATTTCATCAAGAGAATTCTTCAAACGTTCTTTTTTATCCTTCTCGGAAAGCAATTCATTATCTCGATTTCTCAATCCACAATAAACAAAATTGAATGATGATTTCTTTGTTAATTGGAACAGATTATCGAATATACTATAAGATATAGCTATTACCTTCGAAAAATCCGGTCTGTGCCCATTCTCAAACATACTATCACCACTATTATGTAATGCTTCAGCTAGAGAAAAAAGGATTGAAGACTTACCTGCCCCATTCTCACCAATCAAAGCTTTTACCCTATCAAGATTTCTTGCGTCGTCTAAGTTTCCAAAACTGAGTTCTACAGGTATATTACCATCATAACAAGGTATTTTTGCCTGTAGCGTAAAACTATATCGATTCTTTAAATCTATTCCTTCTAGAATACAGTGAGCGTTTCTAAAAGCACGCTGTGCATTGTCACTCCTTAACAAGGACTTCTGAAAAGAAATTGTATGCTGATAACTATCGGCAAAGACAGAAAAATAAGCAGCATCGCGCAATGCAAACATGATACTCCTGTAACTTTCAGGGAACATACCCTTAATCTTGGCATAATATTCCTCATTTTGTCCTAAAGAACAAAAGTTATTAGACAACTCTGTAAATTCTGTAGGTATTACATTTTTAGTAGCTAGATGCTCGGTAGTCATGATTTTAACAGTACCTATGCATTGATACTGTTTATCTTCAGCCCAATAAGTAAGATTAAAAGTTGTTCTACGTCCATAATCATCCCAATTATCACTAGAAAGTGTAAAACAAGGATACTGTACCGTTTTTTTATCTACGAAAAAACGAATTTGATTTCGTGGTATATCCAACGGGCGAACTTCGGTTGCTGTCTGTTTACCAATTTCATATACTGGCAATCCATTGTCTTCACCTACCAAAATATAGTTCAGATGTTCTCCTTCCAACATTAAGTTAATGGCTTCTACATAACGTTGGATTTCATCCTTTGAAACTCTGACCTTGGTAGAGACCACCTCATTCAGAAACTTGAAAAAAATATCATCTGAAGCTTTTAGCAGACCGAACCTAGTTAGAAACACATATTCTTCATCCCAATCAGAATTGTTTCGTAGATGCTGAACGGCATCACCATAAGCATCCTTATACCTTGGATCTTCAGAGGAAAGCAGGTGAAGATTCCAAATGCGATTAAGCATCTCCACCTGGTCTGATTTTCCCCATATATCACCTAAGGCAAGGATGCCTTTGAAAATATCAAGTTTCTTTTCAAGAGTCATTTGTTATTTTATTACTGTATATTCCATAAAATCTTTGCGTTTTGAGACAGCCACTTTATATTCATCCTTATAAGTTCCAACACCTATCAAAACGCATGGCATTTCATACTCTGGAATATCCATTTCCTTTTTGATCAGAGCAATTTTACCTTGCTTCTGTCCCATCGTAAGAGGAATAGCAGCTAATCCCTCATAATGCAAAGCATATAAAAGGTTCATTGCATAGATACCACCATCAACATACACTTGATGTAATTCATTGATATTATAGCCACGCTGATCACCACAAATAAGAATCGCAATTTGCATGTCTTCATAAAAGCCATTACAACCACCTTGCATTTCAAAAATCTTATTCTTCAACAATTCATCCTTATATACATAAATCTTGTAGCTTTGTCGGTTACATGCAGAAGGGGTTCGTTCACACATTTTAAGTGCTGAGAGAATCTTATTGAAATCAACTTTCTCCTTTCCAAAATCACGAACAGAGAATCGAGATTGCGAGAAAACCTCAAAAGAGGATTTTCTTTCATCAGCAAGTTTACTTAATGTCTTCACATAGATGCCGGCATCTGCATTCGAATCTATCTGTATGCCGTTTTTCCTGCAGAAATCATCGAGCAATGATATTATATCATTCATATCTGCCCCAACATGCTGATTGAACAATATATATTTTTCAATAACCGTACATACATCACATGCAAACTCTAAATGACCATCAATATTTAGATAATGCTGCAAATCTTTCAACAGATTACGCACTTTCTGTTTACCGAAGCCAACCTTAACGCTTCCAATTGACATGCCTTTTTCCAAAGCATGAGCACGAATAGCCAAGTCTGTCTCCATTTTTCTCGGATTTTTATTGCGTGCTCCATTACCAATATATTTAGTATCAATAAGGAGTTCCTGCCAACGTTCATGGCATAAGCGTAGGAACAATACCCACTTCGCATTCTTTAAATATTCTTTAATCATAAGATAGAATTGAAATATTCAATATACTTTTTAGAAACAGCTTCCAAGCTATTGTTTTCAGCCACATAAGTCTTTAGATCATCTTTCATCTTCTGATAATCAGAAGTGGACATCATCGCAGCTTTAGTGATGGCAGCTTTCAATGATTCCTTGTCGTTTACACGGAATAAGAAACCATTCAAACCATCCTCAACACGCTCAGCAAAACCGTCAATATCACTGGCTATTACAGGAAGGTTGTAATTGTAAGCTATCATGTGGGGACCACTTTGTGCCACATCTTGATAAGGAAGCAAAAAGAATTGATGCTTGGTAAACAACTCCGGAATTTCCTCATCAGGTATGCGCTTGAAATAGGTAGAGATGCTCTTGCAATCACCTATCTGCTGCAAAAAAGACTCCTTGTTCATTCTGCAATTGCCACAAATATTGAGATGCACTTTATTCTGTATATTCTCAGGCAACTCCTTCACAGCATCAATTAGCAAATCGAGGCGCTTATTAGCCACCACATTACCAAAAAACAGAAGGTTTACTTTCTTTTCATCTACCTTATAATTATCGGTCTGAACCTTTCCGAAATCCTTCACAACCATCGGTGCATAGAAGAAAGACTTCTTTGGATAATGCTCCTTAAACCATCGTGCCGTATGTTTGGAGAACATTTGAAAGTAATCATTCATAAAGAATTCCATCTTAACAGCAACCCTTAACATAAATGGCCAAACAGGATATGGATTAACATTATGAGCAGCATGAACAACACGTTGATTATGTCTTTTAGATAAAAATAATGTTGGATAATAAAATGGGAAACCGTGAAAAGAAGAATAAATAAGATCGAAATCTTTTATATGATACTTTCGAAAAAGTTTATAATAAAACCATATATTTCTCAGATTCTTGAGTCGATAGAGTTGTTTAATATAAACATATTCTTCAGATGATGGAATTGAATTAGGACCTATAACAAGCCAGGTTATCTGATATCCACTATTATCTTTTAGATACGGAACAATTTCCTTGTCCGTATCAAATGACCATGATTCAGTAAGCCAGAGTATTTTCTTCATCTCAATAGTTCTTTGATAATAGTTAACAACCCATTTTCCTTATTCTCCTCCACCTTGATGCTCTTCTTTACCCCAGCATTCTCGCCGGCTTCCACATCACGATGGCTATCACCAATCATGTATGATTCTGACAAATCTATATTGAAGTCTTTGGCTGCCTGTAACAACAGCCCAGGCTTCGGTTTGCGACAATCGCAATCTATTTTGTATTCTGGGCGTTCTCCTTCGAAGCCCTTGTCTGGATGATGAGGACAGATATAAATACCATCAACATAAGCACCCTCTTTACCCAAGAGGGTTGCCATTTTCTTGTGTATCTCCTTGAGTTCATCCCATGTGACCTCTCCTCTTGCTATCACAGGCTGGTTTGTGACAACAATCGCCAAATATCCACTTTGGTTAATAAGTTTAATTGCCTCAGCTACTCCTTCTATCAATTCAAAGTCATCTATATTGCGAAGGAATCCCACATATTTATTGATGGTTCCATCACGATCAAGAAATATGGCTTTCTGCTTGTTGGTAAGATTCTTAGCCTGAACAACACCATTTTTATAGTCAGCCTCCACTTGATGAAAACGTTCTGGAGTACCCATATCCTTTACATATTCAGGACTGTCATAACAGAACATCATGCTTGAGCCACACAAAGGTTTGAGTATCTGTCGGTCCAAGTCAACCTTTCCTTGTGGGAATCCAGACTCATTGTTGATTTCAAGTGATTTCAAACTAATATCCAAAGCCTTAGGATCTATCACATGAAGACCAGCATTCACACGATTGTCATACCACTGTGGACGTTCATCTTCCTTGGCAAGCCATTTCTCTACATGACCGTTTTCATCAGCAATGATCAATCCACTATCGTATGGATGCGAGTTGGGATGGGTAAACAGAGTAACAAGACCTCCATGATTCTTATGGAACGCAACCATACGATTGAAATCAACATCGAATGCTGCATCTGCATTCAAAAGAAGGAAAGGCTCTTCACCTATTTTTTTCCTCAATCTAAACAAAGCACCTGCATTGCCAAGAGGAGACTCTTCTACAAAATAATCTATCTTTGCCCCAAACTGACTGCCGTCTCCAAAATAAGAAATAATCTTGTCGGCTAGATAACCTACAGTCAAAATGATGTCTTTAAAACCTTGCGCACAGAGAGATCTTATTTCTCTTTCAAGGATAGGCATACCTGCCACTGGAATCAGTGGCTTTGGTATATCAGGAAAAAGCTCTGCGATACGGGTTCCTCTACCACCCGCCATAAGTATTGTTTTCATACAAGTTTTATTTTGAACACGAATCTCTCGAATAACACGAATAGATATAAATCCGTGTGTTTCGTGTAATCCGTGTGAGTTTATCAATTACCAAAAAATTTTTCTTCCAACATCAAGCACAAGCAATGATATACTGGAAGATGAAGCTCCTGAATCTTGTAAGTCTCTGTCTCTGGGACATGGATACAAACATCTGCGAATGTTTCCAGCTTGTTTTCGTTCTGACCAGTCAAGCCAATTACCTTTAATCCCTTAGACTTTGCTGCTACTGCTGCATAAAGAACATTCTTACTATTACCAGAAGTTGAGATACCCAAGAAGACATCCCCAGCTCTACCCAAACCATTCACCTGCTGAGCGAAGATCAAAACAGGAACCGCATCATTCATAAATGCTGTCGTCAAAGAAGGTTCACCAACCAAAGAGATGGCAGGAAGCGAACCTTGAAGGTGATCAGCCAACACAGTACCCATCTCTGCATCAATCTGCATGAGTCGGTCAATCTGAGCCGCATAAATCTTACGCTTCAACTTAAACTCCTTCATCAACTCACCAACAATGTGTTCAGAGTCTGATGCAGAACCTCCATTACCAGCTACCAGTAACTTGCGACCAGCCGAATAAGCTTCCTCCAGGATTTGGTAAGCTTTCAATATATCATCTTTACAACTATCCAGCTGAGGATATCGTTGTACCAAAGTATCTATATGTTTCTCCATACTTTTATTTATACTGTACCTTATTCAATGAAGTCACATTATCTGTTGGATAGATCTTCCATCCATGAGCACCACCATCAGAGAACTGGAATGGCATCACAAATCCATTGAGTTTCTTCAACGCCTCTTCCACTTCCTTCTTACGAGTAGGCTCAACTACAAACATGATGAAACCACCACCACCAGCACCGGAAATTTTTCCAGCCTTAGCACCAGCAGCCATCGCAACGTCCATAGCTTCCTGAATCAAAGGATTGGTGATGTTATTTGCCATCTTCTTCTTATTTTCCCAACCTTCACGAAGGATATCAGCAAATCCATCAATATCTCCCTTCAAGATAGCAAGTTTCATATCCTTAGCACTCTGCTTAATCTTGTGCATAGCTTCCACTGCATCATTATCACCATGAGAAGTATTCTTCTTTTGCTCCTCAATAATTGCTGCACTACTACGGCTCTTACCTGTAAAGTAAAGAAGCATACTTGCCTCCAACTCATCGATAATCCATCGTTTAATCTTCAACGGATTTACGATTACGATATCGTTCTGCAAGAACTCCATATAGTTGAAACCACCGAATGCAGCTGCATACTGATCCTGCTTTCCACCAGACAACCCCAAATCCTTACGCTCTATCTCATAAGCAAGTCTGGAAATCTCATAATCACCCAATGGCAAACCAAGCCATTCTACAAATGCCTTTAAGATACATACCACCATAGTAGATGATGTACCCAAACCGGAACCTGCAGGAGCGTCATTATATGTAGTAATCTTAAAAGATTTAGCACCTATGCCAAAATCCTTTACCACTCGATTATATACACCCTTGATGAGACTTGCCTCACCATCAATCTCCAAACATTCAGTCATAGGATAACTCTTATTGCAATGCGCATCAAACGCATTGATAGTTATCTGATTGTCATCTGTTTCTTCAATTGTACAATATGCATACAAATTAATTGTTGCATTTAATATCAAACCTCCGTATATATCGCTATATGGCGACACATCGGAACCACCTCCAGCTAAACCTAAGCGGAGTGGTGCTTTACTACGAATAATCATATTTTAAAAATTAATCTTTCAAAAATCTTTTATACTCACTAATAATAAAGTCATTCATCGCTTGCAAGTACTCTTTGTCTTTTTGCTTGATGGAATTAATAGCACTAGGATGTCCCCAAATATTTTTGAGGAAAGCCACCCAATCATCAGGTTTGTCAGATGCAAACAAAGGTGTATCATCCTTTCTAAATACACCTGCCATACTATGAGGATGTACCAATGTTACTTTATCAAAAGAAATAGCTTCGAAAGTCTTAATCTTTAAACCTGTACCTTGAAAGACTGGATTGATGGCAACATCGGCCTTCGCATAAAATTCTGCAGGATCATCTATGTATCCCATAGCAGTTACACCCTCAATTTTTCCTAAAGAAGGCAAAACCTTACAAATACTACCACCAACTAGCAGTTCGGCACTCGGAAAGGTTTTTCTTATAACAGGAAATACTTCTTTCAAAAACCATTTGATACCATTCTGATTAAATTCGTTGTTACCTGACAAGAACACCATCTTTAGATTATCCATTAATGGCTGTGGATGATGTTTATACTTACCGTACAAATTATAGACCTTGCTGTTAGGAGAAAGAATTTGAAAATAATTTGCCTCCTGCTCTTGTAAAGCAAAGATATGAGGGCAGCGTTGCATAGCCTTAGCTTCTGTATCAGCAGTAATACACATTATAGGCGTACCTATCTTCAAATCCTTGTAAGCTATGGCATCATGTGTGGCTATGGCTTTCTTTGGTATTTTGATGTTCTCAAAAAGGCGAGACAAATACCAATAGTTAATGATACAGATATCAAAATGATATTGAGCATCGAGTTTGTTAACCATAGTATCTAAACCTACAGGATATTGGTCATCAATCATCCAATGACTATGATTAAACTTCATGCGATACATCTTCTTCAGATTAAACTTTATTTTCTGTTGCTTGCTAACCTGAAACAAATGAAATCTTTCTCCCCAATACTGCGAGGTCTTCTCCAAGCTCTCCTTATATGGCGCAGGGGCATTTCTTAAACCAGGCTCATTGATATAAAGAAAATGAACCTCATGCCCCATCGCCATAAACATTTCTGCCTGTGACAGTATCCACCAACGATTTCCAGCATCCGTTGGATGCGTAGGACATTTTGAAACAATTATTATCCTCATAACTTACTTAAAATTCAAAATGATTTTATAAAAACCTTAACAACTTCCTTCTTGGAAAGACTAAACTGATGTATGTTTCTGAACCACCAGACAAATCCTGACAAGCGACCTTTGCTTATCATATCAGCTCGCATATAGTTATCTATCGTTACCCTGTTCAATTCTGGCATCTTCTTAAGCATTGCCATTCTGAAGACATCCTCTACTCCACCAACCTTTCCTTCACCTTCTTTTAAAAGTGACTCCACTTTAGCAAACACATTGAATTGCACCTTTGCTTTCTCTCTATGATGACCGCTGTTCGTAATGGTTAGGCTGCTGATTCTATATTGGAAGACAGGCGTCTGTGTATTAGCTACTCCTTTATCTTTAGCAACAATATAAGCTGTAAGATCATCGCTACCCCATGCCATAGGCATTTTCACATACCCATTTATCTGCTGGAGAGCAGAACGCTTAAAAAGCCAGTCGCCAATATACTGCATACGACAATTACGCAATCTACCGATTATCATCGAATAGATACCTTCCCTTTCAGGCCGTGCCTCTTGCATATTTGTCACTCTACTTTTTTCATCAATAATCTCAGTCATGCCGTGATAAATATCAAGGTCTGGATACTTTTCTATAAGTCTAGAATATTCTTCAAGGGAATTAGGTAGGAGACGATCATCATCGCCCATACAGATAACATAATCACCTTGGGCATACCCAAGACAGATATTCCAATTATCTACAACGTGCAAAGCACCACAATTTTTATCATTGCGGTAATAGCGTATGCGAGAGTCTTGAAATCTATCGACCACAGACTTTAAATCTTCAGGAGAGGCATCATCAACTATAATTAGCTCAAAATCCTTATAGGTTTGGGCTAAACAACTCTCGATTGCTTCATATAAATATTTCTGCTTATAAGCAGGTATGGTAATTGAAAATTTCATAATTTATTCTATTTAAATCCAAATAAGAACTTCATTGAATTTTTATCCATATCTATATTATTTTATTGTTTTTCAAACTGACGATAATTATTAATATTTAAGAAACAAATGTACAATACAGACAACCAAGTAAACAAAGTTGAAGCACCACCATAAGAAGCTACCATAGCACAATGTACAAAGCCACTCAAAGCAAATAACTTAATATAAAGTGGTATGCTTTTTCTATATTTCCAAAACATTTTATATAAAGCAGATAGATAAGCAATTTCCCAAAATATACCATGAGTGAAAACCTGACCAACAACACCAATATCGGCAACATATAGCGAATAATTTTCTTGCCAATATTCTTGATCTGCTGGAAATCCATTTCCAAATAAAAATGCAATAGGACTATCTATTATTTTTTGCCCATAAAATTCATAAGCAAATAATCTTATATCATCTTCCGTTGCATCATTTTTTGTAGAATCTACAAAAAATGACAATAAAGAATCTGAATAAGAAATCAACAAGAAGACGAATGCCATAACCAAAATAAAAGTCATTCTTTTTGTTGTCCTATCCTTTATGAAGGACATAGAAAATAAAATCGCAACAAACATTCCTGCCATATATTGTCTCGTCAAATATAGATAATCAGAGATAACAAAAAGGAAGAACATAAAAAGGAAGAAAACATTCCTTCTTGCAATACACTTATTCCAAAAATAAAACAGAGCAAATGTTGTGTAATATATTGTTGTAAAACGATAACGAAGTATACCATTTCTTATTTCCAAATCTTTCGTCATATCCCCTAAACCAAATTGAGCGAAAGCAGGAAACAATATTTGTCCAATCTGAATAATTGCTATTGCAACAGCAACAACAACAAAAGCCATTACAATTTCACGCTCAGTATATTTATAAATATAAAAAACATAAAAAATAGCCGTTATCAAACAATACGAATACTGTTTTATTACCATAAATGATTCTCCATATATATATATTTGAGAAATATATGTCAAAAAAGGAGTAATCGCAAATACCCCAAGCTCAAATTTAAAGGGATTTTTCAAGTTTCTAATCTTATTTCTAGAGAAAAAAAACAAGAAAAATATAACTACGAATAAGACGTGCCCCAACTGCCCTCCTAAAGTAGAATTCCACTTAGAATAATCTAAAAAATGTGTTAGGAACAATGATAATGCAACAATAAGAAGTACATGGCTCATTTTACATTTATCAATGGTTCTATATTTACAGCTCATGCTCATTAATATTTTTACAAGAAAATTTCTTCTATCTCATTATAAAATACTTCCTGTTCTTTCATTATACGATGTCTATAAAAGTCAAAATCAGACTTACATTTTTCATAATTATTCAAAATATAACGTATTTCTGAAACAATAGCAGGTATATTTTGTATATTCACATCAAACTTATATTCATCCTCAAGCGGAACATCCTCAAAGAAAAAAGATGCTCCCAAACGTCCCGTAATAATACAACAGCCATTTGACACTGCTTCGCGAGGCAAACGGTCTTTTCCTGGGAAATGACCGAAATCAATATACAATTTTGAAGTTTCCAAAAGTTCACGCAATTGTTCTCTGTTTAATCCCTTCAATGCTACAAACTTAACATTTGGCATTGCCTCCATAATTTGTTTGGTAAATTCATAACCTTTCGCAGGGTTATACAAAACGATATCCTTCTTTGGAGCATCAACATTACCTACCAATTCCAAATTAATGTAATCAGACAAAGGAAGCAAACGAGAAAAGCCCTTGGAATATAAAAAATATTGTGCATAGTGCGACTGATACAAATGAATGATTCTTGCAGACTCCTTCTTTAGTAAATTGTCATCATTTTTAAAATTTCGACAATATCCCTTCAGATATGCCTTTACAAGCCCCCACTTTTCCTTTGCCGATTTCTTAAACTTGAACATCTCTGAAAATGTGGTTCGAGTGTATCTGAAATCTACCGACATCCACCAACATGCAATCTTGATTTCCTTATAATTCAAAATAAACTCAAAATATATCTCTGGAAGCACGAGAATATTATCCGAACTATCCTCGATAACATCAGTACTTCTCAAATTATACTTTGAATAATTAGCTGTAATGGACTGATCATTTGAGATGACTTTGTCACCTTTTGCAACATATACAATATAAGCCTCTAAATTCTTATTTCGCAAATAATCAACAAGCTGATGAGCAAGTTCTACTCCACCTGTACTATGCCCAAACGGAGCAAGTACGTATATTTTCTTATATTTTCCCATAATTATAATAATGACTTTTTCAAAAAATCTAATGATTGTTTCTTTAATACTTCACGAACACTATTAACTTTTTCCCAATCTATTGGTTTCTCCAACAAATCTTTTGTAACCTCAGATTCCTTCATTACAAGTCTATCTTCTAGGCCATAGACTTTAAGCAGCGACTTAAAACGAGCTATAGCCACGGGAGAGACACACAAGAAAGGTACATTAAAGATGATACAAAACACCGTACCATGAAAAGAATCAGTAAGGACAAACTTTGCCCTACTATAAGCTGAAATCCACTCTTCTACAGGTAAGAACTGAGCATCTGGCAATTGTGATTTGTCTTGAACCTGATTTAAGAAATACTTTGTCATCAAGTTAACTGGCTTCATATTGAGTAACGAAGAAGTCTTAGCAATAATTGCATTTTCCTCATGGTTGAAGAAAAACATATACTGCATTAAATCCACATGCTCATTCAGGGGATGATAATCTTTTATGAGCTCCAAGTAATCTTCTTTGTTAAGCAACATCGTTGGATCCAATACATGCTTGGCTTCTACACCAAACATATCCTTACAAAGCTTCACTCCAGATTCTTCTCTTACGGAAATTGCCTGAAACTTTTTAATTAGAGGTTTACATATACCTAATTGAACATCACTAAACTCATTGGTGTCAACACCAAAAGAGGCAGCATAAGCTATACGCAACTTATGAGATGAAGCTGGCAAAAAATCACAAAACATGTGATAGAGATCTGGACTAAGGCATGGACGCCAAGTTTGGTCGCTACCTACTACAAAGCCATCATATTGAGACTTGTCTTGAAAACGGTACAAATCTCTAGTTGATGAAAATTCACGAGTAAAATGAATATGCTTGTCTATGAATGGCTTGATTCGGGCAACTCGATAATCCAAATAAGTACCAGGTACCAAACATGAGATTCCAGCCTTGCGCTTGACATAACGATCTTTCACCCACCAGACAAATCTTAATATCTTGTTTTTTAATGATACCCAATTATATAATTTAGTTCTCATGATAGTTACATCATGACCCATTCTTTCCAACACGGTTTGCAAAGCATATCCTTGCAAAATACCTCCATAATTATCATATGGAACCAAAGTCAAAATACCTAATTTCATTTTTTCGCTTGATACAAATTACGTAAAACATTTATAAATTTACCATCAAGATATCTAGCCGATGGCTTAGGATTCAAAAGAGAATCAATCTTATATGAGATTTTCAAAAGATGATATTTGAAATAAGTCAAATCGCTTAACTCTTTTATCTGAAGGAACTTTCTCCTTAGACGAATATTAAGGCTCTCTATTTTTCTACTCCAACACTTTACCGGATGCATCTTTTCAATAAATCCTAAAGTAGTACGAGACATATATTCTTCAACGTCCATTTCTGTCATAAATGTATGAATATCGCGTATCCTCTCAACCATGTTTGCTGGAGGAAAAGGAGTATAAACATTTCGATTGATATAAAGGCTATCCAACCAACTGGTTGTGCGTAGTTTTATATCACAATACTTTTTCAACCATTGTTCACCGGTAGGATTATTGATCAATAAGAGAGACAAGCCCTTGAATTGTTCTTCCCTATTAGAGTTTGATGTCCCCCAACTGTCACCTATAGTGATGTCAGCAATCCTTGGCAAATGAGCAAAAGGACATGAATAGCACGAGTTTCTTAACAGTTTTTTACAAAAGAACATTCGATAAAATACGTCATCCTCACGATTCTTATAAATTAGATTGCCATCTTGTGATTCATAACACATATGTTGAGAATGATATCCCCAACCATTCGTTTTATCTCTAAAAGAGATGACACGTGAAGCTCCAATATAGGATAGTGACTGATTGAGCGCAAGATAAGTGGGAACACCATGGCAGACAACTTCCATTGTCAATAACTGTCCTGAATATTTCTTATTTAAAAGGTAAGACTTGCAAGCAGCAACCTGACATGGAGTACCTGAGAATATTACTTTCTTTCCAGCCCGAAGATTCTGCAATGTTGCCCGATAAGCACCATGAGCATGAGATTGTACATACTTGGTATCTTGAACTCTATGTAAATCCTCTACCTTATCTATCACTGTATGAAAGGCCTTCTTGCCATCAAAAGCGACTCCGATCACAACACCTCCATCCCGCAACACATTATGTGCTAACTGTCCAAATACACCACCAGAAGAACTATTCTGTCGCACATCATCATCTAAAGACCAAGCCTCATAAACTTTCAAATCCTTTAAACTATTAGAATCAAGTCTATCAGGATGAAGGACTGGACAACATTTCTGACACAAAGCACAGTTTACACATTTACTCTGATCAATGACAGGGGCTATGAACCCATCCTTATCTAACTTCATTTCGATTGCGCCATGCGCACAGATATCCGAACATAGAGAACACCCTGTACATTTACTCTTATCGCAAACTATATCCATCAGCCAATTATTTTTTATGTAACAACTTACTTTTTATCATACTTACAACAAAGGTTCGTTCCTTCTTTTCCAATCCAATTATGTATATTGAAATTATAGTGCTTACAAAACATATTGCAATAACCAACAAGACATTCACCAAAGATTGCTGAATGTTACAATAAGCCACAAATGGAAGAATAACAGAACAAAGAACCACACCTAAAGAGGGAACTAGCACCTTTATTAAATATCTACGAATCGACATTTTTACCATTTTCTTCATAAAAAGCAATCGCAAGAACAAAGCCACGATCTCAAAAAACAGGACAACAGAAAAAACAATCTCTGGAACAGAAACAAATCTCAACAAGACATAGGCAATAGGTAGAGGTAACAAAACAGAACCACCCACTACCAAACTATATGTCTTAATCCTACCTGTAGCACCGGCAGCAACCGTAGAAGAATTAGCCAAAGAGTTGACCATACACGACATCAGGATAATTCTCAAGAAGTTTATGGTATGCTCAGGAACAACTCCTAACCATAAATTCAATATATAATGAGCCTCTATCATAACAGGAAGAGATAAGAGGAACAAAAGCAAGAAACCATACTTAGCACTAGCAAATATCAACTGATGCATTCGCTCCATTTCTTGATTAGCATAACTCTTTACTATTTGTGGATTCAATGCAACCTGGAAATTGGAGACAAACTGATTAATGATATTCTGTACTTGGACCGCAACGCCACGAGCCGCATTGACCGCAGGACCAAAGAATACATTGAGTAACAGATTAACACCCTGAGTATTAAATATAACAGCCAAATTTCCAAAGATACTCCAACCAAAATAAGATGCCAATTCCTTGAACAAAGGTCTATCAAAGTACAAAATCAAATGCGATTCAACATATTTTTTCACACAATAAAACCTATAGACCAAGAAATCTATAATCTGAACCAGTAATATCAAAAAGCCATACGAAAGCAATCTATCAACAGGAGTTACCTGAATCAAGAAAACTATCAATAGCTTCATTATCACATCAAAAATAGATATATATGCATATATATTCATGTTTTCATGCGCAATAATCAATCCTGTATATGGTATGTTAATCATAGACAGGAAAGATGCAGCAAAAGAAAATTGCAAAAGCCAAAATGCAACATCAATTCTTTCTGAAGGTATCGTCATGTGATTATAGAAAAACCACATACCAATGGTTTCACATGACAAGACTACAATTATAGCTATCACAACATGAACATATGTGACAGTACTGAATATTTGTTTAAGTTTTCCACTATCCCCCCTACCCAAATAATATGTGATATATCTAGATGAAGTAGAAGACATTGCACTGTTTAATGTAGCAAAGATTGCCACTATTCCGCCCAATACATTATATATACCATAATCTGTAACACCTAGTACATTTAATACGACTCTGCTGGTGTATAACCCCACCAGCAAAGTGATAAACATACGGAAATACAAGAATAAGGTATTCTTTGCTAATCTTTTATTATCCTTTGTTTCGGTTTTCATTTATCCTTTAAAATCGGTTGATAACTTGTTCTATAATCGGTGCCATATCGTAGTACTTATATTCAGCCAACCTACCACCAAAGATAACATCAACTTCCTTGTCAGCTAGTTCCTTATACTTTGAATATACCTCAGAATTCTGTTTGTCATTTACTGGATAGTATGGCTCCATTCCATCCTTCCATTCAGTTGAAAATTCTTTCGAAATAACAGTCTTTGGGCTATCGTATACCTCTTGCCCAAACATCTCAAAGTGCTTGTGCTCAATTACACGGGTATAAGGTATCTCACGCTCGGTATAATTTACAACCGCATTGCCCTGATAGTTTGGTTTATCTATAACCTCAGTCTCAAAGCGCACTGTACGATAGTTAAGCTTACCAAACTGGTAATTATAGAACTCGTCTATCTTGCCTGTGAAGACTAACTTATTTGCTATTTTTTGCCATTCTTCCTTAAGACTTATCTTTTCTCCAGAAGCATTTTGAATACTATCGGAAAAGAAATCAACACCAGTTTTACATTCAACACCCTCCAATAAACCATCTATCAACTTATTATAACCTCCCACAGGGATTCCTTGATATTTGTCGTTGAAATAGTTGTTATCAAAGACAAGTCTCACAGGCAATCGCTTGATAATAAAAGCAGGTAATTCTGTACACTTTCTACCCCACTGCTTCTCGGTATAACCTTTGATGAGACATTCATAAATATCCTTACCTATTAACAACTGAGCCTGTTCCTCAAGATTGCGAGGCTCCGTTACGCCATCCGCCTGCATACGGGCTACAGCCTCTGCTTTCTGTTCGTCAATCTTAGCTTGAGCCTCTTCAGGAGTAGTTACACCCCACATCTGATAGAAGGTATTCATATTGAAAGGCAGGTTATAAAGTTTGCCCTTGTAGTTAGCAACAGGCGAGTTGGTATAGCGATTGAACTCAACGATGGAGTTTACAAAGTCCCAAACCTTCTTGCTGGAGGTATGAAAGATATGCGCACCATACTTATGCACGTTGATTCCCTCTATGTTCTCACAATAGATATTTCCACCAAGGTGAGAACGCTTATCTATCACCAAGCACTTCTTGCCCTCCTTGTGAGCAAGATGAGCGAATGTGGCTCCATAAAGCCCAGAGCCAACGATTAAGTAATCGTAATTTGAATTATTCATAAAGTTATATATTTCCGTATTATCTTAATTAATATTAGAATTCAGACTTGACCATATCCATAGCTGCCCCCATAGCAACATCCATGTTGTAATACTCCCAATCAGCAAATCTTCCTGTAAAATACAAACCAAAGACTTTCATTGAAGATTTGAGATTTTTTATCAACTGACGAGTATTGGCATCTTGAATAGGGTAAGTATATTTATTGTATTTATGGTCAATATACTTTGGATTGAGCGGTATTCTTGACAGATTGTCAATAATATCCTCTTGTGAAATCGCATCAGTAAATTCTATTGTTGCTGTCATTCTATTATCAGGCAAATCTTCAGAATTATTAGTTTTTGAAAAATTACCTGTGCAGATGATTCTGTGACTTTCATGTTTGCGACTTGGCTGATAAATCCAAGAATACGGATTCTTATCTATTTCACAGAAGACAGCAGTAGTACCATGGTATTCCAACTTTTCAATAGGCTCTTTATACTTGTTTACATTAATGCCATCTACCATTTTAACCAAATTTTTAATATTGCCACAGAAGATTACCTTGTCAAAAGAAGTCCCATTAACATTCCATTTACCTTCATGATAAATTAAGCTTGTTATATCAGTATTATACTTAATGTCTAAACCTTCTGCCAACTTATCTGCAAGGAACTGAGACCCATTTACTTTTTCATACCAAAAAGTTGAATGAACAAAAGCTTTTTCCTCAACTTTATTGGCATTATTTTCACGCATCTCCTGAGTAGTAGGCATTGGAAGTTTTCCTTCCATCCAGGACATAGGAACAGAATTTAAATCACGACGCCAAACCTTCTTATAATAAGGTTCAAAATAGAGATTATAAAGTGTTTTTCCAAAACGCCAGCGAAGAAAGTTGCCAAAGCTATCATAATCCGTAAACTTGGCATTTACACCCTTCACAGAATCAATTTCATCAAGATCTTTATAACTTGTCATCTGGCAGATGCCGAATGGCAAGAAGAAACTATTCTTCTCTACAGAC
>ENA-OPLC01000019-OPLC01000019.1-human-gut-metagenome-genome-assembly--contig:-NODE-19-length-23869-cov-6.114533_pt1 | contig 23869 bp, 20 predicted proteins | sample MGYA00241815_ERZ501715 | MGnify/ENA primary metagenome ERZ501715 (study PRJEB25962, sample SAMEA2042375) | human gut metagenome | biome: human gut; feature: human-associated habitat; material: faeces...
AAGCTTAGCCATCAATTACCATCTCAAAATAAAGAGATTTTTCCTTTCATACTTAACTCTCTTATTTTCAGTACAATCCACATTCTGTGAAAGGAGATTGGTTATCCACCTTAACCCACATTGCAGCAACCTTTGGTGAAAAACTTAAAGAACTGAGGTAACCGTTAGGACAAGACTTGGAACGCGTCTTCCAGGTTCATTTGAATCACAATCCGAAAGTTCGCCTAATCCGGAAAATTCGATAGAAATCGCTTTATGCGGAAAGTGGACAAATAGTTGACTTTATGTTTTTTTAACGCATAATAGCGTGTTTTTTTCGAAAAAAAGTGTATTTTTGTGCCCATTATTATAAACATTTGCTATTAATCTTTTAATATGTTACTTATGAAAGAAATCAAAATTGTAGGTACTTTTTGTACTGGTGTTGTGCTTGTTATATTGAGCATGTATTATATGAGTAGAAATTCTACTATTAGCGACCAAGTCTTTTTGGATAATATAGAGGCTTTGTCGGGCGGAGAGAATGGTGGGGGAGATTGTTAAATGCTATTGTAAGATCCATTGGTTTTCTCCTAATGTTTGCTCAGTTAATGCTGATGGTGGATATTGTGGCGGAGATCCATGTGCTAATCACGATGGAAATTGTAGATAACTGATTTTGTTCTGATTCTCTATCCATACGTAGAGAATCCTAAAAAATAGAAGATATGAAGAAATATATTGTTGTTATGTTATTCTCTTTTTTAATGGCTTCTTGTGGTCAAGAAACTGAGAAGATTCATTTAGGGGAAAATTTAAGAGACAAATGCCATTTAGTTTGTATGGACTCATTGAAAATAGTAGCCGATAGTTTAAGCGGTAACGGAAATTTCTATATGAAAGATTCTGTCTTGACTTTTGCCGATATGACTTTGTGTACTTTGTTTCATTTTAATTTAAATAATTGTAAAGAACTTGGGCATAATTTTGATAAAGGAAATGGAAGAAACGAATTTTCGTCTTTGATGTATGCTTATCCTATCAATGGTTCAGATAAGTATTATGCAATGGACAGTTCTTTAGGCTTCTATATTTATGATGACAGAAAAGGGCAAATAGATAAAATATCAAAATTAGACTTTGGTTGGAATGATAAAAAGCAGGATTTTGACTCACCTGCTCTGTACAACCTAATGTATATGACAGAATTCGGTATGAATATCTCTAAGGTAAATGATTCGACCTTGATGCTTCCTGTGTCAATAATAGATAGAAATTTAACCAATATTACCAAGAAACGGTATGAGGAGGGACATATTTTTGCTGAAGTTAATTCTAATAATTTTAAGGTGACAAAGGTCTTTGGTAATTTTCCTGATATCTTTAAGGGGAAACCGTCTAATGTGTTGGAGTTTTTCCAATATGATAAAATTGGTGATACTTTGTATGTAAATCATTCCGTTGATTCACTGGTGTATGTTTATAAATACCCAGACAAGTTGTTATATACGATTGGTTTTGAGGCGCAGGGTGCCAAGCGTGATTATCCAGAACGCTTGGTTAAAGATCATTCTGTTTTTAAGGAAGATGTTGCAAAATTAAGCATAAATTCTGGATTAAAATTTGATAATGGATATTTGGTAAGAACCGTAATGCTGAATATGCTTACAGGGGAAACAGTTATGCAAATATATTCTAATGATAATCTTGTCGGTGAATTTAAAATGCCATCAATGTTTAAATATTTAGGATATTACAATGGCTATTTTTATGGAATTTCTCTTTTGCCAAGGCAAGAAAATGATAAGTTCTATTATATGAGATATAAGTTTAAATTGGCTATAAATGAAAAGTAAGTTTTTTTTATGAAGAATAATACATTAAATAAAAGTCAAAAAGTAGTATTTGCTTATCTTATATTTATTTTTATGAATTGTTGCATGTTAATTTCTTGTGACAACTCTAGAGATAAGGAATCTAATATTGCGAAGTTTCAACAGAAGGTTGAGATAAAACCTTCTGTAACTTACATTGATAATGCATCCAAACAACTTGATTTGGTGTTAATGGACAAAACTATGTGGTTCAAAATGATGTGGAGGCTCATCAAAAACAACTTTCTGTTTACGACAAGGTGACAAACAAATATCTTTATGGTTTTGCGATAAAGGGACATGGAAAAAACGAAACCATGGCTATGGATATGGTGCAAAATCCGAATGGAGATACTTTGGAAATAATAGATCAGGCTAAATACAAAATTTTGAAGTATAAAGTAACTTCTCAAAAGGCAATCTTTATTGCCAGCAAGTCTCTGAAACTCCCTTTTGTCGGACCTTTACAAGAAGTGTATAGAGTAAATGACTCCATCCTCATTTTTAATACTTTGGATCGTGATTTGCAGACGTATAACGAAAAGAAGGAAAAATCTGTATTTGTTTATAATATGCTTGATAGCTTGGGGCTGGATGCAGAACACCGAAATTTTGCAGATTATCATTTTGCTTACAAAAAAAATAAGATTTGTATCGGTTTTAGGTTTATAAATGCAATAGCTGTGGGTGGTGTTGACAACTTTGGAGAAATTAAAATTTCTGAGATCAAAGCTGTAAAGGACAAAATCGATTTGTCTGGTTCCAAAAGAATATACTACTCGTTTGTTGATATGAATGACAGTAATATTCTGGCTCAGTATATGGGGTATGAGCCTGGTTTTATCTCAAAGGCATCTAACTATAAGTTGTATAGTCCTAAATTTGAGATTGAAATATATTCTCTAAATTTAATCCCATACAAGCACATAGTTCCAAAAACAGATGTTCTACGGTGTAAGATAAATCCTAACGGACATTGTTTTTATTCTTGGAATCCATTGGATGCCAAAGAAAATTTGCTAAAATTCAATTATTAGAATATTCTGTTAAATAACGGATATAGTATTTATGATTTGAAATGAAACAAACCCTATTAGCTCTCTTCCTGCTGTTCTTGACAGCATGTTCTGTGGTGGACTCTGGCGAACAACGCCTAGAGTCTGCCTTGGAATTTGCTGGAAAGAACCGTGGGGAATTGGAGAAAGTGTTGGAACATTATAAAGATGATTCCCAAAAACTAGAGGCTGCTAAGTTCCTGATTCGCAATATGCCCCATTGGTATAGTTACGAGGGTGCTCCGTTAGACTCCTTGAAGAATATACTAGCAACAGCCTACAAGAATCCGAAAGTGGGTGATATGAGCGAGATTGGAGGAAGTCAATGGCGTTATTACCCATTTGAGTCATTGCCAAAGGTATATGATGCTCAGGTTATCAAGGCAGACTATTTAATAGACAACATAGATAAGGCTTTTGATGATTGGAAAAGGTATCCTTGGAATAAACATTTAAGTTTTGAGGATTTCTGTGAATTGTTGTTGCCTTATCGTATCGCTAACGAACCATTAACAAACTGGAGGTCATTATATAAGGCATATTATGGCTCTTTGCTCGATTCTCTTTACCGTGGTAGTGATGTTGTAGAGGCTTGCCGCATAATCAATGAGCATATTTCCCAACAAAGAATTGAATATTACTCACATTTCTCAGCTCCACATTTAGAGGCGACTTTCTTGTTCTCAACCAAGTTTGGTACTTGCCGTGAGAGTTGCGACATCGGGCTGTATGCTATGCGCTCTTGTGGCATTCCTGTGGCTATTGATGCATTTATGTACGCAAATCATACTTCACACCAATGGCTTGCGTTAAGAGATACTACTGGTCGTTATATACAATTCGGATTTGATGACCTTGTGCCTACACGCAAGCTTCCTCATTCTGATGGGCGTAAGAAAGGTAAAGTGTATAGAAGCTGTTTTGGATTGCAAGAAGATCAAGTAAGGAAGTTTGGAGATGTCTCTGAAATACCTTTAGAAATGAGAAATTTCTTCCGACATGATGTCACAGATAATTATTTCGGAAAAAACCATGTGGAGATTCCTTTGAACATGCAAGAGGAGCGAGTCTATCTCGGAATATTCTCACCTCAAGGCTGGACTCCAATTGATGTAGGAGTATGTGAAGGTAAGAAGGTGCGGTTTGATAATATCGAACCAAATTTTATTTATCAGCCTATATGTTATGATGCTGCTAATGGCAAATGTATTCCTGTGGGGTATCCATTTGTTTTTTATTCAGGAAATAGAAAGTGCAGAATTTTAAAACCGATTTCTGGAAGTTATGTCGATATGGTATTGTCTAGGAAGATGCCTTTAGGCAAATTGTTTGCTGAGAGGCTTTGGCGTCCTATCATAGGATCGAGCATAGAGGCAAGCGTGGATGAAAGTTTTGTACAGGCAAAAAAGTTGTATGAATTTCGAGATACTTTGGATTATAGCAATCTGAAGATACGAGTTTCTGATAGGCGTTGTTTTCGCTATCTGCGTTATAATGCTCCTAAAAAAGCGCCAATGGAATTGGCTGATTTGGATATTTATGAGGATTCCTTATGTAGGAAGCCTATAGTCTTGAAATTGCTTACACCAGTGGATTCTACTTATAAACCAGAGAATGTAACAGACCATGATATGTTGACAACCTTTTATAGTGGGCAGCATAAAAGTTTAACCTATGAGCTGGATACTCCGTCTTCCATTCGGTGTGTAGATTTCTATCCTCGAACAGATGGAAATTTCGTGTGGGCTGGCGATACATACGAACTCTTATATTATGCTGGTGACAAAGGATGGGTATCATTGGGTAAGACTGTAGCTACAGGCAAGACAGTGGCTTTCCGTGGTCCCAAGAATGCCTTGTTTTGGCTTCGAGACTTGACGCAAGGCAAGGAAGAACAGGTGTTTTTCTATGAAAATGGGAAGCAGGTGTTTAGTTACGATATAAAATAAACAGATAAGTATCAATAAAACAGATAAGTGAAACTTTTTAGCTCCGATAACGATATCAGAAAGGGAATAGGATTTTTGCCATTGCTGCTATGTCTGCTCCCTACGGTTCAGACAGTGACTCCGTTATGGTCTGAACCCTTGCTGTATGGTAGTGCCATAGGAAGTGTGTTATGCGCATTCTTTTGTATTTATGGCTTGTGCAGAGGTAAACATTTGCTTTGGCGATTGGATTTTGTGGATTTGCTGGTGTTTTGTTGGTGGCAGTATGTGCTAGTGCGAGGCTATATGCCATCGGAGGTTCCTTGCGCTCGGCAGGTTGTTACCTATACATCTTTGTTCGTATTGTATCTGATGCTGAGGCTTTTATTCATTGGCTTTGCGGTTAGAACAGTAGCTATAGAAAGTGCACTGTTTTTGGTGTGTGGATATGAGCTTTTATTGGGGGTGTGGCAATTTTGTGGAGGTGGCTATAATAGTGCTTCCGTTGCAATAAAAGGAAATTTTTTCAATTCAGGACCTTATACAGCTTTTATCGCCATTGGAGTGGCGATGGCTATCGTTTGGCTGAGGAAAGAGCAACAGTTCGGTGGATGGAAAAAATCCATCATGATAAAGGGAAATCTCTTTGTTCTTTTTGTGGGGATGGTCATGCTGGCGTTGATTCGGAGCAGGAGCGCCATCGTGGCTGTAGCGGTAGTGTTGTGCTGGCAATATAGAGGCTTGATAAGAAAGTACTGTGTATATTTGACGTTTATGGCAATCGGAATAGGGGCATACTTGTTTTTCTTGAAACAAGGTTCGGCTCTTGGCAGAACGTTCATCTGGAGGCTTTCTTTGGGCATGTTGACGGATAATGGATGGCTAGGGACAGGACTGGGGAGCTTTGCCGGCGAATATGGCAAGGTGTTGCAAACTTTCTTTTCCTCAAAAGACCATATTGTCTCGTATGCTATGAATGCCGATGTTATTGACTATGCATTCTGTGACATATTGCAAGTCGGTGTGGAGCAAGGGTGGATAGGTGTGATATTCTGCCTAATGACTGTGGGAGTGACGATGTGGCGTTTGCGAAAGATCTCAGTTGTGTTGTTGGGAGGGGCTGTCGCATTGGTGGTCTTCTCCTTGTTCTCTTATTCTTTTCAATTGTTCCCTTACCAGATGGTTATGGTCGTATTGATGGCGAAGGCTGCCGAGAGGTCTAGCTTGGGTGTTGCTTTTTCGGGGAGGAGGATAGCTTTGCTCTGCTTGCCGTTGTGTGGCGTGATGGGATTGTGCTACCACTTAGCGAACCGACATTTGCAGGCCCATAGGTCTTATAAGACAATGGCAAGGATGACTCATGAAACTTTTTTGCAGGATTATAATCGCTTGCTCCCATTATGTGAAGACGACAAGTACTTCTTGTTTGATTATGCGCATTTGTTGCGGGTCAACAAACATTGGATGGATAGCAATGCGATGCTTCGCAGAGGTCTCTTGGTGAGCAATGACCCTATGTTTTGGGTGTTGATGGGCAATAACCATCGGGATTTAGGACAATATCGGGAAGCTGAGATTTGTTATGATAAAGCATTCGTTCAAATGCCGAATCGTATTTATCCGCTCTACCAAAAGATGTGCTTGTATCAGCAGCTGAATCGGCAAGCGGATGCGAGGGTGATTGCTAAGAAAATATTGGACTTTCAGGCAAAGGTGTCATCGCAAGCTGTGAGTGATATGAAAAAAAATGCAAAAAAATGTCTGAAAAGTTTGTGAGTGTCAATATAAAATAGTACTTTTGTAACCAAATCTATAATCGTAAAACTAAACAATGACGAGAATGAGGAAAATAATCATATTGCTGTTGTTACTATGTGTTGGCTTGACGGCAAGAGCACAAAAAGTAATTTCCTTGAACGATGCTATCCTTATCGCTCAACAGAATTCCTATGATGCTCAGTTGGCTCGCTTTAGCTTTTTGTCTAGCTATTGGGCTTATAAGTCGTTTCGGGCAGAACTGCTGCCTTCGGTGAGTCTGACGGGAGGTCTCATGAACTTCGACCACTCCAGGGTGGAGGCAAGAAACTCCGAGGATGGTAGAATCAACTATGTGGATAATAATTCCCTCACCAATTCGCTGACCTTGTCGGTGGAGCAGCAAATAGCTTCCTTGGGGGGTACCTTGTCGTTGAAGTCTTATTTGTATCGACTCGACCAGTTCGACTATAAGATGACCACGTACAATACCTTGCCTTTGCGCCTGTCTTATTCACAGCCGCTGAGGTCGTACAACGAATTGAAATGGCGCAAGAAAACGGAACCCAAGGAGTTTGAGAAAGCCAAGAAGGTGTATTTGGAAAAAATGGAGGACATTGCCATACAGGTGGCGACGCTCTATTTCCAAGCCATATCGTCCCAGTCAAACTATAATCAAAATGTGAGCAAATTTTCTGATTTGGAGGCCCTGTATAAGATTTCGGAGAAGCGTCTTAACTTAGGCACCATTACCAAGAGCGACCTGCTGCAACTGGAATTGTCGAAGCTGAACACGAAGGTGGAGGTGAACAACTCAAAGATAAAAATGGACGATAGCTTGTTCGACCTCTTTTCCTATCTTCGTGTGACGGATTACGAGGATGCGAAACTCATTCCTCCTGCCAATGTTGCCGATATGGTGCTGAATGCAGACGAGGTGTTGCGAAAGGCGTGGGATAATTCTTCGCATTCTTTAACCCAGGAAATCTCCGTGTTGACGGCGCAGCAAAACCTGGCGCAGGCAAAATCTGCCAAGGGCATCCAGATGAGGCTGAATGCCGAGGTGGGCTTCAATCGCACGGCGGATGGTTTCGCCGCGGCTTACAGTCATCTGCAAGACAATGAAATCATCGGCTTGACCGTTACCTTGCCTATCTTCGACTGGGGCGTACAAAAGGGAAAGGTGATGGTGGCGAAGTCTAACCTGGAACTTGCCAAGACAAAGAAGGAACAGGCTGACCAAGATTATGTGCAAAAGATAAAGCGAGACATCTTGCAATTCAGTTTCCAATCCGAGCAATGCCGCACTTCGATGCGTGCGCAGGAAATATCCAACGAGAGATATGAGATTACCAAAAAGAGATTCGAGACGGGCAATATATCCGTTACGGAACTCAATACTGCCATCCAAGAACTAGAGACCGCCAAGTCGCAATATATTAGCCAACTTCAGACGTATTGGTCTTATTATTATACATTGCGTAAATACACCCTGTACGACTGGGATAAGCATCAAGACTTAACGGTTGATTTTGATAAATTGGTTCAAACAAACGGAAAATAATGAAGATGAAAATAAAAAATGTGATATGGGCTGCGCTTATCGTGGTGTCGGCATTGAACTCCTCTTGCCGACAGAAGACGAATGCGGAGGAAGAAAAAATGGTAAACGCTGAAAGTATTCCTACTGATGTTTATGTGGATACGATAAAATTACATCGGCAGACGTTTCATCGCCAGTTGATATGCAATGGCAAGCTGAGGGCTATCGAGAAATGCGAGCTTGCCTTTACCGATGGAGGCATCGTGAAGAGGGTATATGTGCATAATGGCTGCAGGGTGGCTAAGGGACAATTGATAGCCAAAACCGATGGTGGCGACGCCGCTCTGGAAGTGGAGAAGGCTACCAAGCAACTGGAAAAGGCAAAGGTAGATTTGGCCGACAGGCTCATCGGATTGGGATATGATGGCATTTCTGCCAACGTGCCTGCCGATGTGATGCACCGTGCCAAGGTGGCATCGGGGTATTATCTGGCCCAATACCAGTTGCAGTCGGCTCGCAACAGTATGGACAAATGTGCGCTTGTGGCTCCTTTTGCCGGAAGAATCGCCGATTTGGAAAATAAGCGCAACCAACGTTTGGATAAGCTCTGCACAGTCATCAACGATACGCAACTCGATGTGGAGTTTAGTGTGTTGGAGGCTGAAATCAAGAATATCCACAAGGGGCAGAAGGTGATAGTGAGTCCTTTTGTTGACGAGAAGGCTCAGTATGCGGGTACGGTAACAAATATCAACCCAACCGTGAGCGAGAAGGGACTCATCAAGATAACGGCTCGCATTCCTAATCCTTCGGGAAAAATGCTCGATGGCATGAATGTGAAAGTTATCATAGAGAATGATGTGGCTCAATCGTTTGTGGTGCCTAAGGATGCTGTGGTGGAACGTGATGGCTATCATGTGGTCTTTCTCTACAAGGATGGCGAGGCTGTGTGGACATACGTGGATATCGCTTATAGCAACATTGGCTCATACGCCATCAAGGGCTGCGAACGCAAGGAGACGGAGTTGCATGCGGGAGATGTGGTCATCACTTCCGGCAACCTGAATCTAGCTGATGGAACGAAGGTGAAAATCAAGAAGAGATAAAAACTGTCAACGCCTATGATTAAGTATTTGATTCACCGTCCGGTGGCGGTAACGATGATACTGATTGCCCTGGTGGTGATTGGCATCGTCGGCATCAAGAACATTCCCGTATCGCTGATGCCCGACATAGACATTCCGCAGATTACCGTGCAGGAGAGTATGCCAGGTTGCTCTGCGCAAGAGATGGAAAAACGTGTGATAGCTCCCCTTAGGGGGCAGCTTGCGCAAGTGTCGGGCGTGAAGAGCATCAGCTCAGACTCTCGAATGGATGTGGGAAATATCTTGTTGAAGTTTGAGCCTGGTGCCAACATCGACATGCTTTTCATCGAGGTGAATGAGAAAATCGACATGGCGATGGGAAATATGCCGAAGGATGTGGTTCGTCCCAAGGTCATCAAGGCGAGTGCTTCGGATATTCCTGCCTTTTTCCTCAACGTCTCTTTCCGTGGTGAACCATCGGGGCAGGAGGCTTCGGCAAAGTTTGCCCAACTGAGCGACTTTGCCCGAAATGTGGTGTGCCGTCGCCTGGAGCAGTTACCGTCCACAGCCATGGTGGATATGAGCGGACTGACTACCTCCGAGATTCAGTGCGTGCCTGATGCGGACAAACTGGCGGCTTTGGGCATCACGGTGGAGGAGTTGCAGCGAGCCTTGGCTGAGAATGACATCCGATTGTCTGCCCTTACGGTGGCTGATGGCATTTACCAGTATAATGTGCATTTCGACAGTCAGATTTTGACGGTGGATGATGTACGCAATGTTTATATCAACCATGAGGGGCGGATGCTCCAGCTCAAGGACTTGTGTAAGATAGAGGAGCATCCTGCCATGCGCAGAAACATCGTCAGGCATAATGGGAAGAATTGCGTTACCTTGTGCATCATCAAGCAGAATGATGCACAGATGGATGAGCTGAAGAGCGAGGTGGACAATGTGATTGCCGACCTGGAGAAAACTTATCCTGATTTGGAATTTGACATAACTAGAGACCAAACGGAATTGTTGTCTTATTCTATCAACAATTTGGAGTGGAACCTTTTGGCGGCAGCCTTTTTTACCTTGTTGGTCTTGTTGTTCTTTATGCGTAAGTGGCGCTTGGCTATGTTGGTGGCATTGTCCATCCCATTGTCTTTGCTCATCACGCTGTTGGCATTCAAGTTGTTGGGCATCTCCCTCAACATCATATCCTTGTCGGGATTGATTCTGGGTGTGGGTATGATTGTGGATAACTCCATCATTGTGATAGACAACATCTTGCAGAAATTGCATAGTGGCAATACCTTGGCTGAGGCGATATGCCAGGGAACCGCAGAGGTGTTTACGCCGATGTTGAGTTCTGTATTGACCACTTGCAGTGTTTTCGTGCCGTTGATTTTTATCGGTGGAATGACGGGTGCTTTGTTCTACGACCAGAGTATGGGCATTGCCATAGCCCTTTTTGCGTCGTTGGCTGTAAGTATGATCGTGCTGCCTGTATATTTCAAGGTGCTATATCAAAAGGTGCACAAGCGCAAGCTTGAGAAGGGCGAGGCTTTGGTGGCAGATGACGAGAAAAACGTGACGAAAACGAATCGGGCGATTTTACGCTGGTATGAGAAGACGCAGAGCTGGATGTTTGCTCATTTGCGCCTCTGTCTCTTCTTGTTCTTGCTCTCTGCCCCGGGACTCGTGGTGATGTTTTTAATCTCCGAGAAAAGACAAATGCCGGAGGTGAGCTATACGGATGCCATCATGTATGTGGATTGGAACGCGGGCATCTCGGTGCAAGAGAACGATAGGAGGATTAGCCAAGTGCTGGAGCATTGCAAGAAAGGGGTGGAAGCGACAACCTCGATGGTGGGTACGCAAGACTTTTTGCTGTTCCATACCCAAGACATTACCTCTTCCGAGGCATTGGTGTATTTTAAGTGTGAGTCGGTGGATGAGTTCTTGCAAGCCAAGAAGCGATTGCAGTCGTATGTGGCTGAGGCTTATCCCGATGCGTCTGTCTCGTTCTCTCCTTCGGGCAACCTGTTCGATATGATATTCTCTTCTGGGGAACCTGAGTTGCGATTGAAGTTGCAAGACGCTGGGGGGCATCGCCCTACGGTGTCGCAGGCTATGGCTTTCACCGACAGTTTGCGCCAACATTTCCCTGAAGTGATGATTCCACCTGTGGTGACGGAGGAGAATTTGCAGTTGGTGGCTGATGTGGAGCAGATGACCATGTATGGCATCTCATATACCCAACTGTGTGATAGGTTGCGCCAAATATCGGGAACCAACGAGGCTTTGCGCATCAACCAAGGTGCGGGAAGCGTACCGGTGGTGATAGGTTCGTCGAAGGCGGACCGGGAGTCGATATTGGCATCTTCCATAGATACCAGGGATGGGGTGAGCATACCTTTGAGCCTGTTGCTGAAGGAGCGTATGGTGTATGACTACAAACATCTGTATGGCTCGGAAGGGGGCGAATACCAACCTGTTGACATACAAGCCTCTGGCAAGGAGGTGAGACGGATTCTGGATTTCGTGTCGCAATACGAGGCTCAGCATGACGATGTGAGGATTGTTGCCAGTGGCGACTATTTCTCCAGCCGACAGATGATCATGGGCTTGGTTTGGATTTTGGTCGTGGCCTTGCTTCTCTTGTATTTCATCTTGGCGGCACAGTTTGAGAGTATGATACAGCCAGCCATCATCTTGTCGGAAATCGTGCTGGATGTGTTCTGCGTGTTGTTGGTGTTGTGGTTGCTCGGAATGTCCATCGACATCATGTCGATGACCGGTGTCATCGTGATGGCGGGCATTGTCATCAACGACTCTATCTTGAAGATCGACACCATCAATCATCATCGCCGTGAAGGGAAGCCGCTGATGGAGGCGATAGAGCGGGCGGGGCATGAGCGTCTGATGCCTATCATCATGACTTCGCTGACCACCATTTTCTCTTTGTTGCCATTTATGTCGAGAGGCTCCATAGGTGCCGACATGCAATTCCCGTTGTCGCTAGCCATCCTCATAGGCATGGTGATAGGCACTTTGGTGAGCATCTTCTTTGTGCCAATCCTCTATTACTCAATATATAGAAAGAAAACAGACAAAACGAAAAATTGATATACGATGAAACTATCCTCTTTTAGTGTGATATTGACTTTCGTCATCTTGATGATTATTGGCGTGGCGTTGGCTCCCCTCATCGACGTGGGGACTGAGCCGACACCACGACAGGGCAAGCGCATGACCATCAAGTACGAGTGGCCTCATGTGTCGGCAAAGGTGGTGGAGCAGAATCTCACCTCGCCGATAGAGGGAATGGTGTCTGCGCTGAAAGGGGTGGAGAGTGTTTCTTCCAAGTCTTATTTTGGCAAAAGTGAAATCGTGGTCAATCTGAAGGAGAATGTGGATGTGTCCTCCGTCAGGTTCGAGATTTCTTCCTTGTTGCGACAGTCGCACGAGCGATTGCCGAAGGGCGTTTCTTATCCTACGCTGATGGGAGGCGAGGTGGTCAGCGGCATGGCATCGCACAATGCCCAAAAACTGTTGCTGACTTACCTGGTGAATGCCGACATACAGCCCGAGTTGATTAAGAACTTTGTGAAGGAGAATGTGGTCAGGCAACTGGAGGCAGTGGATGGCGTTAACAAGGTGGAAGTGACTGGCACGACGGATACATACGTGGAGATAAGTTATGACCCGATGGCTCTTTCTGCATACGGCATCACGTCGAATGACATAGCCAATGGCATTCGCAACTATATCGGGCAGGATGAAATCATCGGTACGGTGATGCACACCACGGCGCAGGGAAACCAAGAGAAGATTGCCTTGCATCTCACCACCGAGTTGTTTGGAAAACCTTTGGGTGAGATGCCTTTGAAAAACATAGATGGAAAGGTGGTTTATCTGAACGATTTAGCTGCCGTGCAAGTGAAGAACCAGGATCCCGACAGCTATTATCGGGTAAATGGTTTGAACACGGTATATATCAACGTTTATATTCCTTCGGATGGCAAGACCGTGAGGATGTCGGATGTCGTGCAGGAGAAGATGGAGCTGCTGAAGGCTGGCATTCATCAGAAGGTGTATTTCCAGTTGTCGTATGATAGTGCCAAGCAACAGCGTGAGGAGATGTCGAAGTTGCTGAGAAGAACATTGATGTCGCTTGCCATCCTGCTGGTGTTTGTTTGGCTTACCAATCGCGACTGGAAGTATTTGGTTGTCATTGCTTCCACTTTGGCAGCCAATCTGTTGATAGCTATTATAGTCTTTTGGTTGTTCGATATCCAATTACATATTTATTCTTTGGCGGGAATTACAGTTTCTTTAGGTCTTATCATAGATTCTACGATTGTGATGGTCGATCATTATGGATATTATCACAACCGAAAGGCTTTCTTGTCTCTGTTGGCGGCTATGCTCACTACGATAGGGTCTATGGTGGTCATTTTTTTCCTTCCAAAGGAATTGCAGCAAGACTTGTACGATTTCGCTTGGATAGTCATCATCAATCTGGTGGTGTCTTTGGTCGTGGCGTTGTTTTTTGTGCCAGCCATCATCGACCGTTGGCAATATAGCAGCCAAAGGCAACATCTCAGGTTGGGCAGGGTGGTCGTTAGATGCAATCGCTTCTACTGCCGTTATATCGCATTCACCTCCCATCGTAAATGGGTGTATTATGTCTTGTTGGTGTTGGCATTCGGCATTCCTTTCCAATTTTTGCCAGATCGGTTGGGGACGGATGACGAAGCGTATGGAATGGAACAGGCGGATGAGGCTCGTTTGCCTTGGTATGATGCGCTTTATAACCAAACGTTGGGCAACTCTACTTTCGTGGATAAATACAAGCCTTTGCTGTCTAAGTATTTGGGCGGTACTGTGCAGATGTTTGCCGATTATTTGGACGAGGATAGCCGCCGGGGTGATGAGAATGAGGAAAAGGTTTTGCACATCCGAGCACAGATGCCTGTGGGCGGTACAGCCGTGCAGCTTAACCCCAAGATGATGATTGTGGAGGAAACGCTGAAGAAATATAAGGAAATCAAGGAGTTTGTCACTCGCATTGATAAGAGAAATGGCGAAATCGTTGTTCACTTCAAACAGGGTGTTGACAAGACCTCTTTCCCATATCGCCTGGAAAATGAGGTGATAGGCAAGGTGATAACGATTGGCGGCGCTGACTGGAGCACTTATGGCGTGAGCGAGCGAGGGTTTAGCAATGCCCTGAACTTGCTGTATCGCAGCAATCGCTTGACGCTTTCTGGCTATAATTACGACCAGCTCTATCGTCTGGCAGAGGACGTGTGCCGCTATATGAGAAAAAATCCACGTGTGCAGGACTTGACCATTGAGACTCCGGGCTTTGAAAACCAAGAGCCTGAATTCTTCATGGACTACAAGAAGGAGCAAATGGCTCTTTATCAGGTGGATGTGGATGATGCGCATGGATCGCTGGAAAATATCTTGATGTCTAGCTATGTAGGGTATTATAAGGATAATAACATAGAGTCTGACGTATATCTCAAGCCGTTGCCTCCAACGTCTTTTGACTTGTGGCATGTAGAAAACGAACAGGTGAAGGTGGACTCTAGCGAGCTGTTTGTGCCAGAGGCGATGAAGATGGAACGCCGTGAGGCGAAGAATGTCATTCCTAAGAAAAACCAGGAGTATATGCTGAATGTGGCTTTCAATGTGATGGGTTCTTATACCTACTCATCCGAGTATATAGACGGAGTGCTCAAGTATTTCAATAAGACATTGCCAGTGGGGTATCGTTGCGAGAATACTTCTTACCACAGGTCTATCAATGAGAAATCCAATTATTGGTTGCTTTTCTTGATAGTGGTGATCGTGTTCTTTATTTGTGCCATTCAGTTTGAGTCTGTTCGCCAGTCGCTGGTGATAGTTTCCGTTATTCCAGTGGCGTTGATAGGCAGCTTCCTTACTTTCTGTTTTACGGAAATTCCTTTTGGCAGCGGAGGCTTCGCTTCCTTGGTATTGCTGATTGGTATAGTCGTGAACTCGGGCATTTACATTTTGAGTCAATATAACAATATGCATCGCTTGTCGCATCGTGGCAAGATAAGGGATTATGTCAGAGCCTTCAATCACAAGATCATTCCAATCTTCCTGACGGTGTCTTCTACGATTGTGGGGCTGGTTCCGTTTTTCATGGATGGCAAGGACGAGCCATTCTGGTTCTCGTTTGCCACGGGAGTAACGGGTGGACTGCTCTTCTCCCTCCCTGCGCTGATATTCATCATGCCTATCTTTTGCAAGTTTGGGGAGAAAGGGAAGCGGTAGTTTGTGTTTTTATATGTAAAGAAATTGATTATGATATTATTTAATAAATGCTATATAAACCTGCTTTTCGGGTTGATGGTGACATTTGATGTTTGGAAAGGCTTATTGTTTACGTCTTTCTTGATGATAGTAGTCTTACTTATTGTAATAAGTAAAATGAAGGCAAGAAGTCTAAAGATGCAAACTCTATATGGTGCTACCAAGAAAGAATTGTATTCAACCCAAAAGGAAGTGAAGTTTCTAAAACAAAAGTTGGAAAATCTGAATGGTATGTTGAGTGTCTATGAAACGAATGAGAATGAAGACAAATGGAAAAAAGAGAACACGTTTATGGAATCCAAGGTGGTTTTGACTTTCCAAGAATATGCTAATGTTGGTAAGAAACCGTCTGCTAGTGAATGGAAAGACTTGCAGAAATTGATTGAGGCAAATCTGCCTGCGTTTTGGCAAAGAATGTCTTTGTTTGACGGAATCTTAGATGATGAGTTTAGAATTTGCTTGCTGACAAGACTTTCTTTTTCCCCTTCTCAGATTGCGAGTCTTTTGGGTATTTCAAAGCAGAGTGTTACCAATAAGCGTAAGAAATTAGTTCTGCTATTGTTTAAGTCTGATAATATAAAGAAGTTTGATGCTTTTATTAAGGCATTGGAATGAAGAATGTATTAAATGTACTTTTTATGTTAATATATTGATTTGTTGCTAGTTGTGATGTGTAAGTTTACTGAAGTAGAAAAGATAGTGTACTAAATGTACTGCTGATATTTGGAAGTTAAGTGTTTTTTTACTAATTTTGCAAACAACAAGAACAATTTTAAACTAAAAAATAGATGAAGGCTAAACTATCTATAATAGGTATGATGATATGCTTGCTCTTCTTTGGATGTAAGTCAGAGAAGGAACAAGTGAGAGACAAGATAGAGGAAATGAAATCTCGTCCGATAGAATTGTGCCTTGACAAGATGGAATGTCGGCGTAATCCATTGAGCAAGTTGAATAAGAAGTACACGATGGTTGTTTATGTAGATTCTGCAGAATGCAGCTCGTGCGCTTTGAGCAAACTTCGTTTTTGGAATCCTTTGATAGCAGAGGCAAAGAAAAAACAACTTGATATAGATTATGTTTTTATCTTGGCTCCCAAAAAGAAAGATATGGAGGATGTGAATGTGGAGCTAGAAATTACGGATTTGCAAAGTTCTATTTATGTGGATACGGCTTTTGCTTTCAAAAAGAATAACAAGGATTTGCCTAAGGAGAATAAATACCATTCTTTCTTGTTAAATACAGAGGGTAAGGTGATTCTTATAGGTAGTCCTATAGCGAATAAAAAAATAATGGATATTTATAAGAGTACAGTAAATATCTAAATGTGAAATTCTAAATTAATTGTGTCATGAAAAAGAAAGTTTTTATTGGTGCATTCTGTCTGGCGATAGCTGGCTTAATGGCAGTGGAAAGCAATCATCTTTTTAACGATGATTCTTTGGAGAGTAGTTTGGAACTAGCAAATGTAGAGGCTCTTTCTGATGGCGAAAATGAAAATGAAGATTGTAAGCTTTATTTAACAAGAATCTGCACTTCAGGACATGTTGATCATCATTTTTATCGAACTGTATCGGAGTAATATTAATTATGTCAAGTGCCTCTTTAATCTTAAAGTGGCATTTAGCATTAAAAAAGAATGTTTATGAAGAAAGTTATTTTAGTGTTAAGTGTTTGTGCTGCTTTGATTGCTGTATGGGGATGTAAGCAAGAAAACACCAACGTAAAGCAATTAGAGTGTGCTAGAAAAATCTCTGTAGAAGTTGGTTTGCCTACGGCTTTAGCTGCAGAGCAGAACTCTTTTATCGTTTCTGATTTTAAAGATGCAAAGGGAATGATAAAGGTGTTTGATATGGAAACGGGTAAACTCAAATATCAATTGGCTCCTAAAGGAGAGGCAAAGGACGAGGTGTTGGAAGCCTCGAATTTTGAATTGTTGAAAGATAATGGTGAAACGTTGCTTTATGTGTATGATTTGGAGAAAGGCAAGCTTTTAAAGTATGACTTAGGCAATCTTGCAAATAATAATAGTCCTACACAAATAGACAAGTTGAAGTCTAATGATCGATATTATTGCATAAACAATATAGGAAAAGGGTATGCTGCATTGGGAGTTTTTGAAAATCATAAATTTGATTTGTTGAATGATTCTCTAAAAAAGTATTCCACTTATGGCTCTTATTTGCCAAACAAGGAAAAGGTTTCTAATAAAATGATTGATGCAATGGCTAATTTTGGACGTTCGGTTGTGTCTTCTGATAAGAAAATACTAGTGAACTTTTCCTTTGCTGCAGGGGTGTTGAGATTTTATGATATAAAGAATGGTACGTTGGTTCATCGTAAGGATGCTGTAGTGAAGCCAATGAACTATAAAGTGAAAAATGATGACTATCAATTGCAGGATGGCCTAGGGTTCTTGTATGCGTCAATTTCCGACAACTACGTTTATGCCTTATATTCAGGGGAAAAAGAAAATTTTAATGCTCCTATGCCTACAGCTAGTTATGTCTATAAATACGATTATCAAGGCAATCTAAAAGATATTTATCATTTGGATAAAGCCACCTTTACGTTGGCTGTGAAAAATGACGATTCTCAATTGTTTACAATCGTGGACGACCCGAACTCAAAAATATTTGTTTATAATTTGAAATGAGTGACACTTGATGACCATCAAAAAGTGCAGGCGTAAAGTTGTAAATAATAGAGATATGGAGGAGGGATTCTTCATATCTCTTAATTAATAAATTATGCAAATGAAGAGATTTTTTAAAAATAATTTGATAATCATAGGCTTGTGCTTAGGATTTATATCTTGTTCTTCTGAGCAAAAGTATGTGGAAACAGAAAACTTGCAGGGAGAACTTATGGTTACAGATTCTTTAAATGCAGGTGCTAATCCTAGCATTCTTGCAGATAGTGTTTGGCTTTTGAGTTCATTTTCTAACAAATTTAATACTAATGTTTCTGTTCAGAAAGGAGACTCACTTAAGACCAAAACCCTTGCATTTATGAGAGGTGCTGGACATGGAGAATATGACAAAACGGCATTTGCGGTTTCGTCAGACAAAAGTCTGTATGTGCTTAATTGTTCTTCCAATGGGAATAAAATATACTCATTGTCACGAGTTGCACAAGCAAAATGGCTTAATGGAAATTATAAGATTGATGAAAGCTATGATTTGACTAAGTTGCCAGCTCTAAGATATATTCCTGGTAATTATATTATGCTTTCAGATTCTACATTCTTGATATGTGGTGCTCCATATAGCCAAATAGAACATATATTTACGGTTGTGAATTTTAAAAAATCAACGTTAACCCCCTTAAACTATTGGCCAAAAGACAAAAATCAAAAGGGAGGTTTGGCAAAGCATTCCGTTTATACGGACAATGCGAGTATTTTTAGAAACAAAGATAAATTCTTGTATTTGTGCGGATGGGAACGTTATGCTTTCCTATTTAAGATAGATGAGGGCAATGTTGAAGTAGAGAAGGAACTGTATTCTGAGAAATTAGATTACAAAGAGATTGCTGACGGAAACTATGCTCCCACTAAGATAAGCGGAAAATCTCTTAGAATGGATGCAAACCAAAAGGCAATATATGTTTTTTTGATAGAGAAAAATAAGGAAGGACAAGAGCCGAAGAATTATATGGAGTCTCAATTTGGCAATGAGGTAGAGGTGTATGACTGGGATGGGAAGCTTTTACGCCATATCATACTAGACAAAGTTGGCTACAACATAAAGGTTTCTGATGACAATAAATGCCTCTATCTCTTTACTATGAATACAAAAAGTAACGCCCATGAAATTTGGCAATACCAATTATGAAAATATGTCAAATGCCTCTTTGATTTTAAAGAGGCATTTGGCATTAAAAAAGAATATCTACCTGTACGGTTGGAATGATTTCGAGATTTATATGGCAGTGGAATACATTGTCTGAGTGAAGCTAGTTGAAACTGTCCCGTCTAGACAGCTAGCCTATCAGAGTTCGGCAGTCTGACTGTCTAGGCGGGACAGTTTCAACAACTACTCGTACAAAAACTTCGTGGAGCGATGCCTGTTGATTGGTGAGTCAAATTTTGCATTTTAGACCACACACCGCACGGAGATCACACTCTGCAAGTTGTTGTTTATCAATAAACTATGCCGTATTTGTGCGGTGTGCGGTCTATTTCTATTTTTCATTCATACAGGTTGAAAATATTTGTTTATAATTTGCCAATCAGCACCAATTAAAAAGGAGGAAGATGGCAAAAAACTGTATTTTTATATGTAAATAATGTCAAAATGTAAAATGATTGACTAAAAATAGTGTTGTTTTAAAATAATTTCCGTATCTTTGCAGACAAATTGCGAATATCAATATTAATACTGTATAGATTATGGAAAAGATTAAGATGACGACTCCATTGGTAGAGATGGATGGTGATGAGATGACAAGAATTCTCTGGAAGATGATCAAGGATGAACTGATTCTTCCTTTTGTAGATTTGAAAACTGAGTATTATGATCTGGGTCTGCCTTATCGTGACCAGACCAACGACCAGGTGACCATCGACTCTGCTGAGGCTGCCAAGAAATATGGTGTAGCAGTAAAGTGTGCTACCATCACTCCTAATGCCCAGCGCATGGATGAGTATAAGCTTCATAAGATGTGGAAGAGCCCTAATGGTACTATCCGCAGTATTATGGACGGTACTGTGTTCCGTGCACCTATCACCATCCCAAGCATCCACCCTTGTGTGAAGAACTGGGAGAAGCCTATCACCATCGCCCGTCATGCATACGGAGATGTATATAAGAGTGTGGAAATCCGTGCCGATGAACCGGGAGTAGCCAAACTCGTGTTCGAGGGTAAGAGCGGAAAGAAGCAGGAGGTGGAAATCCACAACTTCGATGGTGCAGGTGTTATCCAGGGTATGCACAATACCGACAAGAGTATCCGTAGCTTTGCTCACAGCTGCTTCAAGTTTGCTATCGATACCAAACAGGATCTCTGGTTTGCTACCAAGGATACCATCTCAAAGACTTACGATGCGCAGTTCCGTAAGATCTTCGAAGAGGTTTACGAGAGTGACTACAAGGAGAAGTTTGCTGAACTCGGCATCGAATACTTCTATACATTGATTGATGATGCGGTGGCTCGTGTAATCCGTAGCAAGGGTGGATTCATCTGGGCATGCAAGAACTATGATGGTGATGTGATGAGCGATATGCTCAGTACGGCTTTCGGTTCTCTGGCTATGATGACCTCTGTATTGGTCTCTCCAGAAGGAAAGTATGAGTATGAGGCTGCGCATGGTACCGTTACCCGTCACTACTATCGCTATCTGAAGGGTGAGGATACCTCTACCAACCCAATGGCAACCATCTTTGCATGGAGTGGAGCCTTGAGAAAGCGTGGTGAGATGGATGGACTTCAGAATCTCCAGAACTTCGGCGACCAGCTGGAGGCAGCTTGCTTCGATACCTTGAATGATGGTATCGCTACCAAGGATCTCGTCAACCTGATGGAAGGTGTTGAGGCTAAGCCTGTCAACTCAGCTGGCTTCATCGCTGCTATCCGTGAGCGCCTGGAGAAGAGATTGGCATAGTCCTCTCTCTCTTCTTCAAAAAAATAAAAAAGCCCTGCAGTACTTCTCGTTTATATAGAAGTATTGCAGGGTTTTATTTGTTAGAAAAGCGATTTGTTTAGTTATATGGTGTAGCCAATATAATTACACTGAGTTAAAAAGTGTAATATTATACTATGCTTTATCGTTTTTTTTGCAAAAAATCGTTGTTGTTACAAAATTGTAATCTGATGTAACGCTTATTACGAGATAAAAAATGTATTTTTGCACCATAATTACGAATTTATAAAAAATAGATTATGGAAAAGGCGGATAAAAGAATTCTTGTTGTTGATGATGAACAGGATTTGTGTGAAATCTTGAGTTTCAATATCCAGATAGAAGGATATCATGTGGATACAGCCAATTCTGCCGAAGAGGCTTTGGAAATGGATATTGCATCCTATGATCTGTTGCTGCTGGATGTGATGATGGGAGGTATGAGTGGATTCCAACTGGCTAAGAAGTTGAAGGAGAGCCCGATGACTGCCCATGTGCCAATCATTTTCCTTACCGCTCGGGATACGGAGAATGATACGTTGACGGGATTCAACCTGGGTGCTGATGACTATATTTCCAAGCCATTCTCCATCCGTGAGGTGATGGTACGCATTCGTGCCGTATTGCGCCGTACCGCAGAACAGAATGGTAGTGCTGATGAACCTAAGGTGATTGGCTATCAGGGGCTGGTGCTGGATCTTGATAAGAAAACGGTTAGCATTGATGGCGAAGCTGTTCCTTTTACCAAGACTGAATTTGAGTTGCTCCACCTTTTATTGGAGGAAAAGGGTAGGGTATTCTCACGTCAGGAATTGATAGACCGGGTGTGGCCTAAGGATGTAATGGTACTCGATCGTACCGTGGATGTGAACATTACCCGTATGCGTAAAAAGGTTGGACGATTTGCAAAGTGCATCGTGACTCGTCTCGGTTTCGGATATTATTTCGATGCCTGATTGGTTTGACTTTGATTTACAGATAATTGTGAAGTTTAATATTCAGTTTTTAAAGTTCAATGCTTAAAACAAATACTGTAGGTAGAAAATTGTACTTTAGTGTGCTGGCGGTGTTCCTAGTGTTCGCTGTCAGCTTTATCGTGTTTCAGCAAACACGAGAGAAGCAGTATAAGATTAGTACCCTTACCTTGAAACTTGCCAACTATAACGAATTGTTGGTAGAGGATCTCGCTCTATCTTCTTCAAATGGTATTCTATTGTCGGATACGGTGAATCTGGTGGATAGTGTCAGGGTAGCTGAGGCTAAACTTGAGGATTTTGTTCAGGAACACGAAAGTAAAGACTTGAGAGTGACTCTTATCAAGCCTGATGGTAAGGTTATCTATGATAATATGGGTAAGGATTTCCGCAAGTTTTCCAATCATGCAAAAAGAGCGGAGATTGCGGAGGCACTTCAGGATGGAATGGGAACCAGTGTGGAACGCCAGTCTTCTACCCTCAAGCACGATTATTTCTATGTGGCATCCTATTTCCCTAAAAGTCAGTTAGTTGTGCGTACGGCGTTGCCGTATAACGATGATTTGGCAAAGTCGCTTCAGGCTGATCAGCATTATATTTGGTTTGCTCTTGTTGCCGTCATCATTCTTACGCTTGTGCTCTATCGTTTCACCAGTCGTCTGGGTAGTAATATTTCCAAACTCCGTATATTTGCCTATAAGGCAGATCACAATGAAAGCCTGGAGGTAGAAGATTTGGCAAGCTTCCCGGGGGATGAGTTGGGAGAAATTGCTGAAAGAATCATCAAGATGTATAAGCGCGTGCAGACTACCCGAAAAGAACAGGATATCCTGAAAAGACAACTTACTCAGAATATCGCTCATGAGTTGAAAACTCCTGTGGCTAGTATTCAGGGATATCTGGAAACGATTCTGGATAACCCGCATATCAATGAGGCGACCAAGGCGCAGTTCCTGCAACGCTGTTTTGCCCAAAGTGAGCGGTTGACCTCCTTGCTTCACGACATCTCTACGCTTAACCGTTTGGATGATGGTTCTGATATGATAGATTTTGAAGCGGTAGATATTACCCAGATGGTGGCTGATATTACCCGTGAGACAGCGTTGGCTCGACAGGAAAGGAAAATGACTTTTGATAACCGGATACCGGAACATATCGTGGTGAAGGGAAACCGAAGTCTGATATATAGTATTTTCCGCAATCTTACAGATAATGCCATTGCTTATGCTGGAGAGGGACGCAAGATGACCTTGGAGGCGAAGGAACAGGGAAATAAATGGCATTTCATTTTCCAGGATAATGGTCAGGGAGTACCACCGGAGCATCTGGCCCGTTTGTTTGAGCGCTTTTATCGGGTGGATAAGGGACGTAGCCGCAAAATGGGTGGTACTGGTCTCGGACTTGCCATTGTTAAGAATGCCGTTCTCCTGCATGGAGGTACTATTCGGGTAAGTAATTTGCCGGAAGGCGGTCTCAAGTTTGAGTTTACCCTTAAAAAATAAGCAAAAATATTTGAATACAATATATAATATGCGCGCGCGAGAGCGTGCGCATATATGCGTATGTATGCGCGCCCCAGTGTGCGCATGTATATTATAAGGTGCTGAGTATCTGATAGTTTGTTTAAGTGTTTATAACTGTTAAAAAGTGGCGTTTTTTGAAACTTTTTCCTCAAAACATTTGGTGGAATGAAAAATAGTTAGTACTTTTG
>ENA-OPLC01000030-OPLC01000030.1-human-gut-metagenome-genome-assembly--contig:-NODE-30-length-20639-cov-5.019752_pt1 | contig 20639 bp, 19 predicted proteins | sample MGYA00241815_ERZ501715 | MGnify/ENA primary metagenome ERZ501715 (study PRJEB25962, sample SAMEA2042375) | human gut metagenome | biome: human gut; feature: human-associated habitat; material: faeces...
AGCTTCTGCCCTTTCAGGGCGTGTGGAGCTTACATGCGAAACTTGAGTTAGGAAGAAAAGTTTGATTTTTTTGATACAGAAAAGAAATGCGTATGATAATAGGAGTAGTAATTATCAAGGTAGCGATGCTGGTTAGTCTTGCTGCCTATCAAATATTTAAATCATGAAGAAAAAGAATGTTATGAAGAAAGAGATAAATCCTAGGGATACTTCCAGGGCGGCGGCATTCGAATTATGGATGTCGTCGCCGATGCCGATGGTAACCTTGACCAAGACACATCATCAGGTTCTTGCGATAACTCCACGTCTTAATCGATAACTCCACGTCTTAATCTGAATTCCATCGGGCTCACCCCGTGTTTCCGCTTGAATGCCGTGCAGAAATGACTCTGGTAATCGTAGCCCAGCATGATTCCGATGTCGGCTATCGGAAGACTTGTGTCGAGGAGGTAATGAACCGCCAGTTCCATGCGATAATCAAAAAGATATTGGAAGACGGTGGTTCCAAACTCCTGCTTGAAGGCTTTCTTCAGGGTGCATTCGTTGGTGCCCACCATTGCCGCCAACTCGTGGAGCGAAGGCATTTCCTGATAGTGGGTGAGGATGATGCTTTGGGCATCGTGTATCTTGTCACGGATGCTGATACTGAGGGTTTGGCTGCTTGGCAAGAGACTGGCGGGCAGGAGAAATCCCGAGAGGCAGTCGATAATCTTCGATTCCAGGTATTTGGAGGCTTGGTTGCCTAACAGGCGGGAACGCTGGATGTCTCGTGCCGCCTTGATGACTTCTGCTATGGCGGGCTGGTTGTACTTGATGATGGTCTGGGTGTCGAAGGTAGGATTGGTTAGAGGGGAGAGTTGCTCAAAAACCTCTGGGTCGCGCTCGATAAGCTCTTCAATGAATTGCTGCGGGATGACCACGTTGAAGATTTCGAATTGGGTGCCCTGGTTCAGGTGAGTGTTGGCACCACCTTCGCCGCTTAGAAAACAGAGGCTTGCCTCGCCTGTTTTCCACATCATTTCCTTTTTTGCACCACGATTGCCGTACACTTCTTTCATGCTGCCTCCAAGGGTTGGCATGGAAAAAAGCAGGGCTGGTCGAACCTCGTGCTGAGCGATAAATTTGGCGTTGTTCGCCTTGCCAAGATAGTGTTGGTTCATAATGCCAAACTTCTGGTAATGCCACTCCTTGAGCGAAACTTCCAATGCATCCGATTCGATGTGGTTGCTCCGTTCCATCCCATGGTTGTCGATGAAGGTAAGGCCGTTTTGCCTTACCTCTCCTTCTACCTTTCCTTCTTTTATTATCTGACAGTCAACCATTAGCTTTATTTTTAGTTGATTTTATGCTGCGAAATTGCAATTAAGCAAGAATCTCGCTGCAAATATACTATTTTTGAAGTTAATATGCAAGTTTATCTATAAATTTATAACCCTTTTTCGAAAAAAGTCTCTGCTCTATTTTCCTCCCATTCTTCCCACGGCTTCTTGGGCGGAGTTCTCGCCACGGTATTGCTTCTTTGCCTGGTTAAAGCGATAGGTGAGGCGGAGCTGCACGCTTCGGGTGTCTTCCCACTTCTGTTGCTGGAACCTCACGTTGCCGTAGGTGCCATCGGTCTTTCGGCTTATGGTGTTAAAGATGTCGCTCACGTTCAGGCTTAGCGAGAGGCGGTCTTTCAGGAAACTCTTGTAGAGCTGGAAGTCGAAGTTGTGCACGCTGTTGATGGTGAGGTACTCGTAGGTGCCGCTGCTTCGGTAGGAGAACGAGAGGTTCAGGTACCAGCCCTTGGGCAGATGGAAGCCGTTGTAGAGGTTGAAGATGTAGTAGGGGTCGTAGAAGCTTTTCTCCTTGCCCATACTGACGGCCTTGATGAAGCCCTGCTGGATGCCTGCCTGCACTTGTGGCTCGTAGAAGCCCCAGCGGTGGCGGTAGCCGAGGAAACTGCCCCAGTTCCAGCAATGGTCGATGTTGGTCCAGGTGATGTAGCCTATTTGCGGGTCATCTGAATCGGGTTCGATGATGCTGGTGATGTAATCCTTCACGTAGGTGTAGCTTGCCTGGAGGAAGAGGTCACCGTAGCTTGCCTGGTATTGGAATTCGTGGCGCTTGGATGGCTCCAGCTGGTTATTTCCAATCTGTCTCAAGTAGCGGTTTGCGTAAACCGTGCCCGTGTTCAGCTCCTGGAAGGATGGGCGGGTTTCGGAAGAGCGGTAGCTCAGCGACTGGGAGAATCTACCTGCCTGATGAGAGAGCAGAAGGGATGGGTAGAGGTTGTCGTATTTGCGATGGAGCGGGGCGTGCGAATCCAAGCGGCTGTCCACGTGCTCGTATCTCAATCCTACTCTTAATGTTTAAAGTAAATATGCTGCAAAGTTCTTGCGAATGTTACTGCGCAGGAATCTTGCGAATGATGTTGCAAAATTACGGATAAGGAAAGAGAAGGATTTTAATATAACGGAATTTTTTCGGATAAGATTTGTTTTTTTTTATGGAATAAGGCTTGCTGTTTCATCAGAATTCGTTATCTTTGCACTATTTATAGGATAAGCTGGATCTCACAAGTAGAATTAAAATATAATGAGTAGAAATGTAGAATTAATTTAGTGTGAAGAAATAATGAATATAGAATCAGTTAGAGAGTATTGCCTCTCGCTTCCCCTTGTAACCGAGGCTTTTCCTTTTGATGAGCGGACCTTGGTGTTTCGCATTTTGGGCAAGATCTTTGCCTGTGTTGACCTGGAGCGCCCCGAGTGGGTTACGATGAAATGTAATGCCGATTACGCCCTCGAACTTCGGGAAGAGCATCCCGAAATCGAAGGCGCATGGCATTGGAATAAGAAATACTGGAATCAGGTAAACCTTTATGGCACGCTGGAAGATGATTTCATCCTGTCCCTGATTCGTCATAGCTATTCCGAAGTGGTGAAGAAACGCAAGAAAAAGGAGCGGTTGGAGCATCCGGAAATAACGGAGGTGAAGGAATAGGGAGAAAGTAAAAAGAAGAAGGCTCTGAATTAGCCATAAGAAATGCTGATTCAGAGTCTTCTTATTAATTTATAATTCCTAGCTTTTTAAGTCTAGAGTAAATCGCTCCTCTCGAACGCTCCATGATTTCTGCTATTTCCTTTATCTTTTTTCCTTCATTATAAAATTTTATCAGAATATCATCTGCTTCTTTTTCCCAAGGGAGATAGGCGTTTCCGTGTTCTTTTCTTTTTTCTTCGACAGAATACGCTTTCTTAAGTGTTGGTTTTGTTGAAGCTTTATCCAGAATCCTGTATTCCCAATCCTCAATAGTCCTTGTTTCTGTGCTGAAGCTGATGCCAATCTTTACGAGCTTTCTTTCATCAGCCTCGAAAGGAACCATGTAGCCTTTTTCGTCTATCTGGGCGAGGGCTTCCTTGGCAGGCTTGTTGATCTTTATCTCGAAGACGAAGATGGTGTGGGGCGAGAACATCACGGCATCGGCCCTGCCCCTGCAACTCTTCACCTGCGTGAGAACGGCTATGTTCATCATCGAAAGCATGATGTAGAAAACGGTTTCGTAATAATACTCGTTTTTCTGCATGTCTGCCAATACATCCTTTCCGCCTTCCGGGTAAGGAATGGAAGCGAAGTAGGATTTCATCAGCATCATCGCCTTGTCGATGTTTCCATACACCAATGCCTGGTAGAATCTTGCTGCAAAGCCCAGCGAAGTACCATCGCTCAGATTCGTGTAGAGCGGCAGCAGGTTTTCCATCAAGCCGGCTCTTACTTCCTTGTTTGGAATGCCGAGAAAGTAGCCTTTGGTGAGAGGGTCGTAGTCCTTGATGGTAAGGTAGCCGCTCTGATAGAGCAATGGCAGGGCATCCGTCATCTTCTCCGTAGGACGATCGAACGAAGACGAGAAGGCAAAGACGTTGTCCAGCTCCGTCACGTCAGTCTTGAATCTCTGCATCTGATTGATGAGATAGGTAGAAGTACCCGATGCAAACCAGTAGTCCTCTATCTCGCCCGATGCCAGGGCACGCATCAGACTGAACGGATTGAAGATGTCTGGGCTGTTTCTTGTGAAATGATAGCCGTCGTAATTCTCCTGGAGCATCCGTGCCATCTCTTCCTTGCTCACCCCATTGTGCTCCGCCATCAGTTCGATGTCCTGGTTCAGGGTGGTGGTAAGTTCCTCTTTAGTAATGCCGCAGATGGCAGCAAATTCTGGGTCCATGGAGATGTTGGCCAGATTGTTGATGGCGCTGAAGATGCTGAGCTGCGAGAACTTGGTGATACCCGTAATGAAGGTGAATTCCAGGTATGGGTCGAGCATCTTCAGAGGACTATAGAAGTTCTGCATGATGAGACGAAGCGGCTGCAGGTTCTCCTTTTCATGCACCACATCCAGCAGAGGAGCATCATATTCGTCGATGATTACTACCACCTTCTTGCCCGTCTGCTCGTAAGCCCGCTTCACCAGATCTTTCAGGCGAAGGTTGGCATCCACCTGATGAGTCTTGTATCCCCAGATGGTTTCCTGCTCTTCAAGCATATCTGCCAAATATCTTTCCAGCTGTTCCACGCTCATGTGCTTGGCACCACTCAGGTCGAAGTGGAGCACAGGATGCTTTACCCATTCCTTCTCGTAATCAGCAATGGCTAATCCCTCGAAGAGTTCCTTTCTTCCCTCAAAATAAGCCTGGAGGGTAGAGGCAAAGAGCGACTTGCCGAATCGCCTTGGACGACTCAGAAAGACATACGACATCTGCTTTTCTCTAAAATCCACGATGTATTGGGTCTTATCTACATAGAGATAACCTTTCTCTCGGATTTTTTCAAATGTCTGAATTCCTACAGGATATTTATTTACTAATTTTGCCATATTCCTACATGCTTTACGTTTTGCGCTGCTAAGTTACAAAGAAAATCCGAATAAACCAAGCATAATGGTAAAAAAATGAACCATAGCTGAAAGTTCGCCGAACATGCCGAACTTTCAGCTATGAGGGCTTACTTGATCTTCACTTCTATCTTAGTCTTGGCTGCATCAGCGCTGGAGCCGCCAACAAATACCTGGTAAGTGCCAGGAACCACGCGGATGGTGTTGGTCTGGGCATCCCAACCCTCGAAACTCTTGCGAGGAAGATCGATGCTTACCATCTGGCGCTCACCAGCCTTCAAAGACACACGCTTGAATGCCTTGAGACTCTTGATAGGTCCATCCACGTCATCCATGCGCTTGATATAAACCTGCGCAACTTCGGTACCCTCTCGCTTGCCCGTATTCTGCAAGGAGAACATAAGCTTGTAATCAGCAGCCTTGCCGTCACGCTTCTTGCTCTTCACCTGCATCAAGGTAGGCTTGCCGTACTCGAAAGTGGTATAACTCAAACCGTAACCGAATGGGAACAAAGGCTCACCCTTGAAATAACGATAGGTACGATTCTTCATCGTATAATCGAGGAAATCAGGAAGATCGTTCACACTCTTATAGAAGGTAACCGGAAGCTTGCCCGATGGATTCACCTCGCCAAAGAGAACCTTGGCTACAGCCTCACCACCCCGTTCACCAGGATACCATGCCTGAAGGATTGCCTCGGCATTCTCTGTCTCAGGAACCATGGCGATGGCACATCCTGAACAGTTGACAAAGACGACACGCTTGCCTGCCTGATGCAGCATGGCAATGACCTGACGCTGAGCCTTCGGCAACTCCAGGTCGGTTCTGTCGCCGCCCTTGAATCCAGGCTCCTCAATCTCAAGCTGCTCGCCCTCCAGGTTTGGAGAGATACCGCCTACGAATACCACGGCATCCGCATCGCCCACCTCTGCCAGGATCTGCTCGCTGGTAGGCTTCGAAGTCTTCAGGATATCAAACTGCATCACAGCCACATCTTCCCTCTGGGTATAATCTATCTGAATCTTAACCGGCTTACCTGCTTTCAGAGAGAGCGGTTTGATGATAGGCGCCACACGGCCCCAACACTCTCGCATATTCACGATGGTATCGCCATCCACTATCAGGCGGCAACCGTCATCAATACCCATATTGATGGTAAGATCCTCATCCCTATCAGGAGTCAACACACCCTCATAGCGGGCTGAGAAATGAGTAAGATTCACACCCGGCGCAAACACGGTGTTACCACCATTGCTCAGATTGATGGCAGTCTTCATCACATCCGTAGCCACCGGCTCACCCTTCTGTTCCTGATTGTTCCAGTAGGTGGCCTTCATACCCTCACGGAAGAGGTTGAAACGGCTTTCCTGCACCTCGTTTCTTGTCAAGGTACAAGCCGGAACATACTTCACCTCAGCCCCCTTCATATAGTTGCGGATGCCCTGGAGGATGGTGGTAGAACTGGTAGGATAACCCGAATAGTTGCCTCGCAGCATGATGGAATCATTGGCATTAGGTCCCATCACCACAATCTTCTGATTGCGGTTCAAAGGCAGCAGCTGGTTTCTGTTCTGAAGAAGTACGATACCTTCTTCAGCTATCTTCTCAGCCAGATCCTTATGAGCCTTGCAGGCGATGACGTTCTCAGGAATCTGAGTCCATGACACGGTTTCATCCTTATCGAAATCGCCGAGCTTGAAACGAGCCACCAGCAGGCGCTTCAGACTCTGGTTTACCTTATCTTCATTGATCATTCCCGCCTTCACAGCTTTCGGAATAGTACGATAGGCACTGCCGCATTCCAGGTCGGTACCGGCATTCACAGCCTGGGCAGTTGCCTCGGTAGCGGTCTTTGCTGTACCGTGATAGCCCGGCATATAGAAATCGTTGACTGCTCCACAATCGGAAGTAATCAATCCCTTGAATCCCCATTCGTCTCTGAGGATCTGGCGCTCAAACTTGGCGTTGGAACAGCAAGGAGCACCATCTATACGCTGATAGGCACACATCACCTCAGCCACATGTCCATCCTGTACCAGCGACTTGAAGGCAGGGAGATAAGTCTCCCACAAATCCCGGGCTGGCAGATTCTCCAGATTGAAGACGTGACGATTCCACTCCGGACCGCTATGCACGGCGAAATGCTTGGCACAAGCCAGCGTCTTGACATACTGGGGAGCCTTAGACTGATCAGAAGCCGGAACTCCAGGAGCCGCCAGCGGTTTGCCGTCAAACGACTGTCCCTGCAGACCATTCACCACGGCGAGTCCCATACGTGTAGTGAGATAAGGATCTTCGCCATAAGTCTCCTGTCCGCGTCCCCATCTAGGATCACGGAAGATATTGACATTCGGAGTCCAGAAGCTCAGACTCTGATATCTCTTTACATTACCCGACTTCTTCGCTACCTGCGCCTTGGCTCTCGCCTCATCGCTTACGGCAGTAAACACCTGATAGAGCAAGGCATCATCCCAGGAAGAAGCCATGTGCATGGTGATAGGGAAAACCGTGGCATATCCGTTGCGTGCCACACCATGCAGCGCCTCGTTCCACCATTGAAACTGAGGGATACCCAGTCGGGAGATGGCAGGCGAAGCATCCATCATCAGCTTCGTCTTCTCCTCCAGGGTCAGACGTGAAAGCAAGTCATTGGCTCTTGCCTCGGCAGAAAGGTTAGGGTTCTGATAAGGCAACAGCTGATTGGCTGGCTGTTGGGCGTGAGCTGAGAGCGCCAGAGCGGACAGCATGGCCAATGTAAGTATTTGTTTCTTCATAACTACTATTGTTAGTACGTAAATATTATATAGATTCGTTTTAATATGCAAAAATACATATTTTTCCTGAATTCAGAGATAGATGAAGTGTTAAAAAGCTCAACTAGTTTCCATTTTTATGTGATTACTTCCTAATTTTTTCGATTCATTTAAACAATTAAGCCCTTTTTCCTTGCTGATTCAAAATATTAGTGCTAACTTTGCACTCTGAAACAACACTATCTTTTTAGAAGACAAAGATACAAGTAAGAAAGATACAACAAGACAGTAAGATCGCAAAGACATGGAAAAGATTCTAATAGTTGAAGACGACATCGCATTTGGAACCATGATTCAGACATGGCTCAGAAAGAAGGGATTCGAGGTGGAGAAAACTACTTCGGTCAAGGCCGCCATACAAGTTTGCGAGGAGGCAGAAAGAGGATTCGATCTGGTATTATCAGACCTCCGCCTTCCCGATCACGACGGCATCTTCCTGCTGCAATGGATGAGAAAGCATGGCGTGCAGGTGCCTTTCATCGTGATGACCAGCTATGCAGAAATTCAGAATGTGGTGCTCGCTATGAAATCAGGTGCTACCGATTATGTGGCAAAACCTTTCCATCCGGAAATCCTTCTGGATAAGATCAAGGAAGCTATCAAGACTCCGAAAAAACAGGATCCGTATGCAGCCTCAGCAGATAGTCAGCGTTCCACAGACTCAAATTCTACTCCTACAAACGCTGCACCTGGCAAGCAGGCAGGAAACCAGGCATCATCTACCAATGGGGATGTACCCAAATACCTGGAAGGTGAAAGCGAGGCTTCACGCAAGCTTTACAGTTTCGTTTCGCTGGTGGCTCCTACCCCTATGTCGGTACTCATTCTGGGTGCCAGCGGTACAGGTAAGGAATATGTGGCTAGAAGAATCCATGAACTCAGCACAAGAGCCAATAAACCTTTCTTCGCACTCGACTGCGGTGCCATTCCTAAAGAAGTGGCGGCATCAGAATTCTTCGGTCATGTGAAGGGATCGTTTACGGGAGCTGACCAGGACAAGAAGGGCGCTTTCGAGATTGCCAACGGAGGAACTCTCTTCCTCGATGAGATGGGAAACCTGAACTATGAAGTGCAGGTGCAGCTGCTGCGTGCCCTCCAGGAGCGAAAAATCCGTCCGGTAGGAAGCAACAAGGAAATAGATATCGATATCCGACTGGTATGCGCTACCAATGAGAATCTGGCTCAACGCGTGGCAGAAGGCAACTTCCGTGAAGACCTCTACCACCGCATCAATGAGTTTACCATCTACATGCCGGAGCTGAAAGACCGTGGTGCCGACCTCTTCCTCTTTGCCGACCTCTTTATCAAGCATGCCAACAAGGAGCTGAACAGAAATGTGGAAGGACTCGACGGCAAAGCCAAGGAGCGAATTGCCGCCTACAACTGGCCGGGCAACCTGCGAGAACTAAACAATGTGATGAAACGAGCTACCCTGCTCGCCACCGGAAGATACATCGGAGTAACCGAACTGGAACAGAGTATGGCGCATATCCAGCCACAAGCCCCTACCGCCCTGCACGATGAGGAAACGGAACTGCAGAGAATAGAAGCTGCGCTGAAAGCAGCAGGTGGCAACAAGAGCAAGGCTGCACAATTGCTCGCCGTGGATAGAAAAACGCTCTACAATAAGATGAAGAAATACGGTATCTGATAGAAAGAAGTACGGCTTTTGATGATATGGGAAAATGGGGAATCTGATGACCATTCCCCAACTTTTTGGGGAATAATTCCACACTAATTCCACAGTTTCCACAATGTAGAATTCTGGCACAAAAAGCATTTACTACTGATAATCAAGCTATTAGATAATTCTTTTGTTTTTTGGCACGCAGATTGTGATATTAGAAAGTGAACACGCCAATGAGCGGTAACGCAAGCAAGGCTGTTCACAAAGAAAGTAATAAATATAATATTCACAATAAAAAAAACAAAAGATTATGAAAAAGTTAGTTTTCGCAGCTATCGCTGCCATGGTTATGGTTTCAGTGAGCAATGTATTCGCCAGCAACAAGATGGCAAGTGTATCATCAGTAGCTCCAGTTGACACAGTAGCTCCAGCAGAACCAGCTGCTCCAGCAGACACAACAGTAGAGAAAGAGACTCCAGCAGAGACACCAGCTGAAACTCCAGCAGAGACTCCAGCAGACTCTACAGCAACAGATTCAACTGTAGCAGAGTAATATCACCTTTAAAAAATAGTAATTAACTGAGGAAAAGATAGAATAACACTAGTAATTACGCGTCGCTTTCAATCAGGCAGGAGACTAATGATAGAATTCATTGGTCTCCTGACTTGTTTTTAGCCCTTTTGTTTTCTAATATCATTTTTTTGCATTAACTTTGCAAACAAATATCTATTGAGCAAGATATCAGTCTGCTCATCATTTTAAACGATTTCTCATGCACAAGAACAATATTCCTCTCAAGGTAGCCCTCGGATATAGCGCCATTGCCATTATCATGATTCTGGCAATCAGTCTGGTGTATAGCAACACCAAGAGCATCAATGCCATCAATGAAGCTTCGCGCGAGTATATCCAGAAAAGGGGTGCCGCCGATAGTACCATCTCTTCCCTGCTCAAAGAGGAGCAGAGAAACCTGAAACAACTGTCTGATGTCATGGCAGGAAGACCTACCCAAAACTATCTGCAGAATAAGGTGAAGAATCTGAATACGGGAAAGGATTCCATACTGGTTCACTCCAAGGCGCCGCAAACCCACGAGGCGAAGAAGACTACGGTAGAGGTATTGAAGACCCGAAGGGGATTCTTCCGCCGACTCGCCGATGCCTTCAAGAAGGAGCACGCCGAAACCTTGAGCGTAAAACAGGACAGCAACCGGGCTGTCATCGATTCTGTTACCACCCCAGTAAACGTGGCGGAAAACGTGGCAAACATCCTAGAACAAATAGACAAGAAGGAGAAAGTGGAAACGCAAGACCACAAGCAGAGCATCAATAGGGAGATGGAAGAGCTGAAGATGGTGAGTGCCAAACTCGCCCTGCGCTCCGCCAAACATCTGAGCGATGTACACCAGCGTGAAAAAGACAACATGCAGGAAGCCATCAAGAAGGCGATGGAAGCAAGAAAGCATCTGCTGTGGCAGATGGAACTGCTCGCCATCGTAGCCTTCTTTGCCATCGTCATCATGATCTGGTTTATCTGGCGCGATGCCAGAAAAGAGCGCATCTATCGGGAAAACCTGGAGGCTGCCAACGAGGAAATCCAGCGTATCATGAACCAGCGCGAGCGCCTGCTCCTCACCATCACCCACGATATCAAGGCGCCAGCTGCCTCTATCTCGGGCTTCATCGATCTGATGAAAGATTACGTCAGCAATCCTCAGGGCCTCGAATGCCTCCAGAACATCAAGAACTCTGCCGCACATCTATCTCATCTCGTTGCCTCGCTGCTCGATTATCATCAGTTGGAGAACGGACTGATGAAGGTTCAGCCTACCTCTTTCTCACCGGAACAACTGGTAGCAGAATCGGTAGAGGGAATGAAATTGCGGGCAGAAGAGAAAGGATTGGAGATTTCATTCGACTGCAAGATGAAGGGGATGGGAACTTCGAACTCTTCGGGAATTTCTGATTCTCCAATGAAGAAGAAATTCTTCCGTGCTGATGCCTTCCGCATTCGTCAGATATTGGATAATCTGGTAAGCAACGCCATCAAATATACCGACCGGGGCAGCGTTACCATCCAGGCACAGGTTTCAGAAATTCTGGGCAAGCCTACGCTTACCCTGAGCGTAAAGGATACGGGAAAAGGTATGACTGATGAGGAGAAGCAGAAAGTGTTCCAGGCGTTTACGAGATTGAAGAGCGCCCAGGGCATCGAGGGTACCGGTTTGGGATTGTCCATCACCCAGGAACTGGTTTCGTTGCTTGGTGGAGAAATCATCCTCCACTCTACCCTGGGCAAAGGTTCTACCTTCATCATCACCATCCCTATCGAACCAGCACCAATGGAGGAGTCTCAGGAAATGGCTCCATCAGAAGTTAAGCATAATCCTTCTCCCGATTCTGCTCAAGATAAGGAAGGACAGAATTCCGGCAGCCATCAGGTTACTGATATAAAGAAGAAGCCGGAATTTGCCAACCACAAGATTCTGATTCTGGATGATGACAAGCTGCAGCTCCAGCTTCTCCAGGAGATGTTGCGCCGCATCGTAGGCGACACCTGGCAGGTTTTCGCCTGCAATCATGTGATGGATGCCCTCACCACGCTGCATAACGAACATCCTGCCCTGATGCTGATGGATATCGAAATGCCGGAGATGAACGGCATGGATATGATTGCCCACATCAACCATACCAAGATGATGGTGGTGGCTATGACGGCTCACGATACAAGCATCTTGGGACAGCTCCTGAAAGCAGGCTTTGATGATTGCCTGTTCAAGCCTTTCAGTATGGAGAAATTGTCTGATATCCTGGGAATAGAGTCCCAGCCTCTACCGGATGCCCAGCCTGAAACTCCATTCCAGCCAGATTTATCATCCCAGCAGAAATCCAACCCTCAACTGGATGCTCTCCTCGCTTTTGCCGGAGGCGACGAAGAGGCGGCAAAGGAGATTCTCGATACCGTGAAGCAGGAACTTGCCGCACACCTCGAGAACCTGAAAGAAGCCATAGAAGAGGAAGCCTTATCTACCGACCGCATAGGAAAGGCGGCACATAAGCTTCTCCCTATCGCCACGATGATGCAGATGGAATGCCTTGAAGAACTCAAGGCGCTGTCACCAGAATACATCGGCGAGATAGAAAAAGCCGAGATCAGAGAAAAACTGAAGGTTGTGATTACGACCTTATCTGCTGCGGTGTCAGACCTGTATGCTTCTTGAAATATCGGCAGAAGAAACTGACGTCGGCGAAATGAAACTCCCAGGCCATCTCCTTGATGCTTTGCGTAGTTCGCTTAAGATGCATCTTGAGCTGCAGAATCACGTATTGGTCGATGATGGTCTTGGGGGTATGCCCCGTCACCTGACTCACAATGTTGGTGAGATATTTCGAAGAGATATTCATCTGGGCAGCATAATAGTTCACATCCCTTGATATCTTGTAATCCCTCTCCAGCAGCATCATAAACCGATTGAACAGTTCTCTTACGCGATACGATTTTACCTCATCTGGTCGGTATTGCGGATTGCGCTGAAGATACTCATGAAAACCGATGAAGAATGCCTTCAACTGGCACAATACCAGCTGCGAGATGCAGGTACACTCCGACTGGTCGAAATATACCTTCAATAAGCCAAACATCCCATTGATGATGTTTGTCACCACGGGGGTATCCTGCCGACAGCGGTCTTTCCGCAAGGAAGAATACACCGTCTGCTCCAGCTGCAAGCTTGCTTCACGAAGCAAGGATGGATTATATTTCAGGATTTCGGCCTGGAAGCAGTTCGCTGTTTGAGGGGATTTGCAATCCCTATTTTCAGTTTCAGGGGATTTGCAATCCCCGTTTTCAGTTTCAGGGGATTTGCAATCCCCGTCAACCTTCAATTCCACCACATCATTCGGAAACAGCGTAATCACCGCTCCCTCATAAAGTTCCCAATCCTTATAATTCACATTCAGCCTCGCCTTTCCCTTCCGGCAAATCAATATTGCTCCGTAAGTCAAAACTTGCGGACCCTCCTGCCATTCCTCCAAGCCAGAGCAGGAAAGGCTTGCTTCCTGATAACTGCTTAATTCTGATAATTCCATCTACACCTTATTATATATAGAGTTATTATATCTCTTTATTCCTATTTCGGTTGCAAAATTACACAAAATATGTGATATAAAAGAACTATTATTCCCAAATCGTCCATCCGCTGCGAAATATTTAAAGCGATTGTTCGCTCAAAACTCCGTACCTTTGCACCCGAAATTCAAAAAGTAATGATCAATGATTAAGAACATCTTATTTGTAAGCCTTCTGCTTGCAGGAGGAACCCATTGGGCTTCGGCTCAATCACAAACCACCGTAGGGGCGGCTGCTTCCTTGCCCGTCAGCAAGAAAGAAAACATGACCATCAGCCAGCTTTTCCAGAAGGTGGAGGATAACAGCAAGAGCCTTCGCACTTCATTATCAGGAGTAGAAGCAGCCCATCTCGGCATTGAATCGGCCAAAAGCAAGAAACTGCCCGACCTTGATGCTTCCCTCTCATTCAGCTACATCGGCAATGCGCTGATTACCGACCGCGACTTCAGTAACGCCCAAGGTTTGAAATCGCCCCACTTCGGCAATAATTTCGCCTTCCAGGCACAGCAGGTGGTTTACGCCGGTGGAGCCATCAACGCAGGTATCAAACTCGCCGAACTCGGAAAGCAGCAGGCAGAAGTAGGCGTGAAACTCACCCGACAGCAGATTCGCTTCATCGCCCTGGGGCAATATCTCGACCTCTATAAGATAGACAACCGTATCAAGGTGTATGAAAAGAATATCGAGTTGACCCGCCAGCTCATCGATGACATCAAGGAGAAACAGACGCACGGAATGGCGCTGAAGAATGATATCACCCGATACGAACTCCAGATGGAAAGCCTTAAACTCGGTCTTACGGCACTCAGGAACAACCGGAGCATCCTGAACCATCAGCTTTGCAATACCCTAGGAATGAACCAGGATGCACTGATTATCCCCGATGCCACCATTGCCGACAAAACCTACGGCAAGGAAGGCGAGGCTTACTGGCAGACGGCAGGCATTCTGAATTCCCCACTCCTGGAGCAGAGCAACAACGTCATCCGCATCGCTGAACAGAAAGAGAAGATAGCCAAGAGCGATCTTCTGCCAAAGGTAGCTTTCGTTGCCGCTGACAACTTCGACGGACCTATCCTCTTCGAATTGCCACCTGTTGATAAGAACCTCAACGTCTGGTATGTGGGCGTAGGCGTGAAATACAGCCTCAGCTCTCTCTTCAAGAGCAACAAGCGCATCAAGCAGGCAGCCGTGGAAACCCGACAGGCTAAAGAGGCACATGCCGTTCAGGCAGAGCAGCTCAACAATAATGTGCAAGCTGCCTACGTGCAGTATCAGCAAACCTACGTAGAACTGGAAACGCAGCGAAAGAGCGTGGAGCTGGCACAGCAGAACTACGACGTGATGAATGCCCGCTATCTCAGCCAACTCGCTCTGGTTACAGACATGGTGGATGCCTCCAACCTCAAGCTCAATGCCGAGCTCAGCGAGGTGGATGCCCGCATCAACATCGTCTATGCCTACTATCGCATGAAGTACGTGGCAGGAGAAATTTAGAAACAATAAAATAAATAAAGCAATGAGCAAGAAGATTATCAAGAGAATATATAATGTAGTGATTATCCTCCTTTTCCTGGGAGCTATCGGCTGGTGTTTCAGCCATTTCTATCATGGCAGCGATGTGGCTTACACAGATGATGCACAGGTAAACCGCCATATCACCCCTATCAATACCCGTGTGCCGGGATTCATCAAGGAGATTCGTTTCAACGACTATCAGCACGTAAAGAAGGGCGATACCCTCGTCATCATCGAGGATGCTGAGTTCCGCCTGCATGTAGCTCAGGCAGAGGCAGGCTTGCGTGGATCCAAGTCAAGTTCTTCGGTAGTTACTGCCAGCATGGGAACCACCAATACCAATGTGCAGACAGCTACTGCCGGCATTGAGGAGGCTCGTGTGGATATGATGAATGCCAAGCAAGACTTCGACCGTTTTGCGGCTTTGATGAAGAAGGATGCGGTAACCCGTCAGCAATATGACAATGCCTATGCCCGCTATCTGGGAGCCAAGGCACGTTATGAGCAGGCAAGCAGCCGCAAGGCAAGTGCAGCTTCTGTCCGCAATGTGCAGACCCAGCAGCTCGGCGGTTCCCGTGCCGGAGAGAGCGTGGCAGAGGCACAGCTCAATCTGGCTCGTCTGAATCTTTCCTATACCGTAATCGTGGCAACCTGCGATGGCGTGATGGGAAGAAAGGATATTCACGAAGGCCAGTTGGTACAGCCTGGTCAGATGCTGGCTCGCATCGTGGATGATAACGATGTATGGGTGGTAGCCAATTATCGTGAGACTCAGATAGATGGCATCATCGTGGGCAAGAGCGTAGATTTCACCGCCGATGCCATCCCTGGTGTAGTATTCCATGGCAAGGTAGAAGCCCTTTCTGCCGCAGCCGGCAATGCCTATTCCATGATTCCTGTGGATAATGCCACCGGCAACTTCGTAAAGGTAGAGCAGCGCGTGCCTGTTCGCATCGCCCTTACCAAGGACAATGACCCGAAACAGGTAGCCCTGCTCCGTGCCGGACTGAACGTAGAGACCAAGGTTCGCATCAAATAGAATGTTCTATAAACTATAAAATATAAACTATATAGAATGTTCTATAAACTATAAATTATCAATTATAATTCCATAAAATGCCAGGACCTCCAATGCTTCAGGGACCCTTCCGGGTTCCTTCGTTCAATGGATATATTCCTCGCCGATTACAGCCATGGATTTATCTCCTCTTCGCCTTCACCTTCCTAATGTCGGGCGGTATCTATGGAGGAGCCATGAGCCAGGTGATGGGCGAGTACAGTTTGATGAGAGAAGACGTGCTCATGATCATCATGTTCAACGTGGTGGGCGTGGCGATGCCATTCCCCTTCCTCTTCAAGATGAAATTCCACTTTACCAACCGCCAGCTCCTGCTGAATGCAGCACTGGTAGTGGCAGCTTGTAATTTCCTCATCATGTGGACCGACTCGGTACCCTTGATGTGCATCCTCGCTTACATCGCAGGCTTCTTCAAGCTCTGCGGAACTTTCGAGTGTATGAGCACCATCCAGTTGTGGATGACCTCCAAGCGCGATTTCACCATCTTCTTCCCCCTGCTCTACTGCATCGTGCTGGGAAACATGTTCCTCTCGCCCTGGGTCACCGAAAGCCTGATTTATATCTATCAGGATTGGCGCATCATCAACTGGGCGATGACGGGAGCCCTGCTTCTGGTGGCACTCATCGTGTACGTCACCACCCACGACTTCCGCTTCATGAAACCCCTGCCCTTCATCAGTATCGACTATCTGGGCTGCATCCTGTGGTCGGCATGGATGCTGGAGTTCATTTTCTTCTTCACCTATGGCGAGCACTACAACTGGCTCGATTCGAAGATCATGCAAATGGATGTATTGCTCTTTATATTTACCGGATATTTCTGCATCCAGCGAATGTTTCACATCCGTCACCCTTACATCGAGCCGGCGGCGTGGAAGTATAAGCGACTCATCCCACTGCTCATTCTCTTCGCCTTCGTAGAGTTCATGGGCAGTACGCCTAAAGTGCTGCAAACCGCCTTTACGGGTGGCGTGCTGCATTTCGGCGCCATCATAACCAATGTGCTCAACTTCGTGGAATGGGTGGGTGCCCTTGCCGGATGCCTCTTCTGCCTTTTCTGGTGCAAGGTGCTTCATCAGAAATACACCCGTCTGCTCACGATAGGTGTGGCAACGATGGTATGTTATCCTGTGATGATGTATTTCCTCATCGATCCGGGTCTCAACATCGAGGCACTCTATCTGCCTTGCTTCCTGCGGAGCTTCGGCAACGCCATCTTCTTCTGCATGCTCACCGTGTATCTGGAAGAACTGATGCCGTTCCAGCATTTCTTTATGGGACTGACGATGGCAGGCATCATCCGCAATGGTCCGATGTCGGCGATGTGCTCAGGCCTTTACAGTTTCGGACTCCGTTATCAGATGGCAGACAACATGTCGCGCGGCTTGCCCTACGATGCCACCAATCTTCTGATGCTCAGCATCCGGAATCTCTATGGCATCACCTGCCTCATCGGCATTGCCGTGCTGATCATCTTCCTGCTCTGGGATGTACAGCCCGTGAGAAGTACCCTAAAGAAGATGCCTTCCTGGAACTTCGTGGGAAAGAGAATGAAGAAAAAGAAAGGATTTGCGAAATAAAACCTATTATCATTACGGCTGTCAGTTTCTTATAAACTGGCAGCCGTTTTTGCTATCCAGCTATACAAAACAACCCGAATAAGAGAAAAAGCCCGAAGAATCTTTGCTTTTTCAAACTTTATCCGTACCTTTGCAGTATGAAAACATTATTAGACGTTCATACACATACCATAGCATCCGGTCATGCCTTCAGCAGTTTGCAGGAAATGACCATGGCTGCAAAAGAAAAGGGGTTGGAAATACTGGGAATCACAGAGCACGGACCTCACATTCCAGGCACCTGTGATCCCATCTATTTCAGAAACCTGCATTGCGTTCCCCGTCAGCTCTATGGAATCAAGCTGATGCTGGGAGCAGAACTCAACATCCTCAATACCCAGGGCGATATTGACCTCGATGAGGATTACTGGCGCATACTTGATATCCGAATCGCTGGCATTCATAGCCTTTGCTGGCAGGGAGGAACCAAGGAAGAGAATACGCAGGGTGTCATCAATGCCATGCGCAATCCATTCGTGCAGATTATCTCCCATCCTGGAGATGGAACGGCAGAACTGGACTTCGAGGCTTTGATGAAGGTTTCCAAGGAGACGCATACCCTGCTCGAAATCAACAATCACTCCATGGCTCCCATCCGCCACAAGATGGTGGCAGCTCCCAATAACCTGGAACTGCTGGAACTTGCCAAGAAGTACGAGACCCCAGTCATCTTTGGAAGTGATGCCCACTTCTCTACCATGATTGCCGACTACAGCAACATCATGCCGCTGGTAGAGAAAGCAGAGTTCCCGGAAGAACTGGTTCTCAACTATCAGCCGGAGAAATTCATGGCTTATCTCAAGCCTACTCCTGAGAAATAGGAAAAATTCGTTTCACATTTCATTTGCACTACTATGATTATAGAGGAAATTATCAAGTACAACGAGGAATTCGTAGCTAGCAAGGGTTACGAGAAGTATCTTACGAGCAAATACCCAGATAAGAAGCTTGCCATCCTTTCCTGTATGGATACCCGCCTGACAGAGCTTCTGCCAGCAGCCTTGGGATTGAAGAATGGAGATGCCAAGCTCATCAAGAATGCAGGTGGACTGGTTATCAGTCCATTCGATTCCGCCATGCGCAGCCTCCTGGTTGCCATTTACGAACTGGGTGTAGAGGAAATCATGGTCATCGCCCACTCCAACTGCGGTGCCTGCCACATGAACGGACAGCAGATGAAGGAATTGATGCTCAAGCGCGGCATCCATCAGGATGTCATCGACACTATCGGACTTTGCGGTATCGACCTAGACCATTGGCTGGAGGGATTCCACGACACCGAGGATTCTGTAAGAAATACGATTAATACCATCCGTACTCACCCTCTTGTACCAAAAGATGTCAATCTGCATGGTTACATCATCGATTCCCAGACGGGTAAGCTCACAGAAGTAAAATAAGAAATCATTCAGTTGATGAAAAGAGAAGTCAGCCGGTGATGAAGAAGAAAATGTATCATCACTGGCTGATGTCTGAAAAGATTTAGAAAGTGAACTGCTCCAGTTTCAAGCCATTCTTGGTAAGAGCTTCAATCTTTGGAACCAATGTAGTGAAATGCTCAGAAGCCATGTGAACTTTCAGGACTTCCTCATTCTCCCATGTCTCGCAGATCATCATCACACCATTGCGAGTTCCACTGGTGAAATAGTCATAGGCAATATTGCCATGGTCCTTCAAGGACTTCTCTACCAGCTCCTTACACAAAGCGTTGATTTCCTCAACCTTTACCTCCTCCTTTTTCTCAAAAAATACATTTAATCTAATCATAGTTCTTTATTTTTAATATTGATTTTGTATTCAATTGCCGATTGCAAAATTACCTATTTTTTATGAATCCCCAACTAATTATGCGTTATATTTTTGTTAAAATTAGAAGTTTTTCCATTTTTTCTTGCGTCATTAAGATAAAAAACGTATATTTGCAGCAGATTAAATACGCAAGCTTATGAAAGAGAAAAGATATACATTGCCAGAAGAACTGAAAGATGCAGCTTTCGTAGCAGAGTCAGCACCAGCCTATCACGGAAATGCCGCCATAGCACTTCCCGAGGACGAATGTGCAGAAGAAGATATTGACTGGAATAAGATTCCTGTTGGCTGGTATCCGGCAAATGAAGAAGAAGCCGTGGCTAGGATTGAAGCTATTGAGGAAGAGTATGAGAATGGGCAATATATTGATGCAGAAGAATTTGAAAAAGAACTAATTGCACAATATCCATGGCTAGCATAAGATTAACACTTTATTTCAAAAAGGAATTAAAGACTGTTATCGACTATGGATTAGTAGAATTCGGTAAGACCACAGTAAAGCGATTCCATAATGAGTATAAAGACATCAAGCATCGCCTGATGCTTCATCCTCTTTCTTCACCCAGAGAGCCATTGCTTAAGCGATTCCACCGCCCTTACCATAGTGCGATTATCAAGGAGAATTGGAAGATTATCTATCGCTACGACGAAACCAACGACCTCGTCATTTTCGTAGATTTATGGGATATGAGAAGAAGCCCTAGATATCTGATTAGACAATTCAAAAGAAAACTATAAAGGAAAGAGCTTATGAAGGAGAAAAGATATACATTGCCAGAAGAGCAGCCGATTCCGGTTGGCTGGCATCCGGCTAATGAAGAAGAAGCCGTGGCTAGGATTGAAGCTATTGAGGAAGAGTATGAAAGGACAGGCATTAGCTATAGTGTAGAAGAGTTTTTCAATAAACTAAACGAAGAACGAACATGGCTAACTAACAAAAGTTAGGAGGAAAAAATATGGTTCATCCAATAAAAGCAATACCAACACTCTACGGTGAGGAGGCTCGTCGTTTCCAAGAAATGGCAGACGAAACAGAGCGCAAATATGATATTAGTCCCAAGCGAGACATCAAAAAAGATCCTCGCTATCGTGCTATGCGCACAATACTCGAAAGATCTAACATAAAATAGAACATTGCAGGTGGTTCAAGAACGGGCTGAAAGCCCAAAAGCT
>ENA-OPLC01000035-OPLC01000035.1-human-gut-metagenome-genome-assembly--contig:-NODE-35-length-19585-cov-6.910700_pt1 | contig 19585 bp, 10 predicted proteins | sample MGYA00241815_ERZ501715 | MGnify/ENA primary metagenome ERZ501715 (study PRJEB25962, sample SAMEA2042375) | human gut metagenome | biome: human gut; feature: human-associated habitat; material: faeces...
TCCTTATACCATCTGGCAGCAGCAAAGATGCCGCCAATGAGCATCAGGATATAGAACATGAAGGCTATTCTGGAGGCATACCATGGCGGCAGCATCTTGATGGTGATGGTGTAGGGCAGCTCTTGCCAATGACCATAACCGTCCGTAGCCTTCAGACGCAATCTGTAGGTTCCTGCGCTTAGGTTTTGGAAGGTGGCTTTGTGAACATCAGGCTTGCAGTATTGCCAGTCTTCATCATAACCTTCCAGCTGGTAGGCATAGACATTCTTGCTGGCATTGCCGTAAGTGAGGAGTGCAAACTCGATATCAAACTTCTTCACCTTTGCCGGTATGGTAATCTCCTGGGTATAGTGAGGCATTTCTTTCGAAATGTCACTTTTGAGAACAGAGTCCAGCATGGCAAATGGCACGTCGTCTATCAGCAGGTCGGTAATGATGAGCTTGCTGTTCTTCTTGTGATGCTTCATTCCCATAAGAGGAGATGGAGTGAAGGAGAAGAAGCCTGTTCTGCCGCCGAAGAAGATTTCCTTGCCAAACTGATAACTGGCATCCGCCGAAAAATGGACTTCTCCCAAACCGTCTTCCCGGGTAAAGTAAGTGATGTTGCGCAAGTCTTCCGCATCCTGACTTTTCCAGGTAATATAAGCCAGAGACTTGTTGAGCGCTACCCAGATATTGCCGAAAGCATCGCCTTCTATGGAGAAGGTCTGGTCATCCGGAAGATGAATCTTTCGGTTCTGGTATTCAAAACGGTCTTCCACCTTATTATATAGGAAGAGTCCGCCACTGTTTGATATCGCCCAGAGTCTGCCCTGCTTGTCCTCCATGCATTTCTGGGCATCATTGATGGCAAAGAGCTGGTTTTTAGAGCAGTATTGCTTGTATTTCAGCGAACGGATGTTCTTGGGGTTTCCCGAAATGCGGATGATGCCTTCATTATCGGTAGAGACCCAGATGTTGCCCTGCCTATCCTGGCTGATATTACGGATGTCGCAGCTGCTGAAGTCGTTCTTACCTTCTTTCATGGTCAGGAAGTAGCCTGTATTGTCTGGATACACGATACTCATACCATTGCGGCTTCCTATCCACATGGTTTTATCCTTTGATTCGAAAACAGCATTGACAAAGTCTTCTTGGATGTATTTGGTATTGCTGCGATTCAGTTCGAAGGCATTCCCCTCCTTTGGTTTGACTACGACACCATAGTTGTTGACCGCAAACCAGATTTCCCCATTGCTTCTTTTGGCAATGCTGGTGATACTCGTGGTTAGCGTATAGTCGTGCAAACTGCCAAAACCTGGAATTTCACTATTATAATAGGTGGCACCGGTGTATCTGTTGTAGAGCGCTACTCCGTATGGATTGAGTCCCAGCCAGAACCATTTCCCGTCGGTAGTGAGAATTGCATTGACATAGTTGATGGTAGGGGCATTCTGAAGATTTCCCAGATGCCACTGCCTGAAGAGCGATGGTGTGGTGGTAATCTGCAGGACTCCATCATTCTGCGTGCAGAGCCAGATGTTGCCCCCCCATCTGTGCAGATATCATTGCAGTAGATGAGTCGGCTGTTGCCTATCTGGGTATATTTCTGCCAGCTGGCCTGCGGCAGGTTTTCGTCGAGAAAGCAGATGCCTTCTCTTGTGCATGCCCAGAGAGTATGCGTAGTAGGGTCTTCTACGAATTTATAGAAGATGTCGAAATTATTGGTTGTATAGGGATATTGATGATATTGCGGATTCTTCAGATTGTCCGGATTGCTGATGCACAGCACTCCGTATCCCCAGGTTCCTACCCAGAGACGATGGTTTCTGTCGAAAAAGAGCGAGTAGGCAGAATTTATGTCATTCAGCTTCGGGTAGCTGCGGAAAACGTTGCTGCCACGTTTCAGACGCATCAGTCCGGAAGACCAGGTGCCGACGAGAAGGTCGCCATTCTTGTCTTCAGCTACACATTTTACGCTGAAAGAATTGAGGCGCTGTTTCTTTCCGTTTTCATCGATGCGCCAGGCATTCCTGGAAGTATAGGTATAGAAGGATTCATTTTCCGGATTGAAATAAGATAATCCTCCATCTGTACCAACCCAGAGTGTACCATCTCTTGAAACAAAGAGATTGTAGATGATTCTCTGATCTTCGCTTGGCAGGAAATAGGTCTTGAAAACGCCAGTCTTCCGGTTTATCTTTACCAGGCCGTTTCGGGTTCCCAGCCAGAGATTGTGCTCGTGGTCTTCTGCCATGGAACGGATGTCGTTGTTGGGAAGAATACCTGGAGAAAGTGCATTCGATTTGTACGATTTCACGGTATAGCCATCGTATGATTTGAGTCCGGAATTGGTTCCTACCCACATCATTCCTTCGCTATCCAGCATCATACAGTAGCTTTCAGACGCTGGCGAAATGTTAAAAGATGCAATGCTGCGGTATGGAAATGTTTCCGCTTTAGCAATGATGCAGCACACAAAAGTCAGTATCAAATATATTGTTCTCATCTCGATTATTAGTATTTCTTTGTATTTTGGGTACAAATTTACTACTTTTTCCCGAATTTTTCCCTTATTTTAGCGAAATTTTCCCTAATATATGATAAAAAAGTCCGAATTTTGCAATTGTGAAGCAATAAAAGTTGCCTTGGCGAGAGCGAAGGCGGCACTTTACATTTTTTACATAAACAGTATAATATAAACTAACAAATTAAAATACAACTTAAAATGGAAAATCTTAAGCTAATAACATCGTCTAGAAGATTGATGGCTTTGGCAGCTTTGGCAACTGGTGTTGCTTTGCCTCCACAATCTATCATGGCAGCTTCTACAGCTCAGGTTGTTCAGCAGTCGGGTGTCGTTAAAGGTCAGGTTCTTGATCCTTCTGGTGAGCCGGTAATCGGTGCTACCGTAAAGGTTAAGGGTTCCAAGACGGGTACTGTTACCGATCTTGATGGTAACTTCTCGCTCAGTGCTGCTCCAGGTGCTATGGTCGAAGTGTCTTATATAGGTTATAAGACCATGACGGTAAAAGCTGGTAATGGTCCGTTGAACGTTACTTTGGAAGACGACAATCAAGCTTTGAGTGAAGTAGTTGTTGTAGGTTTCGGTACTCAGAAGAAGGTAAACCTCACTGGTGCTGTCTCTGTAATCGACAGCAAGGAGATTGCTTCCCGTCCTGTTGCCAATGCTACCCAGGCATTGCAGGGTCTGGTTCCTGGTTTGCAGATTTCCAGCTCATCTGGTTCTATGGATGCTACTCCTAATGTAAATGTACGTGGTACTACTACCATTGGTGAGGGTTCCAAGGGTACTCCATTGATCTTGATTGATGGTTCTGAGGGTGATTTGAATACCATCAACCCACAGGATATCGAAAGTGTATCTGTATTGAAGGATGCTGCTGCATCTTCTATCTATGGTTCCCGTGCACCTTTCGGTGTAATCTTGGTTACTACCAAGAAAGGTAAGTCGGGTAAGGTTACAGTCAACTATAATAACAGCTTCCGTTTCAGCGGAATGATTCGTGGCAAGCACATGATGAACTCTGTTGACTATGCAGCATGGGTAAACGATGCTCATACCAATGGTGGTAGTGGTGTGTTCTTCGATCAGGAGCGTATGAATAAAATCGTGGCTTATCACAATGCCACTCCTGTAGGTCCTGGTACCCGAAAGGATGCCAATGGTAACCTGCTCTACGGTATCGATTCCAGCAACGGCACAACATGGAATGATGGCTACGGCTATGGTGTAGATGACGTTGATTGGTATGATGCCTTGTATAAGAGCACAGCCTTCTCTCAGGAGCATAACGCAAGTGTGAGCGGCGGTAATGATAAGTTTAATTTCTATGCTTCTTTCAACTACCTGCACAATGGCGGTTTCATGAAGCTGGATAAGGATAAGAACGACCGTTACAATACGGCAGCTAAGATTGGTGCGCAGATTACCGATTGGCTGCACCTGGATTACTCTACCCGCTGGACCCGTACCGATTTCCAGCGCCCTGCTAATTTGACCAACAGTCTGTATCAGGACTTGGCACGTCAGGGTTGGCCAGTATTGCCTTTGCAGGATCGCAACGGTTACTATTATTCTGCACCTTCTCCTGCCCTCGGTCTGGCTACAGCAGGTAAGGATACCAAGGAGCGTGACATTCTGAACCAGCAGGTGAACCTGTTGATTGAGCCTATCAAGAACTGGAGAACTCATATCGACTTCACCTATCGTTCAGAGAATACTGCACGCCACTGGGACAAGAAGATGCTCTACAACCATGATGTTGCCGGCAATCCTATCGTTTACGACAAGGGTTCCAATGTTCATGAGGATGAATATAAGGAGAACTACTATAACTTCCAGGCTTATACCGAGTACAACTTCTCTCTGGCTAAGAAGCATAACTTCCACGTAATGGGTGGTTTCCAGGCAGAGCAGTTGAGAAAGACCGAATTCGGTCTGCAGCGTAATGGTATCTTGGATGAGTCTCGTCTGGAGGTGGATCTGACCAATGGCTTGAGCTACGAAGGCAAGGAAATCGTTCCTTCCGTGAATGGTGGACGCAACCAGTGGCAGACAGCGGGCTTCTTCGGCCGTTTGAACTACAACTATGATGAGAAGTATCTTTTCGAGTTCAATATCCGTCATGATGGTACATCCAAGTTCCGTAGAAACAATATGTGGAAGACCTTCCCATCTTTCTCTTTGGGTTGGAACATCGCTCACGAAAACTTCTGGAAGCCATTGGAGAATACTGTAAATACCTTGAAGCTCCGTGCATCTTATGGTTCTTTGGGTAACCAGAATATTGATAACTGGTATCAGACCTATTCTACAGTAGATTATAAATCAGTATCAGGTACCTGGCTCCAGGGTGGTAAGAAGACCAACATTACTGCAGCTCCAGGTCTGGTTTCTGCAGCCTTGGGTTGGGAAAAGGTAGAAAGCTATGATGTCGGTCTCGACTGGGGTGCTTTCAACAACCGCCTGACTGGTTCCTTCGATTACTATGTACGTAATACCAAGGACATGGTAGGTCCTGCTCCTGAGTTGCCTGCACTTTTGGGAACTGCTGTTCCTAAGACCAACAATACTGACCTCCGTACCACTGGTTGGGAGTTGCAGATTGGCTGGCGCGATCATCTGGAGAATGGCTTGAACTATGGTGTAACATTCAATGTTTCAGATGCTCAGGCTAAGGTAACCCGTTATCCAAACAACCCTACCGGTTCCTTGTCTAGCTATATCGAGAACCGCAAGGTAGGTGAAATCTGGGGTTATGAAACCATCGGAATTGCCAAGACTAATGATGAGATGAACCAGCATCTGGCTACCTTGCCAAATGGTGGACAGAGCCAGCTTGGCGACAAGTGGGCTGCTGGTGATATTATGTACAAGGACCTGGATGGCGACGGCAAGATCTCTAATGGAAGCAATACATTGGCAGACCATGGTGACTTGAAGGTTATCGGCAACAAAACTCCTCGTTATCTCTTCGGTCTTGATCTCACTGCCAGCTGGAAGGGGTTCGACTTCCGTGCATTCATGCAGGGTGTCATGAAGCGTGATTATTCTGATGCGAAAGAATTTCTGTTTGGAGCTACCGACTCTGGTGTATGGTGGGCTGCAGGTATTACCGGCGTTCAGGACTACTTCCGCGATTCAGAAACCTGGTCTGTCAAGAATGGCTACGAATCAGAGAATCTGAATGCCTATCTGCCACGTCCGCAGTACAGCGGGAAGAACATCCATACCCAGACACGCTATTTGCTCAATGCAGCTTATTTGCGTATGAAGAACCTTCAGATTGGCTATACCCTGCCACAGAGCTTGGTTTCAAAGGCAGGTTTGGGCAATGTCCGCTTCTTCGTTTCAGCAGAGAATTTGTTCACTATCACCGATCTTCCAAGTCAGTTCGACCCAGAGACCATCGATACCGATTATGGTAATGGTTATCCTCTCTCTCGCACTTTCTCTTTCGGTGTTAACGTTACATTATAATTAAAAGGAGATATTAATATGAAATTCAAACATATAGCACTTATGTCATTGGCACTTGCTGCATCCTTCTCTTCTTGTAGTGATTATCTGGAGCAGGAGCCACCATCAAGCTTACCTTCTGATGGATTCTTTACTTCAGAGGCAAAGGTGAAAGCTGCTGCCGATCAGTTCTATGGTGATGTCATGCCAGGACACGCCAACTGGAGCTATGGTCTCTATGCCGGAGATGTGAATACCGACAACCAGATCAACTGGAATGGTGATGGCAAGTTTGCCACAGGACTTTGGAAAACAGCCAATGATAACGGCAACTGGTCTTGGAATAATATCCGCAACATCAACTATCAGCTCAATTCTATCCTCGAGGCTCAGAAGGCTGGTAAGATTTCAGGTAGTGAGGCTATCATCAACCAGTATATCGGCGAGATCTACTTCATGAGAGCATATTGCTACTTCGATATGTTGCAGAAGTGGGGCGACCTTCCTATTGTAACCGAGGCATTCCCTGACAATGAGGAAATTCTGGTGGCTGCCAACAAGCGTCAGCCTTGCAACGAGGTGGCTCGTTTCATCATGGAAGACTTGGACAAGGCTATCTCGCTGATGCAGGATGGTTTTGACAAGAACCATACCCGTATCTCTCCAGATGCAGCCCGCCTGTTCAAGAGCCGTGTGGCTCTCTACGAGGGTTCTTGGCTGACTTACTTTGCCGGCACAGCTTTCGTTCCTAACGGTGAGGGATGGCCAGGCAAGGCTAAGGAGTATAATGCCAACTATCAGTATCCTACAGGTTCTGTTGATGCAGAGGCTAAGTATTTCCTGCAGGAGAGTGCCAAGGCTGCCGAAATGGTAGCTGACAAGTATAAGGATCAGTTGATGGTGAACACCGGTACTATTCCTCAGAAGGAAGGTGATCCTCAGAACCCTTACTTCAATATCTGGGGTACTACAGATATGTCGGGTACACCTGAGGTTATCCTTTGGCGCCAGTATAGCAAGGAGTTGGGTGTAGTCAATAATGTGGAGGTTGGTGTCCAGCATGGAGACTTTGGCGTAGGTCTCACCCGCTCTATGGTAGAGGGCTATGTGATGAAGGATGGTAAGCCTATCTATAATTCAGCCTATACCTATAGCGACCAGACTATCGCCGATGTAGCTACCAATCGTGACCCTCGTCTCACCATCTTCCTGAAGGTTCCTGGACAGAAGAATGTATTCAAGAATATGTCTGCTTCAGAGGATCACTATGTCATCGACGAGCCATATCCAACCATTACCACACGTAATGCCGAGAATGACTATTCTACAGGTTATGCAATCCGTAAGGGTGGTACCTTTGATAAGGCTAATACAGGTAATGGTAACTGCTACAATGCAGCTGAAATCTTCCGTGCTACCGAGGCGCTGCTGAACTACATGGAGGCTGAGTATATGTTGACCAACAGTCTTTCTGGCAAGGTTCTGGAGTATTGGAAGGATGTACGTAAGGCTGCCGGCTTCACGGGTGATGCTGTTAATCCACAGGTTACCATCGATGCTACTGAGATGAGCAAGGAAACTGCCGACTGGGGTTCTTACTCTGCAGGCAAGCAGTTGACCGATAAGATTCTCTACAATATCCGTCGTGAGCGTCGTTGCGAGTTGATTTCAGAAGGTCTTCGTGGTATGGATTTGCAGCGCTGGCGTTCATACGATCAGTTGATGACAACTCCTGCTCACATGGAGGGTATTCATCTCTGGAATACTCCAATGCAGAGCTGGTATAACAACCTGAATGCCGATGGCTCTTCTAATGCCAACGTATCAAGCTCTTCTCTGAGCGAGTACTATCGTCCATTGGAGGTGAACATGACAGCTACCAACAGCTACAAGGATGGTTTCACCTGGCACATGGCTCACTATCTGCAGCCACTTCCTATCAAGCAGTTCCTGCTTACAGCAAGTGATTATTCTTCTGTAGAGAAGAGTCCATTGTATCAGAACCCATATTGGCCAACATCAGCAGGTCAGTCAGCAGAGAAGTAATCTTCTAGACTAAATAAGTATTCTAATAAATTAAGGCTCAGATGAAATTGTCCATTGATGGATAATCTCTTCTGAGCCTTACTCCTATTATTTTGGGGTGGAAAACTTTAGTTAATTAATAAGACGAAACAATAGTTCGTTAATAAAATAAGGGGTATGAAACAGATAATGTTTATAATGCTATTGTTGGCATCAATAGATGTGAATGCGCAAGAAAATGACACAGTAAGCGTTGAAAAAGAAATCGTTCCGATTGATACTACACTACATTTGAATGATGTGGTAATTAAGGCGGCTCGTGTGATTCATAAGGTTGACAGAGATATTATCTTGCCGTCTGCCAAGATTAAGGAAAACTCTTCCAATGGCTATGATCTTCTGAGAAAATTGCATTTGCCTAATCTCAAGGTGAATGAGGCACAGCAGAGCATCAGCAGTTATCTTGGTGGCGTTCAGGTTCGTATCAATGATATTAAGGCTACGGTACAGGACGTCTTGGCTTTGCAGCCGAATGAGGTTACCCGTATTGAGTACATAGATAATCCTGGAGTGCGCTATGGTGATGCAAGCCTTGCCGTTGTAATCAATTATATCGTAAAGAAAAAATATGTCGGTTACGTAGGTGGTGTCAATACAACTCAGGCTCTTTGGGAAAGATTCAATAACAGTTATGCATTCTTCAGATATAATTATAAGAAGTCTGAGTTCGGCCTGTCTTATGGATTGAACTATCGTTGGTATGATAAGAGACGAAAGGACAGCCATTCTGTATATTTGCAGCCTGATGGACTGGAGCGTACTGTAGATTATGTCGGTCAAGATGCAGAGATGACCTATAATTCTCATAACTTACAGCTTAGCTACAACTTAGCTGATCCTGGTAAGTATTCATTAAATGTGAGATTTGGGTTTGACTGGACCAATTCCCCTTACAACAAGAAACTGCAAAAGGTATTTGAAACTGGGCGACGAGATTTGTTGCTTTTTACCAATGATTTTGGGCATGATCGAAATCCTGTATTGGATATTTATTATAGTCTGAATCTGCCTAAAAAACAAAGTCTTATCATCAATGTCGTCGGCACTCATTTAGGCTCAGATAACACTCATAGACAGAATGAATATGTATTGCTGGGGGATGTTGATGAAACGTTGAATTCCAGTCCTTTACACGACTATGGCTATGAAGCCGATGGTAGTAAGTATTCTTTGATAACAGAGGCAATTTACACCAAACTGTTGAATAAGGAGCTGTCCTTTTCTGGTGGTACTAACTATGCTGTTAGTAGAACTGATAACAAATATACAGGAAGTCAGAATGTTACTACAGTCTTGAATTCCAATAATGTGTATTTGTTTTCGCAATTGGATGGACGCTTGGGTAAAATCGCTAATTTCCAGTTAGGTGTTGGTGCAAACTATATATCAATAGAGCAAGGTAGTGTGGGGTTTCACAAGTGGACTTTTAGACCGAAGTTTACATTAGCCACTAATTCTATTAAGAATTTTAGAATTAGACTTACAGGCTCTATCAATCCACAAGTGCCTTCGTTGTCCCAGTTGAGCGAGGTGCGACAGCAGGGAAGTACAATGCAAGCAAATGATGGTAATAGTACCTTGAAGGCAACATCTACTTATTATGGTGATTTGGGCTTCACATGGAATAATAAGATAGTTGATGTTTACTGGGGCGGTAATATGAGCTACACTCCAGATGCCATTATGACAAGCATTTTGCCACAACAGCAAGCGGATGGTAGCTATTTGTATGTGTGGAAGCCTGAGAACCAGAAAAGTTTTACTTCTTATTTCGCTTATACGACTTTGGTATTCCATGTCATCCCTGATATCTTTGATATCCAAGGAGAGCTGCAATATCAGCACAAGAGAAGCCGTGGCTTGGATTATTCGCACGATTTCGAGCCTTTGCATTATGGTTTAACGGCATCTTTGAATTTGAAGAAATGGTATGTGGAGTATTATTTTGCCAATGCCTGGGAGAGTTTTTCTGGTGAAACAAGAAGCGCCGGAGAGAAACAATCCACTCTCACGGTGTCTTATAAACATAAGAATCTTCGTCTGGGTCTAAGTTGTCTACTTTTGGGCTATCCACAGGGATTTGACTATAAAAATAGAACAAATAGTAAGTATTATGTAAGCCGAGGTGTTACTTATATCAAGAATAATGGCAATATGCTTATGTTTACACTTGGCTATACCTTTAGTCATGGTAGAAAATATAAGACAGACAGACGTATATTGAACAATAGTGATAAAGATACTGGTTTAAGATAAAATATGAACTTAAAGCCATTTCCCAAAGATCTGTCAGGAGCGACTGAATGAGATTCAATTGTAGATGGTGTAAAAGAAAGGGTCTATATGCCACGATAACAGGTGGTATATAGACCCTTTCTTTTTATAATTATCTACCTCAAAGTAACAAAAAATATGAGATTACGGCAACTTCTAGGCGAGAAATGTTACCCCCGGAAAGCGAAAGTTAAAAGCGAAATAGGTCTTTCATTGTAACCTGACAATGAATATCGTCTGCATAACCTCCTGGAGTTAGACCGTAGGTGGTAATCATCGTTATGAGGATGGATTTGTTTGTTCCTGTTTCTTTTATGAAAACAGCTTTTCTGTTTCGAATCTTCATGTCCTCCTCTTCGCTTATGGTATATGGAGCATTGGTATATTTCATTTCGCAAAGGTTGATGGTTTGGTCATTTCTATCAATCAGGAGATCTATTTGTACCCCTTTTTCAGATAAATCCTTTGGCTTGTATACCCATGAGTGAGCAGTACTGATGACCGCTGCAAATCCTAATGCTGTTTTAATCTGCTTGATATGCTGTATGCAGACACGTTCAAATGCCCTGCCTGCCCAACCGTTGTGTATGGTTGTGTCCATGTTGGCAGTCCAGTAGTGTTCGTCTTGATTCGTATTTTTTTTGATGAAGTCAAAATAGAAAAGGGTGTAATTATCCATAAGCTGATAGATGGCGTTTTTGCTTTTCCCACCTATCGGCATGAATTTTCTGATGAAACCACATTGTTCTAGTTCTTGTAGAGCATTGGAGAATGTGGTGTTGTCGGAGAGCCCAGTTGCATCTAAGATGTCTTTTCTCAACATACCCATTTTTTTGCTAGCCAATGCTGTGATAATGGAAATATGGGTCGTTGGTCTTTTAAACAAGGATGCATAGAGCGCATTGAATTCCTGGGTAAGTTCCCCTCTCTCTGAAAAGAACATTCTATCGAAATTCTGTGCTACGCTTTGTCCCCTTTTCAGAAAGCTCCAGTAATAAGGAATACCACCAAGTGCCATATAGGCTTCTAGGATCTGGCGTTCTGTATATCCCAGTTTACGCTTTTCGCAGAATGCCTGGCATTCTCTCAAACTGAATGGTTCCAGAAATATCTGGTTTGTTAAGCGATTGTGCAAACCGCCATAATTCATAATGATGTTGTTGATGATCCAGGAGGTGGCACTGCCACAAATGATAAGGATAATGTCTTTTCTTGCAGTTGCCCAACTGTTCCAAAAATGGTCTAGCGAGCGTACAAAGTTTGATTTATGTGTATCCATCCAAGGCATTTCATCGATGAAGATTATTTTCTTCTTCTGGGTATCTTTCGATTTTTCGATGAATCGTTCTAATAAGTGGAATGCTTCATTCCAATTAGAAGGAAGTTCTTTTACCTTTCTCATACCAGCAGAGTATAGTGATTCCGTAAATTCACTTAGCTGCTCTTTGAGTGAGGCTCCATATATACCTGTATGTTGAAAGGCAAAGCTATAGTTGAAAGCCTCTCTTATCAGGAAAGTCTTTCCTACGCGTCGTCTGCCATATATAGCTACAAATTGCGACTCTTCTTCTTCGAGTAGCCCTTTAAGAAGCTCTATTTCTTTTTCCCGTCCTACTATCATATCTTTCTGTATATTAATTGTTTATTGTGCTGCAAAGATACAAATAAATAATTTATTAGTCGTGGAAATGAGAGAAAAATCGATAGATTTCCACGACTAATAACAGTAATTAACAGTTTTGCGGTTGTCATATACGGAAAAAGCATCCATCGTGAAACTTTTTGTGTCGCTATTCTGCGCGAAATGGGGTAAAAACATAGTTTCGCGCAGAATAGTGACGGGAAATGAGTTATTAGTCGTGGAAATCTATTGATTTTTTGCACATTTCCACGACTAATAACAGAAAACTTCACACGCCCTGAAAGGGCAGAAGCTCCTGGTGCTTGGGCTTTCAGAGCGTGGTGCTTTGGACCCTTCAGCCTGTTCTTGAACCATGCGAAAGATTTATCGTAATTAATAGCTTTGTGGAGGGGAGAAAGGATGAATTGCATTTGTTTTTCCAGCATTTTCCCGATTTGTATCCCTTTTATATCGAATATTAGACCCTTAAGCGGGGCTTTTTTCCTAATTTTGTAACCGAAAATAAACAATTAGCATTTCACTTACTTATTTAATAACAGCAGCAAAATGAATAAACTATTCACATTTATAGTGTTGTGGATGATGTCTTGTCTCCCAACTCTGGCACAGGCTCCGATGGACGGAGGCGTGTGGAAGGACAATACCGGCAAGCATATTAATGCACATGGTGGCAACATCTTCAACTACAAGGGTACCTACTACTGGTATGGCGAAAGCCGTTCGCAGGATGGCAAGCCTTACAGCTCTCTCGGCGTAAGCTGCTTTACTTCCAAGGATCTCAAGAAATGGACCAACCATGGATTGGTGCTCCCTGTTTCTAATGAACCAGGCAGCGACATCGAGGGTGGTTGCATCATCGAGCGCCCTAAGGTTCTCTACAACAAGAAGACCAGGAAGTTCGTCATGTGGTTCCATCTCGAATTGAAGGGGCAGGGATATGCTGCAGCCCGCTATGGCGTGGCAACCAGCGATACTCCTTTCGGACCATTCAAGTTCATCCGCTCAGGCAGAGTGAATCCAGGTCTTTATCCTATCGGATTTGCAAAGCCGGATACCACCGACCTCAAGCATCAGCTTCTCTTCCCAGAACTGAAAGAGTGGTGGACTCCAGCTTGGCGCGTTCAGATAGAACGGGGTATGTTCTGGATGAGAGACTTCCAGGGAGGACAGATGTCGAGAGATATGACCATCTTCATCGACGATGATGGCAAGGCTTACCACATCTATTCTTCAGAGGAAAACCTGACTCTCCAGATTGCACAGTTGACAGATGACTATATGCAGCACAACGGTTGCTACGTACGAGTTGCTGCCGGCGGACAGAACGAGGCTCCAACCATCTTCAAGAAGGATGGTATCTACTGGATGATTACCAGCGGATGTACCGGTTGGGCTCCAAATGCAGCCCGCATGTTCAAGGCAAAGAATATCTTCGGCCCTTGGGAGCAGTTGCCTAATCCATGCCGTGGCGAGGGTGCCGACAAAACCTTCGGTGCACAGGGTACCTATATATATAAGGTGGAAACTGCAGCACAGAAGAAGATGTTCCATGGTGCCGACTATGTATTCATGGCAGATATGTGGAATCCGAAGCATTTGAGCGACAGTCGTCACCTCTGGGTGCCTATTTCCTGGGAAAATGGTGCTCCAGTGTTGAAAAAATGATAAAAAACACGGTCGCTCTGCTCGTTTCTAAATTATTTTAATTACATTTGCAGCATGAAATGATAATACTGCAATCATCGTTTAATAGAATTTAACAAACTAACAAAATTGCAACTATCTATGATTCATATATATAAGAGTATCATGATTACCCTTCTTCTGGCTTTGGTTCCGTTCGTGGGAATCAGCGCAGCAAAGAAGAAGGCACAACAGCAGAGCGACCGCCAATATTGGTGCTCGCTTGCCTATAAGATGGCTCAGCCTGTGCTGGAGAATATGGCAAAGGGCGAGCTGCAGAAGAATATGCAGACAGAGTTCAGTCCAAGCTTCGACAACCGCAACAGGAAGGTGCTCTATATGGAGTGCTTCGGCAGACTGATGGCTGGTGTGGCTCCCTGGCTGACTCTTCCTGATGATGCCACAGCCGAAGGCAAGCAGCGCAAGCTGCTGCGTGAGTGGGCTTTGGCTTCCTACAAAAATGCCGTAGATCCTCAGAACCCTGACTATCTCTGCTGGGGCATCGGCGGTCAGAACCTGGTTGATGCAGCCTATATCGCCGAGAGTTTCCTCCGGGCTTACGATACACTCTGGATGCCTTTGGATGAGGTGACCAAGCAGCGATACCTGAAGGAGTTTGCCAAGCTCCGCCACATTGATCCTCCTTATACCAACTGGCTTCTCTTCTCTTCTACCATCGAGAGCTTCATGGCAAAGGCGGGTGGCGATTTCGATGAATATCGCGTGAATTCGGCTTGCCGCAAGGTAGAGGAGTGGTATGTAGGCGATGGCTGGTATGCCGATGGGCCTTCGTTCGCATTCGATTACTACAGCAGCTATGTGTTCCATCCGATGTATCTGGAAACACTCCAGGCTATGGTGGATGCCAAGGTGAATTCCCGCCTCGACTATCAGAAGTACTACGACCGGGAGTTGAAGCGCTGCCAGAAGTACAGCATCATTCTCGAGAGATTCATCTCTCCGGAAGGAACCTTCCCGGCTTTCGGCAGAAGCATTCCTTACCGTATGGCAACCATGCAGCCGCTTGCCTTGATGGCATGGTATCAGAAGTTGCCAAAGGACCTGAGCAACGGACAGGTGCGTGCAGCCCTGACCAAGGTGCTCCATCGCATGTTTGACCAGGAAAACAACTTCAATGAGAAGGGTTATCTCTCTATCGGTTTCTGCGGCAGCAGCCAGAAGAACGTAGCCGACTGGTACACCAACAACGGCTCGCTCTATATGACTACCCTTGCCTTCATGCCTCTCGGCTTGCCTGCCGACCATCCATTCTGGACCGACGCAGCACAGCCTTGGACTCAGGTAAAGGCTTGGAGCAATCAGCAGTTCCCTAAGGATCACCAGTGGAAGGACGAGATTGTTACCAAGGACAAGTGGTAATTGATAATTTACAATTTATAATTGATAATTAATCATGCGCAAGATATTGATGATGCTGGCAGCTGCAGCCCTGGCTTTGCCTTTGAGCGCAGCGCAGCCAGCCAAGAAGACCGCCAAGGTCAAGAAACAGAACAGGAAGGAGGTGAAGGCTTCCAGAAAGTGGGACCACGAGCAGGTGGTAGCACTCATCACGAAGGTAAACAATTACTGGCAGGCCAACAACAAGCCAGAGGTGCGTGCCTTCTGGGACAATGCCGCTTATCATACCGGCAACATGGAGGTATATAAGATGCTGAAGGACCAGAAGATGCTCGATTACACCATCCGTTGGGCTGAGCATAACGACTGGACCGGCGCCACAGAGGCTAATCCAGCCAAGTGGAAGTACAAGCCATACGGCGAGGGTAAGGATCACGTACTCTTCGGCGACTGGCAGATCTGCTTCCAGACCTACATCGACCTCTACAACATCGAGGCAGCCAAGGGCAATGCCGCAGCTTCAGAATTCATGGTGAAGCGTGCCAAGGAGGTAATGCACTACGAGGTTTACTCTGAGCCAACAGACTACTGGTGGTGGAGCGATGCACTCTACATGGTGATGCCTGTGATGACCAAGATGTACAAGCTTACCGGCGATGTGAAGTATCTCGACAAGCTCTACGATAACCTCCTCACCACCGATGAGATTATGTTCGATAAGGAGACCAACCTCTACTTCCGCGATGGAAAGTACATCTATCCGAAGCACAAGAGTGCCAACGGCAAGAAGGATTTCTGGGCTCGCGGTGATGGCTGGGTTCTTGCCGGTCTGGCAAAGGTGCTCCAGGATATGCCAAAGGACTACACGCACTATCAGTTCTTCGTAGATAAGTTCCAGAAGCTGGCCAAGGCTGTGGCTGAAATCCAGCAGCCGGAGGGTTACTGGACCCGCTCGATGATGGACCCTGAGCATGCTCCGGGACCAGAGACCAGCGGTACCGCCTTCTTCACCTATGGAATGCTCTGGGGAGTAAACAATGGTTATCTCAACAAGAAAGAATATAAGAAGGTGATAGACAGAGCCTGGACTTACCTCACGGAAACTGCCGTTCAGGAAGACGGCAAGGTGGGCTATGTTCAGCCAATCGGCGAAAGAGCCATCCCGGGACAGACCGTAGATGCCAATTCCCAGGCAAACTTCGGTGTGGGAGCGATGCTTCTTACCGCTTGTGAATATGATAAATATCTAAACACAAAACTTTAATAGTAATGAATAAAAGACTGTTCGTAACATTGAGTATGGCAGGATTGGCAATGGTGGCCTTTGGTGCAAGAAAACCGAAGGCTGCCATTAAGTCGTCTGTAAAGACGGTAGCCATCCATCAGCCAACTTTCACAGAGTGGCACGACCTCCAAGTGAATGAAATCAATCGTTTGCCTCTGCACACAATGCACTTCGCTTACGATCCTAACGACTTCCCTGGAACAGGTGCAGAGTATCTTGACAAGAAGAAGAGTATGAACTACCTGTCGCTTGAGGGCACATGGAAGTTCAACTGGGTAGCCAATGCAGATGAGCGCCCTACGGATTTCTACAAGACCGACCTTGATGACTCTAAATGGAACAACATCCAAATGCCAGGCAACTGGGAGATGTTGGGCTATGGCCAGCCAGAGTATGTAAACGTGGGCTTCGGATGGCGTGGTCACTTCGACCAGCAGCCACCAGCTGTTCCTACCAAGGACAACCACGTAGGTTCCTATCGTCGTGAAATCAATATCCCATCCAACTGGGATGGCAAGCGCGTCATCGCTCACTTCGGTAGTGTAACCTCCAACATCTATCTCTATGTTAACGGAAAGTTTGCCGGATATGCAGAGGATAGCAAGGTTGCCGCTGAGTTTGATATCACTCCTTTCCTGAAGAAGGGCAAGAACCTCATCGCCTTCCAGACATTCCGCTGGTGCGACGGTTCATGGTGTGAGGATCAGGACTTCTGGCGTCTGAGCGGTCCGGCACGTGAGAACTATCTCTATGCCCGTTCCAAGGATCATCGCCTGCTCGATGTCCGTGTAGAGACTGAGCTGAAGAACAACTATAAGGATGGTTTCCTCAACATCACAGCTAAGGTGCAGGGCAATACCCTGGCATACTTCGGCCTTTACGACCCGGATGGCAAGGAGGTAATCGTTACAGGTACCGATAATGTAAGGAATGGTGTGGCTAAGTATCAGCTCCGTGTGAAGAATGTTCGCAAGTGGAGTGCTGAGACTCCTAACCTCTATACCCTCGTTGTTTCTCCTATCCAGAATGGCGGTATGTATTTGCCATACGAGATTGTACAGGTAAAGGTAGGTTTCCGCAAGGTGGAGATCAAGAACAAGCAGTTCCTGGTCAATGGCCAGCCTGTTCTCCTGAAGGGTGCCGACCGTCATGAGATGGATCCTGATGAGGGCTACAATGTAAGTGAGCAGCGCATGATTCAGGACATCATGATGATGAAGCGCATGAACATCAATGCCGTTCGTACCTGCCACTATCCAGACGATCCTCGCTGGTATGACCTCTGCGACAAGTACGGATTGTATGTTGTGGCTGAGGCTAACCAGGAGAGCCATGGTTTCGGGTATGGCGACGATGCGGCTGCCAAGAAGCCTGAGTTTGCCAAGCAGATCATGGAGCGCAACCAGCACAATGTGTCTATGTTCTTCAACCATCCTTCTATCGTAACATGGAGCTTGGGTAACGAGACCGTGATGGGCGACAACTTCCTGCAGGCTTACAAGTGGATCAAGAGCCAGGACAAGACCCGCCCTGTTCAGTACGAGCAGGCTCGCCGTGGCGAGGGTACAGATATCTTCTGCCCAATGTACTATCCTGTAGCTGCTTCTGAGAAGTATGCCAAGGATCCAAACAGTCCGATGCCGCTCATCCAGTGTGAGTACAACCACACCATGGGTAACTCTGGCGGTAACCTGAGCGATTACTGGGATCTGATCCGCAAGTATCCTATCCTCCAGGGTGGTTTCGACTGGGACTTCGTAGATCAGGCATTGCACCGCAATATCGTGAAGCCTATGAGCATCCTGCCTTACAAGATGAACAATGAGGAGCTTCGCAAGATAGAATATTGCTACGGTGGTGATTACAACAAGTATGATCCTAGCGACAATAACTTCAACTGTAATGGTATCATCGGTCCAGACCGTCAGATGAACCCTCATGCTTACGAGGTGGCTTATCAGTACCAGAACATCTGGACCAAGATGGTGAATGCCGAGACTGGCGAGGTAAGCGTACACAATGAGAACTTCTTCCGCGACCTGAGCAACTATGCACTGGCATGGAGCCTCGAAGAGGATGGCGTAGAGACTCAGAATGGCACCATCGCCGACCTCGATGTTCCTGCACAGCAGACCAAGAACTTCACCATCCCTTACGACAAGAGCAAGATCAAGGGCAAGGAGGTATTCCTCAACATCGACTTCCGCCTGAAGGAGGCTGAACCATTGCTCACAGCCGGTCAGGTGATGGCTTATGCCCAGCTGCCGGTAGTTACCAAGCAGGCTTGCTCTGGCGACTGCAGCAAGATGCTGGCTCAGGGACATGGCAAGAAGAAGATGAAGCTTGCTGCCAAGAAGAATAATGTGGTAGCTGTTACCACTCCTAACCTCACCTTCAAGATCGACCGTTCTACCGGTCTTATCTCTGAGTATGCTTACAATGGCAAGTCATTGCTCGGCGAGGGTGGTACCCTGAAGCCAAACTTCTGGCGTGCTCCTACCGACAACGATATGGGTGCAGGCCTCCAGAAGAAGTTCAAGGCTTGGAAGAACCCTCAGATGACCCTGAAGAACATCGACGTGAAGAAGGACAAGAAGACCAACTCTGTAACAATCCTCACATCATTCGATATGCCGGAGGTTCAGGGTCAGATGGATATCACCTACGTAGTATTCGCCAATACAGGTGCCGTGAAGGTAACAGAAGACTTCAAGGCTACAGAGGGTGCTAAGGTAAGCGATATGTTCCGTTTCGGTATGTTGATGCAGATGCCATACACCATGGAGAAGAGCAACTACTACGGTCGTGGTCCTATCGAGAACTACTCAGACCGCAAGGACTGCATGCGCATCGGTGTTTACACAGATGATGCCGACAACCAGTACTTCCCATACATCCGTCCACAGGAGAGTGGTACCAAGAGCGATATCCGCTGGTGGAAGCAGACCGATGCTACCGGCTTGGGCTTGCAGGTGAAGAGCTGCACTCCATTCTATGCCAGCGCTATCCACTTCGATACCGAGGAGCTCGACGATGGCGACGACAAGGAGCAGCGTCACAGCTTCGACCTGAAGAAGTCTAAGTTCACCAACCTCTTCCTCGATTCAGCCCACATGGGTGTAGGCGGCGAGAACTCTTGGGGTGCTTGGCCTTTGGAGAAGTATCGTGTACATTATGGCAACAAGACCTTCACATTTACCCTCATTCCACAGGGTAAATAGTAGAAAAACAGCGATTTGAGCGAAAATCCAATATATTATATCAGAAAATCCACCTCATTTGGGGTGGATTTTTT
>ENA-OPLC01000038-OPLC01000038.1-human-gut-metagenome-genome-assembly--contig:-NODE-38-length-19121-cov-3.827274_pt1 | contig 19121 bp, 8 predicted proteins | sample MGYA00241815_ERZ501715 | MGnify/ENA primary metagenome ERZ501715 (study PRJEB25962, sample SAMEA2042375) | human gut metagenome | biome: human gut; feature: human-associated habitat; material: faeces...
GGATAATAATCTTTTGATCATAGTCTATATCTTTATATTAATATCTTGCAAAGATAATAGATTTTTTTCATTTTATCTCATTATTCTATTTGTTTTTCATTTTTTTGTATTATCTTTGTCCCCAAATAAGATCAATGAAAGAATTATGAAACGATATAAATCCTGTACTCTAATTATATTGCTGCTGTTGGCATCGGCTCTTCAATTATATGCGCATATTTCCAGAAATATGTTCATGCTTTCCAATCTCAATGCTGACAATGGTCTTTCCAGCCCTCGAGTTTATTCTATTGTCGAGGCAGAGGATGGTGCCATGTGGATAAGTACTAAGCGTGGAGTTGACCGATATAATGGGCAACAAGTAACCAATTATACTTTATACACAGAGATGCCGTATAGTGATGCTAGTGGTAGATGTATTAAACTGACTAAGGATGCGCAACATCTGATTTACGCCTACGACAACAAGGGAAAGGTGTATATATATGATAAGAGGAAAGATACATTTGTTTTGAAATGTAATCTTCAGAAAATTTTAGGTGGAAGTATCGTGTTGAACGAACTGTTGGTAGACGAAAAGGGTAATTTCTGGTTAGCTATGGATAGAGGCATTTATTGCTTATCAGCAGCTACTGATGGAAAGGAGATAGTTCGGGAGACAGCTAAGGGTAGGTTTGTATTGAAAAATACTTATATTAATCATATCCAATTTATAGGTCAGAAACTCTTGATAGGAACTTTTAAAGATGTTTATTGCTATTCGATGTCTGCCCGGAAGTTAGAAAAGAAGATTAGTGGCAGTTCCGTAGTATCCTCTTATCATGATATTGTGGGACATCGTATCTGGCTGGGTACTTTTCACGAAGGAGTTAAAGTGATGGATGATCGTACTTGGAAGCTGATAAAATCTGCTGATTTCCAATCTTTGCAAAACATTCCTAAAATTCCCGTACGTTCAATCATTTTATATGATAAGCAGACTCTTCTGATGGCTGTAGATGGAGCAGGAATATATGCTTATGACAGTTCGAATAAACAAACCAAGCTCTTGCTTGATACAGATGGACGTCCTGGTAACGTACTGAATGGTAATGGATTATATACCTTGTGCTGCGATCGTTTTGGCGATTTATGGACAGGCTCTTACTCGGGAGGAGTAGATTTGGCGATACCAATGAAACATACATTGGAATATATCACACATGAATATCTCAACAATCAATCACTGATAGATAATTGTGTGAACGATGTTTTCCAAAGCCGTGATGGGAAAATATGGTATGCCACAGATAAAGGAGTAAGTGTTTATGATGCGCAGACTCGTCTTTGGCATCATGGATTATATAATAAGGTGGCGCTTACGATTTGTCAGACTGTAGACGGCAGAATTCTGGTTGGTACCTATGGTAATGGCGTATATCAGGTTCATGCTGATGGCACTAGTATGCTTGCTTATTCTGTGGAAACAGGAATGTTGAAGAGTGATTACGTATTCAGTCTTTTTACTGATAGCGATGGTAATATTTGGGTGGGATGTTTGGATGGAGATATGGCTTGTTTCCCTTCAGATAAATATAATTTGAATGGAACGGGAAAGTCGGTATTCTATCTGCCTGTCAACGAAGTGCAATGCATCACGGAATCACTGGATAAGCGTTTTATTGCTGTAGGAACTTCGCATGGAGGCTATTTGATTGATAAGCGCGAACCTTTGCATCCTCGTCGTTTCTTTTATCCTGAACAGTATCCCGAAAAAGACATTAATTTGTTTGTCAACAGTATGGCTTTTCAGGATTCCCGTCATATCTGGATTGGAACGGATGGAGGAGGACTCTATGATTATGATTTACTGACAAAGAAGTTTAAGCGTTATACTAATCAGGACGCTTTGCCTTCTAATACTGTTTATGGACTTATAAAAGGTATTAATGGCAATTTGTGGATCAGTACGGATAAAGGTTTGGCGTTCATGAAACAGGGGAAGATAGTAAACCTCAACATCTTTAAGGGAATGGAACGTGAGTATAACCGAATGTCTGTTGCGTGTACTACAGATGGCAGGGTGCTTTTTGGCAGCAACGATGGAGTTGTCGCTTTGACTCCTATGTTTGCCAAAGGTTTGAATTATGCCGCTCCACTTCGTATTCATAGTGTTGAGGTTGAAGGTGTCGAACGTTCCGATTACTGGAATGAATGTCTCTTTGAAATGTTGAAGGAAGGCAAATTGAGTCTTAGCCATAATGAGAATACGCTGGTTGTTTCTTTCGAGAGTATCAATTATCAATACCAGTATGATATTCAATATCAATATTATTTGGAAGGATACGACCGTAATTGGAGTAAACCATCTTCTAATCAGTTGGTACGATTTGTAAATTTGCCTTCGGGCAGCTATCTGCTTCATGTAAAGGCTATCTGCAGAAGTAATGGTAGAGAATTGGGAGAAACAACTTTGGAGATTCATATAGCCCAGCCTTGGTGGAATACCTGGTGGGCATGGATTATCTATCTCTGTATTTTTGCTGCCATCTTATATTTTGTCTGGCAGTATTACAAAGAGCGCTTACAGCGAAAGTATTATGATGAGAAAATCAATTTCTTCGTTAATACTGCCCATAACATACGTACTCCTTTGAGTCTCGTGTTGGCTCCTCTTGATAATCTGGCTAATGATTCCAACTTGAGTGAGAAAAGTCGTGGATTCTTGGATATGGCGCATCGTAACGGCAACAAACTATTGAAGATGGTTACAGAATTGCTTGACTTCCAAAAGATAGAGCAGTCTGCCGAACAGGTTCGCCTGCAAGATATAGAATTGCCGATGCTTTTACGTGTGCAGTTGGAAAAGTTTGTATTGGCAGCTCAGGAGAAGCATATTCAACTGTGTATTGAAACGTGTCCGCAGCAACAGATTCATTCTGATGTCAAAATGATGGATCTGATATTGGAAAATCTTCTCTCGAATGCTATCAAATATACACCTCAAGGTGGAAAGGTTACGTTGTCGGCTTCTGTTGAAGGTAAGATGGCTGTGATTCATGTATGTGATACAGGTATAGGTATTCCAAAGGCCGAAATTAAGAGTATCTTCAAGACCTTCTTCAGGGCTTCTAATGCGATAAATTCTCAGGAAATGGGAAGTGGATTAGGACTGATGCTTACACGAAAGCTTGTAGAGAAATTAGGAGGAAAGCTTAGTTTCGTAAGTGAGGAAGGAAAGGGTACTACTTTCTGTGTGAAGATGCCATTAGGTCATGTAACAGATTCTTCTGTCCGGCTTGTTGGAGAAAAGAAAAATGTTGTAACTGAATCTTCTTTAGCTGAAGATAAGCATGATGAAACTTGCCAGACTGTGTCTTCTGCGGTTCTGCAGGATGCTGATGTTTCAATGGATACACTTCTTTTTGTCGATGACAATGAAGATCTTCGCAAATATATCAGAATGACTTTTGGTGATTCTTATCAAGTAGTTGATGTGGAGAGTGCAGAGGCTGCCCTGAAATATTTGAAAGAGGGCGGGATATGTGATATCGTTGTTTCAGATGTCATGATGCCGGGAATGCACGGAGATGAGTTCTGTCGCAGCATCAAGGAAAATAAGGAAACATCATGGCTGCCTGTTATCCTGCTGACTGCTAAGGCTGGTCGTGACTTTATGATAGAGGGACTCGGACTTGGTGCTGATGACTATATAGCCAAGCCATTCGATACTGCTATTCTTGCGAGTAAGGTTGCCAGTATTTTGAAGAATCGTCGCCGGTTGAGTCAGTATTATATGGACAGAAGCCTTGCTCTTGTTAGAGGAGAGGTTGCTTCTGAGTCTGCTTCTTCCGAGCAGATTGTGGGTTCTGATTCTTCCTATGAACGCTTGGAACCTACTGGAACTTCTGAAGAGAAAAAGGATGATACTGTCTTGAATAAGCAAGGCCAGACATTCGAAAATGTGGCAGAAGCTGTTCTGAATCCGCAAGACCAGGCTTTTGTAGATAGAGCTACCCGTTTGGTGTTGGCTCATCTGAGCGACACAGACTTTAATATCGACCGTCTCTGTAGAGAGATGGCGATGAGCAGAACGCTTTTCTATGGTAGGCTGAAGACTCTTACGGGCCAAAGTCCGCAGGATTTTATGCGTTTGATACGTCTGGAGCAGGCTGCAATCTTCCTGAAACAGGGGGATAGTGTGCTGGATGTATCTGTGAAAGCCGGTTTTGTAAATGTGAAGTACTTTAGTACTGTATTTAAAAAACACTTTGGGGTTTCTCCAAGTAAGTATCTGTAAATTAGAGTTTTAAATTCAAAGAAAAGGTTTCTGTTTAGACGATATGTCTGAATTGAAACCTTTTTTTGTTTGTTATCTAACCCTCTGGAAGTTCCTTTTCTTTATCTTTGCAACCAGATTCTGTTAAGTAAGTCAAACAGTTATTTAAAAAACGAAACAATAACAATATAAACATAAAAATGAAAAGGAACTTTTTGAAAATTAGCCTCTTTTTAATAGGCGTCTTCACATGTCTCTCATGCGAAGCAAGTACGTTGCACTCATCCAGCAGTTCTGAAGGTGTAGGCGAATCCATACCTACTGCCCAGCAATGGAATAAAGATGTTGTGGGGTGGAATCTTGGCAACGCATTCGAGTGCTCAGCTCCTGGACAGGATGGTGAGTCGATGCAGATTGGCAACCCTGATGGTTCTATCCATGCAGAGACAGCCTGGGGCAGTCCCGTTGTTACCAAGAAGGTGATACAAGCCGTGAAGAAGGCAGGTTTCAATGCCATCCGTATTCCAATCCGTTGGCAGTGCCACATTACCAACGCTCAGGCGATGAGCATCGACAAGGCTTGGATTGCTCGCATCAAGGAGGTGGTGGGCTGGTGCCTTGACAACGGTTTGAAGGTTATCATCAATGTGCATCATGAAAAATGGCTCGAAGGTCGTCCTACCTATCAATATAAGGAAGAAAACTGCCAGAAGCTTGCGCTTCTCTGGATGAATATCGCCTCTGAGTTTGCCAATTATGACAGTCGCTTGGCTTTCGCCGGTACCAATGAGGTTCACATCAGGGACAACTGGGGCAAACCTACTGCCGAGAACCTCGAAGTGCAGAATGCTTACAATCAGATATTCGTGGATATGGTTCGTGCCACAGGCGGCAACAATGCCAAGCGCCACCTCATCTTACAGACTTACGTTTGTAACCCATGGTTTGGCATAGAGAATGGAGATTTCATCATTCCGAAGGATGCCGAAGGCAATGGCAACAACTATATGAGTGTGGAATTTCACTACTATCAGCCATGGAGCTACGCTGGCGATTGCACCTACGATTACTGGGGTGATGCCTACAAGGATGCTGGCAAGATACCTGCAGAAAACGAGAAGACGATGACGGATTTCTTCGACAAGGCGGTGAATACCTGGAGCAACAAAGGACTGGGTATCGTAATAGGAGAGTGGGGAGTAACCGATCACTATAAGTCTAACTCAGAGAAAGTGCATGAAAACATGACCTACTACTGTAAGTTCTTGACTACGGAGGCTCGCAAACGAGGCTTCTCTACTTTCGTTTGGGACAACAACCACTTCGGCAACGGCTCTGAGAAGTATGGCATCTTCGACCGTTTCAAGAGTATGAAGGTGAATGCTCCTTGGATTCTCGAAGGAATCTTTGGGAAAGAATAATGTTAAACTAAAAACAATATATCAATTATGAGAAAGAAAACTATGTTTCTCGGCCTGCTCGGTGCAGGTTTGATGTGGATGCCTGCTTCTGCCATTCTCGCTGCCCAGATGAACAATGCAGCGATGAGTGTTCAGCAGAACCAAGGCATCAAGGGTACAGTGGTGGATGCCACTGGCGAAACCTTGATTGGCGCTAGCGTGAAGGTGGCTGGTACAACCAACGGTGCCGTTACCGATATAGATGGTAACTTTACGTTGAACTGCAAGCCTGGAGCAACGCTCGAAGTGAGCTACATCGGTTACAAGACAATGACCGTGAAAGCTGCTAATGGCATGAAAATCACGATGCAAGAGGATGGTAAGGCCTTGAATGAGGTCGTTGTTACCGCCCTTGGTATCAAGCGCGACCGCAAGGCTCTCGGCTATGGCTTGGAGGAAGTGAAAGGTGAGGAACTTACCAAGGCGAAGGAAACCAACGTCATCAACTCTCTTTCTGGTAAGGTGGCTGGTCTCGTTGTCCAGAACACCGCTGGCGGTGCTTCAGGTTCTACCCGCGTGCTTCTTCGTGGTAATACAGAAATGGCAGGCAATAACCAGCCTCTTTACGTGGTGGATGGTGTGCCTTTGGATAATACCAACTTTGGCAGTGCTGGTGAAAGTGGTGGTTATGACCTCGGTGATGGTATCTCTGCCATCAATCCTGATGACATCGAGACGATGACCGTATTGAAAGGCCCTGCTGCCTCTGCCCTCTATGGTAGCCGTGCTTCTCATGGTGTTATCTTGATTACGACCAAGAAGGCGGAGAAGGATAGAATTTCCGTGGAGTACAATGGTTCTTATACTATCGATACCCAGTTGGCTAAATGGGACGACATCCAGGAGATATATGGTGCTGGCTACAATGGCGAGCTTCCTACATCCAGCACTTCTGGTACGAACTCAAGTTGGGGACCTAAGGCCGATGACTTCATGTTCAAATATTTCGATGGCGAAGAACGTCCATTCATGATGCATCCTAACAATGCTTCTGATTTCTTCCGCACAGGTTTCACCACCCAGAACTCTGCCATCCTCTCAGTTAATTCCGGTAAGACGGGTATGCGTTTCTCTGTTACGGATATGCGCAACAAGGATATCTTGCCAAATACCAATATGAGTCGTGACAACTTCAACCTCCGAGTGAATACCTCTGCAGGTCCTGTTGACTTCGACTTCACCGCCAATTATACTCGTGAGAAGGTAAAGAACCGTCCTGCCCTTGGTGACTCTCAGAGCAACGTGGGTAAGAACCTCATGACCCTGGCAGGTACCTACGACCAGGCTTGGTTGAAGCACTATGAGGATGCCGATGGCAACTACTCCAACTGGAATGGTAACGATCAGTATAACAAGAACCCATACTGGGATCTCTATAAGAACAGCAATACATCCGACAAGGACGTGTTCCGTTTTACGGGTAAGGCAATCTGGAACATCAACAAGCACCTCAAGTTGCAGGGTACTATCGGTACCGACATCAACAGCATGAACTTCCAGGAATTCATCGCCAAGACAACTCCAGGAACTCCTGCCGGAAAGCTTACCGACCAAATCTTCAACAACCGCACACTCAACGCCGAGATACTTGCCCTCTACAACAACTCATGGGGCGACTTCGATGTCAACGCTACCGCTGGTGGTAACATCTTCAAGGTGAACAACAAGACCACTACCAACGTCGGTCTCAACCAGCAGATGAATGGCATCCAGAACATCATGAACTATCAGGAACAGAACACTCGTGAGAGTATGTACAAGAAGCAGATCAGCTCTCTCTATGCCAGCGCGAGCCTCGGCTACAAGCATACTTACTATTTGGAGGGAACCATCCGTGGCGATAAGTCATCTACGCTCCCTACAAATAACAATACATACGTATATCCATCTGTATCGGGTAGTTTGGTTTTCTCTGAGTTTATCAAGAACAAGAAGTTCATCAATTATGGTAAGATTCGCGCATCTTGGGCAAAGGTAGGTAGCGATACCGATCCATACCTGTTGGCACTCAACTATACCACGGGCAAGTACAGCTACTCGGGTTATACCATCGGTATGATAGCCAACTCAACACAGCCGAACAAGGATTTGAAGCCTACTATGACAGGTTCTTACGAGGTAGGTTTGGAGATGAAGTTCCTCAACGGACGCTTGGGCTTGGATGCCACCTATTACAACCAGAACTCCAAGGACCAGATTTTGAGTTTGGCTTCAACCACCACCTCTGGCTATGCTTACCGCCTCATCAATGCCGGTGAGATTCAGAACCAGGGTGTCGAGATTGCCCTCAATGCCCGTGCCTTGCAAATCAAGGACTTCGCTTGGGACTTGGGTGTCAACTTCTCGAAGAATACCAACAAGGTGAAGTCGCTCATCGATGGCATGGACTACTTCGAGTTGGCGAAGGCAACCTGGTGCGGTGTTTCTGTAGGTGCCAAGGTAGGTGAGAACTATGGAGCTATCCGTGGACACGACTTCCTCTACAACGACAAGGGTCAGGTGGTTGTCGATGCAGCTACTGGTCTTCCAAAGGTTGACCAGGAAATCAAGACCATCGGCAACTCTACTTGGGACTGGACAGGTGGTTTCTACTCAACCTTCAGCTACAAGAACTTCCGCCTCTCTGCATCCTTCGATGTGAAGGTAGGTGCCGACATCTACTCTATGTCCATGCGTTCTGCATACGAGACAGGTAAGGCAAAGGGAACATTGGCAGGCCGTGAGGAGTGGTACTCTTCTGAGGAGGCTCGCAAGGCTTCGGGTATGGAACTTGCCGAATGGCGTGCAGCAGGTAACTGCAAGGGATTTGTCGTAGATGGTGTCATCGACAATGGCGACGGTACTTATCGCAAGAACGACATCGCCGTGAACCCTGAAGATTACTGGAAGCATGTGGCAAAAGGCGTGCAGAGTGCCTTCGTTTACGACAACTCTTACGTGAAGTGTCGTGAGATTACTTTCGGCTATACCTTCCCAGAGAGCATCCTGGGCAAGTATGTCAAGGGCTTGACCGTATCCTTCGTGGCTCGTAACCCATTCATTGTTTGGAAGAACATTCCTAACATCGACCCAGACTCCAGCTACAACACCTCAGGTCTCGGTCTGGAATATGGTTCCCTGCCATCTCGCAAGAGTTATGGTTTGAACGTGAACGTGAAGTTCTAGTCCCGAAAAAAATGAATCAATTTCTTTAGAAGAGTTCTAATATATAATAAGGTAAGAAAATGAACAATATAATCAAGAAATATATAGGTAAGAGCAGCCTGATGATGGCTTTCGCCCTGATGGCAACCGGCACTGCGATGACTTCTTGCTCTGATGATACCTTGAGTAACATCAATACCGACAAGACCAAGGTGAACGAGCTCGACCCTAACGCACAGTTGACAACAGCTTTGTTGCAGACTTACGGTGACTTCAGTCTGATGGATACCTACCGTAACTATATAACGGGTTTTCCACAGTATTTCGCTGGTGGTTATAATGTATCCAATTACGCTGGTTCTAATTTCAGAGAAGATGATATGACCCGTCGTGTCTGGGACCGCTATTATGAAATCAGTATCAAGAACCTTGTGGATGCCATCCACAAATCTGCTGACAAGGCAAACTTGAATGCGGTACTTCGTATCCATCGTGTCTATCTCACGGCAGTTTTGGCAGATACCTACGGTGACGTGCCTTGTTCGGAGGCAGGTCTGGGTTATATCTCAGGTATCTCCAACCCTAAGTATGATACCGTAGAGGAACTCTACAGCTGGTTCTTCGAGGAACTTGACGCTTGCGAGAAGCAGCTTGGCACAGGTACCGACCGCATTTCTGGTGATGTCACCAGCATGGGTGGTGATGTAGCTAAGTGGAAGAAGTATGCCAATGCACTCCGTATGCGCTATGCCATGCGCATTTCCGATGTTAATCCACAGAAGGCAAAGGAGGAGTTTGAGAAGGCTGTGGCTGCCGGTGCTATCGCCAGTGCTGCAGATGATGCTTATATCAAGTATGCTGATGCACCTTATACATATTATGATGGTGCCAATGATTATGATTTCCGTACCAATGCCTTGGGAGAGATTCTCTATGGTCAGGATGCCACATCGCCTACCATGGTATGCTCTACCTTGTTCTATCAGTTGCAGAATACCAACGACCCTCGTCTCTATCGCATCTGCCGTCACTACTACAATATCAAGCGTAGTCAGGTGAAGCCAGATAAGGAGCAGAACATCGACTTGACCGATGATTTCCTGGCTTACTTCAAGAGCAAGAACCTCGGTGAGGAGCCTTGCAACCCTGGTGCTGCCTGGTACACAGACTGGATGAATCCAGCTACGTTGGATGACCTTCCTACTTTGAAGAAGTATGCAGAGATAGACGAGAACACTTATGCCAACTCTGATTATATAGCCCGAGCTAGTCGTCCTTGCCTGAACATCGACTTCGAGATGCCTTCTTGTCCTGGCGACTTGATGAGCTATGCTGAGGTGGAATTCCTCAAGGCTGAGGCTGCAACCAAGGATTGGAATGTTGGTGGTGGTGATGCTGAGAGTCACTACGAGGCTGGTGTTCGTGCCAGCATGGAGTTGCTCAACAACTACTATCTTACATCCAACAAGATTTCCAAGGAAGAGATTGATGCGTTCATTGCCAGCAATCCGTTGGGTGACAATCCTAAGGAGACCATCAACACCCAGGCTTGGATTCTCCACATGATGAACCCTTCTGAGGGTTGGGCTAACTTGCGCCGCTCTGATTATCCTGCCATCTTGAATCGTGATCTCTTGACCAAGAATGGTTTCACTTATACGGATCCCGATTGGTCAATGCCTGTCCGCTTGCAGTATCCTGTATTGGAAGCTCAGTACAACAATGCCAACTACAAGGCTGCCATCGACCGCATGGGTGGTACAGACGATTGGCACAAACGCCTCTGGTGGGACAAGGCTGATGTAAACCTTCAGCCAGACTTCAATCCTCCATTCGGAAAGGGATATAGCAAGTAGTGTTTAATGTTAAGTGTTAAATGTTAAGTCTTATAGGACAATAGAATAGAATAATTAATTATGAATAAGTCAATGAAACAATATAAGGGAAAAGTCTTGAAGGCTATGATGATGCTCTTAGCCGTGGGTTTCGCACTGGCTGGTACATCTACCTTGTCTTCTTGCTCTTCTGATGATGAACCATACTTCACAGCCAGCGAAGATGACAATCCACGTATCTTGAACACCGACTTGGCTGATTCCAAGATAGACCGCAAGACTAATTATAAGTTGGAAATCAAGGTGACTCCTGTTCACTATACCACTGTGACATGGTTGCTCGACGGCACTAAGATTGCCGAAGGTACTACTATCGACCAACTTTTGCCTATAGGTAATCATGAACTGAAGATTGTGGCAACCACCACCAAGGGCAAGACCACATCCCGCACCTTGAACGTTACCGTGACTCCTGCTGCTGATGATCCAGTCTTGGGTACCAATGCCAACGAGCTTTGGGTAGCTCCGGGAGAAACTACAACCATCCGCAACTGCAAGAACCTGGTGGATCACGTTCAGAAAGTACTCATCGATGGTAAGGAGGCTGACTTCGAAGTTCTCGATAAGGGTACAGCATTGAAAGTTACTGCTCCTTCCGACCTCGCCAATGGCGATTACGACATTACATTGGTAGATGGCAGTGGTGTACAGTTCCCTTGCGGTAAAATCAAGGTAACTACAGAGCCGCGTCCATCTATGGAGACTACCCTCTGGGAAGGTGAGTTTGCCGTGACATGGGGTACACCATTCGAGGCCTTGAAGGAAACCTTCCTCTCAAAGGTGAAGGTTGGCACCATCCTCCGTGTCTATGTGGATGGAAAAGGTCAGGGTACCGCTACCACAGCTTGGTGGAACAACATCCTTACTGGTAAGGGGGGCGACATAGAACGTGGCGACTTCATGGTGGATGGTCCTGCTACATGGCAGTTTGTACTGACCGACCTCTCTATCCAACTCTTGACAGAGCAGGATGGTTTCCTCCTCGTGGGTGATGGTTACACCGTAGATAAAGTAACTATTGAATAATATATTAGAAAGATTTCCGTTTTTATCATAAAGCGTCAAACCTTTACTGTTTATGAAGAAAATTTTATTATCTATTTCATTATTGGCATTGGCTTATACAGCCAGTGCCAATGTTCCGGTTATCAAGAGCGACCCTAAGATTGAGGCTCAGGTAGAACAAACTCTGAAGAAACTCACCTTGGAGGAAAAGATAGGTCAGATGATGGAATTGGTGACCGACCTCTTTGGTGCCAACGACAAGAATGGTGTGTTCTATATCGACGAGCACAAGACCGATTCTATCCTTTCCCGCTATAAGATTGGCTCTATCCTCAACGCTCCAAATACCTGCGCACCAACCGCTAAGCAGTGGGAGAAGTATATCGCACAAATCCAGAAGATCTCGATGAAGCGCATCGGCATCCCTTGTGTCTTCGGTCTCGACCAGAACCACGGTTCTACTTATACACAGGGTGGAACCCTCTTCCCGCAGAACATCAATGTGGCTGCCACCTTTAATCGTGAGATAGCTCGCCGTTCGGCTGAGGCTACCGCTTATGAGACTCGTGCGGTGAGCGTGCCTTGGACTTACAGTCCTACCGTTGATCTCGGTCGTGATGCCCGTTGGCCTCGCATCTGGGAGAACTTTGGCGAGGATTGCTACCTCAGTTCTGAGATGGGCAAGGCGATGGTCTATGGTTTCCAGGGCGAGGACCCAAACAACATCGACCAGTATCACATTGCTACTTCAATGAAGCACTTTATGGGCTATGGTGTGCCTTGGACCGGTAAAGACCGTACGCCAGCCTATATCTCTCCTGCCGACTTGCGAGAGAAGCACTTTGCTCCTTTCCTGGCGGGTCTGCAGGCTGGAGCCTTAACCGTGATGGTGAATTCCGCTTCCGTCAATGGTGTGCCGATGCATGCCAACAAGGAATTCCTGACAGGATGGCTGAAGGAAGAGACTGGATGGGATGGTGTGCTCATCACCGACTGGGCAGACATCAACAATCTCTATACTCGTGAGATGGTGGCAAAGGACAAGAAGGATGCGCTCCGCATCGCCATCAATGCCGGTATCGACATGATTATGGAACCTTATTCTTGCGATGCTTGTGGCTATCTTGTAGAACTGGTTAAGGAAGGTAAGATTCCGATGAGTCGCATCGACGATGCCTGTCGCCGTGTGCTTCGCATGAAGTACCGTCTCGACCTCTTCAAGAACCCAACCCAGAAACTGAAGAATTATCCTAAGTTTGGTGGTGAGGAGTTTGCCAAGCTCGCCTTGGAGGGAGCTACCGAGAGTATGGTGCTCTTGAAGAACGAGGGTAATATCCTTCCTTTGCAGCATGGCAAGAAGATTCTCCTTACAGGTCCTAATGCCAATCAGATGCGTTGTCTGAACGGTGGATGGAGCTATACCTGGCAGGGTCATCGTGCTGATGAGTTTGCCGGCAAGTACAATACCATCTATGAGGCATTCTGTAATGAGTATGGCAAGGAGAATGTTATCTTGAACCAGGGTGTTACCTATAATGAGAAGGGAAAATACTGGGAGGAGAACGAACCTCAGATTCAGGAGGCAGTGGCTGCAGCGAAGGATGCTGACGTCATCGTGGCTTGCATTGGCGAGAACTCCTATACAGAGACTCCGGGCAACCTGACCGACCTTTGGCTCTCAGAGGACCAGCGTAATCTGGTCAAGGCTTTGGCTCAGACAGGCAAGCCTGTCATCTTGGTGCTGAATGAAGGTCGTCCTCGTCTCATCGCTGACATCGAACCATTGGCACAGGGCATCATCAACATCCTTATCCCTGGCAACATGGGCGGCGATGCTTTGGCAAACCTGGTATCGGGCAAGTCAAACTTCAGTGGCAAGATGCCTTACACCTATCCTAAGGAAATCAATTCGCTCGCCAACTATGACTTCAAGAAGAGTGAGGAGGTGGGTACGATGGAAGGTGCTTACGACTACAATGCGAAGATTACCCAGCAGTGGGGCTTCGGATATGGTTTGAGTTATACCTCTTACAAATATAGCAACCTGAAGGTTTCTCAGTCTGATTTCCGCCACGGCGACATCATCAAGGTGAGCGTGGATGTGAAGAATACGGGAAAGGTGGCAGGCAAGGAGAGTGTCCTCCTGTTCAGTAGCGATCTCATCGCTAGTGTTGTGCCTGATGGCCGTCGTCTCCGTGCCTTCGACAAGGTGGAACTTCAGCCTGGTGAGACCAAGACCATGACATTTGAATTAAAGGCAGACGATTTGGCCTTCGTAGGTTGGAATGGCAAATGGAGATTGGAGGAAGGCGATTTCAAGTTGATGATTGCCGACCAGAGTGCTGATATCCATTGCACTGATACTTATCAGTGGCCTACTGCCAACCGATAATGTATATTTAAAAGATGATTTAAAGAAAAGAGCGTGCCAATAGCGGTGCGCTCTTTTTGTTTGCATATTAAAATGCAGAAGAGTTAAATATCTACAAGAATCCCCCATGATGTTTGGTGTTATGTCTTGAAATGATTACTTTTGCAAATCATAATTTTTGCAGATTTACAGAATCATTCAAAACAAGGATAAATGGAAATAGTAATTGGAATCATCATAGGGCTTGCCATCGGATTCTTCGTGGGGAAACTGATGGAAGCAAAAAGTGCGGGAGAGGAGAAAACCCAGCTCGTAGCGAAAGCTCAGGTGCTGGCGGCTAACATCGAACAGATAAAACTGCATCATGCTTCTGAGGTTCAATCAATGAAATCTCAAATGGAGAACGAGCGGCTGTATGCGGCGAAACTCAGAGCGGAAAGCGACCAGCAGTGGGCACAGAAACTCGAGAGTCTGAAGCAGGAAATGCAGCGAATGACGATAGAACAGCAGAAGGTGGCGGCTGAGCAGTTGGCTGCCAAGCAGTCGGCTCTGCAGGAAACCAACCGTCTGCAGATGGATGAACTCCTGAAACCTATCAAGGAACAGTTTGCTGATTTCAAGAAATCGGTAGAAGAGAGCAGGACCCAGAACGAGGTGAATAAGAAGGAACTGCAGAGTACTTTCGAGGCTACGATGAAACTCTTCCAGCAGGAACAGCAGCAGGCTGTACTGAACCTGAAGGAGCAGACCGAGAAGATTGGCTCCGATGCTGCCAACCTGACCAAGGCATTGAAGGGCGACAGTAAGATGCAGGGCGACTGGGGTGAGATGGTGCTGGAAACCATCCTGGAAAACAGCGGACTTCGTAAAGATGAGGAATTCTTCATTCAGGAGAATACGAAAGATGAAGAGGGAAAGAACTATCGTCCGGATGTCATCGTCCGATTCCCGGAAGGCAGAAGTGTGGTCATCGATTCCAAGGTTTCGCTTACCGCCTATTCCGATGCTCTGGCAGCTGAAGATGAGGCTGAACAGGAACGCCTGATGAAGGCACATGCGCTGAGCGTACGAAAGCACATCGATGAACTGGCAGCCAAAGACTATTCCAAACTGGTGGATGATGCCATCGGCTTCGTACTGATGTTCATCCCTAACGAGACCAGCTATATCGCAGCGATGAAGCAGCAGCCGGATCTCAGCCGTTATGCTTATCAGAAGAAGATTATTATCATCTCACCAAGCAATCTGCTCATGGCACTCCAGCTTGCCTATAATCTCTGGCAGTATGACCGGCAGAACAAGAATGTGGAGAAAATCGTGAAGACGGCTGCTGACCTGTATGATAAGGTGGCTGGCTTCGAAGATACCTTTATGAGTGTGGGTGATCTGATAACCCGTCTTTCGGGTACTTTTGATAAGGCAAAGAAGCAACTCTATGACGGCACCGGCAATGTGATGAGAAGGGTAGAGAGCCTGAAGGGACTTGGAGTGACACCGAAAAAGCAGATCAAGGAACTGGATAATCTGTAAAGTGTATATAAATAGTCTACTACCGGTAAAAAGGGAAACAGGGCGAAAAGTATATTTTGTTACCGAAACATTTCTAATTGTTCAATATTTTAAAATAATCTCTAAAAAGGAGCGGTATTTCAGATTAAATTCGTAATTTTGCCCTGACTCAACAGAAAAGGAATCATTGTATTGCTTATAAAAAGGTTAAAATTTACATAAAACAACATCAATAATTATTAATCATGAAACTGAACGAAATTCTTTCAGACAGCTTTAATGCTGCAGAATGGGAAGCTAAGGGTTATGAGCTTCCTAAGTATGACATCGCAGCCGTAGCTAAGAAGACTCACGACGAGCCTACTTGGGTTCACTTTGGTGCAGGTAACATCTTCCGTGCGTTCCCTGCCGCTATCCTCAACGATGCGCTCAACACCGGTAAGTACGACCGTGGTGTCATCGTAGCAGAAAGCTTCGACTACGAAATTATCGACAAGGCTTATCGCCCTTACAATAATCTCTCTCTTCTCGTCAGCCTCCAGAGCAACGGAACCATCGAGAAGAAGGTCATCGCTTCTATCACAGAAAGCCTCAAGGCGGATAAGCAGTTTGGTGAGGACTGGGCACGATTGGTCCAGATTTTCCAGACACCAAGTCTGCAGATGGTAACTTTCACCATCACCGAGAAGGGATATTCTTTCAATGATGCCGATCTGGCACGTGGTCTCGATGCAGTATTTGCTATGGGTAAGCTTACCGCTCTTCTCTATGAGCGTTATAAGGCAGGCAAGTTGCCACTTACTCTTCAGTCTACCGACAACTGTTCTCACAACGGCGACCATGTTAAGGCTGGCGTAAAGGCTTATGCTGAGCGTTGGGCACAGGATGGCATCGTAGAGGCTGGTTTCGTAGATTATATCAATGACAGCAGCAAGATTACCTATCCTTGGTCTATGATTGATAAGATTACTCCTCGTCCACACGAGAAGGTACAGGCGATGCTCGCTGAGGATGGTTTCGAGGATAACAATACGATTATCACCGAGAAGCATACCTTCACCGCTCCTTTCGTAAATGCCGAGGAAGTGCAGTATCTCGTTTGCGAGGATACTTATACCAACGGTCGTCCGCCATTGGAGTTGGGCGGTGCGCTCTATACATCCCGCAAGACTGTAGATGAGGTTGAGACCATGAAGGTAACCACCTGTTTGAACCCTCTCCATACAGCGATGTCTATCTATGGCTGCATGCTCGACTATACCTTGATTTCTGCCGAGATGGCGGATGAGGACCTGCGTGCCTTTATCCAGAAGATTGGTTATATCGAGGCGATGCCGGTGGTTACCGACCCAGGCGTATTGAACCCATACGAGTTTATCGGCACCGTAATCAACAAGCGTCTGCCTAATCCTTTCATGCCGGATGCTCCTCAGCGTATCGCTACTGATACCAGTCAGAAGCTCTCTATCCGTTTCGGTGAGACTATCAAGAAGTATATCGACCGTGGTCTCGACAAGAGCAATCTCGTGTTGATTCCTTTGGTATTAGCAGGTTATGCCCGTTATCTCAAGGCATTGGATGATAACCTGAAGCCATTCGAGCCATCTTCCGACCCATTGTTGGCAGAACTGCAGGCCATCGTAGCTCCTCTGGAGGTAGGCAAGGCTGATCAGGACTACTCTTGCCTGAAGAATCTCTATTCCCGCAAGGATGTGTTCGGTCTCGATCTCTATGAGGCTGGCTTCGGTGAGCAGATTGAGGGCATGGTGAAGGAACTCTTTGCCGGCAAGGGTGCCGTAAGACAGACATTGCATAAATATGTTTCTGCAAGATAATTCATTTTTAAACTTATACTTTATAATATATATATGGAAAGAACATGGCGCTGGTTTGGCAAGAAAGATAAGATTACGCTTGCACAGTTGAAGCAGATTGGTGTTGAGGGCATTGTTACCGCATTGCACGATGTTCCTCTGGGCGAGGTTTGGACACGCGAGAAGATTCATGAACTCAAGGAGTACATCGAGTCTTATGGTATGAAATGGAGCGTGGTAGAGTCTTTGCCTGTGGTTGAAACCCTGAAATATGGTGGTCCTGACCGTGATCATCAGATTGAGGTTTACAAGGAAAGTCTCCGCAACCTGGGCGAGGAAGGCATCAAATGCATCTGCTACAACTTTATGCCTGTTTTGGACTGGGCTCGTACCGATTTGGCACACGAGAATCCTAACGGAGCCAACAACCTCTATATGAGCTGGGGCGAGTTTGCCTACTTTGACATCTATATCCTGCAGCGTGAAGGCGCCCGTGAGGATTGGGCTGAGTTCTCTAAGGAGCACAAGTGGGGCAGAGACCTCGTGGCTGAGGCTGATGAAATCAAGAAGACTTCTACACCAGAGCAGGATCATGCCTTGGTAGAGAACATCATCATCAAGACCCAGGGGTTCGTATCGGGTAACTTCAGCGAGGGCGATTCAGCTCCTGTCCAGAAGTTCCGCGACCTGTTGAAGCTTTATGATGGTATCGACAAGAAGAAGTTGCAGGAGAACATGAAGTACTGGCTGGAGGCTATCATGCCTATCTGCGATGAGTACGATATCAATATGTGTGTTCACCCAGACGATCCTCCTTATCCTGTATTCGGTTTGCCAAGAATCATCGGTCGTGCCGAGGATATCCAGTGGATGTTGGATGCAGTGCCAAACAAGCACAATGGTTTGACTTTCTGTGCAGGTTCATTCTCTGCCGGCGAGCACAACGACTGTGTGGCGATGGCGAAGCAGTTTGCCGACCGCACTCACTTTGTTCATCTGCGCTCTTGCTACATTTTCCCTAACGGCAACTTTACAGAGGCTTCTCACTTGGGTGGTCGCGGCCATCTCATTGAACTTTGCCGCATCTTCGAGAAGGCTGAGCAGGAAGGCAAGTGCAATTCCGGCCGTCGTCTGCCAATGCGAGTAGACCACGGTATGACCTTCACTGATGAGCCTGGTGGCGTATTCGATGAGAGCAATCATGGTCACAATGCCGGTTACACTCTCCTCGGCCGTATGTTTGCCATGGGTCAGATTCAGGGTGTCATCGCAACAGTAGATGATGAACTGGGCATTGAGTATAAGCAGCCGGGATTCTATGATTAGTTGATAGTTTATAGGCTATTAAGTGATTTGAAATTCACTTCCTCAACATACTTCACCAGCGAATCCTTGCCGTTATGCAGATAGAAGTCTACACGAATCACGTGGTTGATGTCGGCATTGCCCTTCACCTTTATGTGTCGGGTCTTGCTGTACATCATCGTGTCGCGGCGTGAAGGATAGGATACGAGCTCGATGAGGTCTTTGGTAGAGTTGCTGCCCACATAATAGATGCCTACACTGTCTTTTCCGTTCTTGATGGCAGCAATCTTCGCCATCTTCTTGGCATGAGCCGCAGAGGTATCTATCGGGTAAAACTCGCTGGCAGCTACCGTGTCGCCG